>Ga0315332_10001977_pt1 | contig 11268 bp, 9 predicted proteins | sample M110034915metaG_FD_203455 | JGI IMG/M metagenome (GOLD analysis project Ga0315332, IMG submission 203455) | Ammonia-oxidizing marine archaeal communities from Monterey Bay, California, United States - M1 100m 34915 | ecosystem: Environmental > Aquatic > Marine > Intertidal zone | place: USA... | reverse complement strand
CCTTTGGCTCCCGGACGACGAACTCACTCCGGAACTTGCCGAGTTCACCCGCGGCATCCGCACGTTTGCCAACGACAAGCTCGCCCCGCACGCGCGCGCTATCGACGAGCAATCCATGTTCCGGCGCGCGATGGTAGACGAACTCGGTGCAGCTGGCATCCTCGGTGGCCCGCTACCAAAGGCAATGGGCGGCAGCGGCTGGACCCCCCTACACCTAGCACTCGCCCATGAAGAACTTGGCGCAGTGTGTAGCAATGCCCGCGGATTCTGTGCCGTGCAAACCGGCCTAGTCACCCAGACGCTGGCCAAGAACGGTAATGACGCACAGCGGGAACAATGGCTAAAGCCTTTGATGAGCGGAACGGCAATCGGTTGCTTTGCATTAACCGAGCCAGACGCTGGCAGTGACGTCGCCTCAATGACGACGCACGCCGTAGAGCAACCAGACGGCAGCTATCGCGTTAGTGGTCAAAAACACTGGGTCACCAACGCTGGCATTGCCGACGTCATGCTGTTGTTCGCAACTGTGGATCCCAAACTCAAGGGCAAGGGCATCACGGCGTTCGTCATCGACACGGCTCGTGACGGCCTCGACCGGAAACCTATGGAAGGGGTCGAACTCGGCCACCGCGGCAGTGACCACGCAATATTGACGTTTGACAATATGGTCGTGCAGAAGAGCGAGATGCTTGGCCCTGTCGGTAAGGGCTTTGGCATCGCACTCGGCGGTCTAGCATCCGGGCGACTGAGTGTCGCCGCCGGTGCAGTTGGCATTCACCGGGCAGCCCTGTCTGAAGCCGTTAGATTCACAACCGAACGCCAACAATTCGGACAACCATTAGCGCAATTCCAAATGGTGCAAGAACGCTTAGCCGACATGCTCATGTCCCTGCACGCGAGTCGCGCACTCGTACATCGCTGCGCGAACCGGCGCCTGCAAGGCACTGAGACCCATGCGGATGTTGCAATGGCGAAGCTGCAATCAACCGAAGCGGCGGCAACTGCTTGCGACCAAGCAGTGATGCTGCATGGTGCACGCGGGTATAGCTCGGCATACCCGGTCGAACGACTATGGCGTGACATCCAGGCCCTGCGAATCTACGAGGGCACGTCCATGATCCAGAAGGGGATCTTGGCGCGGATGCTGACGACTTAGAGCGCTCCGCTCACCCGACTTAAGGTGACGACAGCGAACGACGGTGCCACTCTCGGCATGGCATCCCCCAGCCCGGTGATCTCAAGCACCTGACCGCCGGCCCTGACAAGCTGCGGGCTCACCACTTCGAAGTTGGCCCGCCGAGCCTTCGTGCTCGGGCAACCGCAAGAGCACCTTCGCGAACGAAACTTCCAGCTCTGAAGTAAACCGACTCCAATGATTGACGGTAGAGCTGCCCAGTCGCCAAGCTGCTCATTCTATGCGTCGCATCCACCAACACTTCATGCGAGTTTCTGCGGCACTGGCCGCCTTGACTCAATTCGCCGACCCAATCGACGCACAGCAACGCGCTGACATTGCCGACGTCAACGTCATGGCCTGGAACATCTGGCACGGCGGGCGCGAAGACGGCAAAGAAGTTGGGCCTAAGAGGGTCATCGACGTCATCAAAAAGAGCGGCGCTGATCTCGTTGCGATGCAGGAGACCTACGGCTCAGGTGAGTTGATCTCGAGCGGCCTAGGGTTTCAGTTTCAACCACGCGGCACCAACGTCTCGATTCATAGTCGTTACCCGGTCATCGAAGACATATCGGTATACAAAGAGTTTGAGTGTGTCGGCGCGCTAGTCGAATTGCCGAACAAGGCTCAGGTGGCATTCTATTCCATCTGGTTGCCATACTCGGCCGAGATCTGGCTCGAAGGCACCCGCGACACAAGCAAGACGGAGACAATGCTCGCTGCATGTAAGGCTTCAGATCAAAGCCTGCGAAAGATGTGGGCGGCAATCGAAGGCCGACTAAACGACCACAAGTACAAGGACGTCCCGATCATCATCGCCGGCGACTTCAACTCCATGTCGCACCTCGACTATGGCGAGATTGGCTGGGATCAATACGAAGCGGTGGTCAAGTGGCCTACTAGCACCATACTACCAAACCAGGGGTTCACCGATTCCTACCGCGCTTGCAATCCGCGCATCGACCGCAAAGCGGATAGCACATGGACGCCACGCTTCCCGAAGCAACAACAAGACCGCATCGACTTCATCTACCACCGCCATGCAAGAACGCAGTCCGTTACGGTTGTTCCGTCCGCGTCCCGAGTAATCAAAGAACACAAGACACGCTTTCCGTCGGATCACGCAGCGCTACTAAGCACGCTCCGCATAGCGAAACAACAACCGACCAAAGCTCGGGATGTTGACTTGCGCGTGGTCAGCTACAACATCAAGCACGGTGCAGGCATGGACGGTCGCGTCAACCTGCAACGCACAGCAAACGTCATCAAGAAACTAAACCCGGACTTCGTCGGGCTACAAGAAGTCGACTTAAACGCGGCTCGGAGCGGCAAGCGCAATCAAGCCAACGAGCTAGCCGCCATGCTTAATATGCACCCGGGATTCGGCTCATTCATGAACTACCAAGGCGGACGCTATGGCATGGCAGTCCTATCACGGCATCCGCTCATAAACGTCGAGAGCTTACAGCTACCGAATGGCAACGAGCCGCGAGTCGCGCTGATTGCCGAGGCACGACTACCGACAGGGGCCACCGTGCTACTCGTGAACGTGCACTTCGACTGGGTCAAAGACGACAAATTTCGTTTTGCACAGGCGAGCAAGTTGGCGGCGTATCTAAAGGCTCAAGCAAAGCCCTTCGTGCTTCTCGGCGATTTCAACGACGGCCCAGACTCACGGACTCTGGCGCTGTTCGACAAAGTCGCTCACCGCACGCTCAAGCCAAAAGAAGACCGGCTTACATTCTCGTCGACCGAGCCATCGATAGAGATCGACTTCATCTTTTGCTCGCCCAAAGACTCTTGGCAAGTAGGCAATGTCAAAGTCATCACCGAGCGGATGGCATCCGATCATCGCCCAGTCGTAGCCGAATTGACGCTGCGGGCACGCTGAACGTCATACCGCAGCGGGCTAGAACGGCGGGTACATGATAAATCCCGTCACCTACGACCTGGTCAAGCCCCTAATTGACTGCACCCGGCGAACGGAATACCGGACACAAGTGGCGCTAACCTCTCGCCCCCTCTACGAAACAACAGACATCAACAGCACGCAGCCGGCCGAATCCTGGCATGCGCACTTCATCAATATGCGCGTAATTTTCGGGGAAAGCCGAGCGCTTGCGATCTGACTCATCAATCATTGTTCACCCATGGCCGCTCGCCGATACGGAACCATCGTTCGCCACCTGCGCGAAGACCCTGACACTGCTCGAGAACTGTGCGAGAAGCTCCCCGATGAAGCATTGATCGAATTGGGTGCGGCGATTCGCGATGAAATGATGCGGCGAGCACGCGACGAAGGCGATCAGACAGCTGTCATTGAAGCCGCGTTCGAAAAGGGATTCGCACGTGATGGTCTCGGCATCCTGCCATGGATTGCCTCGCCCTACTTAATCTGCCCCGGTGGCCTCGTCGGCAAGAACCGCGGCAACCACAAATGCCAATTCGTATCTGTGGATGATGTCTGGGTTTGGGAAAGCAGCGACATGATCGACGAAGTAAAGCGATCGCTACCCGGGTCTGACGAAGGATTCCGCGCAATTGCCCTGCTTCCTATCGTCGAAGGCATGGAACTCGATGTCGTGCGGGCGCGCATGCGCCAGGGCCAACACAACGTCGAACGTGTCACCAGTCTCCGCGTTCGCAAGGGGCGACTCATCGAAGTCGAACGACGGGATGTCTCCGCCCGCGGCGCCCGGTAAGATGTTGTCATCATGAAACGCAAGCAAGCGACGCTACCAATCTGCCTTGCCAGCTTGCTACTCGCGAGCTGTGCACAGTCTCGGAACAACTCAAAGAAACCGGTCGATCTCGACGCGCCTGCGCTCGAACAACCGGAACCCGACGAATCAGAACCCGAGGCCAATCGAGACACTCGATCAAGTTACGATTACGACTACGACTACAACTTCACGTACACGCGACTGCAACTGATCCGTGAAGACATCGAGTTCAAGGACTTCGACATCGACTTCGAAAACGGCAGCGATGGAACACTCCTGGACTTGGAGCGAGATCGCAGCAGCTTCCGAGCCGAATTTGGAGATGTCGCTGACAGTAGCTTCTTCCAGATATTCAGCGAGCAGGTGCAAGCACCTTCGCTGTTGACCGAAGAGTTCACGAACTATGGCATAGGTGGCGGCATCATCGGGTCGCCTGTCGTTGACAATAGCGGCAGCATGGACTTTCGAATGCCATTCAAGTTTGAGGCAAACGTCTCATTCGGATCAGAGAACGTCGGCATCTACAGTCAAGACTTCGGATACGCCGAAGGCATCTTCGAAGTCGGGTTCGGAGTTGGCTGGCTGGGACTGCAATCATCGGTCGGTGTCATCATCCACAGCATCGTGGGCATATCCGACACGGACCTACCGAGCAGTTCGGCGCTAGGCAACAATTCCGAGATCAGTGGCAACAACATTGGCGGCTACTTCGAAGTGCTCTACACACATCCGAAGGTGCCACTCATGGTTCGAGCCCGAGGAATCACTGGCGACATCGAGGGCGTAACGATCACGTTTGGGATGGCCTTCTAAGTTGACGTAACGCCGCCAAAGGGCGCTTACATAAGGCTGCGCGTCACGAACATGAGTCCCTAAGTTTGCTCGGTCTACAACGGATACTCAGCATCGCTAGCGGACATCCCTTGGCGTCAGCACGGACAGTAAGAAGGTGCCGAGTCATCAGCACCAACCGGCATGACCGTCTAGAGCTGCCAACCCTTGCGGTAAATGCGATGCACGAGTGCCGTCGCAAGGTAGTTATCGAACTCCATCTTGCTGGAGTCCCAGTGCAACTTCTCTCCACGGAAATGACCAGCAACCGTGCCTAGCAATACAGCTTCGGTCAGCGGGCACGCATACGAGAAAGGTGTCGAGGTCTTTCCTTCGCCGCGACAGGCATCGGTCCACTCGTGGCGATGCTCCTTGCTGGGCAAAGTCGTGACATCGACATCCATCTTCTCGCCCTTCGAATAGAAACGCGGCGGTGCCCAGTGCGGGATAACCATCACGCCCTTTTCGCCAACCAAGAACGAACCGGCGCCAGGCAACTTCTCGCCAGCAGGCAGTTGCGCCTTCTCAGCAGCTTTCTTGCCACCACCGTCAGTCCATCGGAACTTGATCGTCTCGGCAGTTTGGTCTGTGCCAGGGAACTCGTAGAGGAAATCGCCATCGGGCGCGAACATCTCACGGAAGTGTTCCGGACCATTCGAAACAACGCTCTTCGGCGCACCAATGCCCAATGCCGCAAAAACCGGATCGAAGATATGGCATCCCATGTCGCCAAGCGTACCGCTGCCGAAATCTAACCAGCGACGCCACTGCGCAGGATGATACTGGCCCTGCACATAGGGACGGTCTTTTGCAACGCCTAGCCACAAGTCCCAATCAACGTGATCTGGAACAGCGTCAACCTTGTCGGGCCGGCCCGCAGCATTGCCCCCCCAGGACTTTCCAACCCATAGATGCGCTTCATGCACTTTGCCGATCACACCACTACGTAACGTCGCGACCGCCGTGCGGTAGGCACTGTGACTATGAATCTGCGTGCCCATCTGCGTGACGACACCGGTCTTCGTGGCCAGATTCGCCATTTCACGGCACTCGTACAAGTTGTGTGCAATCGGCTTTTGACAGTAGACGTGCTTGCCAAGGCTCATTGCGGCCAACGCAACGGAACCATGCATATGGTCAGGTGTCGCGATAACAACGGCATCGATGTCTTTACCCATCGTGTCGAACATCTTGCGATAGTCCGCGAACGTCTTGGCACCCGAATGCTTCTTCGCAGCGTTGCCAAGATTCTTGGCATCGATGTCGCACAGCGCAGCGATGTTCACGTTCTTGCCACTGGCAGTCGCATTGAGATCACTGCCCCCCATGCCGCCAACACCGACACACGCGACATTGAGCGTCTCCAGCGGGCTCAGACTGCTCGTCCGCGGGCCAAGCAGGGGAGTCGCTGCTGCGGCTGCACCCGTTGCTTGAAGAAAATGGCGACGAGTAATTCTACTGATGATTGTCACAGGGGCCTCAATTCGTCCGAGTCGTTGGCAGATAGATGGACTTCGCACCATATCGAGCCAGACGTCGTAGCGGGACCCCAAACACCTGATCACACAACCATGACATGCCACTTCTGCGTGACGATGCGCAATTCCTATGTCGAGGAGCGCATTCGCACGGCGTGAACGTGCGGGTGGCATCGCCAAGATTCTTGGCGCTGGAGTCGCAAGCGACACCGCAGCAACTCAGTTCTGCTGCCCGCGCAACTCGGCGCGGGCAACCTGCTGCTACTTGAGTTCGCCGCAATCAGCGATAACAACATCGGCAGACGTCGAGCCCGAACTCGATCCAACGCCCTCCATAGCTTCAACCACGTCCATGCCTTCGACGACCTTGCCGAATACGACGTGCTTGCCATCGAGCCACGAGGTCACAACCGTCGTAATGAAGAACTGCGAACCATTGGTGTTGGGGCCAGCATTAGCCATCGACAACAGACCCGGCTCAGTATGAAGCAGGTCAAAGTTCTCGTCCTTGAACTTATTGCCGTAGATCGACTCGCCGCCCGTGCCGTTGCCCCGAGTGAAGTCGCCACCCTGACACATGAACTGCTGGATGATGCGATGGAAGCCAGAGCCCTTGTAGTGGAGCGGCTTCCCAGACTGGCCCATGCCCTTCTCACCGGTGCACAATGCCCGGAAATTCTCGGCCGTCTCAGGCACGGAGTCAGCGAACAGTTCAAAGGTGATGCGGCCGGCAGCCTTGTCGCCGATGGTGATATCAAAGTAAACGCGTGGGTTCATATCTGGCCTTGTTACCCCCTCGCGGCGTCCAGTCCAACGACTACTACGAGCAACAGTTGGAGTCCGCACCTCTGACGCTATGCTGCCCCCTCGTTATTCATCCGAAAATGGCCGACCGGCCAACCCAATAGAAACTCCATGACCCGCGCATCCGCTCGCCACATCCTCGTTGATTCAGAAGAAAAGTGCCTGCAACTCAAGACTGAGATTGCCGGCGGAGCCAGCTTCGAAGACCTCGCCAAGCAACACTCGTCCTGCCCGTCCGGTCAACAAGGCGGTGCGCTCGGCGAGTTCGGACCAGGTCAGATGGTCAAAGAGTTCGACACGGTCGTCTTCAACGAGTCGGTCGGCGAAGTACACGGCCCCGTGAAGACCCAGTTCGGCTACCACCTACTTGAGGTCACCGCGCGCTCATAAGCCCAGGGCCATCACGGCCAGGGATTAGGGCGGAGGATCACTTCCCCTTGCCCTTACCCTTCTTGTTGCGGCGCTTCCCGCCGCCCCACTTCGACGCAACCATCTCACTGTCGAAGTCCACGAGCGCCTTTTCCAGGGCGGCGACCACATCAGCATCCGCATCCACTAGCGGTTCTGATTCGCCTACATCCTGACTCAGGTCGAAGACCTCATGCGCGGCCCCACCTGGCAAGTCCGCGACATACATCTTGTGCGACCCCATGCGAACGGCGCGCTCCTTACCCTGGCGCCAAAACAGCGTTCGGTCGGCGAGCTTGCTGACAGCACCCGTAAGACGCGGCATCAAGTTGACGCCATCAAGTTGCCACTCGGGATCTACAGCACCGCCGGCGATTGCCGTAAATGTCGGCAAGAAATCGAGCGATATCACCGGGTCCTCAATCTTGGTTCCGGCTTTGATTTTTCCCGGCCAACGCATGCACATCGGCACGCGGATACCGCCCTCTAACAGCGATCCCTTCCGACCGCGCAACTTGCCATTGTTAGCGCCCGTCAATGTTTGACCGCCGTTATCATTCGTAAACACAACGAGCGTGTTGCCGGCCAAACCAGCAGCTTGCAACGCTTGCAGCACTTTCCCAACGTTGTCATCCAACGCCTTGACGAGACCCGCGTACTTACGCCGCTTCAACGGCTCGATATGCGCGAGCTTGGCGAGGTCTTCATCCTTAGCCTGCAACGGCCCATGCGGCGCAGTGAACGACAAGAACAGGAAGAACGGCTTCTCCTTATTGTCGTTTATAAAACGTACTCCGGCGTCGCCAAGGCGATCGGTTGTGTAACCGCCTTCTTCGGTAGCAACACCGTTCTCTTGAATGACACGGTGCTTCGTTGCGCGCTTCATTGGGAAGTACGAGCGCGAACCCTGCAAGCAGCCGTAGAACCAATCGAATCCACGCTTATTCGGGTGATACTCAGCCGGATACCCAAGGTGCCACTTACCGACCAAGCTAGTCGTATAGCCAAGCGGCTGCATACGCTTCGGCATGAACGTCTCAGACAACGGCAAGCCGCCATCCATGTAGCCAGGTGGGATGTTGTATTCATGACCAAAGCGCGTCTGGTAGCGCCCCGTCATCATGCCAGCCCGTGAGGGAGAGCAAACGCACCCCGACATGTAGGCGTTGGTCATCGTGACCCCTTCGGACGCAATCGAATCGATGTGTGGCGTCAGGCTCTTCATGTCGGCGGCGCAGAACTCCTGGAAACCAAAGTCGGCATAGCCAGCATCGTCGGCATAGAGCAACACGATATTCGGCGGCCGCTGGCTTGCCGTGGTCCCTCCTTGCCCCGCGAGCAAAGAGCAAAGCGCGAGCACAATGGAGCCAATTCGTAGTCCGAGCATGCCCCGATTGTCGCCAGAGCGGCTCGAACAGCAATCTCCATCCCGCGAAGTACCACCAGACATGCATCAGGTTACGATCTCGGCGCATGATTCTCCTCACCGCACTAGCGCTCGCCGGTCTCGCTCCACAGAGCCCCCCACAAGACCAGCCACGCTTTCCTGGTGTCCCCCAACAGGATGCGCGCCGCTACGACATCCACCTTCAAGTGAACCTCCAAAGGCAGCACCTGACAGCCTATGTAAAGTACACATTCACGGCGGTGGAGGACCTCAAGACGATCCGCCTTGACGCGCGGCGCTCCGATGAATGGCAGGTCAAATTCTATGCAGCCAAGGGCCCGTCGGAGCTAAGGAGCGACTGGGGCAAGGACCACGTGGTCGTAACGTTGCCGACTACTATTGCTAAGGGCAACGACGCACACTTTAGGGCCGAGCTAAGCGGCAAGCCCGTTGACGGCTTCTACTTTAAGAAGAACCGCTACGGCGACATGATGGCGTTTACAGACCACTACTCGATCCGGGCGCGAGGCTGGCTACCGTGCGAAGACCACCCAGGTGACCGCGCCAAGTTCTCGGTGGCCATGACCTACCCCGAGGGGAATGAGGCAGTGGGCTTTGGCCTGGCGACTACAGATCAACAGGTGCTGACAGAAACCGGTGGGCTGCGCACCCAGATCTTGTCCGGGAGCAGCGAGATCCCGCCCTACATGTTCGCCGTCGCTGTCGGACCACTAGCACGCGTCCCCGAAGCCGGTGACGAGCGCCTGATAGACCACCTCGTCTACAAACAAGACGTCGCGAAAGCGAAGGCCGAGCTGGTTAACCACGCAGCTTGGATCGCCGCGATGGAAGCTGCCTTTGGTTCCTATCCTTACGGCAAATACATGACGGTTCAGTGCCCTACGCGATGGGGCGGGTTTGAAGCGCCCGGCAACGTACAGCTCGCGGAGGGCCTGTTCGACAGCCCCGGACGCGGCCAGGGGACGCTGGCACACGAATTGGTACACATGTGGTTTGGCGACGCCGTCGGCTATTCAGAATGGCGTGAGGTCTGGCTGAGTGAGGGATTCGCCAGCTATTTCGGCCCGTGGCTACACGCCCAGACCGGCGGCCCCAAACTGTCGACGAGCATGGAGAGTCTGCGCGATCGATGGCGCAAGAGTTTCGAAGGACGCACTAAGTCGATCCGCGACGACCGCTTTCCCCACCCCGATCAAGCTCTCAACTCCAACACCTACCCCAAGGGCGCATGGGTTCTTCACATGCTTCGTGGCGAGCTTGGCGACGAGGATTTCTTTGCGGCACTAAGAACCTACGTCGATCAATGCCGCGGCAGTTCCGTAATCACTGAGGACTTCGTACGCATCATAGAACGCGAGACAAAGTCAGAACTCAGTTGGTTCTTTAAGCAGTGGCTAGACCGCGTCGGCTGCCCAGAGCTCAAGATCGAGACCACGGATACCGCCATCACCATCAAACAAGTCCAGGCGGGCATCCCCTACAAATTCTGGCTGCGACTTCGTTGGCGGAACGACTCGGGCAAACTCATCGAGAAGCGTGTTCGCGTCGATGCTGCGACCATGCGCTTACCAATCGAAAGCACTTACAACGACCTCCAAATCGACCCTGACACCGAGTTGCTGTTCCGATTAGCCAAATAGTCGAACTTGAAGCTCAGTGCCACGACGCAAAGATCGTCATTTGCCTTCCGCGATCACACACGATCGATGGCAGCTACGACCGGATTCATGAAGCGCGACTCTCAAACACCTGACCTAAGCGAGCGACTGCTCGCAGACGCCTCGGCGATCGCATGGCTGCAAGAACACGTCGGCGGCCGACCGACCGAGGTCGACCACGTGCAGTCGTTATGGAGCGGATATGGCGAGATCGTGCGCGTACATCTCGCTGGAGCCAGCGTCCCGAGCGTGATCGTCAAGTGGGTTGAACCACCACAAAACATGAAGCATCCGCGCGGCTGGACGGGCCGCGCATCACACGACCGCAAACTACGTTCGTACCGAGTTGAACAGTGCTTCTACTCAGAATGGGCGGCCGATTTCCAATCACCGCACCGCACCGCGAAGTGCTACCACGCGGAGGCCACGCAGCATGGTTGGCGCTTCTTGCTAGAAGACCTCGACAGCTCGGGCTTCGCGCGTCGCTGCATGAGTCTAGACCATTCACAACTCGACAACTGCCTACGGTGGCTGGCGTCGTTCCACGCACACTTTCTCCATAAGCGACCAACCGGCCTATGGAACACCGGCACCTACTGGCATCTCGCAACTCGCAAAGACGAGCTCAAGGCACTGAAGGACTCCCAGTTGCGTGCCGCCGCGGCCAAACTCGACAACGCCCTCAACAACTGCCGCTATCGCACCCTCGTGCATGGCGATGCCAAAGTCGCAAACTTCTGTTTCGGCAACAGCGACGTCGCTGCCGTTGATTTCCAATACGTCG
>Ga0315332_10001976_pt1 | contig 11270 bp, 5 predicted proteins | sample M110034915metaG_FD_203455 | JGI IMG/M metagenome (GOLD analysis project Ga0315332, IMG submission 203455) | Ammonia-oxidizing marine archaeal communities from Monterey Bay, California, United States - M1 100m 34915 | ecosystem: Environmental > Aquatic > Marine > Intertidal zone | place: USA... | reverse complement strand
AAAAAAGAAAAAAAATTAGAATTATGAAAAAAATTATATTAAGTTTATTAATTATATTATCCACTACTTTATATAGTCAAGATACTTTAAAAGATTTTGAAGGATTATGGACAAGTGGAGACACTAGTTTTATTACTGTATTTACTCATAATAATAACAATAATAAATTAACAGTTTACACTTTTAGTTTTTTAAGTAATCATACGGTTGAAGAGACTATACTTAAAGCAAATGACACTATTATTAAAACTCAAACTATAAACAAAGGTAATGGTTGGGAAGTTACAACAAATTACAAATTATTAACCAAAGGTACAATGTTAGCTTCTTTTGCTGGAGATACTGATATTAAAACTTTATATTATAAAGCACCATTCAATGTGGAATAACGATTGGGTAAAAGGAAAAGATTATCCTAATTGGGGTAACAACGATATATATAAACAAACTATTACAGGAGGATATCTTTTTAATGGAGAATCTCCTCGTGAAGCTTATATGAGAGTAGCAACAACAATTGCTAAACGTTTATATAAACCAGAATTAAAAGAAAAGTTTTTTGAATATATATGGAATGGGTGGCTATGTTTAGCTTCACCAGTACTTTCTAATACAGGTACTGATAGAGGTTTACCAATAAGTTGTTTTGGAATAGATGTAGCAGATAGTATAAATGATATAGGTCAAAAAAATCTCGAAATGATGATGTTAGCTAAACATGGTGGAGGTGTTGGTATTGGAGTTAATATGATTAGACCAGCTGGCGCAAGTATTACCGGTAATGGAACTTCAGATGGAGTAGTTCCATTTTGTAAAATCTATGATTCAACAATATTAGCCACTAATCAAGGATCAGTTAGAAGAGGCGCAGCATCTGTTAATATCAATATAGAACATAAAGATTTTTTAGATTGGTTAGAAATAAGAGAACCTAAAGGAGATGTAAATAGACAATCCCTTAATCTACACCAATGTGCAGTTGTAGGTGATAAGTTTATGAGGAAATTAGAATCCGGAGATATGGTAGCAAGAAACAAATGGAGTAAATTATTACAAAAAAGAAAAGCTACTGGAGAACCTTATATTTTATTTAAAGGTAATACAAATAAAGCAAACCCTTCTTCTTATAAAGATAACGCTCTTAAAGTACATATGACAAATATTTGTAGTGAAATAGTTTTACACACAGATGATTCACATAGTTTTGTATGTTGTTTATCTAGTTTAAATTTAGCTAAATATGACGAATGGAAAGATACTAATTTAATTTATGATAGTATTTGGTTTTTAGATGGAGTATTAGAAGAGTTTATACAAAGAGCTAAATATAGAAAAGGATTTGAAAACTCTATAAGATCAGCTGAAAAAGGAAGAGCATTAGGCCTAGGAGTATTAGGTTGGCATACTTATCTTCAAGAAAAAGGATTACCATTTGAAGGATTACTTTCTCAATTTGAAACTAGAAGAATATTTAGTCAAATTAAAATAGAAAGTGAAAGAGCAAGTATGGAATTAGCTGAGATCTATGGAGAACCTTTATGGTGTAAAGGAACTGGAATGCGTAATACTCATTTAAGAGCTATAGCCCCTACTGTTTCTAATAGTAAGTTATCAGGTAATGTTTCTCCTGGAATAGAACCTTGGGCAGCAAACGTATTTACAGAACAATCTGCTAAAGGAACTTTTATTAGAAAAAATCCTACACTTATAAAAATTTTAAGAAAACATAAATTAAACACAAATGAAATTTGGGAAAAAATTATGGCAGATGGTGGATCAGTACAAGATATCTCTGAACTTGATGATATTATGCTTACTAATGAAATACCAGTTAAAGAAGTTTTTAAAACGTTTAAAGAAATAAATCAATTAGAATTAATAAATCAAGCGGGTATTAGACAACAATATATTGATCAGTCTGTTAGTTTAAATCTTGCATTTCCTTCTGAAGCACCACCTAAATGGATTAATAAAATTCATATAGACGCATGGAAAAGAGGAATAAAAACATTATATTATATGCGGACTGAATCCGTATTAAGGGGAGATATCGCCGCACAAGCAATGGACCCTGGTTGCCTTAGTTGTGATGGTTAATAAATATAAATTATGAAAAAACTAGATACAAAAGATAATATATATACGTCAGAAGAAAACAATACTATTAAATGGTACAAATTTTGGGCTTTAATAGGTCCAATTGTAGGATTTATAACAGGTATTATTTTTCTGATAGCAGTAAGATTTTTATTTAATACCTAAAAAAAAAGAAGGGAGACCTTTCGATCTCCCTTCAATACAGGAACTTTGGGGTGTGGAGCCCATTTTATCGTGTTCCTTTTTTTAATAAACCCAGACTACATTTGGAGCTTTATCTGGATCACAATCTACGTGAATAAATGTTTTAGCAATCCCCAAGCGATTAAATCCTACATCTAATAAACAGTTTATTAAATCATATCTATCTCTTGAATTATTACAATGAAGATCCGCTGCACAACCTACTAAATGAGAGGATTTAGATTTCCCACCTACTTTTTTATTGTGAGCTTTACTTCTATACCCACTATTAATATGAATAGGTTTATCAAATTTAGATCTTGCTAAATCTAATTTATCTAAAAAATCTTCACACATTTTATTTCCACTACCTAATTCATCGGGTGAGTCAAACTCTGTTATGTTAAAATATTTCATTTCCCTTTACATTTACAATTTTCTTCACCACAAGTACAAGCTAGCTTTTTACCATATATAGTATCAAAAGCGTTTGCACCTAACAACGTAAGTTGATCGATGATATTTGTTTGAATTGTTATAAGCATTTTTTCAAGTTCATCTTTTTGACTTACAAGATGATCTACTTTAGCTGTTAACCCTTCATTTTGTTTTTTAAGTTCATTAACTTCATCAGGATTTCTTCCAATGACAGTCATTATTACCACAGATAAAGATCCCACAATCATACCTATAATAGATACGACTACATCTTTATTCATGTTAGGTATTTCGTTAAACGATAAGAACATTAGTATTCCTATTACTAATAAAAATATACCAATAGCTCCTACATAATGTCTTAACTCTTTAGCTACTCCGTTTGTTATTTTCATTTTTTAATCAAATTTTTTTAATTTTTATTACTTTTATATGGTATTCTAATATATTTTTTTGATTTCTTTTTAATTTTTGATTTTTCTTTTTTAACTCCTAATTCCCAATCTGACCACCCTGCCATCATTGCTATTCTAGCCCATGCTTCATAATCAGAACTACTAGCTTTTCTTATATTATCAATTTTCTTAAATGCTCGATCTAAAGGAATATTAGTAGTAGCAGCGATTACTTGACCTGCAGCTAAATAGGCTGGGTTATCTAATGAAAAACCCTTTTCCATCATTTCTTTTTTGTTCCAAGAATATGATCTACCTGCAGCTCTTAATTTATTTAATTTTGATGATACTGGTGGTGATATTTGAGTTAATTCTTTAGTTAATACATCTTGAAATTTAGGAGATTTTTTATCACTTTCTTTACTTAATTTAATTGCTGTGTTTTTTATTACAGAAAATACTGCACCACCTATACCCATTCCTCTTAAAATACTATCAGACATAGAATTTACAATATTAACGTATTTTTCTTGTCTTTTTTCAGTCTCTTCTTCTTCATCTCCAAACCCTATAGCAAACAAAGCTTGCTGCATAGCGTTGAATAATAAGTTTTGTACAAAACCATAATAAAATATCTTAGATATATTAGTCATTGTGTCTCCTCGTCCATTCTTAAGATCACTAGCAGCTTTTTTGATTAATCTAGTGTATTGCATTGGAGTATTAGCAAAAGCTAATATAACACGTCCTAATGGTCCAGCTTGTTGTTGACTAATTCTATCTGGTCTACTTGATTGTTGAGATTCTTCTGCAGTTTCTCTAAAATCTTCAAAAGCTTTTTGTTCAGCTTCTTCTTTAGACATTCCTTGTTTTTGTAAAGATTTTATTCTATTTCTATAAAATGTAGCACCACCAGAAGAGATAGCAAAACTATCTGCTATTTGTGTAGGTAAAAATCCAAGTCTTAGCATTTCACTGATAACTCCTCTTACACCACCTTTTTTAGCCATATCCGCTATATCTGATTCATTCACATTTAATTTTAATCCATTTCTTCTATCTAAAAGAAAATCACTATTAAAAAGTGTTATAAAATCTTTCCAAAATTGTGGTTGATTTGCGAAAGCTTTACCTGCAGCAAATATATTATTGTCTTTAAAGTTTATAAAGTTAAAAGCTGATATAGTTTGAAGTACCGCAGATCTTGTGTTAAAAAACATAATAGCACCAATAGAGTTGGTTAACCAATCTGTTACCCTTCCAGTTAAAGTATCAGAATTAAATTCTCTATTTCTTCCAGTACGCATACGCTTTAACATGCTTTCTAAAGCGTCTCGGTAACTTTTACCATATGCTGCTTCAAGTTTATTTAAATTAGCTTTTGTAAATATATCATCTACATTATATTGCCATTGCTCTAAATATTTAGCTCTTTTAATAGTGTTAATACCATCCATTAAATCAGTGGTAATATTACCAGCCAACCAACCAAATTTAGGTGCAGGATATTTATCACCTTTTTGTAATGCTATTAATTGATCTGCAAACAAAACAAGTTCAGGTTTACTTTCAACAAAATCAGTTAGTTCTTTTAAATCAGTTTTAGATAAACCTTCAGGTGTCATCCCTTGTTTATTCCAAATATAAGTTCTTACAGCTTGTTCTTGGGTAAACGGTTCTCCTGGTAATTTTTTCTTTAAATTTTTAGGAACAATTTTTAAATCTTTTTTAAGAGCCTTAAAATCATTCATAAGAGCTATTCTATCTCTAGATATATTATCCATTGCTCTAGAAAAAGGATCTAACAAATTCTTTTTATACCAAGCCATTTGAGCATCACCTAGTTTTCCTTTACCTAAAGTTTTATATAATAATCCTACAAAATCTTCAGCAGATGGAGGAACAAAGAAATTAAAATTACCTTTATTAGCACCTACTACTTGTGCTTTAATATCTGAATAAATTTTCTCAGCACCAATACCAGTTTTGTTTTCTAATATCTTATTAAAGTCATCACTTAAGTTTTGTGATTTACTAAACTTAATTTGAGCTTTTGATTGTTCTTTATCAAGTTCAGCCATTTTATCTAAAACATTGTTGTTGGTATATTCTTGTGATTTACTAAACTTAACTACAGTTGGTAAACTGTTATTATTTTTTACAGCTGCCGTTTCTTTTGATGGAGCAATATTTAAAAATTCATTTATTTCTTTTTGTGAATCAACTTGTTCGCCTAATAACTGTTCTCTTATTAATTGATTTTGAAAATCTTGAGTTTCAGTATTTCTAAGTTTAGGTGATACAATTACCTTATATACTTCACTAAGCGGGTTACCATTAAAAGTAAGAACATTAGAATTAAAACCACCACCATTATTATTAACTAAAGAATCAAAGTATCTAATTAAAGAAGGTAATGCCTTTGAAAAATCACCTGTTTTTACAGCTTCATTTAATGCATCAGTAAACTCTGGAGTCATAGAGTTTCCATAATTATAAGGCTCTCCATATATACCCTGAATATCTTTAAGTTTATTATCATTATAAGATGTAAGACCTAACATAAAGAAATTATTTCTAACAAATTCAAAATAACCAGGTGTTTTTACTCGCCTATTTACCATCATGTTAAATATGTATTCACCGGCTTGATTTTGTTGCCAAACGTGTTCTTTTACTGTTTTAAATTTTTCTAATAATTTATTTCTTTCTTCCTTAGTTATTTCACCTTTGTTATACTTATCCCTAATTTTTATTTTTTCTTTTTCAAACTTTAAATAATTTTCATCAGTACCTCTAGCTACTCCTATTTGTCTTATTAAATGATTGCTAGAAGAACTAGCTGTATTAAAAAAAGCTGCTACAGCAGGAATAGTTTCCGGGTGGTTAAACATCATTTCTTGTAGTTGAAAAAATATATATTCAGCTCCATCAAAATTATCTTTAATATATTGTTTATATTCTGGAGATTTAAAATCTTTAAGTACTAATTTTCCATTTTTAATTTGAGTAAATGAAGATATTTTTGTAGCGGCATTTACAATTTTTCTTTCTCTATCAGTAAATGATCTTTCATTTTTTTTATATCTTTCTTTTATAAGATCAAAAGCTTTACCTGTAAAATACTGACCTCTTGCTAAAACTTTAGCTTTGTCCGTTTTATTTACAGATGCAAAACCTGCTGCATTCATAAATTCTATAGGAAGATATTGAGAAAATATATCTACTAAAGTATTACCATAATAATCTATATCATTTTTATTATTAGGATTTAATACTTGACCAATACCTAATTCCTTAAGTTTTTTAACTAAAGGAGCACCAAATAATTTTTGAAATAATACACTTGTATCATCAACAACTTTTTTACTAAATTTTAAACTAGGATTTACATTTAAAGTTAAAGCAATTTTAGCTTCATCTGTTTTAGTTACTTTTTGATCTTGAAGTTTAGCAACAGCTTCACGTTTAGCTTTTACTTCAGGTTCTTTTATAACCTCCATAGTAGCATCTAAAGCCATAATTTCTCCTAACGTCTCAGCTAAAGCATCTTTACGTGTACCTTTAGTAGATGTACCTACATCTGGACCTAAGAAGTAATCTACAAATTCTTGTTTATCAATAGATCTTTTCTTAAATATTTTTTTACCTTCTGGAGTTTTTTCTCTTTGCCCTGTATCTTCTGCAAATTGTCTAAATCTTTTATTTAAAATATCTTGTGGTAAAGCTTTATATATAGATTCAAAATTATCTTCTAAGAATTTTTTATAATTTTCTCTAGTACCTAATAACTCTGCTAAAGGAGTTTTAAGTTCTGTTCTATAAGCTTTTTGTAATGCTTGTTTAAATTCTTTAGATTCTATTTCAGGTAATTTAGTACCAAAAGTTTTTCTAACAGCTTGTTTAACTTTATCTATTAAACCTTTATCTATTTTAAGATCTCTTCTTAGTTTTGATCTAATAGATTTCTCTTCTGTAGGTGTAAATGTTCCTTCAACAGCAACGCCTTTAGCTTCAGACACATCAACTTCAAATACATCTTTAGTTGCCGCTTCACCTTTTTTAAATACATTACCTATTTTATTTTGTAATTGAGAGTTAATCCAACCAGATAGACTATTATTTTTTTCAGGATTAAAATTTCTAATATGAGGAATAAGTTCAGCTATAGTACCACTAACAAAATCGTCTTGAGAAAATCCAGGTGGTTTTTCACTAGGTATTTTGCTCTTAATAAGACCTTGTAAACCTTCATATAAATTTCCAATTACTTGATCTGCTTTACCAGCATTCCATTCAGCTTTTGTAACTGTATATTTACCATCTGTTTTAGGTCCTACTAAAGTGTCTATTTTATCGGACTCTACTTTAGAAAGTTTAACTTTAGTTTTATCAGTAGATTTAACTTTAGGTTTTTCCACTAATTTACCTTTAAAACCTTTTTTAGCTCCCTTTACTATTCTTTTATCAACCTTTCCTTTTAATAAACTTTTATTATAATCTTTTATAAAATTATATACATCTCTACCTGTATTAAATTCTTTTTGAATACCTACATTTTTTAATACTCTGTTAATAACATCTTTAATTTTAGATAATACAGATTCATCATATACTATATCTCCAGTTAAAGCTGCTTCAGAAAATAGAGTTAAAGCCTCTTCCCAAGCATTAGCTTCAGATATTTTACCATCATCAGCATCTTTTAAATAACTACTTAATCTTTTAGAAAATTCACTATCTGTTATATTGTTAAAATCTATTTTAGCTAATTCTTCTGTTAAAGCTTTACCTAAACTTTTTGCAGCTTCAGGATTATTTTCTACAGTCTCATCTAAAATAGCATGTACCATTTCATGAGCATCAGTAGTTATATTACCTTCACTTGCAGCCACATCAGTATTTATAACAAAACCTCTCGTTCCATCTTCTTTTTTATAAAAAAATCCTAATTGTTCACCAGCTTTTGATTTTTTAAATCTCTTTTTTTGTTTATCATCTAATTTATCAATAAAATCATCTACTTCTTGTTGACTTAATCTATCAACTGATGTACTTAGTTTTTCCCCATACTTCTCTACGCCTTTAATAATTTTTTGTTCTACTTTTTCTTTGCCTTTAACAACTTGTCCTTGATTAATTTTTTCATCAATCTCTTTAATTTTGTTGTTTAATTCTACGTGGAAAGCTGAATCAGTGTTTTCTTTTTGACGTAATAACTCTTGTTTCTCTACTAACAATTCTAATTGTTCTGGTGTTACGTTTTCTGGAGAAATTTTAGCAGCACGTATAATATCAATAGTAAATTGTTTAGCTTTTTTTAATTGCTCTTTGCTTTTAGTGTCTTTAGTTGCTTTTAACAATACATCGAAAGATTCTAATAAATCATTACTTTGTTTTATAACGTCAGCATATAATTGTTTTTTGTTAATTTTAAAATCCGTAATAGTTCGAGCTCCTCCAAAACCTCCACTCAACATTAAAGTACCGGCTATAAGTTCTTTTTGTTGTTGAACAGAATTTTCATAACCAGGTAAAGCTAAAGCAAAAGCCGATTTAACACCTAAGTCTATTATTACTTCTGTTTCTTCTTGTAATAATTCACCTCCTGTGGTTTTCAAAAAATTAGTGGTAGCAGTTCTCATAGCACCTACTGTAGCTGCGCCTTTTAAAGTATTAGCAAAAGTTGCTAAAGTAGCTTTTGTAAATATAGGAGCAGCAATCCTTCCTTCAATACCAATTTTTGCTGAAGTAACTGCGGTGCCTAAAGACTTAATAAAAGCATATGCTTTAGCAGATCCACCTTCTAATCCTAAAGTTTTAGCTTCTTCTAAATTATCTAAAGCGGTTACTTTAAAAGCTGCGTCAGCAACTAATATTTGGTTTTTTAATTTAGAGGATAATCCATTTAATCTTCCCGCTTTACCACCAATAGTATTACCTATTATTTTTTTTAAACCTGTAATGTTACCTCGTTTTGCTTCAGCTATAATACCTAAAGTAAAAGGTAACATGTCCATTGCTAATCTCGCATAAGTTTCCGGTCCACCACCCCATTCAAATTTTTCCTGTTTACCTCTTCCAGATGAATTAAAATCTGCAACATTATATAATACGTCTGTAAATTCATCAAACATATTATAATCATCAGAACCAGAAATAAGATTTGTTATCTCACTTCCTAACATCCCTACAGCTGTAGAGCCAAGAGTGAAAGGATTCATTTTCATAACCGTATTAACCACCCCACTTTCAAAACGTGATAAAAGATCGAAAGTTAAACTTTCTTTTTCTCCCGGACTACTATATCTTTCATTAAATTTTTTTAACTCTTCAGTTCCTTTAAAATTGTTTTTTATTATACCTGCTGCTAAATCTAATCCATATTGACCTTGAAGTTGTTGAAAAGTAGTCGCTAATTTATTTCTTTTTTCTACTAACTTGTTGAAAGATTCAATTCTATTAGGTGAATCTAAATTATCCATCTTCATATCTCCACCTGACAACCAACTTAACTCTTCTGTAATAGAGGTTATTTCATCTTCTAACAACGTTTGTTCTTCTTTAATTACAGTTAATCTAGCCTCAGTTAATAATGCTTCTTTATTTTCTAAAGACATTCTATTTTTAGCTAATTGTTGTAATTGCTTATCAGTAGCTATATCTATAACTTTAGCTAATATATTATCTTCTATATCTATACGTCTTTCATCTCCCTCGTGAGGATCATAATTGTAATTAAATATTTTAGGAATTTCTTTTAAAAATCTATCATATCTATTATGATATTTAGGTACAAAAACTTCATTTCCTTCTATATCAGTTGTCCACTCTCCATCTACTTGCGAAGGATCTTTTATTAAATTATTTAAAGCGTCGTCATAAGTTAACAGTTGATCGTCCGTATCACTAATATCTATAGTTGATCGTAAAGAATTTATATTTCTTGTTAATTCATTGTTTAACTCTTTCTGTTGATTTTTATATTCTTCCTCTGACATTAAATCTCTATTGTCAGTTAATTTTACCCCTTCAAGATCATTTTGTTTCTTAAGTTCTTTTATTTTGCGCTGAAAAGATCTCCATGTGTCACTTTTTTTAGGCTTTTTATATTTATCATCAATAAAACTAATATCATTAAAATCTGAACTTTCAAATGTATTTTTTTCTTCTTTTATTTTTTCTAAATCTCTTTTTCTAACGTCGGTTCTAGTACTAGTTCTTGTAACCGGCGGTTTAATGGTACTATCTCCAGTAACATCTGAATTGATATCAGTAGATTTTTTAACTTCTTTTAAACCTTTAGCTTTCATCTTCTCCATGTACTTAACAAAGTCCATGTTGAATTTTTTAGCAGCTTGTTTAAGTTCTTCAAGAGTAAATTGTTCTTGATCTATTTCAAACATTAGTTTGGATTTAATAGTTTATTTCTATCTGTACTACTTTCTTCTTTGTTTACTTCTTCTACTTCTTGGTTTAAAATATCTTCTATAATTTTATCTTGCATTTTAGTTCTAGTCGTACTTGCTCCCATCCCGTATTGTTTTATAAGATAATCCTTTACTAAAGGTGTCAATTGATCTTTATCTAGCACAACGTCTTTATAACCTGGAATATCTTTTTCTTCAATAGTTTTGTTAGAAGGATCGTTATCATCATATGTAAAAGTTACTTTACCTCCTTCTCCTTTTAGAACTTTTTTTAATGTTTTACCCTCTATTTTTGTTCCAATAAGTTTATTATATCCTTTTCCACTTTTAAATTGTTCTACTGTGTCTTTAATTTTACCTTCTTGAGCTTTATTGAATTTAAATCCTGATGGTTTCTCTTTATTTCTTTTAAATCCAAAATCATCTACGTAAGAATTACGGACTGTAGGTGTTATTACATTTCCTTCACTATCAGTATAAGTAACAGTACCATCTTTGTTGTCAGTTGCAGCTATTAATTCATATCCTTTTACAAACTTGTTCATAGAATATTTTAACATAGCATCAGTAAAATCTTTTTGAGCTTCTTCTGTAAGAGTATATACACCTGGTTTTACAGTAGCTAAATCTTTTGCATCTTTATCGGCATATTTTAAATAAGTTGAATTTATTCTAGCATATTCTCCGTAATCATTAGTAAAAGATGTCATACCATCAAACTTACCTT
>Ga0315332_10001975_pt1 | contig 11271 bp, 5 predicted proteins | sample M110034915metaG_FD_203455 | JGI IMG/M metagenome (GOLD analysis project Ga0315332, IMG submission 203455) | Ammonia-oxidizing marine archaeal communities from Monterey Bay, California, United States - M1 100m 34915 | ecosystem: Environmental > Aquatic > Marine > Intertidal zone | place: USA... | reverse complement strand
ATACGATATGTTTAGAGTCGGAGTCAAAAATCGAGGGGCTGAACACTTACATGAGTGGGCTCCTTTCCGAGCATGATGACATAGTTAAAATACTTGATTCCAGGCTGAGGGGGGGGATGGATTCGTTGCCAATCTAAATTGAATCGCGCTAAAGCAGTTGTTGCATTTACAAAAAGAATGAGGTGACACTGGCTAGGAACCTCAACCTAAAAAACCAGCGCCACCCCGTATCCCCTCAAAGTGTTAAGTAAATTTAATCAGTTAATAATACTTAACACATCCTAAATATATGAAACATTTGTTTTATAGTGCAAGAGATTATAGCGATAAAATTGCATAAATTTTATGTACTTTTTAAAATTAATTTTTAAGATCTAATTTTTAAGATTTCCAAAATACTTGTTAATTAGAGCTTGAGTAAATTGTTTAATGAAAAGTTTATAAAAACAATTGAGTGTATAAAATTGTTATTAAAATAAGAATGATAATCAAAAAAATGATAACTCGAGTAAGAGGGGCTCTGTTGTTTTTATTCTTTCTTAATGTTGTATTTTTTTCCACGGTCCGCGCAGGCCAGAAATATACTATTCCTTTCTGGAGTAAAGCCCTTCAGCAGCGCTGGTCATATTCACATTCGAGTCCAGCTACTTGGGTGAAGAATGTGGATTTGATGAATGACCGTTTATTAAAAGTTGGCCAATCACACAACATTAATAAACTTCTCGCTAGTGATCATTTTTGGAGATGGGTGTCTCAGGTCTATTGGTCAAAACAAATCCTAATTCCTTATTTCCATGAATTGGAATCTTCTAGCGAAGCTTTTGATGACTGTAAAGCGTTGCTTTCTGTGGACGGCCTAAGTGAGAAGTCCGTTAGATACATCAAAGCTTCGGATAATAAGATAAAATTCATAGAGATTTTATCTAAACTGACTGCTGCTGATGAAAAGAAATTCAAGCGCTACATGAATCTTGCACTCGCGATAGCGATCGTGTGGGACGAGCCATTTCCTGATTCTTGGCCCCACCCAAATGTTAACAGGAGTGATATACCTATTAGCAATCTGGATGTCTTATCATTGTTTAATTTTTTCGTCTCATCCCATGAAGATGGTCGACTTAAAATTGGTCTTGATAGGCTATCTGTCAGAGAGCTTTGTTTTGTAATTGATACTCCAGTCCAATTGAATGAACTCAAATATGCTCAGCAAATTAAACTTAAAAGTATAAGAGATCTCGAGCGCTTGTATAAAATTATACCCTACGATCAACAGAGGATTAACAGTGAGGCTTATGAATGGCCTTACGGGCAGTACCGATTAATTGACATCGGACTTAAGAAAGGTGGAATCTGCATGGATCAAAGTTATTTCGCTTCCCACGCGGCCAAATCACAAGGCATTCCATCAATTCTATTTATGGGTCAAGGCCGGTCAGGCGGTCACGCTTGGGTTGGTTTTTTAGAGTCTAGGGGCAGATGGAAACTGAATGCGGCTCGATGGGCCAACGAAAAATACCCAGTGGGGTTTGCGTACGACCCTCAAACATGGCAGAGGATAAGTGATACACAGTTTGAATTTATTTTAAAATCTAGTGGCGATAGTCCTTCACTTGGAAAAGGTAAGATTGTTTTGTCTTGGGCCCTTTTAAATCAAGGATTCCCACAGTTTCAGCCTCTCCTACAGGCATCCTCTAAAATTATGCCTAGAAGTAAAGAGCCCTGGCAAATAGAACTAAATTATCTCAAGGAGAAGGAGGCTAACCTTGATGAAATGAGGATCTTTTGGTCTAGGTGGATAGCTAATTTTAAAGAAGAGAAGGGCACCAAAGCGAAGGGTCAGATTGAGCTATTGAAAATTTTAAGGAAACTTAACTTAGAGTTAGCGGCCTCAAAGTTGAGTCGCCAGATCATTAGCGAGAACCGATCAGGTCGATTTGATCTTGGTGTGACGGTGGCAAGTGATGAGGTTTTTGAACTTCAAAGATCGAAGAATTGGGACCATGCTCACCGTAAATACAAGGTAACTCTTGAACAGTTCAAAAGTTCCAGTGGAGGTCATTTATTTTACAATCTGATTGACCCGTACGTAAGGAACTGCATGCTTGATCGGCGCTTAGGTGAGGCTTCGGATGCTCTGATCCTAGCAGGTAAAATAATAAAACCGGTTAAAAATACTATTCTTTACAATGACTTTGAAAAATTGCGAAGTGAAGTTCAGTGACTTGAATTATGATTTTAATAATTCTTCGAGCCTGCCGATGAATTTCTTCTTTCCCGCTTCTGGAGTAATTGCGGGTGGAGAGAGTTGATTGGGTAGTTCTTCAATCTTGCCATTCTTTGATCCTAGAATTATGGGATAAAAAGGAATAGTTGGCTGTTCAAGTTTATTAAGGAATTCGCTTAAGATCCAATTATCCTTATCTGATTGGTCCGCTATCATCGGTATAATTCCAAGTTCTTTAATCTTTTCGCTGACCTCTTTACTGTGAAGAACAAACTGTTCGTTAGTTTTGCATACCGCTCACCACACGGCAGTATAGTCTATGAAAACGTTTTTGCCGTTCTTCACATGTTCGAGTGCAACTATTGGGTCGAAAGGTTCGTAAGTGAGTCCATGTACAGTCTTACTGCTTGTATCATCAGTGATCACTGAATCCGTTTGGATCACGTTTTGGGCGATTTTAAAACATACAAAGCAGCACAATACAAGTGACGCTCTTGCTAACCACTTTGTTGTGGGTTTGTTGCCAAGAGGATTGGAGTACTTACCGAAAATCCACAGTCCTAATGCAAGAATAACTAAAGCTAATAGGGTCCATATCACGGATGATAATCCTATTGCTTTACCGAGGATGTTAAGTAGCCAGATGACTGTCGCTAGGAGCGGGAAGGCCATGAATTGCTTGAACGTTTCCATCCATTTGCCGGGGCGAGGAAGCATCTCCACTAGTTTTGGCATGTATGAGAGCACTACGTATGGCAAGGCCAGACCTGCGGCAAGTGAAGTGAATAGTGCGTAACCTTGAAGCTCTGGGCCGGACAGGGCAAATCCCAGTGCAGGGCCCATGAAAGGACCAGTGCATGGCGTTGCAACGAGTACTGCTAGTATGCCGGAGAAGAAACTTCCCGGTAGACCTTCCTTGCTCTGAAGCTTGCTGCCGGCCCCAGTTAATGATGTGCCGATTTCAAATAGTCCAAACAAATTGAGGGAAAATGAAAACATCACGGCGATGAGTATCAGAACAAACCAGGGGTGCTGAAATTGGAATCCCCAACCGGCGCTCTCCCCGCTATTGCGGACTAAAAACAGAATGCTCACTAATAACCATAAAGAAATGAAGATTCCAGATGCGAAGGACCAGCCGTGGAGTCTAATCTTTCGTTTGTCGTTACCTGACTGTTGTACGAATCCCAGAATCTTAATTCCAAGGACCGGGAACACGCAAGGCATCAGGTTCAGTATGATGCCCCCGAGAAAAGCGAAGAGTAGCATTAGCCAGAAAGAGCCCTTCTTTGTTTGATTGTTTTTTGTCAGTTCATCGATAGCTTTTCTGTAAGGTTCAGCTTCCGGGCTGTTGATACTTGGGTATGATTTCGAAGTTTCCGAGACAGTCTGATTCTCATCAATTGATAGAGTTTCAGTAGTCAGCCAAAAAGCTTTACTGCCACCACTACTAAGAAGGAACCCTTGCAACGAATTTTTGATTTCATAGGACTCATCCTCGAGCGGTGCAAAGAGGGTGAGGACATCGTTTTCTAAGTCCGTCATTAGCCCATCACTTTCTTTAATGATGGAACTGTCGGATAACATCAAATATGGATCCGTGCCGATTTGGCTCTTCATTTCCTCACTGAGCTTGCTTGAGATTTCTAAGTGTCCGAAATCGGTACGTGCTAGCGCTTTTATGAGTGGCAGCTGTGATTGGGATTTGTTCCAATCAGAGAGAATTGACTCACTTTCTAGAGTCGCAGTGGCTGGTCCAATGTTAAGATCAATTGAGAGGGGAGTCGTTACTGGAGGCAGGCAAGTTTCCTTACATGCTTGCCAGTCAACTGAGGCGAGGACCTTGATTGTTTTGAGTTCGTCAATGTTATTTGGAGCAGTGATGTTAGTGGTGAAATATACTGTTTTTTCGTAAGTGTGACTGGTTAGGGTAATTCCTGGGAACGATTGAACGGTTTTGTGTGGTGCGGGGTACTCTGTTGGTGAAGCTTCAAATCCATCTGGGACAGTCCAAGAGACTTCTGTAGGCAGACCATTCTCACCAGGTCCGGTCCAGTAAATGTGCCAGTCCTTAGCGATTGTAGCCTTCACTGAGACTTTAAAGGCAAGGCCAGGGCTCACTGAGCTAGTGTCTGATACGAGTTCTAATTTGACTGGCCCACTTTGAGCTGTGGCAATACCAAGTGATGCGAGAGTGATTAAAAAGCATATAAGCAATTTAATTCTCTTACTGTTGTTTCGCATTGGACTTGGGATTTAATGTGTAGGAAATTTTTATAGAAGAATAATCAACCGCCTCTGCCGCAGCATTGTTTGAATTTTTTGCCGCTGCCACAAGGGCACGGCTCATTCCTGCCGACCTTAGGCGCAGACCGTGTTACGGGAATTGTTATTTGGGGCTCGAGTTCAGGGTCCGCGCTTTGTGGGGAATTTTTTGTATTGGTTGATTGTCCGACTGCAGGGCCTTCTTCATCGCCTCGTCCTTGATTCATAGGTAGATTTCTTAAAAAATCTTGGAAAGCTTCAATGTTAGTTGTGCTGCGGAACAGGTTAATGAGTACTTCTGCCTTCATGTCGGCCCATACCTCTTTGAACACTGAGTATGCTTCAGTCTTATACTCGATTAACGGATCTTTTTGGCCATGAGCTCTGAGGCCAACGCCTTCTCGCAAAGCGTCCATATTATATAGGTGCTCCTGCCACAATCGATCAATTGAGCCAAGCACTACTGACCTCTCAAGGTTATCTAAGTGGTCGGGTTCTTCGTGCTGGGTTTTAAGTTCATAGAGTTCTTTAATTTTACCTATCAGGAAATCTGAAGCCTCTTCAGGTTCTTTGTCTATTATGTTTGTATCATCTCGATGCAGACCGATTGGAAAATTAGAGTTAGCCCAATTAATTAGGCCTGCATAGTCAGGATCATTGTCAGGATTAGGGTCATCCAGGAACGTAAGCACTTTGTTCGGAATGGATTCATCAATCGCTGCAAAAATTATTTCTCTGGGATTTGCACTAGCAATGACTTCATTGCGGTACTCGTAGACAACTTCGCGGTGATTGTTCATCACATCGTCAAAATCAAGGACACGCTTACGCATTTGATAATTGCGTTGCTCGACTCTTTTCTGCGCGGTCTGGACGGATCTGTTCAAGAGTGGGTGAGAAAGCTCTTCACCTTCCTTCATCCCGAACTTCTCCATCATTTTGGTCATTTTGTCTGCTGCGCCAAAGTTTCGCATTAGGTCGTCTTCGAAGCTTATGTAGAAAATTGATTCTCCGGGATCGCCTTGACGCGCGCATCTTCCTCTGAGTTGACGATCAATTCGCCTAGATTCATGCCTTTCAGTTGCCATGACACTAAGTCCGCCGACTTCAGCAACGCCTTCTCCGAGTTTAATGTCTGTTCCTCTTCCTGCCATAGCAGTTGAGACTGTGACTGAGCCTTTTTGGCCGGCGCGTTGAATAATTTCAGCTTCTTGACGGTGATACTTAGCATTAAGAACTGAGTGAGCGATCTTTTCCTTCTTTAGGTACCTAGAAACGGTTTCAGAGGCTTCGACGCTAGCAGTTCCAATTAGTATGGGCTGTCCCTTGGCATTCTTTTCTTTGATGCTTTGTACAACTGCACCATACTTTTCACGCCTCGTTTTAAAGATCCGGTCATTGTGATCGATTCGTTGGACTGGCTTATTGGTTGGTATAGGCAGTACATCAAGATTATAAATGTCACTGAATTCAGCGGCTTCGGTTTCCGCTGTGCCAGTCATGCCTGCTAATTTTTCATAGAGCCTAAAGTAATTCTGAACAGTGACCGTTGCGAGGGTTTGTGTTTCCTTTTCGAGTTTTACTCCTTCTTTAGCTTCAACTGCTTGGTGTAATCCGTCGCTCCATCTTCTGCCAGGCATTTCGCGGCCTGTGTTTTCATCAACTATGACTACCTTGTTATTAGTGACAACGTATTCGTTGTCCTTCTCATATAAGCAGTAAGCCTTTAGGAGTTGAGAGATGCTGTGAATTCGCTCCCCCTGAGAGTCCATTTTGTTTTGTAGATCATTTTTCTTTTTATCTCTAGCTAGGTCAGACAATGATTCGTCCCCATCAATTTCAGAAAAGGCAGTGGCAAGGTCAGGAAGAACAAACGCTTCAGGATCATCAGGATTGAGGAATGATCTGCCGTTTTCGGTAAGGTCAGCATCATGTGATTTTTCTTCAACCGTAAAATAAAGCTCTTCTTTAAGCTCAAATAGGGCCTTTTTATGAGTGTCTTGGTAAAGGCTAAGTTCAGACTTTTCTTGAATTCTTCTATTTTCTGGTTCTTCCTGGAGCCGAAGGAGTTGTCGGTTCTTGGGTTGGCCGAATTTAACTTTGACCATGGCTCTTCCTGCAGTCTCTGAATCATTCGATTCTAGGGCCTCCTTTGCTTCCTGCATGGCCTCATTACATAGGTGGGTTTGTTTCTTTACTAGTTGGTTAACTAGTGGTTTAAATCTGTCGTACTGTTGCGTATGAGTAACAGTTGAAGGCCCTGAAATGATGAGTGGGGTCCTAGCCTCATCAATTAGGACCGAGTCGACCTCGTCAATGATAGCAAAGTAATGATCGCGTTGTACTTGTTCATCTATGGAGTGGGACATCCCATTGTCACGTAAATAATCGAAACCAAATTCACTGTTAGTTCCGTACGTGACATCACAATTATAGTTTTCGCGTCTTCTGTCTGAAGGCATTTGGCTTTGAATGCAGCCGATAGAAAGTCCTAGGAACTTTAATAGTTCACCGGTCCACTCGGAATCTCGACGTGCAAGATAATCATTCACTGTAATTACGTGAACGCCTCTTCCAGTTAGGGCATTTAAGTACACGGGCAATGTTGCTACTAGAGTCTTTCCTTCGCCCGTTGCCATTTCAGCAATCATTCCTCTATGAAGGCCTATTCCTCCATACAATTGGCAATCGAAATGGATCATGTCCCAAGACATTGGCTGGTCACACACCGAATAAGAGAGCCCAACCATTCTTCGAGCTCCGTTCTTTACTACAGCATAGGCCTGAGGAAGGATTTGAGTTAAATAAGCGTCTTGTTTTTGATGGACCGAACTGATCCTATCGTTTTTTCTGTGCCTTGCCTTTTCCTCAATGTCTCGCCTCGTTTGATGATCATTCTCAGATACTCCTTGGAGTTCATTACTCTTCCAAGCATCGATCTCTTGATTGAGTTCAGTTTCAAAGCTTTTCAGATGCTCCTGCCAACTAGCCGTCTTTTCTCTTAGCTGATCATCAGAAAGTGACTGAAATTCAACTTCTAATTGATTGATTTTCTCAACCGTAGCTTTGAGTTTTTTGAGCTCTTTTTGGTGCTTAGAGCCAACAATTTTCTTGATTATCCATTTAACCATTTATCTGTTCCGTTTTCTATCTCCTAAGGTTTTACAAAGTGTGTTTGATTCGTGCGAAATTTTATGAAATATGACCCAATAGTTTTGCCTTGCAACTCTAGTAAATAATTGAGTAACAGTCCGTAGGTTATGAGTGGCTATTTGTGCCTTTTTAAGAATTCCTTGGCTAAAGAGCGGTAATCGATGGCGCCATTTGAGTTATTGTCATATTCGATGATGGATTGTCCATAGCTCGGAGCTTCACCTAGTCGTATAGATCTTCTTATAACGGTCTTATAGACTTCATCTGGGAAGTACTGACGGACCTGCTCAACGACTTGCTTTGACAGGTTCGTTCGGCCGTCAAACATAGTCATTACTATGCCTTCGATTCTTCCGTCGGGATTTGCGCCCGAGAGTCTAACTTGTTCCTGTACATGAACAATCTTTGCGAGTCCTTCCAAGCCAAAAAATTCACATTGAAGAGGAATTAGTAGTTCGTCAGCGGCAGCGAGTGCTGAGGTCATTAAGACGCCGAGTGATGGGGGGCAATCAATGATCACGTAGTCATAATCGGCGGACTTCTTCAATTTTATTAGAATTTCACGCAAACGAGTGAGGTGATCTTCAGATTGGGCCAGTTCTATTTCTGCCCCAGCAAGATCCATGTCCGCAGGTATGATGTAAAGGTTTTCAAATCTTGTCTCAAGTATTCTAGAGCCTATTTCCGCTGTTCCTAGTAGTACCTCATATAAACTTGTCTCTGATTCTGGTGTAAAACCAAGGCCGCTAGTTGCATTTCCTTGTGGGTCGAGATCGATTAGCAAGACTCGCTCTTTGCTACTTGAAGCGATGCATGTTGACAAATTGATTGATGTCGTTGTTTTTCCGACTCCACCTTTCTGGTTTGCTATGGCTACAATTTTCATCAAATACTGAATGCTTCACATCTACCATTCTTGGTTAAAAATCAATATACTTAATCTTTTTGATTCGTTTAAAAACATTATTTTAATTCATTTAATATGACATGGTAATTGAAGAAAAGGATTTGGCAGGTTTGGGAGGTTGGGAATGTTTCAAAGAGGCAAAGACTTATGTTGCAGCAGGGTCAGTTTTAAAATCTTCAAGTAGCCTTTTGAAAGACCCTGATGGGCCAATACTATTCACAGGTCATGTTATAGAGGGGAGAAAAAAATATGTTTGTGGTCTTAAATTTAGAACACTTGAGGATGTTGACAATCTTTGCAGGTGCAGGCGAGCAATAAAAGAAGGTAGGATTTGTTCGCACTCTTTGGCTGTGGTGCTGCATTCGATTAAAGGGAAGGGTAAAATTGATGAGAACAAACCTCAAGCCACTGAAGATGAGGGAGATATAGACACATTTACCGAAGATTATATATTGCCAGTGATCAACTGTGAAATGGCTAAACTTAATACGACTGAGTCATTTTTAATTAAATTCGAACGATCCAGTAGTAGTAAAACCTCAACTATTAATCAACTATCTGAATTACAGGAAGTTTTAGGCCATGTAGATATAACTAAAGGACTGGAGATCAATTGCAATCGAAGTGAATTGGGGAGAATTCTTAAATGTCTTCGGGGCTTTAGTGTTGGGTTTGAATCAAATTTTTCAGAGGAGAGCAGGCATTGTGTAATTTCAGAAACAAATGCTCGTATACCGTTAACTATACAAAGATTTAGAGGGGACGATTCCTTAGTAGAGCTATCTAGAGACAGTATGAGTGGGCATCATTTCTTGCGGTTAGGATCCACTCTATGGGTATTGAATTCAGAGTTTGAAGTTTTGATGCCTATTCATAGTAAAGATTCATCTAATGATGTTCTTGATGAATTAAATAAAATCCTTGAGGATGCCAATCAAGAGTCTTCGATTCTTGTTTCAGAAGATTGGTTAAGGTGTAACTCCTCCATAATCAATGGCTTGTTCCACATGGAATGTTCAGATGGCTTGATTAAATCGCTTCGTTTATTACCTGCTAAACCAAAGCTTAAACTAAGTGTTGAGGGTTCACTGAAGAACATTGAAATCAGGGCTGATTTCATCTACGGAAAAGGCGATATTGTAAATGATTTGCTTGAAAATTCTCAGCTAAATTCACTCAGAGGTCATGAAACTAAAAGTTTTGCTCGTATTGAGACTCTTAAGCAAACAAGTTCCGAAATTATCAATTCATATCGGTGGGCCATTTCGGGAGAAGATAATGTTTTCTCTTTTTATGCAGGTGAACTTGATGAAGTGATGCGTGGTGGGAAGGCCGAGGTTGTCCTTGGTGATAGATTTTATAGGGTCACCAAAGGAATCGAAAAGGTGAGGCCAAGAATCAAAGTTGAAAAGGATAGAGGCGGTTACTTTGATTTCGAATTGGAGTTCATTGGTGCTAAAGGAACAAAGGTGCCAGAGAATGAGATTAGGCGCCTTTTGAGCCAGGGTAAATCATCAAAAAAGGTTAATAGTGGAGAAGTTATAGCCATAAATAATAAAGGCATTTCTGAGCTCTTTACTGGGTTCGAGGTGTCTACAATTGAACAATCAGTTGATAATGGTGCGGTTAAAAGGAAAGTCGAAGCCGTAGAATCCTTCTATACTAAAGGGCTTTTACATGATCTCGCTGATTATTCAGGTATTGATGTGGATGAGGATTTGAACCCATCAAGGTTTGGCTTTTCAGCCACATTAAAGAACTATCAGAAAAGAGGCGTATCATGGATGAATGCACGGCTCAGTGAGGGCTGCGGTATTATTTTAGCTGATGAGATGGGCTTAGGTAAAACTATTCAAACTTTAGCGCTCATCTGTTCAGCTAATTGGCTAAAGGGCCCGACTTTAATCATTTGCCCCACTTCATTAATTGATAATTGGAGTCGGGAAATACAAAGATTTGCTATTGAATGTAAAATTCTTATTCTGCATGGGCTGAATAGAGCTGAAAATTTCTCAAAAGTTAATTCATCTGATATCGTTATTACTAGTTACGCTACTGTCGTAAATGATTCGAAATTATATGAAGAATTGAACTTTTCTCTTATCGTCGCTGACGAGTCTTCATATATTAAAAATCCAGACACTAAAACCTTCAGGGCCATATCATTACTGAATTCTTATTCTTTTATGGCTCTTTCAGGTACTCCTCTAGAGAATAAGCTGCTCGATCTCTGGAGTGTTATGGAGCTAGTGAATCCCTCATACCTAGGTTGCAAAAAAGATTTTATTCACCGCTATTCAGAAAATATTTCTGAATCTGACCGTTTAAACTTAAAGAGGAGGGTCTCTCCTTTCATTCTCCGTAGAACTAAAGAGGCGGTCCTCGATGATTTGCCTGCCAAGTCTGAGAAAATCGTTCATTGCGGTCTAACATCCAAGCAGAGAGGGGCTTACGAAGGGATATTACGTATAGGAAAAGAGCAATTAGTGAAGTTTAATTCAGCACAAATGGATCAGGCTTCGCGTATGGAGGTTCTGACCCTGTTACTTAGACTGAGGCAAGTAAGTTGCGACTCAAACTTGGTTAATTTAGGTGCTGAAGAGATTGAAAAGGATTCATCAGGGAAAATTGGACCAATGATGTCGATCTTGAATTCGTCGATTGGTTCAGGTGGTAAGGTTCTAATCTTCTCACAGTTTGTTGGCATGCTTAAGATTATTAA
>Ga0315332_10001972_pt1 | contig 11278 bp, 8 predicted proteins | sample M110034915metaG_FD_203455 | JGI IMG/M metagenome (GOLD analysis project Ga0315332, IMG submission 203455) | Ammonia-oxidizing marine archaeal communities from Monterey Bay, California, United States - M1 100m 34915 | ecosystem: Environmental > Aquatic > Marine > Intertidal zone | place: USA... | reverse complement strand
TCTTGGACAATATTCCGAATATTCAGTCGAGTTGGGTTACCCAGGGACTGAAAATAGGCCAATTGGCAATGCTCTATGGTGCCAATGATATGGGAAGCTTAATGATTGAGGAAAACGTAGTATCTGAAGCGGGTACCGTTCACTACTTAACGTTAGATCAGATTCGCGAAGCGATCGAAGAACTTGGTTTTGAGCCGCGCCAGCGTAACGTGCGGTATGAACTGTTTGATGATGAATATGAACAAACGGCGGTTGCGGCCAATCGGGCTTGGTTGGATAAGCGACAGCAAGGTGAACAAGCGGTTTACCAGCTAAGCTAAAGTGCAACCGTAGAGAGTTTGTGAGTTGCTTCTAAGTGGGGGAGTTGCGGAGCGAGCCCGTGAAACCAAAGGTGTTAAAAGTGATTGTTGTTGAAAAACTAGAAAAAACATATCCGGATCTACAGCGGGGGGCCGTATGCGCTGTTCGTGGAATCAGTTTCGTTGCCTCACCTGGGCAGGTGTTTGGCTTGCTAGGGCCCAATGGCGCGGGCAAAACTACGGTGTTACGGATGCTATCGACAATGCTTAAGCCAACGGGGGGCACTGCGACAGTTGCAGGCTTTGATGTGGAAAATGAAGCCGAAGAAGTTCGCCGCCAAATTGGTTTCGTCTCTGCTAACACTGCTAGTTACGATCGCATGTCCGCTTTTGAGATGGTGGAATTTTTTGGCCAATTGCATGGCTTATCGAAAGACGAATTAGCCAATCGTAGTGAAGTTGTATTCGAACAATTGCAAATGAACGATTTTCGAGAAACGACTTGCGGTAAAATGTCCACGGGCATGAAGCAGAAGGTTTCGATTGCACGCGCTATCATTCATGACCCACCGGTTTTGATTTTCGATGAAGCCACCGTTGGACTCGATGTGTTGGTGGGGCGTTCTTTGCAAAACACCGTCCTGCAGTTTAAAGATCAAGGAAAATGTATTATCTATTCGACGCATCATATGAATGAAGCGGAACGAGTTTGTGATCATGTGGCGATTATGTACCAAGGAGAAATCCTAGCTGAAGGGGGTCAGCGTGAGTTGTGCGAACACCACGGACAACATAGCCTCGAAGAACTGTTTTTTGCTCTGATTGACCAACATGATTGCCAAGAAAACAGCGCCGCCCTAGTTACCCCAGACATAATTGCTACGGAGTCGCAATTATGAATTGGAAGAATGTACAACGAATATTTAAACGCGAAATATTTGATCAGTTACGCGACCGCCGTACACTATTTACGACGATGATTTTGCCACTGGTGATGTACCCGATCTTGGGTTTGTTAATGCTGCAGGTCGCTCAGTTTGTCAGTGAGACGGCGAGTAATGTGCAGGTTGTTGGTGCGGAATTGATAGGCGAACTCCCCGAGTTGTTTGTGGATGAAAAATTTACGGCTGCACATTCTCCGGCAGAGGGAAAACTGTTGGATTTGAAATTTATTCAAAACAACGAACAATCAACAGCGGAGCTGGTTTATGATCAAGCGAAAGACTTAGTAGATGCCGATGAGTTTGATGCTGTCCTTGTGTTTCCACCGGACTTGCAGGCATACATCTTAGCGTTACGTGAAGATGTGGTAAGGACGCGAGGAAATAATGAATCGGCTGTTGAAGAAGTGGAGCAAGTTAGTGGCGCACTCAACTCAGATGAAACTGTTTTGCCGCAGGGTCCACAAATTGTTTTTAATTCAGTAGATGATAAATCAAAGATTGCTCACAAACGGATAGCCAATGTGCTAGGAAGTTGGCAAGCAAGCATTAAGCAATCGCTTTTTCAAGCGGGTAATATTCCGCTTAAGATCGCCGACCCTATCGCAATTGTCGATCGTGATACTGCACCAGAAGAAAGCCGTAACGCGGCAATTTGGGCAAGTATTATTCCCATGATGTTATTGATGTGGACTTTGTCCGGTGCATTCTATCCCGCTGTAGATCTCTGTGCCGGCGAAAAGGAACGGGGTACCTTGGAAACGCTGTTGTGTGGTCCCGCAAAACGACTCGAAATAGTGACCGGAAAACTTCTGACCATTATGACTTTCAGCTTTTTTACGTCACTCTTCAACCTAATCAGTATTGCCTTTACCGGTGTCTTTCTGATTGGCAAAATGATGCCTGCAGGTAGTCCGCTGCAAGAACGGCTAGGCACCGTTCCCGGTTGGAGTATTCTTTGGAGCTTAGTGGTGCTCGTGCCGCTCGTCGCGATGTTCAGTGCATTGGCTCTTTCAGCAGCTACGTTTGCTCGCAGCAGCAAGGAAGGGCAGTATTACATGATGCCCCTGTTGATTCTGTGTATGCCGTTGATGATGATTAGCATGATTCCTAGTGTTGAATTAAATTTGGGAACCAGCTTGATTCCCGTGGCAGGAGCGGCGTTACTATTGCGAAATTTGATTGAATCTCAATTTAGTGTGGCCATCAGATTTGCATTTCCTGTGGTGGCTAGCAGTATGTTTTGTTGTTACTTGGCACTCCGCTGGGCAACCGCACAGTTTAATAGTGAAAGCGTATTGTTTCGGGAAAGTGAAAAATGGGATGTTAAATTGTGGCTATTGCAGCTGCTGAAAACTCCTCGTGTTGCCCCGACTACCGGCATGGCCATTTGCTTTGCATTATTTGTGCTGATCTTGCGATTTTTTGCGAATTTTGTCGCGCCGGATGCGACAAGTTGGTCAAGCTTTCTATTGAATAATAGCGTTGCATTGATAATGACGGTCGGTGTGCCAGCTATATTGGCCGCCCAGTTTCTGACGACTAATTTATGGGACACGCTCAACCTTCGCAGGGTGTCATTGTCAGTGGCGGTCATCGCATTGTTGTTGCCATTTTCACTACAACCGATTATCAGTTGGTTTGGTGTATTGATTGCAGAAATATATCCGATTAGCCCAAGTATGTTAGCTGGCTTGGAAGGCTTGGAAAAAATGTTCGACGACGCTCCGTGGTGGTGGATGCTCTTGGCGATGGCGGCAGTGCCAGCAATATTTGAAGAATTGGCATTTCGAGGTTTTATGCTTTCAGGGCTTAGATCGGAAACCAAAGACTGGACCGCGATTTTTATTACCGCAGCCTTTTTTGGAATCACTCATGGGATTCTTCAGCAATCGTTAAATGCTGGAATAATAGGGGTTTTACTAGGGTATGTGGCAGTGCGAACCAATAGCATTATTCCGACAATGATCATTCATTTTTTGCACAATGGATTAGTAGTCGTTCTTAGTAAATTTTCCGCTAGCCAAGAATGGTTGCAGCCACTGCAGGTTGAATATAGTGAAATAGGGACCATTTATAGCCCGCTTGTGACCGTAGGTGCCACGTTGCTTACCTTGGCCTTGCTGTTTGCGTTTCATCGCGTAACGGATACTCAGCCTTTATTAACGGATACCGCGTAAATGTCAGTCTATCGCGCTCGCTGGTTGCTGCCGATATCTGCGCCTCCCATAGAAGACGGCTGGGTTAGTTGTCATCAAGGAGTGATTACATCCCTCGGGCAGGGTAGCGTTTCCGAGGAGACCATTGACCTCGGGGATGTTGCGATAATTCCCGGTTTGATTAATGCTCATACACATCTTGAATTTAGCAATCTGGATTTACCATTAGGTACTGGTGACGGGAGTTTCGCTAACTGGATTCAAGCGGTGTTGGACTATCGCAGCAGTTCAAAGCTTGAGGTAGGTGTGATCGCATCCGGATTAGCGCAATCGAGTACATCTGGCGTTGGGGCGATTGGTGAAATTGCGACGTCTAGCGAATTGGAGAGCGAATATCAAGAGAGTTCCGGGGAATTAATAGTGCATCGCGAGTTTATCGGACTAGCTCAGAACAGTGTTGCCGAATTATTGCAGAAAGCTGAAGCACACATTAATGCGGCCAAGACAAAGAAGTGGCATGCGGGTTTAAGCCCACATGCCCCTTACACTGTGCACGGAGACTTGCTCTCAGGTTTGTGTTCTCTGAGTGCAGCACACCAAGTGCCACTGGCGATGCACTTGGCGGAGACCTTGGAAGAGATTGAACTACTAGAAAAGGGGACGGGTCCGTTACGAGAATTGTTGGAACGGTTAGGTGTTTGGGACGCGGTAGCAATTCAGTCGCCTGGGTCTATACAAGCCTACTTAGAAGAGTTAACTAAATGCTGGCGTGCCTCGGTGATCCATGGGAATTTTGTAGGCGCAGATCATCTTAGTTTCATTGGTCAACATAGCGACGTGTTGTCGGTCGTGTTTTGTCCACGCACGCACGCTTATTTTGGTCACTCTGAGTATCCGCTTGAACAGATGCTTGCTGCTAATGTGCGCGTTGCCCTAGGAACCGATTCACGAGCATCGAATCCAGATTTATCGATGATCTCCGAACTTGGTTTTATGGCCGCAGAATTCCCTAAAGTTTCCGCAGAACAGCTATTACTTTCAGCAACCCACGCGGGGGCATATGCATTGGGACTGGAAATGAGTGTCGGCGCCATCGCGGTGGGGGCTAGTTCACGTTTGTTAGCTGTTCCCTGTGACGATGCTACGTTAGATAATATTCATCAACAAGTACTCGTAAACTTAAGTGAGTATCGCCAATTGCAATGTGACCCAGCGTAAGCATTTGAGTGGCTAATGCCTGTTCGCGATTTAGAGTCGGCAATTGTTGATCGGAGTTTCAAGTATCGCCGATGCTTGTATTTCTTCCAATTGATCCATAACGGAAGTGATTTCACTGCTTTTTACCATGACCCGAACCGCGCTCCAATGTTGGTCATCTAGTGGAGTGATTGTGGGGGACTTGAATCCAGGTGTGATTTTCAAAGCGGCCTCGAGATTATCTTGCGGAATGTTGTATTCCAGTAGTGAATAGCCGCGAGCAATGACGACGCCTTCGAGGCGACGAATGACTCGCTGTGCCATTTCACTATGTCGTTGTTGTTTGTTTTGAATAAGCACCGTCTCGTACTGACCGATTTCGTGGGCGATTTTTAAGCGATTGGCTGCAAGTGTACTTCCGGTCTCGACAAGATCAACGATTACGTCGGCGATACCCAAGGCGATCATAATTTCTACGCTACCGCTTAGCGGAACGAGATGAGCCGTCGCATCATGTTCTGCCAGAAAGTTCTTAGTTACGTTTGTGAAACTTGTTGCAATGCGTTGGCCATTAAGTTGGGACGGATCAGTAAACTCAAGGTCATCGGGTACACATATAGCGAGACGGCATTTACCAACATTTAGTGACAACCGGGTGTCGACATCCACGTTCGCTTCGGCAACTAAATCAGACCCTGTAATCCCCATGTCGATGGCGCCCTCGGCACACAATACGGGAATATCATCGGTCCGCAAGAAAATGATGTCGATGGGCAGGCCTCGAACCCTTGCAAATAAGGATCGATTTTGACGTCGAAAACGAATGCCCGCTTCTTTGAGTAATTCGATGGCAAGGTCCGATAAGCGGCCTTTGCTGGGTAGTCCTATGCGTATGTTGTGATCAGGCGTAGTCATGGAATGGTTGTAACTTGAGAGTCGTGGTGGTTAGTCTGTGGTACGTGCCGATTTTTCTTCTAGTCCCGAAACTCCAAAGCGACGTGCTAATTCATCTTCGACTTCTTTTATATTTATTTCTTCGTGCCCCAGTAGTACCATTAGGTGAAACAGTAGATCCGCGGCTTCGTGGGTTAAGTGATCGCGCCCGCTTACTCCACCCTCAGTGGCCGCTTCAATGACTTCTTGGGCTTCCTCAATGATTTTTTCACTAATACGGTCAACGCCCCCGGTAAATAATTGCGTTGTGTAGGAGTCTTCGGGGAGCGTTTGGCGGCGATCCTCGATAACATCCATCAATTGATGCAATATGTTGTGCGCGGGTTTCAAGTTTAAGCTACCCTTTACAGGAGTTGGAATTCATACAACGATGATGACACGAATGCCGATACAGGTTTTATCCTAGACAGAGCAGGCAAAACTGGCAATTGCTGGTTATTGGCTAGTAAGCAATGTTTAGTAATTCAACGCACTCAACGGGTGAGTTATAGCGATTATGACGGAACAAAACAGAGAACCCGACCCAGTGGTGGCCGAGCCATCGATAGCTCAAGGTCCAAAGGAACCAATTCCAGCAATAAATGCCGCTTGTTGGTTTTTGACAGGTCCGACAGCGAGTGGTAAATCCGCGATGGCGATGGCGCTTGCGGAGAAGATTGATGCTGAAATTATTTCGTTAGATTCCATGGCAATCTACCGCGAAATGGATATTGGCACAGCGAAGCCAGCCCCTAGTGATCGCATGGTTGCGCATCATTTATTGGATATTCGCGATTGCACGGAGGAATTTAGTGTTGCTCAATATCTCGAAGCCGCGCACGTTTGTGTTGCTGAAATTTTAGAACGTGGCAGAGTCCCTTTGTTCGTCGGTGGTACGCCGATGTATCTGAAGGTGCTATTGCGAGGAATGTTTGTCGGACCACCGGCTGATTGGGAATTTCGTGCACAGGTTCAAGAACAGATCGATTTGCATGGAAACGCATTAATTCATCAACAGCTTGAGCGTGTAGATCCCTTGTCAGCTCATAAACTACACCCCAACGATATTAGGAGAGTTATTAGAGCCTTGGAAGTGTATCATCTAACGGGGGTGCCGATTAGCCACCAGCAGCAACAATTTGAAGACCAAGGTGCTTCAGACAGACGAAATGTATTTGTGTTGTCGTGGTCACGTGCGCTACTGCACCAGCGGATCGAACAGCGTGTTGAGCAGATGTTTGATAATGGCTTTGTGGCGGAGGTTGAGGCTCTAGTTGCGAAACACGGTTCGCTCGGACGAACAGCCGCGCAGGCTGTAGGGTATCAAGAGGTATTGGCTTTGTTGCATGAAGAGTGTTCACTGGATGAAGCGATTGAACAGGTGAAAATTCGTACGCGCAGATTTGCACGCCGTCAAGAGACTTGGTTTCGCGGTTTTGACGAGTGCATTTGGATTCCCCAAGTCATGCCTGTGGAAATAGGTGATACAGTTGACCAAATCTTAGAGCAAGCCAACTAGTTGTTGCTGTTAGAGTTATAGCAGTTCGGAAAGTATCTCTGAAGGCTTCTCGCCTTTTCCAAAATCACTTCCGCTAGTAAGATGGTATGTTTGGCTATTAGTGCTATTTGTTAACTAGTGGTGAAACATGGCCTATAGAGCTAAAGCGTGTAATTTGAGATATTGAAGTCACAGCGAAGGATATTAGACAGTGTTGCGAACCCATACTTGCGGCGAATTGCGAATAGAGCAGCTTGATTCAGAAGTTACTTTATGTGGCTGGGTTGATAGTTCACGTGATCATGGCGGAGCTGTATTCATTGACTTGCGTGATCGATATGGCAAAACGCAAGTTGTGTTTGGCCCTGAAAGCGGATTAGTAGCGGAAGGCAGTACCCTGCGAAACGAGGACGTGATTCTGGTTGTGGGCAAAGTTTCCTCTCGGCCGGATGGAACCGTCAACGATAAGTTACCAACCGGCGAATTAGAAGTTCGAGTCACAAATCTTCAAATTCTCAACAAAAGTGAAACTCCACCATTTACGCCTAGCCAACAAGAGTTACCAGGTGAAGACCTGCGATTGCAGTACCGGTATTTGGATCTGCGACGCAAGCCAATGCAAGATGTGTTGCAATTACGCAGTCATGTTATCAAGATGATGCGTGATTATTTTGAGCAACACGATTTTATTGACGTGGAAACCCCGATTCTTGGCCGTAGCACTCCTGAGGGTGCTCGAGATTATCTTGTGCCAAGTCGCGTGCATGACGGAGAATTTTATGCGTTACCGCAGTCGCCTCAACTTTACAAACAAATTTTAATGGTAGCCGGATACGATCGTTATATCCAAGTCGCACGTTGTTTTCGCGATGAAGATCTACGAGCTGATAGACAGCCGGAATTCACTCAGCTCGATGTTGAAATGTCGTTCGTGGATGCTGATGATGTGATGGGAATGATCGACGGATTAATGCAAAAGATGGCGCAGGATATCAAGGGACTGGAATTGCAGTTGCCCCTGCCACGAATGACCTACGACGAAGCGATGAGTCGGTTTGGTAGTGATGCACCCGACCTGAGATTTGGAATGGAACTGATCGATTGCTCGGACTTGGCTGCTAAGGCTGAGTTTCGAGTGTTCTCTGGGGCAGTCGAGTCGGGTGGTGTGGTGCGGGGAATCAAGGCGGACGGTGTGGCGGAGAATTTTTCCCGTAAACGGATTGATCAATTTACAGATTGGGTAAAACAAGACTTCGGCGCTAAGGGTTTAGCATGGTTCCGCGTTGAGGAAGATGGAACGTTATGGTCGCCGATTGCTAAAAATTTTAGCGATGAACTATTGGCGGAGATTGGCGAGCGGATGGAAGCTAAGCCTGGCGATATTATGTTCTTTATCGCCGATACATGGGAAGTCAGTTGTCGAGCATTGTCGGCTTTGAGGAAATCTCTCGGCGCCGAGTTGAAATTATACGACCCGCAGGAGATGCATTTCTCATGGGTCGTTGAATTCCCAATGTTTGATTACGACGCGGAGGAAAAGCGTTGGGTGTCCACACATCATCCATTTACTGCGCCTCGACCTCAAGATGTAGCCTTGCTTGAAACCGATGCGGAAAAAGCGAGAGCGATTGCCTATGACCTAGTGATTAATGGTTTTGAAGCGGGTGGTGGTACGATTCGAATCCACGACCAAAATGATCAACGTCAAGTGTTTGAGTTGTTGGGGATTGATGAACAGACGGCCCAAGATCGTTTTGGTTTTTTGCTGGATGCATTAAAATACGGTGCACCACCACATGGTGGGATTGCACTAGGAATCGATCGAGTCGTTATGCTATTTGGAGATTTGGATAATATTCGGGATTGCATTGCGTTCCCTAAAACGCAGAAAGCTGCGGATATGATGACTGGGGCACCGAGTCCTGTAGATGATAAACAACTACGTGAACTTAGCATCAATGTCATTCGTCCCGATTGAGTTTTGCTAACAGCCTACGACAAGAGGATAAATACTTAGGGCTGCAGATTCCGCTAATAGTCGTGCATTGTTTTATTTGTGGAATCAGATCACGTCGGGTCTAGCGACGGTGCGGTCATTGATAATATTTCCGGTATTGAGTGTTCCCTTTGGTTCAAACAGAACAATGTGGCACTCCGAATTAGCGACCGGTTTATGCTCAATGCCGCGGGGGACAACGCATAGCTCTCCCGGATGTAATTCAATCACTTTGTCCCGCAAGTGAATTTCAAGGTACCCCTCGATTACCCAGAACAGCTCATCTTCCTGCTCATGGAAGTGCCAGTCAAATTCTCCCAATAGTTTAGCAACTTTAACCTGCTGACCATTTAGTTCGGCAATCACTTTGGGAGACCAGTGCTCTGTAAAACTGGCTAACTTGTTTTGCACATTAACTTTTTGCATAGCACTTTTATCCGTGAAATCAGCTCTAGTTAAATAGCATCGGCGAGCGGTTGGTCGCCAATGCTATTTAACGCGTGAGATTAGAACTTTCGCTCGTTTAGCAATATCCTCGTTTTTGGTGACAGCAATAACTTTAGTCATTGCATTGGCAACCGATTTAGGGTCCTGATTGACGATCTTTTCCCCGATTGCGACCGCCGCACTGCTTGCCGCTTCGCTGAGTGACGAATTCCCTAGGTGCGGAATTATCATTTTGAGGCCTTGTGGCAAAGGGAATCGCGTGAGCGTGTCGAGAACCAGTTTACGTTCCTCATCTCGACTAGCCGCGGCGAAAGCCAATTTGCTCATTTGGAAACGTTGTCCAGGTCGCATGCCAAACTGCCGAATGATGCGGATGTAGCCCCGTAGACAACGGACGCTATACGCTGAATTCCCTGATTTAGCCAGTTCTAAGAGCACCGGAGCGGCGTCCGGTGTTAACCATCTTCCGAGCGCTTGTGTAGCAGCATTGGCAGTCGCATTATCGTCGCCTGCGGCAGCAGCCTGTGCGCCGGCCAGTGCCCGTTGACCACCCACATAGACGAGCAGATCCATGAGTTCGATTTGAGCAGCGGGAGATGCGTCGGTCATGCGATCCAGTAGAACCTGTGAGGCAGCATCTTGGTCGCCCATACGTTGACAGGCTTTACGCAGCGCCTCCTTCATAGGCGTGGCGGATGGTGTTGAATCCATCGCTAGCATTTGATCGAGCAGTTGCGGGAAATCATTAAGACCAACTGTCATACCCAAACCATCAATGGCCGAATTTCGCAATTTAGGATCATCAGATGACACGTACTTCAGCAGCAAAGGAATTGCTTGATGAATCCCACGCCGGCCGGCGACATCCACCAGCACCAGACGCTCTTGACTGTCGCTATTCTCCAAACGATTTATTAATTGATTGTCGACATCCTGGCCGCCAAGCAAGGCGAGGCTGTCGCGGGCAATGATTGCCAAATCTTCTTCGCCGGAGACAGCCGCTTGTAGCAGGACGGGTACGACCGAAGCATCGCCTAAGATGCCGAGGACGCTGACGGCGGCGAAAAGTTCCCCATCATCGTCGGAATTTGCCGCCTTGATAACAGCTGGCAAGGCCGATGTATCACCCCGGTTACCGAGCACATGCAGCAACAAAATCCGGCGTGCCGGTGGCAGTGTATCAAGTTGTTTCACAAGTTGCTCGGTCGTCTTTGTGTCAGTCAAATAGTGTCCTAATTCCAGTCCAATACGAAACAAAGCCGGATCTTTGTCTTGTAGGTAGGAATTCATCAGCGCGTTTATGTTTTGCGAACCTGTGCGGATCTCGCCAAGTCGCGACGCCACATTAATATGCTTCGGCAATTCAACCTTTCGCAGGGTCGTTAGAAGTAGCAACGCTGCCTCATTTTTCTCGTCGATGAGTAGCCGATCTGCGGCTGTCAGGCAGGCGTCAGCCGCTGTCACTCGCAGCGACGGTTTCTGCGCTAACGCCTGCTTAACGGCGCTGATAGATTCGGGAGTTGCAAGCACCCCCAACGCTGAAATCGCTGAAGCCGCAATTTCGAGGTTATCGCCGGCCGCTAGCGGGAGCAAAGCGTCGACAGATTGGGTATCTTTACGAGTGGCGATGGAATTTATTACTCCAACAAGCTGCCGGCCTTTCAATTCGCTCAACGCCGCTCGAAATGCTTTGTCGACTTCCGGACTGGGATTCGCTTCCAAAGCAAAACGTGCGTAGTGAGACAAGACTGGGTCCGCTAGTAACTGGGATACCACAGGTACCGACTTGGGCGTGCCGATGATGGCCA
>Ga0315332_10001961_pt1 | contig 11292 bp, 8 predicted proteins | sample M110034915metaG_FD_203455 | JGI IMG/M metagenome (GOLD analysis project Ga0315332, IMG submission 203455) | Ammonia-oxidizing marine archaeal communities from Monterey Bay, California, United States - M1 100m 34915 | ecosystem: Environmental > Aquatic > Marine > Intertidal zone | place: USA... | reverse complement strand
CAGATCTCCGACGTGCAGGACCCAAGCCAGATCGGCCGCTCTCAGATCCTCGAGAAGGGCGGGCATCCCGGCGTGGTCCCGCGGAAAGTACGGGTAGTCCCCAACCAGGGCAAAATCGAAGGGGGCCTCTGCAGATCCACCCGGGGCCGTCAGGAGGGCGAGGAGGAAGGTGACCGAACAAAATCTCCGTACTCTCGACTTCAAGCGCCGCCTCTCCTTCAAACGCACGGTCACGGTCTCGCGGACGAAGTCCCGTTCGAAAGCGGAGCGCCAGCGCGCGCGACCTTCAAGGCCCCTGGAGCGGCTCACATTTCACGCGCACGACCCGATCCCGCAGACCTACGTCATAGCCCCCTTTCTTGCGCGCCACGAGCAAAATTCTCATCGGGCCGGCCTCGGTCTCGAGCTCGCAGATCACCTCTTCATCGATGAGAACGTCCAGGGCGATCGGGCGCCCGTCGAGGGAGACCGCACTCGCGACCACCTCAGCCAACACGGCCTCGTCCTTCGGCAGAGCCAGTCGGAATCGGCTTGGGTCCGGCGCACTCGCCGCGGCACGAAGCGCCACGACGGCGAGGACGCGGTCACGAGCCGAACCGAGCAGGGGCGCCGGCGCGTCGCTCATCTGCGCTTCGATGAAGCCGGTGTCATAGGCGCCGCGCTGAAAGGCGTCGTTCTCGCAGACCCGACGCAGGAAGGGCAGTCCCGTGCGGATGCCGGCGATCGCGAAGGCATCAAGCGCATGAGCCAATCGCTCGAGGGCCTCGGCGCGATCCTTCCCCGTCGCGATCAACTTCGCGATCATCGGGTCGTAATGCGGCGTCACGGTCTGACCGCCCTCGAAACCCGTGTCGAGCCGAATCCCGGGACCCGACGGAGCGCGCCAGGCCAGGATCGGGCCCGGAGAGGGGATGAAGCCCTTGTCGGGGTCCTCCGCGTAGATCCGCACCTCGATCGCGTGGCCCGTCAATTCGACTTCTTCCTGGCGCATGTCGAGCCTCTGTCCCGCGGCCATGCGGATCTGCATCGCCACGAGATCGATGCCGGTCACGCTCTCCGTCACGGGATGTTCGACCTGGATCCGGGTATTCATCTCGAGGAAATAGAACTCGCCCCGCGCATCGAGCAGAAATTCACACGTGCCCGCCCCCACGTAGTCGACCGCCTCGGCCGCACATACGGCCGCCGCTCCCATCTCTTCGCGCAGGGCAGGGGTCATCCCAAAGGCCGGTGCTTCTTCGACGAGCTTCTGGTGTCGGCGCTGGATCGAACACTCTCGCTCACCGAAATGGAGGGTATGACCGGAAGCATCGGCCATGATCTGGATCTCGATGTGACGCGGTCCGATCAGACACTTCTCGAGATAGACCGTGCCGTCACCAAAGGCCGCTTGCGCCTCGCTCGAGGCGCGCTCGAGCGCCGCCGCGAGGTCCTCTTCCCGATCCACCCGCCGCATGCCACGGCCGCCACCGCCCGCGCTCGCCTTGACCAACACGGGGTAGCCGATCTCTTCTGCCGCAACCCGCGCCTGTTCCGGATCGTGGAGCTCGCCTACGCCCGGCACCACGGGAACACCGGCGGCGACCATTCGCTCACGCGCGGCCACCTTCAGACCCATCGAGGCGATCACCTCGGGCGTCGGCCCGATGAAGGTGAGACCCGCCTCGCCTACGGCCCGAGCAAATGACGCGTTCTCCGAGAGAAAGCCGTAGCCGGGATGGATCGCATCCGCGCCCGTCTGTAGCGCGAGCGCGACGATCTTCGCGCCGTCGAGATAGCTCTCCGTCGCACGCGCAGGACCGCAACAGACGGCCTCGTCCGCCGCCCCGACATGCAGCGCGCCTACGTCGGCCTCGGAGTAGATCGCGACGGAGCCGACGCCCAGCTCACGACAGGCGCGGGCAACTCTGACGGCGATCTCGCCCCGATTCGCGATCAGAATCTTGTTGAACACGCCCCCAGCTCAGAGAGAAGCGATCTCGCCGAGCATTTGATTGAGGCGCGTCTCGTATGCCTTCAGGTCGATCGGCTCGTGCGCCACACCCGAATCCATCGCCGCCTTCGCCACCGCCGGCGCTACGTAGAGCAGCACCCGCGGATCGAAGGGCTTGGGGATGATGTACTCGGGACCGAAGTCGAAGCTCTCACCCGGGTAAGCCAACTTCACGGCCTCGGGCACCGCCTCACCACGCTTGGCCAGCTCGGCGAGCGCGTGCGTCGCCGCCTGCTTCATCTCCTCGTTGATCTTGCTGGCACGCACGTCGAGCGCGCCGCGGAAGATGAAGGGGAAGCCGAGAACGTTGTTGACCTGATTCGCGTAGTCCGAACGCCCCGTCGCGCAGATCGCATCGGAGCGGGCATCCTTGACGTCGGTCGGCGTGATCTCGGGATCCGGGTTCGCCATCGCGAAGACCAGCGGCCGATCGGCCATGCTCTTCACCATGTCCTTCGTGACGAGACCCTTCTGCGAGAGTCCCACGAAGACATCACAACCCTTGAGCGCGTCCTCGAGCGTGCGGCAGTCCGTGTCCGCGACGAACTCGTCCTTATACTTGTTCAGCCCCTCGGCGCGCCCCTTGTACATGACGCCACGGCTGTCGGTCATGAGAATGTTCTCGGCCTTCACGCCGAGGTCCTTGTAGAGCTTGGCGCACGAGATCGATGCGGCACCGGCGCCCGAGAAGACGACCTTGACCTCATCGATGGCTTTGTGCTGGAGCTCGAGACCGTTCAACAGCGCGGCGGCCGAGATGATCGCCGTCCCGTGCTGGTCGTCGTGGAAGACAGGAATGTCGAGACTCTCCTTGAGCCGCTCCTCGATCTCAAAGCACTCGGGGGCTCGAATATCCTCGAGGTTGATCCCGCCGAAGGTCGGGGAGATCAGCTCGCAAAAGCGCACGATCTCGTCCGTGTCCTGGCTATCCACCTCGATGTCGAAGACGTCGATATCAGCGAAGCGCTTGAAGAGGACACCCTTGCCCTCCATCACGGGCTTGCCCGCGAGCGCGCCGATGTTGCCCAGGCCGAGCACCGCGGAGCCGTTGCTGATCACAGCCACGAGGTTGCCCTTGGCGGTATAGCGATAGGCGTCCTCTGGATTCTTCTCGATCGCCAGGCAGGGGGCGGCGACGCCGGGGGAGTAGGCCAGGGAGAGGTCGTTGGCGGTCACGCATTCCTTGGTCGGAACGACCTTGACCTTACCGGCTCGGCCTTTTGCGTGATATTCGAGGGCATCGTCGTTGAGGCTCACAACGGTTCCTTTAACTAGGCCGGGTCTCTGCCGCGTCGACAGCGGGCCCGGGATGGGGGGGCTCGTTTGATTTCGCTCGCGATTGCCGTGAACGACTCCGGTCTCCCGGTCTCGTTCCGTCGGCCTCCACTTCGCGTCCTTCCGCTCGCTCGAAGGGCCCACACGCGGGCCGCCTCGACCCGGCACGTGGCCAAGGCGGAGGCGAAAGGGCGTCCACTCTATCAACCAGTGGGGACCACGTCGACGTATGTGTCAGGATCGAAGGGAGAAAGCCGGTCATTGTCGACAATCGGCCAAGAGCCGGTCCGGGAGGAGAGCGCAGAAGGCTCCCCAAGCCTGCCAGCGGGAAACGATTTCCAGTCGCCCGTCGAGCCCGACTACTCGCGCATGAGTTCGCGCGCGATCACCACCCGCTGGATCTGGTTCGTCCCCTCATAGATCTGCATCAGCTTGGCGTCGCGCATGAGCTTCTCAACCGGATATTCCCGGGTGTAGCCGTTGCCTCCAAAGATCTGGACGGCGTCCGTTGTGGCCTCCATCGCCGCGTCCGTCGCGAAGCATTTGGCCATCGCGCTCTGCTTCGCCGCCCGCCGGTCGTGGTCGACCAGCCATGCGCTCTGCATCGTGAGCAAACGACTGGCCTCGATGCCCTTCGCCATGTCGGCCAACATGAATTGAACGGCTTGGAAGTCTCCGATCGATTGGCCGAACGCCTTTCGCTCACCCGCGTACGCGAGGCTCTCCTCGAGGGCGCGACGGGCGATGCCGACGGCCAGCGCAGCCACCTGCGGCCGAGCCCGATCGAGCGTCGCCATCGCGATCTTGAACCCCTCGCCCTCTTCCCCCAACCGTTGGCTGGCCGGCACGCGGACGTCGTCGAAATGGACCAGGGTCGTATTGCTCGCGCGCTGACCCATCTTGTCTTCCTTGCGACCTGGCGTGAGCCCAGGCGTCCCTTTCGGGACCACGAAAGCGCACATGCCCTTGTGTCTCGTGGCGCGGTCGAGCGTGCCAAAGACGGTATAGAGGTCGGCGTAGCCACCATTGGTGATCCAGGCCTTGGTCCCGTTGAGGACATAATCCTCCCCCGACCGTTCCACCTGCAGTTGCAGACCCGCGACGTCCGAACCCGCCCCGGGCTCCGAGAGGCAGAAGGCCAGAAGCTTGAAGTCATCGACGCAGCCCCCCAGCCACTCGCGACGCTGGTCTTCGGATCCCCCCAGCAGAATCGGGTTCAGGGCGAGGTCGTTGCTGATGATCGAGGTCGTCACACCCGAGCAGGCGTAGGAGAGCTCTTCGACCCCGATGCAGGCGGCGACGACCGAAAGACCAACTCCACCGAGTTCTTCCGGAAGCCCCGTATGGGACAGACCGAGCTCCCAGGCCTTGCGCAAAACGGAGATCGGGAGCTCCCCGCTCACGTCACACTCCGCCGCAATCGGCAGAATCTCCTCCTGCGCGAAACGGCGGGCAGTCGCCTGCAGACTGAGCAGAGAGTCGTCGAGTTCGAAATCCATCGCGGCACGATACCGCGCCTGGACTACGCAAATCGATCAGACGGGGGAACCGAGCTGACCTGAGAGTCGCATTGCGGTCGCGCTGATGGCGGCGGCGAATCGACCGTGGAGACTCTTCTCATCGAGGCGCGTGGACGGTCCGGACAGAGAGAGCGCCGCCACCACGCGCGCGCTCGCGTCTCGCACGGGCGCGGCCACGCAGCGTAGCCCGGGGGCGTACTCCTCCATATCAGTCGCGTAGCCGCGAAGCCCGATGGCCCGCAGCTCTTCCATCAGCTTGGCCGGATCGCACAGGGTCGTTTCCGTGTATCTCGCAAGCTCGGTCGGGGCGAACTGAGCGCCGGGAATCAAAGGGGAGCGCTCGATCGAGCCAGCGGCCCCTTCGGATCCTCCCTGGACGGATCCGAGATTTGAGTTTGCGATCTCGCCCGCCAACAACGCCTTCCCGACCGCCGTGCAATGGGCGTCGAGCCGCTCGCCGACGCGGAGCCCACTCAGCAGCAGCTGCTGAGGAAGGACGCCGTCGAGGTGAACGACCTCGCGTCCGCTGAGAACGCCCAGATGAGCCGTCTCACCGATCTCAGAGGCCAACTCCTCGAGGAGGGGACGCGCCTGTTGGAGCAGGGTATGACTGCGCGCGAAAGCATGGCCGAGCTCCAGGCAGCGGGGGCCGAGGTGATATTGCTCGGTGGCCGGCGTCTGCTGGATGTAGCCGGCGAGTTCCAGGGTCGCGAGCAGCCTGAAAGCGTTGTTCTTGTGCAGGCCCAGGGCGCGCGAGAGATCGCTGACCCCCATCTCGTTCTCTGAATGAAACACTTCCAGCATTCGGAGCGCGTTCGTCACGGTCTGGATCGCGTACTCACTCTTCGGCTTGCTGGAAGGCTTGGGCATCGCGGGTCCTCTCAGAGTCTCGCAGCCACGCGGCGCGCGCGTGACGCAATCCCCCGCGGCTTTCATCCGGCTCATTACCGAATCCGGCCGCTCTGCGGACCAGGAAACTGGAAGGACGAATTGAGTGCAGTCCGAGAAACACGATCGCCCCGTCCAACGCGGACGACGGCACGATCTACGGGCGGAACTTTTGAAGACGTCGATCCGAGAGACCCAGGGGGTTTTGTGTTTCTAACGCACTCCTCCGAGAGATGTCAACGAATTCAAACCGACGTCCCATCACGAATCGTGAATTGACACGTCGAAGTGTCTGGCTGATCTCGCCCAGTCCAGCGACCGCAAAGAAATTTCTCAGCAAGCTCGCGCCGCGCGGGCGATGAGAAAAAAAACGACGCAATATTTTCGGCGCGCACCGGGGGGGCGCTCCGGACGGGGCAACGACTAACCCAGCCACAGAACTGGAACGCCTAATGGCGCGGCCGCTCCGACGCACGCGCAGCCATCTCGGTTGCCAGCAGCTCCACGATGAGGGTCACCACCCCCAATAGAATTGCGACGTCGGCAAGGTTCACGTCCGGCCCCACGTTGGAGTCGAGGGGGCCGAGGTGAAGGAAGTCGAGACCGGAACCGTAGCGGAGACGATCGATGGCTTGACTCGAGATTCCGCCGAGAATCGCACCAAGTGCGGCCGCGGTCGCAGACTCCCGAGGGGCCAGTCGCCGATAGAGCGCCGCAATCACAAGCGTCGCGCAAACAGCCAGGGTCGCGAAACCGACCAGCTGAGCATCCGGCAACCAGTAGCGGAAAAAACCTAGCGCTCCGCCCATCGACGGCACATGGGTGAGCGCAAGCATGTCGCCGAAGAGCGGCGTTCGCGCGCCCACTTCGAGCGTCGTCGTGACATGCGCCTTGGCCAACTGGTCCACCGCCAGCGCCAGCAGCCCGGTCGGGATGAAGGCCATGCGCTTGGTCGCCCTCATGGACTCACCGCAATTCGCCCGGAGCGAGCCGCTCATCGCGCCACACCTCGGGCGCGAGCGCGCGGGCCTGCTCGAAGAGTCGATCGGCTCGCTCGTCTCGCCCCCGGCCACGCTCGATCCCGGCTCTCAGGCCGAACCCCCAGACGTCTACGCCAGGCCCGCGCCGGCCCTCGCTCTCGAAGAGCGTACGCGCCTGGTCTAGAAAGGCGCTCGCCTCGTCCAGAGATCCCGCCTCCAGGTGATGCCGGGCCAGCGCCAAGTAGGCGAAAGGGTTGGTCGGATCGACGCGAATCGCGCGCTGATAGCGTGCCCGCGCGCGCCCGGGCCGGCCCGCCTCGTCTGCGTCGAGCCCCGTCATCACGAGCCTCAGCGAGGCGTCGCGAGCGGGATCAGTGAGCCCGAGCGCATGCGAGGCCGTCAAGGGAGGCGCGGAGCGCATCGGGGTGGGCTGATTCCGGACGCCTTCGAAGCACCCGAGCACAGCGGTCAGCATCAAGAGGAGGAACGAGACGGGGATCGCGGCGCTCACGGTCCGCGACGCTCGCACAATCGGCGCGTTCGAGCACGGAATCCCCACTCCAGTGGCTCAGGTCCCGAACAATCGTCGCAAAAGACCCGGTCGAGCAACCGCGGGCTCGTCTGGGCAGGTGGCCTCGGGCGCCGTCCCCAGCAGAAAATACTCCGGCTGGTGAACCCGACAGCCGTCGAGCGCGCGCGCACCACTGGTGGGGTCGATCTCGACGCGTTCTACGCTCCCGGGCCGCGTGAATGCGCCGCGAACGCGTGTGCCAGAGATCTCGGCGAGAAAATCAGCCCAGATCGGCAGCGCCCCCCGACTGCTTGGCACACCGATCTCCCGCGGCTCGTCGAAGCCGACCCAAACGACCGCGACCAGCTCCGGCGTGAAGCCCACGAACCACAGATCGTGCTCGTCATCGGTCGTGCCGGTCTTGCCCGCGATCGGCCCACGCAGCCCGCGGGCACGGATCCCCGCGCCCGTGCCCCGGTCAACCACGCCCTCGAGCAGGGAGGTGGCCAGGTAGGCCGTCCCCGGATCCAGGACGCGGCGCGCACCCGCGAGCGGCCACTGCTCGCGGCCGACTCCCTGATCGTCGAGCAGGCCGATGAAGCTCCGCGGCGTCGGCCTCAGCCCGCCATTGGCCAAGGTCGCGTAGACGATGGCCATCTCGAGGGGCGAGACCTCGGCGGTCCCGAGTGCCAGGCTCGGCACGTTCGGCAGGGAGCTCGTGATGCCCAGTCGCCGCGCCATCTCGACGACTTTACCGATCCCGACCGCCTGCCCGAGTCGCGCGGCCGGTACGTTGAGCGAGCGCTCGACGGCCTCCCGAACGCTCACCGGCCCGCGAAAGGCCTTGTCGTAGTTGGACGGCTCCCAGCTCCCATCCGGGGTCTCGACCTTCAGCGGAGTATCCTCGAGTCGGGTCGCGAGGGTCACGAGCGGTCCCGACTGGGGCGAGAGGGCCGCTGCGTAGACCACGGGCTTGAACGCGCTGCCGGCCTGCCGGCGCGCCAGCGTGCAGCGATTCCACTGCGATTTCCCGTAATCCCGCCCCCCCACCATCGCGAGGATTTCCCCGGTCTGGGGGCGCATCGCCAGCAGACAGCCTTGCAGGACGGCCGCTGCCGCACCCTCGCCCCGAGACGCAGCCGATCCCACACGCGCCTCGAGACGGTCCAGGCCCTCGCTCAGGCTCCGCACGGCGGCCCGCTGGATCGCTGGATCCAGCGTGGAGTAGATCCGTAGACCCTCGACCTCCAGCAGATCGGGGTCGTAGACCTCCGGAAGCTGCCGAGCCAACTCGTCCAGAAAATAGCGGTCCTGACTGGACTCGAGCGCGATCGCGGCGGGCCTGACGGGACGCTGCTGCGCCCGTTCGGCCGCCTCGGCCGAGACATGCCCCTGGGCCTCCATCAATCCGATCACCAGGTCCCGACGTCGCTTGGCGCGCTCCGGATGACGATGCGGGCTCAGCGCATTCGGACTCGCGATCACGGCGGCCAGCATCGCCGACTCGTCCAGCGAGAGATCGGCGACCCGCTTGCCGTAGAAGAAGCGCGACGCCTCACCCACGCCGTGGATCGACGTGGGCCCCCGGCGCCCCATGTAGATCTCGTTCAAATAGGCTTCGAGGATCCGCGACTTGTCGTAACGAGCCTCGACCAAGAGCGCCATCATGGCTTCGGTGGCCTTGCGCCGAAGTGTCCGCTCCGGCGTCAGGAAGAAGTTTTTGACCAGCTGCTGGGTCAGCGTACTCCCTCCCTGTCGGATACTCCCCGCCCGCAGGTTGGCCAACATCGCCCCGGCGATCCGGACGAAGTCGACCCCGTGATGGGCCTCGAAGCGGCGATCCTCGACGGAGTAGATCGCCGCGACCAGCTCCGGCGGCACCTCTTCGAGTACCACCAGATCCCGCTGCTCGCGGTCCGTGCCGTAGAAGGAAGAGATGGGCTCAGGCTCCAGCGCCACGACGTCAAGCGGCCGCCCCCGCTCATCGCGCATCTCGCGCACCCGCCCCGACTCGAGCCTCAGCTCGACCTTGCGATGGGGCTCTGGCAGCTCCGGGTGGTCGAAGCCGCGCAGATGGACACGCAGACGGCCCGGGAGCCAGCGATAGCGCCCCACCGCCAGCGGGCCGGCCTCGGGCTGTTCGCGGTAGCCCATGCGCGAGAGCCAACCGGCCAGGTCGAGCTTCTGCCAATCGACCCCGGGGTAGATCACGGTGGGCGCGGCATAGACCCGCGAAGGCAGCGCAAAGGGCCGGCCCTCGAAGCGCGACACCACGACCCGGTCCAGGTCGATCAGCCAGCCCGCGGCCCACACCCCCAGACCGAAGGAGAGCGCCACAACCAGCAGTCCGGCCCGCCGGGCGGCGAGAGACGCCGGCGGCCGGGCCGCTCGTTCATCGGGTCGGGCTCGCGTGGACTTCTGCCCGCGCTTCGTGCCCTGCTTGCGTTTTCTGGCAGCGGCCATGATGCTGGTGTCGATCCCCTCGAAGCGGGCAGCCCGTACGCGATGCCCCTGGCCCCACGGGAGGATACCGACACCGAGCTGCACCACCTTGTGCAGTCGCGCGCGAACCGCGAGAGTAGGGCGCCATGGCGTCGAAATCTGGACAAAGCGGGGGCACGAACAAACCCTGGGGCGGTCGCTTCGATCAAGCGACCGATCCGACGGTCGAACGCTTCTCGGCCTCGATCCACTTCGACCGTGCGCTCGCCCGCCACGACCTTCGCGGCTCGAAGGCCCAGGCGCGCATGCTGGGCCGCGCCGGCCTGATCTCGGAGGCCGACGCCGAGGCCCTGCTCGGCGGGCTCGACCAGGTCGAAGCCGAGATCGAGGCGGGGCTCTTCCCCTTCGACCCTGGGCTCGAAGACATCCACATGAACATCGAGGCCCGGCTGCGCAGCCACCTGGGCCCCGTGGCCGGCAAGCTCCACACGGGACGCTCCCGGAACGACCAGGTCGCCACGGATCTCGCCCTCTATCTGCGCGATATCTCCCTCGCCACGCAGCGCGGGCTGCTGGCGCTGCGGGGCGTGTTGCTCGAGCGTGCCCGCGAACACGTCGACACGGTCCTGCCGGGCTATACGCATCTGCAGCGCGCGCAGCCCGTGCGGCTTGCCCACCACTGGCTGGCCCACGTCGAGGCCCTCGGTCGTGACGCCGCGCGCTTCCGGGACGCACGCGCGCGGATCGTGCGCTGCCCGCTGGGGGCGGGGGCGATGGCGGGCTCGACGCTGCCCCTGCTGCGCGAAGAGACGGCGGCCGAGCTCGGCTTCGAGGCGCCCACCCGCAACAGCATGGACACGGTGGCCTCCCGCGACCTCGCACTCGAGTTCATGGCCGACGCGGCGATCGCGATGGTCCACCTCTCGCGATTGGCCGAGGAGCTCGTGCTCTGGTCGACCAGCGAGTTCGGCTTCATCGAGCTGGCCGACGCCTACTCGACCGGCTCGAGCCTGATGCCCCAGAAGAAGAACCCCGACGTGCCCGAGATCGTGCGCGGCAAGTCCGGCCGCGTGATCGGCAACCTGGTCACGCTGCTCACCGTCTTGAAAGGCCTCCCGCTCACCTACAACCGGGACCTCCAGGAAGACAAGGAGCCGCTCTTCGACACGGCCGACACCCTACGCGACTCACTCGAGGTCATGGCGGGCGCGCTCGCGACCCTCGAGGTGCGCCGCGAGCGGATGGCCGAGGCCGCGTCGGACCCGATGCTGCTCGCGACGGACCTGGCCGAGATCCTGGTGCGCGCGGGCGTGCCCTTCCGGGACGCCCACGAAGTCGTGGGTCGGATCGTCGGCCACGTCACCCGCGAAGGGATCGACCTGCGCTCGCTCTCGAAGGGCGACATGCAGTCCTTTCATGAAGCCTTCGACGACGGCGCCGACGCTTTGCTCGACCTCGAGCGCTCGCTCGAGAGCCGCAGCCTGGCCGGCGGCACCGCCCGGGCGCGAGTCGAGGCCGCCCTCGGCGAGGTCGAGGAGGAGCTGGCCGACGAGCGCACCGAGATCGAACGCTGCGAAGCCGCCGCCGAGGTGGCGACGTGAGGTCGGGGCTGCAGAGCCGCAGGGCGAAGCGCCTCGTCGCCGTGGTCACAATCGCCGCGATCGTCGGTACACTCTGGGGCTG
>Ga0315332_10001957_pt1 | contig 11296 bp, 11 predicted proteins | sample M110034915metaG_FD_203455 | JGI IMG/M metagenome (GOLD analysis project Ga0315332, IMG submission 203455) | Ammonia-oxidizing marine archaeal communities from Monterey Bay, California, United States - M1 100m 34915 | ecosystem: Environmental > Aquatic > Marine > Intertidal zone | place: USA... | reverse complement strand
TTCAAAATTGATGCAAAAGTTATTGATCAATCTTTTTTTGACTCACTAAGTCAATTTCATAAGCTACACATTTTGGGTGATGGATCTTATAAAATTAAAGCTAATTTCAATGTGTTAAATTTAGAAATTCACGAAAAAATTAGTTGCTCTGCAGAATATCAAATTCCACAATCTTTTTCAAATTTTAAGAAAAAAATATTTGAAAACGTTGCCTATTTCGAGCCCTATTACCTAAAAGATTTCAAAACTAATTAACCATGTCAAGAAAAAATTTATTGTATTGGTTATTTCAAATACTAGGTTGGGGATTCATTATTTTCATAGGGATATTAAACGACTTTCAAAACAGTCAAATTTTAATTACTAAAACAATTACAAATGGTATACTAATAATGCTTTTAGGCGTAGGTACAACGCACATATATAGAGCGTATATTCTAAAGCATCGGTGGTTAAACTTAAAAGTTATTCAAATTATACCTAGGATTATTATTGGGTCAATTGTTATTGGCTTCACTTTACTAATTCTAACACAAGTAATATCTTGCCTAATTGATGACATTGCTCTTGAAAAAATAATAACCTTAATAAAGATTATTCAAAACTTAACAGGGCAATTTATAACCATCTTTATATGGTCAATACTTTATTTTACATTTCACTTTATTGAACGTTCTAGGAATCAAGAGTTATCAAATTTACAACTTGAAGCTGCCAAACAAAAAGCTGAATTAAGCAGTTTGAAAAGTCAGATGAACCCTCATTTTATGTTTAACTCTCTAAATAATATTAGGGCTCTTATTGATGAAAACCCATCAATTGCGAAAAAATCTATTAATGAGCTTAGTAACTTATTGCGTGCATCTTTAAACACAAAAAAACTCAACTTAATTTCACTAAAAGATGAAATTAAATTAGTTGAAGACTATTTAAGTTTAGAAAAAATCAGGTTTGAAAATAGATTAAAAATCAAATTTGACATTTCTGAAGAGTCACTTTCTTTCCTTGTGCCACCAATGCTTGTTCAAACTTTAGTAGAAAATGGAATTAAACATGGAATAAGCAAATTAAAAAATGGAGGTGAAATAAGTATAAAGAGCTTTTTTAAAAATGAATTTTTAATTCTTGAAATAATAAATGATGGAAAATATAATCCTCAAATTAAAAACCCTAATGGAACCGGCCTAAATAACTCTAAAAAAAGAATAGAATTATTATATTCAAATAAAAGTTCGTTGGTAATTAAAAATGAAAGCAATAAAGTTCATACTGAAATTAAACTTCACTATTTAAAATAGTTAAAATGAAAGCACTTATTATTGATGATGAAAGATTGGCAAGAAAGGAATTGATTAATTTGCTGAAAAATCATCCAGAAATTGAAATTATTGGAGAATGCGAAAACGCAGAAGATGCTAAAGAAAAAATTACAGCTTTGCAACCAGATCTATTATTTCTTGATGTTGAGATGCCTGAAAAAACTGGATTTGATTTGCTGAATGAAATTGAGGAATCACCGCAGGTGATTTTCGTGACTGCTTATCAAGATCATGCTTTAACAGCTTTTGATGTAAATGCATTTGATTATTTAACAAAACCAGTATTAGCTGATCGTTTAAGCGAAACAATAAAAAATCTATTTCAAGAAAAAAAAGAACTCAATAAGCTAATTTCAAATAAAAAAAACCTCACACTAGAGGATCAAGTTTTCATAAAGGACGGAGAAAAATGTTGGTTTATTCAAATGAAGGAAATTGTTCTTTTTGAAAGTGAAGGAAATTATGTTAGAATAATATTTAAAGAGTTTAAACCGCTTATTTTAATGTCGCTTAACAATTTAGAAAACAGATTAAGTAACGCCTCTTTCTTTAGAGCTAACAGAAAGTTTATAATTAATTTACATTGCATAAAGCATGTAGAAAATTGGTTTAATGGGGGCTTAAAAATAACTCTTTCGAACAATCAAGAAATAGAAATTTCTAGACGTCAAGCCGTAAAGTTTAAAACTCAATTCAGTATTTAATATTTAATCGAAACAATTGTAGGTTTAATCGTTAAAATTTATTTCTTTGCAGAATATAAAAATAACCTAAAAGAATTATCGCAAAATTAGCACAACTAGTTATTGTAAAATGAAAGTATTCAATTGTAAGGCTACTGAGACAACTCCACTTGTCACTCTAAATCATGAAAATGGTGAGCTTACAATTGAAGGAAATGCAATACCAGATGACGCAGAGGAATTTTTCGATCCAATTCTAAACTGGCTTGAAGAATACACTAATAACACCACCGTTAAAACTACATTAAATTTAAAGCTTCACTATTTTAATGTTTCTTCTTCCAAAAGGATTTTATTTATTTTTTATAAACTTAATGAGCTAATTAAAAAAAATAGACCTGTTGTTGTGAATTGGTATTATGTTGAAGATGAAGATGAAATGTTTGAGGTAGGTCAAGACTTTGCCTTTATGGTTAATATTCCTTTTCATTTCATTGAATACAATCCATACTTAACTGCCACAGTTTAATAAGTACTTCTTCTATTGTATTACACATTGTTTCTTCTAAATTTGCATGAATTTTAAGAAATGAAAACCACAACAAAAGTTTCACATCCAGTTTTAGACATAAGTATTTTCTTAAGGGAGAACACTTATCTTATTAAAATAGTGTTGAACCAATTTGAACAGATTTACAGAATTAAACAAGCTGACGTTACAGGAATGGATGATGTGAAAAAAATGTTAACTACTACATTTCTTGATAAAGTTTATCTACGGTTTGTAGACATGAGCAAAGACTTTAAAGACAGTTTCATAAATATCAATAAAATAGAACCATGAGTAATAAAAATTCAACCATTATTAATTTAATCTTAATCATTGCTGTTGCAATCTTATTTTATCTTCAGCTTAGCACTTCAAATGATTCTCCAAAGACCAATGAAATAAGTTCTTCAAATGACACTATAGTTTCTAATAGTGCTAATGAATATTTAGTGCCACCAATTAATAAAAAAATTTCTGAACAAGATTTCACAAATCTTAAAATTGCTTTTGTAAACAGTGACACAGTTTCGACTCACTACTTGTTTGCTAAAGATGTACAGAAATCATTACTTAAAAAGCAAAGTTCTGCAAAGAATCAAGTGAAAAACAAATACAATGAATATCAAAGAATGGTAGATGACTATCAGCAGTCTGCTAAAATAATGGGGCAATCTGAAGCAGAAGAAAAAGCTCAAAAAATTGGTCTTTTAGAAAATGAAATAATGCAGTTAGAACAATCTTTAAATCAGAAATTATCCAACGATGAATTACAACTAACAACAGATTATGTTACTCAGACAAATGTTTACATGCAAAAAATTGGAGAACAATTGGGCTATGACTACGTCTTAAGTTATAGATTAGGAGGAGAGATGTTGTACGCAAACCCAAATTTAGACATCACAAATGAAGTTATCATTATGCTCAATAATGAATACAAATCCAAAAAATAATGCTTTTAGCAGACCAGATTAAAGAAAACAACATTGCTGAATATGTTTTATACATATGGCAAACAGAAGATTTAGTAAGAGGCTTCAATTTAAATATTGATTTAATTGAAGAAAATGTAATTCCTCAAGTTGCACAAACTGATGAGGACATTCAAGCTGTGAAAAACTGGTACATCCAGTTAATAAAAGAATTAAGAATTCAAGGGAAAACACAAAAAGGACACTGTAATAGTATTATTGAAATACTTGGGGAAATTAATTATCTACACAATACGCTTATCAATTTAATGCAAGATGGCAAATACAGTGATGTATACAAAAATGCTTTACCTTATCTTGAAGATTTCAGAAAACACTCACAAGAAGATGAGATAAGTGACATTCATCTTTGTTTTAATGCTTTATATGGAAAACTAATTTTAAAGCTGAAAGGAGATTCTATTTCTGAAGACACAGAAAAAGCTTTTACACATTTCAGAAACGTTTTAGGGTATCTTTCCGTTAAGTATAAACAAATGAAAGCAGGGAAGCTTAATTTTTAAAGCCGCTAATGTTAAATTAAACTTTACTAACTGTTTATTATTTTTAATCAATGGGTATTGTTGATACTATAGTAAAACATAATCATGGAATTATTGGAACGTTAGCTGTTCATATGCTATTGTTTGTCTGGTTTAATCTAGAAAATATGTCGTTTACAGTAATTGATCCTAAGGAAAAAGTGGTTGCGGTGCTTGACTACATAGATGAATCTCCAATTATTGAGATTGAGAGCTTATTAGATGAGAATTTTCCTTCAGAAGAATTAACAAATGTTAGTGTAAATAACAACTTAAAAGAAACACAGTATACTAGCACTTTTGATCAAGAAAAAGCAGATCAAGAAGTTTTAGAAGAATTAAAAAAATTAGAATCTAATGAGTTTGATAATATCAGCCTGGATAATCCTGAACTATTAAAAGATGAAAAATCAATTAACCCCAACCTAATTAATGAAGAAAGTTTAGAGAATGAAAATGCTGCTTTTGGGAATGATATTGTTGCTACAGCTAGTTACTCATTATTAAACAGGACGTCATTAAATCAAAAAATACCATCATATAAGTGTAAAGAAGAAGGTGTAGTTAGATTAAAAATAAAAGTTAATCAAAAAGGTAAAGTTGTTCAATACGAGATTGATGAAAGTAAAACAACTACACAAAATGATTGCTTGAGAAATGTTGCTCTAGACTATATTAACTATTGGAGATTTAATCAAGACTTTAAAGACAATGCTAAAAAAGAGGGTTGGGTGGAATTTAAATACCTTAAACAATAATTTATTGTAACCTAATTGAATTAACTAAGTTCTATATTTAACAACTAAATTATTAATCATATATCTCATTAAGATGACTCCTTTTCATATTTACAAAAAGCTTTTTATACTTTTTATCATCTTCATTTTAAAGTTTTCATTCGCTCAAGATGATTGGCAGAGAGAAAAAGGCCTTCTTAAAATTAAGGAAGAAGTCACATTTTGGGATAAGGACAGTGTCGTTATAAGAAGTTCTGGACATTATAATAAAATGGGTTTCTCAGGAATAGGTCAGCGAGTGGGAGAATGGAAATTTTACAATCAGCAAGGGAGCCTAGAAGAAGTAACACGTTATTACATGGGATTAAAGCATGGGCAGTCTGTTTTTTTTCATGAAAACGGAAAAATAAAAATTCAAGCCTTCTTTTTTCTTGGCTTGCCAGATTCTGTTTTTAAAGCATATTATAAAAATGGCAATCTAGCCGAAACGGGGGAGTTTAGCGGTCTCCCAAAATCTTTCCTTAATGATTCGGCAAATTTCATGGATTGGAAGATAAAATTAGCTGAATTTCAATCTAATAAAATTGGTAATTGGAAATACTTTTACGAAAATGGTAAACCTTTTCAAACTACCAACCATAAAATAAATGACACCACTGAATACATTATTGAATATTTTAACATGGTTGGCGAAAAGCTCATTTCGAATGGAAGTGGAGTTATTGAAACTCAATACCAATCTGGTAAACCGAAGGTTAGAAAAACTTTTAAAGATGGTGTTCCAAATGGAGAATACAATGAGTGGAATGCAAATGGAACCATAAGAGTTAAAGGGGCTTATTTAAATGGGCTCAAAAATGGTCAATGGAAAGAACGCTATTTTGTTACCGATCAAGATTTTCAACTCTATGAGTATAAAAATGGAAAGAAAAATGGAGAATTTAACGAATATCTTGTAGACGGAACAACGGTAATTAAAGGGAACTATCTTAATGGAAACAAAGAGGGGCTTTGGGAGTACTATTTTGAAAATGGAGAACTAGATATGACTGGTAGTTTTAAAAACAACTTACAACACGGACATTGGAAATTTTGGTATCCGAACGGTCAACTTTACTATGAAGGAGATTTTGAATTAGGAAAAAAACAGGGCCTTTGGAATTTCAATTATAATGACGGAAAAAAATGGAAAAAAGGAGAATATATAGCAGATTTAAAAAATGGAGTTTGGTCTTCATGGTACGAAAATGGAAATAAAGCATTCAATGGGTCGTATAAAAATGATTTAGAAAACGGCTTATGGCAATCTTGGTACGAAAACGGGCAAATCAAAGACAAGGGAAGTTATTCTATGGGATTAATGAGCGCTACTTGGGAGGGTTGGTATCCAAACTCAATCAAAAGATATGAAGGGTCTTACGAAGATGATTTAAAAATAGGTTCGTGGAAATATTGGACAGATCGTTCAATTTTAAAAGATGAAGAGTCCTATAAAGTTTTTCCAAAAACTAGCGTGAATTCTGATAGAAAAATTCTTCAATCATTTAAACATGGATCCTTTAAATCTTATGATGAAATGCAAGGCAAATTAGTTTCTGAGGGTTCGTATGATAAAGGAATGCAAAATGGATATTGGAGATACTATTACCCAGGAGGAGTTATCGCAAGTAGAGAATTAAACTTTAAAGCTGGAAAACTTGAAGGTAGTTCTAAAGAATTTAGCAGGAAGGGCGAAATCAAATCTGAAATAAATTACAAAAACAATAAAAAAAATGGCAACATGAAAGTGTATTCCAATAGAGGAAAACTTATCTCCCATGTAGTTTATAAAAATGGTGTTAAAATAAAAGATGTGCTTAAGAAAATAGATTACAAATATTCAACATTGAAATAATAATTTATTTTTTCTGTTTTTAATTACTCTTTATTTTATAAATTGAAGTCTATTTTATAAAACTAGTTTTATAAACTATATAAATTTAATCTATGAATAGAGTTTTACTTTTTCTACTTTCAACACTTCTTTTCTCAACAATTCACTCTCAAAACGCAATCCTTAAAGGAGTGCTAATGGATGGTGATTACAACGAACCTTTAATTGGTGCTAATGTAGTCTTGAATACCGGCATTGGAGCATCAACTAATTTAGAGGGAGAGTATTCCTTATCGATACAACCTGGTTCATACACTGTTGAATTTAAATATGTTGGATACAAAACAATATCAAAATCAATAAATTTAGAAAATGGTGCAGTTAAAGTCATTAACCTAACGCTTCAACCCTCCATTAATCAGCTAGATGACATTGTTGTTTCTGCCAGTAAGTATGAACAAAAGCTTGGTGAAGTTCCCGTTTCAATGGCCATAATTAAACCTGCATTAATAGAAAACAAAGCAACTAGAGATGCTGAGGCCATTATTGAACAGGTTCCTGGTGTTCAAGTCAATGAAAATCAAATTAGCATTAGAGGAGGTAGCGGATGGAGCTATGGTGCAGGAAGTAGGGTTTTAGTTATGGTAGACGAAATGCCTATGCTTGCTGGTGATGCAAATGACATTAAATTTAGCGCTATTCCAATGGAAAATATAGCCCAAATTGAAGTGTTAAAAGGGGCTTCTTCTGTACTGTATGGATCGTCTGCGCTAAATGGAGTTATTAACATAAGAACAAAGTATCCCAAAGAAAAACCATTAACAAATATTACAGTGTCTAACGGCTACTACATGCCAGGGTATGCCAATAGAAATTTAACATCATCTGATGGTGCAGATTCTATTCCTGACAGAAGTAGTCAAACTTGGTGGAAAGGTGCACAATACTATGTTCAATCCAATTTTACTCACCTTAGAAAGTTAGGTAAAAACAATGAACTTGTTCTTGGCGGAAATTTTATGCAAGATCAAGGATATCGTTTGGGCTCTTTTGAAAACAGGTACCGATTAAATGGGGGCCTCAAACATTATTCGGAAAAAATAAATGGCCTTACTTATGGCCTTAATGTTAATAGCAACTTTAACGATGGAAGTGTTTTCTTTATTTGGGCAGGTGGAGACAGCGTTCTTCATGCACTTGGTGGAACAGATACAGCTACTACTACTCTAAGTGAATACAACAGCTCAAGATACATGATAGATCCATACTTATCTTACTTAGACTCGAACGGAAATAAACATAATTTAAGAACAAGATTTTTCAGATCAGACAATAAAAACAACACCAATCAGGCGGCAACAGCAAATTATTATTTCGCTGAATATCAATTTCAGAAAAGATGGGACAATAAGCTAACCCTTACGTCAGGAATTACCTCCTCTTATACTGATGTGATATCTGAGCTCTATGGCAATCATACCTCAAACAATATTGCCGCTTTTTTACAGCTTGATAAAAAATGGGATAAGTTTATTCTTTCTGGGGGAACAAGATTAGAATACTATCGAATTGATTCTGTTTTCACTGAAGGTAAGTTATTTTCAATGGACAAAACACTTCCCTTTCAGCCCGTTTTTAGATTTGGTGGAACATATAATCCAATGGAATATACATTCATTCGCGCCTCTTACGGTCAAGGTTATCGATTCCCTTCAATTGCTGAAAAGTATATCTCTACATTTGTAGGGGGACTTAACATTTTTCCAAATATTCAAATTCAACCGGAATATGGCTGGAGTGCAGAAATTGGCATTAAGCAAGGGTTTAAAATTAAAAACTTTCAAGGATACGTTGATGTTTCTGGTTTCTTAACTCGGTATGCTGACATGATGGAATTCATGTTTGGATTTTATGACCTAGATGGATCAGATATTTCTGATGCTGAGCTGGTTGCTGTTGTTCAAGCAAATGGCTTTGGAGTACTTGCCAATTACTTAGGTGCAAGAAGCACTAATATTCAAAATGCTAATATTCCCGGATTTGAAGCTAGCATTGTTGGTCAAGGAGACATTGGGGATTTTTCTTTAAGTGTTTTAGCCGGTTACACATTTATTAACCCAACACCAATAAATCCTGACTCTGCATACCTATCAACTTTCAGTGATCCAGATTCTCAAATGCTCAAGTATAGAAACAAACACATGGCTAAAATTGATTTTCAAGTAGATTATAAAAAAGTGGCTATTGGAACTAGCGTAAGGTATACTAGCTTTATGGAAAATGTTGACAAAGCTTTTACAGAGCCGCTTCCAGGTGTTGTAATTAACGGAGCTCCAGTAGAGATTCTACCTGGATATGGAACGTATAGAAACGCCAGGAGAACTGGAGATATTGTTTGCGATGCAAGGCTTTCTTTTGGAATAACCAAAACCTCTAGATTGTCTTTTTTAATTAACAATGTTTTTAATAGAGAATATAGCAATAGACCAGGTAACGTTCTTCATCCTAGAACTGTGATTTGTCAATATGCATTAAAATTTTAATGCTTATTAATGGATTCAATTACTTGATTCACTTTATCTGCTTCGTAACCTTTATTTGCTAAATATCTTTTCAGCTTGATTTTCAACTCAAAATCATTTTTAGCCTTGATTAATTTCATTTTATTGACAGCTAAATCATATAATGTTTTTGAATAATCTTCTTCACTAATTTGCTCTAATGCTTCATCAATTAATTTAGAATCCACCCCTTTATTTATAAGCCCCATTTTAATTTTAATTCTCCCCCACTTATTCATTCTAAATTTCCCAGAGGCAAAGGAACAAGCAAAACGTTGATCATTTAAGTAATTATGTTGAATTAAATAATTATAAATCAACTGTATCTGAGCTGATTCATTAGTGAAAGTGCTTAATTTATTAAACACATCTTTAGAAGACCTTTCTTGGAATGCACAATAACGCATTAACTTTGCCAACACCTTTTGATTCAAAGGCTCATTCATACATGTGGAATTATTTTATTTTGAGCACCCAAGTTGAAATGCCGTTTTCAGCTAAAATTTTCTTTCTAGCTTTTTTTGCTTCTCTTCTAGATTCATAACCGCTTATTGCAACTCTATGTAAGTTGTTATGAACATCTACTTCAAGAGCAGGGAAACCCATACTTCTTAGGCTAGCTAAAAACCCATCAGCATTTGATCTCTTTTTAAAACAACCACCAACAAGAAAGTATCTGTGATTATTCGATGTATTCGAATCTATAGTTACTTTTTCATTTACTAATTCGACATGAGTAGAAACAGCATCCATTTCACCTAACTGAACAGTTACATAAGAATCACTCTCATCAATTTGATACACGCCAAATCCATTCGTGTTTTCGTTTTTCACAACACCATCACTATTATCTATTAATGATTCATTTGCTTTGTCACAAAAAATTAAAGTGTTAGCACAATAATTTTTTACTTTTTCAAAAGAAAATGGATTTAAATCTGAATAATGAAATTGAGACTGATCTGTAAGTAAATTAGTCTTTAATGGAATCCAAGCTGTATAAAAAAAGATAGGTAGTAAAACTGCAGCAACCCACCAATATTTTTTTGACTTTTCCTTTTTAACTTTTATGTTAGGAACTAACTCAATAACAGGTGTTTCTTGATCTATTTTTTCCTGAACTAAAGTATTTGGTATTGGAATAGCACTTATAATTGGAAGCCCAAAAGAACTTTTAAGGAAATTAGTATTACTACTTTTAAATCGATACTGGTTGTTTACTAAAAATAAAATACCAACACCTTTTAATTCAATTCGTTTTTCAGTTGAAAGTTTCTTATTTAATTCAGCTGCAAAATCGTTGACTAAAGCCAACCCTTCCTCATAAGAAATTTGTTCATAAGAGCTAACCTTGTGCACAAGAAGACCGTCATTATTAACTAAATTTTTATTGAAAAGCAGGTGTTTTTTTGGTGGTGATATTATATTTTTTGAATCCTCAAATTTAGCAGGCGCATAACTTGCAACAAAACCACCAAAATTTGGCAAAATAACACAGTCATGCTCAAAAAGTAATTCAAAAATATGCTTGGTAATGTTTTCCAACTTTATAATAAAACTATTGAATAATAAATTTACTCTTTCTTGATGATAAAAGAAAGTAATTCAATTTAAAGATTGGAATAAAACAATGGATATTTGCAACTGCAAAATCAACTTTTAAAAATGTTATTTTAAAAAACAGCTATTTTAATTACCTTTAATAATCAGAAAAACAGACTTTATATCGTTTTTATTTTTACTTATTAGCATTCATTGTAACGCGCAAACGTGTAATTCAAACACTGTAATTCTAATACTTAATACTGGAGATTGGGCGTCTGAAATTTCTTGGTCTGTTACAGATTCTACTGGAACTTTAACAGACAGTTCATCACAAGTATATTTAGATTATACTCAATATATTGATACCTTGTGCCTAACAGACGGCTGTTACCAGTTCAACATGTTTGACAGCTATGGTGATGGTTGGCAAGGGGGTAGTTATCAATTAGAAGATTCTGCTGGAAATTTCATCTCTTCTGGAGATTTACAAGGGAGTTATTTTGTTGGTAGCAACC
>Ga0315332_10001947_pt1 | contig 11314 bp, 8 predicted proteins | sample M110034915metaG_FD_203455 | JGI IMG/M metagenome (GOLD analysis project Ga0315332, IMG submission 203455) | Ammonia-oxidizing marine archaeal communities from Monterey Bay, California, United States - M1 100m 34915 | ecosystem: Environmental > Aquatic > Marine > Intertidal zone | place: USA... | reverse complement strand
GTGCGGGGCTCCATCGATGTGCGGGCTGGGAGGCCGTCGCGGCCTGCTTCGCGCGTCACGAGGCGGGCTGAGCGGGCCGCTCGGCGGCGCGGACGAGGCGGGCGAGCGCGGAGACCACCGGCGTCTGGATCCCGTGCTCATGTCCCAGCCGTTCGACGGCGCCGCAGAGCGCCTCGATCTCCGTCGGCCGCCCTGCGCGTAGGTCCTGGAGCATCGAAGACTCGTGCCTCGCGGTGGCGGGGATCAACTCGTCGTGGAAGGTCGTCAGATATTGCTCGGCCCCGGGCCAGGCGACCTCGATCTGCGCCGCATGCAGCACGGCGAAAATTTCACGGATCACCTCGTCGACGAGGCGGCGCGTGGTGGGATCCCCGGTCAGTTCGCCGTAACGCCGCCCGGCGAGCGCGCCGAGCGGGTTGAGGGCGCAGTTGTAGAGCATCTTGGCCCAGAGCGTGCCGCGCATGTCACGGCTCGTCTCGGCGGGTAGACCTCCCTCTGTGATGCGCTCCGCGAGCGGCATGAGAACATCGACCGGCTGCTCGAAGAGGCTGCCGAGCGCAAGCGGTGCCGCGTGGGCGGTGACCTCGACCTCGCTCAGGCCGCGTCGGTGAAAGCCCGTGATGACCCGGGCGTGAAAGAGCTGCTCGGCGGGCCAGAAGGGGAGGAAGGCGGCCTCGTTGCCCCAGCCGTTCTGACAGAGAAGAAGTTTCGTATCGGCCACCAAGCGGGATGCGAGGGGCTCGAGCGCGCGGGCGATCTCGGGTGCGGCGAAGGCCTTGGTGCAAACGAGCAGCCACTCCGGCGGCGACTCGAGGAGCCGCTCGGCGTCGCGTTCGAGCGCGAGCCACGTCGCCGGAACCTCGCGCAGGCCGAAGAGCCCGGTCAGACGCAGGCCCTTTTCGCGGATCGCGGCGCGGGTCTGCGGGTCGCGCCCGAAGAGGGTCAGCCGCTCCTCGGGCCGGGCGAGGGCGGCGGCGAGTCCGAGGCCGACCGCTCCTGCTCCCCAGATCGCGATCCGCACGTCTGTCTTCCCCTTCGCGGGCCGGGTTTCGGAGTCTCGGGCCTGGCGTGGCTGGGTGGCTCGATCGGCAGTGTAGTCTGACACGACTCGGCGAGGAGGGGGAGACGTGATCGCGGCGCGGCCAGGGGCCCGGGTCCGATGGTGTCGTGCGCGGGCAGCTCCTAAGCTGATGTGCCGTGGGGGGAATGGAGAGCGTGTCATGAGCGAGATGAGCTACGAGCAGGCGGTTGCGAAGATGACGGGGGAGGGCAGCCCCTTTGAACTCGTTGTCGAAGAGGTGAACGGTCTGTCGATGCCGGTCTTCAAGAACCGGTTCCGGTCGCTGCGAGAGGTGCTGCAGAAGTCGGTCGAGTTTGGTGACGCGGAGCTTGCGGTCTGGGATACGGGCGAGCGCTGGACCTTCGCGGGGCACGAACGGGAAGTGGCTTCCGTCGCGGCGGCGCTGGCCACCAAGCACGGCGTCGGCAAGGGGAGCCGCGTCGCGATCCTGGCCGCGAACCGACCCGAATGGATCTTGACGGCCTGGGGCACGCTCGTGCTCGGGGGCTCGGTAGTCGCGATGAATGGCTGGTGGCAGGGCGACGAGATTCGTTACGGCGTGGAGCTGGCCGAGCCCGACCTACTCTTCGCCGACGCCGCGCGGCTCGCGCGCGTCGCGGGCCAGAACCTCGACGTAGAGACGGTCGTCTTCGACGAGGGCTTCGACGCCTACGCGTCCTTCGACCTGGAGGCACCGCTGCCCGACGTCGCGATCGCCGAGGACGAGATGGCCGCGATCATGTTTACGAGCGGGACGACGGGTCGGCCCAAGGGCGCCATGATGTCCCATCGCAACTTCATCGCGTTCCTGCAGATGAATTTTTGCAACGGGGCGCTCAAATACCTGCTGAGCCCGCCGGACGCCGAGCAGGCGGCGCTCCCGCCGCTCGTGGGCATCAACTCGAACCCGCTCTTCCACGTCTCGGGTTTTCAGTCCGGTGCGCTGATGGGGCCCGCGACCGGGACGAAGACGGTTTGGACCACCGGTCGCTTCGATCCTGTGAAGATCATGCAGCTCACCCTCGACGAGGACGTGACGCGCTGGGGGGGAATCACGACCCAGCTCTGGCGCTTGATTGAACACCCGGACTTCGAGCCCGAGAAGTACCGGCAGGTGCGCTCGATGGGCGGCGGCGGTTCGGCCTTCTCCCCCGACCTGCAGCGCTCCCTGCGCGAAAAGCTTCCGCAGGCCTGCGGCGAGTTCAACGTGGGCTACGGGCTGACCGAATGCGGCGGGCTCTGCTCGATGGCGATCGGGCCGCTGCTCGAGGCCCACCCCGACACGGCGGGGCGGACGATCCCTGGCAACGACATCGCGATCTTCGACGACGAGGGGGAGCGGCTGCCCGACGGGGTCGACGGCAATATCTGCGTGCGGGGTCCGAACGTGATGCTCGGCTATTGGCGCAACCCCGAGGCGACGCAGGAGGCGTTCTTCGAAGACGGTTGGCTACGTACCGGGGATATCGGTCAGCGCCGCGACGGCCTGCTCTTCCTGGCCTCTCGCAAGCGCGACATGATCATCCGTGGGGGGGAGAACATCTATCCCCTCGAGATCGAAAACCGCATCGACGACCATCCGGATGTGGAAGAGGTCGCAGTCGTCGGTGTCGACCATCGTGAGCTCGGTCAGGAGGTGAAGGCGATCGTCGTCCCGAAACCCGGCCGGACCCTGGATGAGCAGGCGCTCAAAGATTTTGTGGCCGAGACGCTCGCCTATTACAAGGTGCCGAGTTACATCGAGGTGCGTACGGAGCCGCTCCCGCGCAACGCGACGGGTAAGGTGCTGAAGCCGGTTCTGTTGGGCGAGGCTGAGAATACTTTCGAGGAATAGCCCCGATTGGGGCGGAGAAGGGCGGGTTCGGCACCTCGCGCGGATCCGGTATGTTCCCCGATCACACGAGCCCCGCGGTCTCGCGCTTCTGCCCAGCATCGGGCGGGCGCCACGCGAGGGAGGGAGGAGCATCAATGTCGAAGGGACCCCTTGCGGGCGTGAAAGTGCTGGAAGTGGCGGGCATCGGCCCGGGTCCCTTCTGCTGCATGATGTTGGCCGACATGGGCGCCGAGGTGACGCGCCTCGATCGCGCTGGCAGCGTCAAAGAACAGGATCCCGACAAGCCCTCGGTCGACGTTTTGGGGCGCGGTCGTCGCAGCGTGGGCGTCGATCTCAAGCAGGCCGACGGGATCGAGACCGTGCTCAAGATGGTCGAGCAGGCCGACGTCCTGGTCGAAGGTTTTCGGCCCGGCGTGATGGAGCGCTTGGGGTTGGGCCCCGAGGTCTGTCTCGAGCGCAATCCGAAGCTCGTCTACGGGCGCATGACGGGCTGGGGACAGGAAGGCCCGATGGCCCAGGCCGCGGGCCACGACATCAACTACATCGCGCTCGCCGGCGCGCTCGAGGGGATCGGGCGGCCGGGTCAGAACCCGGTGCCACCGCTCAACCTGGTCGGGGATTTCGGGGGCGGCGGCATGCTGCTGGCCTTCGGGATCGCCTGCGCGCTCACCGAGCGTGCGCAGTCGGGCGAGGGACAGGTGATCGACGCGGCCATGGTCGACGGGGCGGCGACGCTGATGGCGTTCTTCTACGGGATGAAGGCGATGGGTGGCTGGGGATCGGGCGGGCGCGGCACGAATATCCTCGACACCGGGGCCCATTTCTACGACACCTACGAGACCGCCGACGGTAAGTACATCTCTGTCGGCTCGATCGAGCCCCAGTTCTACGCCGAACTGCTCGAGAAGCTCCACCTGTCGGACGACGATCTGCCCCACCAGATGGACAAGTCGGGCTGGCCCCTGCTGAAAGCCCGCTTCGAGACGCTCTTCAAGACCCAGACCCAGCAGCAATGGTGCGATTTGATGGAGGGCACGGACATCTGCTTTGCGCCCGTGCTGTCGATGGACGAGGCGCCCGAGCATCCCCACCTGAAGGCACGAGACACCTTCGTCGAGCCCGGCGGCGTGGTTCAGCCGGCGCCCTCGCCGAGGTTCAGCCGAACCTCGCCCGCGCTCGATCGCCCGCCTGCCCATGCGGGAGAGCACAGCGACGAGGTCCTGGCCGACTTCGGGTTTGCAGCCGACGAGATCGCTCGTCTGAAGGATGGAAAGGCCGTGGCGTAGTGGACACGCGGGCCACGCGGTTCCTGGGGGAGAAGTCGCCTCGGCCACCGGCAGCTGGATAGGTTAGAGTCCGCGCAACCAGCCGAGCCGACACTCTGTTCGGCGGTAAGGGGGTCTTGTGAATCCGAAGGTCGCACTTGCTCTGATCGCGGGGCTGCTGGTCCTGATGTTTGGCCAGCGCTTCTACCATAGTGTGCCCGCCGGCCATGTCGGCGTTGCGATCTTCCTGGGCGAGGTCCAGGAAAAACCCTACGTAGAGGGGCCGCATTGGGTCTTGAACCCGCTGCTCTCGTGGGTCGATCTCGATGCTCGCCAGGACACGTTCAAGATTTCTCAGCTTGAGATGCCGACCCGAGACCAGCTGCTTTCGAAGGTCGACCTCTCGATCCAGTGGCGCCTCGACCAGTCTCGTGCGCCGGACATCTACCGCGATACCGGCGACAAGGACCGTATCATTGCGGTCCACTTACACCCGAAGACGCGCTCCTTGGTGCGGGAGCTGGGGACGCGGATCGAGCGGGCGGAGGACCTCTTCAAGGACGAGGTTCGAGATAAGCTCGCCGCCGAGATCGAACGCGAACTGAAGGCCTACGTGGAGCCGAAGGGCATCTTGGTGGATTCGGTCCTGCTGCGGAACATCAACCTGCCACCGGTGCTCGCCGAGGCGATCGGCCGGAAAAAGGAGCGAGAGCAGGAGGTTGAGCGACAGCGCGCCGAGCTCGAGCGCGTGAAACTCGAGCAGGAACAGCAAGTGGCCCAGGCGCAAGCCTCTCGTAGGGCCGCCGAGGAAGATGCCAAGCGTCTCCGAATTTTGGCGGAAGCAAAGGCATACGAGGTCAGGACGATCAACGAAGCCGCCTCGGGCAACCCCGCCTACATCCAGCTCCAAAGCCTCGAGGCGCTGAAGAAAATGGCCGAAGACCCCGCGGCCAAGCTCTACTTCATGGACTCGAACGCCCCGTCGCCCCTACCCCTGCTGAATATGGGGGACGCGGTGGGCAAGCGACGCTGAGCCACCGCCGCGGGTTGAGAGGAGCGGGGTCGCCGGGCGCCATCATCCATGCATGGCATGGGGGAGACCCCTGTCGGAGGGGCTGATCGGTGATCTAAAGGTTCTTTCGCGCTCCGCGGGAGAGAGACGGGGGCACGATGTATACGATGGCCGATCCGCTCAACCATGCGGTTCGCGTCGGGGCCGACCAAATCGCCACCGTCTGCGGTGCGGACCGGCAGACCTACGCAGACCTCTGGCGCCGATGTCGTCGAATGGGAGGGGCGTTGGAGGCCCTCGGCATCGCGCGGGGCGAGCGCGTCGCGATCTGGGCGGACAACAGTCCGGCCTATGTCGAGGTCTACGCGGGAGTCCCGGCCCACGGTCGGGTCGTCGTCCCACTCAATACGCGCCATGCCGAGCCCGAACTCGTCTATGCGCTGAGCGACTCGGGCGCGCGGATCCTATTGACCGATCGGGAGCCGGGGAAGCTGGCCGATTGTGTCGAGCGGGTGATCCGTCTGCCCGAGGACTACGAGGCGCTCCTTGCCGCGGCAGACGAACGGCCGCTGGGGGAGGGGGTAGTCGAGTCAGACCTCGCGGGCCTGTTCTATACCGGAGGCACGACGGGGGCGTCCAAGGGCGTGATGCTGACCCATCGCAACCTGATCGCGAATACCTTCCACTGGATGGCGACGATCCCGCACGCGTCGAGTGACGCGATGCTCGTCATGGCTCCGCTCTTTCACGCGGCAGGGTCCAACGGTGTGCTGTCGAATATCTGGACCGCGGGTAAGCAGGTCCTGCTCCCGTCCTTTTCACCGGAGGGTGCCCTCGAGTTGATCCAGGCGGAGGGCTGCACCGGGACGATCGGGGTGCCGACGATGCTCTCTGCGATCGCGGAGGAGCAGCTCGCGCGGCCCCGTCAGACGGACTCGATGCGCTGGATCGCCCACGGTGGCTCCCCCATCGCGAGCGCGCTGCTGCGGCGGGTCCACGAGGCGATCCCGTCGGCGGAGCTGGTCGAGATCTACGGCGCGACGGAGCTCTCGCCGCTGGCCACCGTGGCGCGCGACGAGCAGGATGCCCTCGACTCCGATCGGATCCGCTCCTGCGGGCCCGCGATCGTGGGCGTTTCGGTCGAGATTCTGGCCGAAGACGGTTCGCTCCGGCCCAGGGGCGAGGTCGGGGAGGTCGTGGTTCGCGGTCCCACCGTGATGGAGGGCTATTGGAACAAGCCCGAGCAGACGGCTTCTGTGCTTCGCGACGGTGGCTACTGGACGGGCGATCTCGGCTACATGGAGGGGAACGGTGATGTCTATCTCGTCGATCGCTCCAAGGACATGATCGTCTCGGGAGGCGAGAACGTCTATTCGACCGAGGTCGAAGAGGTGCTCTATCAGCATCCGGCCGTGCTCGAGGCGGCGGTCTTCGGCGTCCCCGACGAGAAATGGGGAGAGGCGGTCCACGCTGCGGTTTACCTGCGCCCCGGGAGCGAAGGCGTCACGGCCGAGGATCTGGTCGAGTTCTGTCGGGCGTCGCTGGGGGGATACAAAGTGCCCAAGGGCGTCGATTTGCACGACGACGTCCTGCCCAAGTCGGGACCCGGCAAATTCCTGAAGCGCAGCCTGCGCGCGCCCTACTGGGATGGGTACGAGCGCGCGGTGCACTGACGCGGAACCTTTCGCTGGACGCTTGCCGCGCACAGCGGAGCGGGATTGCTCCGTGTGCTACTTCCAGGCGAAGAGCGGCTGCTCGTAGTGGCTGACGCGAGTGGCTCTGCCGTGGAGGGCGACCTCGCGCATCTGGAAGAGGACGGCGGCGGTCGGGCTGTGGATCAGCGTTCCGAGCATGGGGATCGAGAGCACGGGTCGATCGCTCTCGGGGATCTCGCGCAAGACCGGGACCGCCGGCTTGTCGAGTTCGTCCAGGGGCACGACGTGGAGTCGCTCGACCTCGGCCGGGTCCGGCTGCAGGGGAGCGGTCGAGTCGGACCAGCAGACGACCGGGCTCATGCGAAAGCCCGATCGCGTCGGAAAGTCGTCGAGCCGGCCGAGCACATCGCGCTCGTCGACCACGAGGCCGATCTCCTCCCGGGTCTCGCGGAGCGCAGCGGCGACGGTCGTCTCGCCTTCGTCCAGGCGTCCGCCGGGTAAGGCCCATTGTCGGGCGTGGCGCTTGAGGTGGGCGGGTCGCCGCGTGAGAAAAAAACAGGCGCGGCCCTCGTCGTCCGGTGTGATGATCAGCGCGACCGCCGCGGGACGCAGTTCGGGGCGCTCTTCCGCGAGCTCGACAGGGTCGAAGGATTCGAGGTGGCGAGTCACGCGGACGCGGAGTTCGGGCTCGAAGAGGTGGCGTCGGGGGGGCACGATCGGGGAGCATAGGGCGTTCCCGGCGTGATGGGCGCCGCCGCGTTTGGGATTCGGTCGTCGCGTTTGGGCTTCGGTCGTCGCCCGGGGCACGCGAGTGGGAGGTGAAGGGGAGATCGTGGATCGGTGTGGACTCGAATCGACGGATTGGCCGGCCGCGGAACGCCTCGCTCAGGTGATGCTCGAGGGCGTCGTCCTCCATCGCCTGGAGGGCGCTGCCGGGTCGGGCGTCGAAATCGTGGTGCGCGAATGGGGGGCAGACGGGGGCGAGGCGAGAGAGATCGCGCTGCTCCACCACGCGAATGGCTTCTGTGGGGCGACCCTCGCACCGATCGCCCGGGCGCTTTCGGATCGCTACCGCGTGTTCTCCATCGACGCCCGTGGCCACGGCGACTCGACCCCTGTGCGTGCGGGCGGGAATCCCGATCCCTATCACTGGGACGCTTTGGCGCTCGACTTGGAGTGCGTGACCGAGCAGCTGATCGCGCGGACGGGACGCGCGGCCGTGGCGCTGGCCGTGGGGCATTCCTTTGGCGGCGCGCTGCTCCTGCGCGCGGCGTCGCGTGCGCCCGAGCATTTCGAGCGACTCTTGCTCTGTGATCCTGTGATCCTGCCGCCGCTACCGCCTGGGCCCCCGCCGAGCGAGTCGCGCGGGGCGGAACTCGCAGCAGCGACGCGTCGACGCAGGGACCGCTTTCCCTCGCGGACTGCGGCCTACGACCATTTCCGCACGCGCGGGCTCTTTGCGCACTTCGCGCCCGAGGCCCTCGCGCTCTATGTCGGCGAGGGGATGGCGGAGACGCCCGAGGGAGACGTCGTGCTCAAGTGCCGTCCCGAGGTCGAGGCAGCCATCTTCGAGGGCAACGGTGCCGCGACGCTGGTCGAGGATCTCGAAGCGGTCGCGGCGCGGGTGCTGTTCGTTCACGCCCAGCGCGGTAATTTCGAGGTCTCGGCCTTCGAGGAGTTGGCAGGCAGGATGGCGAGGGCGCGGGTCGTGAGCCGTGACCTGAGCCATCTTTTCCCTCTCGAGGAGCCGTCGACCGTCCTCGACTGGGCCGAGGTGTGTCGCGAAGTCTGAGGCGTCGCCCGGTGAGGGCGACCGAATCATCCACCCCATTGCTGCCGCAGTCGCGCGGCCGCCCTTGGAAGGAATCTCCATGCCCGAGCTGCCCGAACACCCCGAGACCCTGCGACCCGAGCAATTTGCCACCTTCAAGGCGGAGAAGATGGGCAAGGCGACCCTGTTCGAATCCGAGCGCATCCTGGTGGGGCTGAACTGCTTCGAGCCCGGTCAGGATCACGCGCTCCACGCGCATGAGGGGATGGACAAGGTCTACCAGGTACTGGAGGGAAGGGGGACCTTCCTGCTCGAGGATCGCGAATTGCCGATGGAGCCGGGGGTCATGCTGATCGCACCCTCGGGCATCCCCCACGGCATTCGCAATGACGGCGAAACGCGCCTGGTCGTCTCGGCGATCCTGGCTCCCGGGCCGAGCAAGTAGGGGCACCGCCGCGCCCTGTTTCGCTTCGGTGACGACGCCGGGCGGGGATGAGGGTTGAGCGTCGAGACGGTCCGGCCGATGGTTTGTATGATCCCCGGCATCGTGGGTCGCGCCCGACCCCCGACCGAGGCAGCCGATGAATCAGTCGAATCCGCCCAAGGCAGCCGGTCCCGTTTCCGGCCCGGCCCCCGATCCGGATGCGCCTCGCCCTCCGGACTCGCCCTACCTCGAACGATTCGGGGTCAACGCGGCCTGGGTCGAGCAGATCGAGACACAGTATCGGGTCGACGCCCACTCGGTCGATGAGAGCTGGTCGGCCGAGTTCGAAGAGGACCCTGCGCGGAGAGCGACCCCGCTAGAGCGCGCCCCGGCGGCCCCTGCCCCGCCGCCGCCACCAAATTCGCAGAGCGCACAGAGCGCACAGAGCACGTTCACCGGCGCCTCGACTGCTCTGCCCAATGGGCTCGAGGCCACGAGGGCCTCGACTTCACCGCCCACCGACCATGCGACGCTGCTTCATATTGCCGACAAGCACGCCCGGGTGTTGCGCCTGATCCACGCCTACCGCGCGCGCGGCCACCGGATCGCACAGAGCGATCCCCTCGGCGGTCAGTCGACCTATTTCCCCGAACTCGATCCCGCCCACTACGGCTTCGGTAACGAGAACCTCGATCAGCCCTTCATCGCAGGCGACCTGCCTGGAGGCTCGGTCCAGACCCTGCGACAGATCTTGACCCGGCTCGGGCGGACCTATTGTGGGCCGATCGGGGTCGAGTTTACGCACGTCCAGGACCCCGGCCGCAAGGCCTGGCTGCGCGAGGCGATGGAAGAGGGCCAGAACGAGCCGAACCTCGACGACGGGGAGCGGCGGCGGATCCTCGAGAAGCTCGCGGCGGCGGAACTCTTCGAGAGCTTCCTCCACACGAAATTTCTCGGCCAGAAGCGCTTCTCACTCGAGGGCGGAGAATCTTTGATCCCGTTGCTCGACCACATCGTCGAGAACGCGCCCTCTTTCGACATCCGGGAGGTGGTCCTCGGGATGGCCCACCGCGGTCGCCTGAACGTGCTCGCGAATATCCTCGGCAAGAGCTACGAGGCGATCTTCTCGGAGTTCGAGGACTCGCCCGACGTCGACGCGCCCTTCGGTTCGGGGGACGTGAAATACCATAAGGGCTTCTCGAGCGATCGCCGGGTCGAGACGGGGGAGCGGGTCCATCTCACCCTGACCTCGAATCCTTCCCATCTGGAGGCCGTCGACCCGGTGGTCGAGGGACGCACGAAGGCCAAGCAGGTCCGCGCCGGGGACGCGGATGGCGAAACGATCGTCCCCGTCATCATCCATGGGGACGCGGCCTTCGCGGGCCAGGGGATCGTGGCCGAGACGCTCAACCTCTCTCAGCTCGTTGGATATTGCACCGGCGGTACGATCCACCTGATCGTCAATAATCAGATCGGCTACACGACGACGCCGGCCGAAGCGCGTTCCACGCTCTACTGCAGCGACGTCGCGAAGATGATCCAGGTGCCGATCTTCCACGTGAACGGGGATCATCCCGAGGCTGTCATCCACGTGACGAAGCTGGCGATGGCCTATCGCCAGCGCTTCGGCGACGACGTCGTGATCGATCTCGTCTGCTATCGCCGCCACGGTCACAACGAAGGGGACGAGCCGGCCTTCACCCAGCCAAGGCTCTACCGGAAGATCCGCGAAAAGAAATCCGTCGAGACGCTCTACATCGAGAAGCTCGTCTCCAGTGGTCAGATGTCGCTCGCGGAGGCCGAAGAGGTCGAGAAACAGCGGAAGGAGGCGCTCCAGGAAGCCCTGCAGCGAATTCATTCCCGCCCCCCCGGCCCCGACGAGGCCTACGATCCGCGCGGCCCCTGGATCGGCTATTCGAGGACGCGTACGAACGACGCGGTCGAGACCGCAGTGACGGTCGAGCGTCTCGCGGAGATTTCGGAAGGCACGGCCCGCGTGCCGGGCTATTTCAACGTCCACCCGAAGTTGAAGGCGATCCTGGAAGGGCGCGCGCGGAGCGTCCAGGACGGGCGCGGAATCGACTGGGGATTGGGTGAGGCGTTGGCTTTCGGGTCGCTGCTGCTCGAGGGGACCCCTGTTCGGCTCTCGGGGCAGGACTCGTCGCGGGGGACCTTCGCCCACCGACACGCGGTGCTGGTCGACCAGGACTCGGGGGAGGAATACGCGCCCCTGGACCATATCCGCGAGAATCAGGCGCGCTTCGAGGTCTACGACAGTCTGCTCTCGGAGGCG
>Ga0315332_10001946_pt1 | contig 11316 bp, 5 predicted proteins | sample M110034915metaG_FD_203455 | JGI IMG/M metagenome (GOLD analysis project Ga0315332, IMG submission 203455) | Ammonia-oxidizing marine archaeal communities from Monterey Bay, California, United States - M1 100m 34915 | ecosystem: Environmental > Aquatic > Marine > Intertidal zone | place: USA... | reverse complement strand
GCATAGCCCATGATATCTCCGTGGCTGCGATGGCGATGTGAGTTCCGGTCGCGTGGGTACTGACTGAAAATTGCGTGTTTCCACGGTCGATTCGGCTCCAGAAGCAGAGGCTGCATGCTGATGCCTTCGACACCGACGGGAGTTTTCAAGCCACACACGTCCGCCAACGTTGGATAGACGTCAACCAGTTCGACCAGTCGACCACACTCCCGTCCGGCATTCTGTTGGCCGGGGACGGAAAGAATCAACGGAACTCGGGTCGACAGTTCGAAGTTATTGGCCTTGGTCCACAGGCCCTGTTCACCGAGATGATAGCCGTGGTCACCCCAAAGCACGATAATGGTGTCGTTCTCGATCTTTGCGTGCCGAAGTCTGACAAGTAATCGTCCGACAAGGGCGTCGACGTAGCTGACGCAAGCGTAGTATCCATGCCGCAGCTCTTGAATTTTCTGCTCGGTCAATTGGCCGTCTTTTGAAATATCCGAGTAACCTTCGAGCTCCTTCCAACTCCGGATTGCCAGCTCCGGAGCAGCGATCGGATGAGATGCGAATTCCGGCAATGGAATGTGGTCACGTTCATAAAGATCCCAGTATTTCTCGGGAGCACAGAACGGAAGATGCGGTTTCCGAAATCCAACGGCCAGGAAAAATGGATTGTCTGACCTGGCTAGATCATCGATAGCGAACTCGGCAGCCGTGCAGACGATTCCGTCGAGATAAACGCCGTCATCCACATCGGCAGACTCAGTGGATGATCGTTTCAGTCCCTGTCCGACAAGGTTCATCGGTAGTGCGTACCGGACATCCGCAGAGCGAATCGTGTCATAAAGCGGACCGACCGACCATTAGGGTGGGTCCTGAGAGGGTATCCCGCCACCGTGATAAATCTTGCCGATGCTTTGCGTGTGATAACCGTGATACCTGAAGAGTTGGGGTAACGTAACGAGGTCGGGAATTGCCGTTCGAAAATGAGTATTCAGGTCCCAGACACGAATCGTGTCCGGCCGCCGCCCAGTCAGCAGTGACAATCGCGACGGGCTGCAAACTGCGAGCTGACAATAGGCTTTCGTAAAGACCGTTCCTCGTTCAGCAAGCTGATCGATATGCGGCGTCACTGCGACTTCGTCTTCAAAGCAACCCAATGCAGGACGCAGGTCATCGATCGCGATAAAGAGGACGTTCGGTCGCGGGACGACGCGGGCATCACGAGGCGTCGCAAAGAAATAGTCAGGGTAGGACAGTGTGAGGCGAGCTTTCGAAGGAATTCCATCAACGAAGCAGTTGTCAACTTCAGCCTTCAGTCGCTGCAGATTTCCCTTATTAAGTAGCGGGTCGCTGGTTTGTTTTCTCCAGGCGGCGAGCTGCTCCTTCAACTCAGTTAGAACGTGGCTGTGAGCAGCGTCACCAGCCAGATTTTTAAATTCGTACGGATCTGATTCGAGATCGTAGAGTTCAAATCTCGTTGGTTTCTTCATCCTGCGATAAGCTGATCGAATAGATTCAGGCGCCGCTTCGATCGCATCAGGCAGATCGTCAAAGAACCGCTTTACAGTAAAATCATAGCCTGGATTAATCTGATCCGGTTGCAGACTCTGAATGAGCTTATACCGAGCATTCCGGACCGTGCGTTGAGGATAAAAGTTGTGTGCCGAGTGAAGATGGTATTCGGTAAACAAGTACTTGCGCCATTCTGTCGACTCACCCGTCAGCAGTGGCACCAAAGATCGTCCGGGTAGTCCCGGCACCGGTTCTGCATTGGTCATGGTCAGCAAAGTTGGCATCAGATCGAGCGTCGAAACCAGTTCGTGCCGGACGTGCTTCGACTTGACCTTGCCTGGCCATCGAACAATCAACGGAATGCGAACACCGCCCTCGTACGAGGTCCGTTTGCCTCGCAGTAGATCGGCTCCATGATCACCGAGGTAAACGACGAGAGTGTTGTCAGCCTTTCCTGATCGTTTCAGACTGTGGAGTAGATCGCCAACCAGTGAATCAAGACGACTCATACAGTTATAATAATTGGCCGTCTGCTTTCGGAGATCCGGCGTGTCGAGTCCAAAGTATGCCAGCGGTTTCACATCGTCGGCGGTGAGTGGCTGCTTCGGCAGCCCCTTCACTTGTTCGACAAACGGGCGGTGGGCATCGGGATAGTTGACGCTCAGAAAGAACGGTTCATCACCAGCAGAAAAAAACGTTTCAGCGTGCTTCGCGTAGTCGTTGAGTTTCTTGCGACTGAAATTTGAAGTTGATATCTCGTGCATTCCAAACGGAAAAGCAGACTTCGGATTGACATGCAGCTTCCCGATGAGGCCCGTTCGGTATCCGACCCGATTCAGGCTGCGAACGATGTTAGGTGTATCATCACGGTACATCCGGAACTTCCATGTCGCCAGTCCGATCTGCCCGTTCTGATGCGGATACAACCCTGTCAGCAACGCAGCTCGCGACTGGCTGCACCCAGCCTGCGGAACAAACGCATTTTCAAACCGCACACCTTCGTCGGCGAGCCGATCAAGCACGGGAGTCTTCACCGATGGCTCGCCGTAGCAACCTAATTCCGGACCATTATCCTCGGAGACGATCAGTAAAATGTTGGGCTGATCGGCGGCCAAACACGTTGCAGATACTCCCAGGCAGACAAGAGCAACCAGGAAACCCGCAACGTCAGCGAGGAATTTAGATCCAGGCGACAGGCGATCCTCGTTCATCCTTCGAGAGTTCCTGTCTATGTCCGGTGCTTCCGGATTCTTCATTCTGACTCGCCTGTAAATTCGGGATTCGGCTTCATTGGATCAGCTCCGACTTCGGTGCGCCACGACTTCAACATAGCTTGCAATTTGGCGACTTTCGCCGGCTCAGCACCAGACCGATCCACCTTTTCACCAATATCAGCGGCGACGTTGAACAGAGAAATTGCACCGGTTTCAAAGGCTTCGATCAGTTTCCAGTCACCAGCACGAATGACTCCGGATGGGAATGAGGATGGGTGCTGGTTGTAGTGTGGGTAGTGCCAGTAAATTGCGTCTCGCTGGAGCCTGCCTGATCCCGTCAATACCGGAACCAGGCTTTTGCCATCAACATGCTGGTGTGGTCGGAGTTGCTGTCCAGTGGCTTCGAGGATCGTCGGAAACAAATCCATTCCGATGACCGGTTCTTCGGAGACAGCGCCTGGTTTGATTTTGCGTGGCCATCGAACAATAAACGGTACTCGAAGACCACCTTCGTAGTTCGACCCCTTGTTTGCCCTGAGTGGAGAATTGCTGGTCGCTTTGGCGAAGCCGCCGTTGTCGCTCGTAAAAATGACCAACGTCCGCTCGTCCAGTTCTAATTCACGCAATGTTCTCATAACCCGCCCCACACTCTCGTCGACACTTTCAACCATTGCGGCATACGCCGGTTTTCCCTGGCGATCGTTCGCGGCAATTTCCTCGTATCGAGCAGTCTTGTCGCGTTTCCCCTGCAGTGGGGCATGCACTGCGTAGTGCGAGAGCATCAGGAAGAACGGGGTATCAGCGCTGCCACGAATGAACTTCTCCGCCTCTTCCGCAAGCCGATCGACGAGGTAGTCGCCCTCTTTCCCGGTAAGTGGCGTTTCTTTGTTCAGCGTCTGGTTCGTGGTCGGAATCTTCCACTTGCCCGTGAACGGGTAGAAGTAACTACCTGGCGCTCCATAGTCCCGCCCGGCGATGTTGATGTCGAACCCATGATGCTCTGGATAGTAATATGTTTCCGTGCCCAGGTGCCACTTCCCCATAAACGCCGTACGGTAACCCGCTTCACGCATAGCCTCGGCGATCGTCACTTCTTCCAGCGGCAGGTTCGACACATACCGTCCCTCCCGAAGTCGATTCTTCTTCGCATTCCAGCGTCCTGACGGCAGCCACTGAGTGAGCAGAAGTCTCGCCGGGTATTTCCCTGTAAGAATCGCAGCCCGTGACGGCGAGCAAACGTTGCAGGCGGCATAACCATCTGCAAACCGCATTCCATCACTGGCAAGCCCGTCTATGTTCGGAGTCTGGTAGTACTCGCTCCCATAGCACCCGACATCATTCCATCCAAGATCGTCAATCAGGATGAGAACGACATTAGTCTTCGGCTCCGAAGATGCAGCGTCTCCGATTGCGACGCATAGGCAAACAACACTCGCGATTAAACATAAAATCTTTCGCGTCATCAGTCTTTCCCTCGTGTCACTTTGTCGGACTTATTGTTAGTCCATGCAAACGCCGTGTAACGAATTTCAACGCATCTTTGGTCAGTGCGGAAGTCGCCCAATCTTCTGCAATCCAACCCGCAACTTATGTTCGGACGACTTAAGTGTTGACGACTGCCGACGAGACTTTTCCATTCGCAGGGTTCAGTGACATGGTCATACATTCCCTTGCCACCGTCGTGGAACCGAACGAAACGGTATCGATATGCTCGGACGGCGTTGGCTCGTCGATACTGCAGCACGGGTGCTGGATTCTTTAAAAACGCATTTATTCATTGAGCCAGTTGGCGTACCAGCCCGAATCAAAGAACTTTGTTAGTTCATCTATACTATTGCAACGGACGTGGCGTCTTCGCCTTAGTGGTTAAAGTCAACTGCACGTGAGTCTCTGAAGGCCTCAACTTTCGCTACACTACCTGGTCTGCTGAATCTGCCGCGTGCCTCTTGCGAGAACCCGAAACGTGAATAAGTTGAATCGACGGAACATGATCAGCCTGGCGCTTGTATTTGCAGCGTCGCTCGCGAGTAGTGACGCGCAGGCTGCCGATTGGGCGGTGCCAATGGCGGGAAACACTTTCCGAACCGCTCCCGGACCTGGAGGGAACGACGTTCAACGAAGTGGAACAGTCGCGTGGAGCGATCCTGCCGCAGTGTTGTCGATCTACTTTCATGTGGATCGACCTGTTGAACTGCGACTGCAGATTAAAGCAGCGGTCAGAAATGGCCGCTCGACCATTTCGGCACGAATTGGACAGAACAAATTCAACGTAGTTATCGAAGAGGTTGAGCCGAAAGCCCACATAATCGGCAACGTCAAACTTGCGACTGCCGGATACGTTCGTGTCGATTTTCAAGGAGTCGAGCGAACGGGTGACCTGTTTGCAGAAATCAGCGAACTGCATATATCGTCAGACACCGACGGCTTGAAAGTTGATTTCGTCCGAAACAACAAAGGCGGCATGTTCTACTGGGGCCGCCGCGGACCTTCGGTGCATCTTGGTTACAATGTTCCCGGGGACCGGAACCTTCGATATTCGTACTCCGAAGTCACCGTACCCAAAGGGCAGGATCCAATCGGCACGTTCTACATGGCCAACGGATTCGGGCAGGGTTACTTCGGCATCCAGGTGAACGGTCCCAAAGAACGTCGTGTGCTGTTTTCGGTCTGGAGTCCCTTTAAGACTAACAACCCTCGCGACATTCCCGAAGAACAGAGGATCGTGGCACTCGCACGCGGCCCTAAAGTTCACATTGGCGAGTTTGGCAACGAGGGTTCTGGGGGACAGAGCTATCTCGTCTATCCGTGGAAACCCGGGAATACTTACCGCTTCCTTACAAAGGTAGAGCCTGACGGTGAAGGCAACACCGTCTACACGTCGTGGTTCGGTGACAAGGCGAAAGGCGAATGGCGACTGATTGCCAGCTTCCGACGCCCCAAAACAAACACGCACCTGCGAGGCCATCATTCATTCCTCGAAAGTTTTTCGCCAACGCGCGGCTACATCGGTCGCCGAGCCTTTTACGGAAACATCTGGGTCTGTGACGTTGATGGACAGTGGCACGAATGCACGAAAGCGAAATTCTCGGTTGACGCAACCGGCGGCGGTCGCCATCGCCTCGACTTCACCGGCGGCTCAGACGGTAAGCGGTTCTTCCTGAGAAATTGCGGCTTCTTCGACGAAACCGGACGGCCGGGCGAAACGTTCACCCGCGAGGCAACTGGAACCGACGGACCAGGCATCGATCTTGAATCTCTCCCGACTAATTAAACTCAGCCGGCGCGATCGTATGACTCATTCCTAAAGAATTGACTTTCAGGAAACGGTATGAACAAAAGATCGACATTCGCGTTCGCATGTTTTTGCGCTATCGTGTTCATGGCCGGGATCGGTCCTGGTAGCCTCTGCGCCCAAACATCTGTCGTGACCAACTGGCAAGACGAAACACAGTCGCGACTGCGTGACATTTATGAACATGGAGAATTTCGCCCCAGCCAGTTCCAGGCGGAATGGCTGCCCGACAGCTCAGGATACATCGCTCAGGAACGCGACCCGGAATCTAAAAAGCCGGTCCAGGTGCGGTATGACGTCGGCACTGGAAAACGTATTGAATCGCAACCGCCCAATGATTCGCAATCCGATCCGCAGCGACTCTCACCGGGCGGCACGCGTGTCCTTGAGTTTCACGAGCGGAATCTGTTTGTTACAGATCTCGAAACCGACAAAAAAAAACGACTGACGCATCTTCCGGACAAAAGAGATGTCTGGTACCGACAGCCTGTCTGGAGTCCCGACGGCGAAAAGATCGTGTTTGTCGAGTCCGATGAAACCGAAGTGAGGTTGCGACCGGTCCTTGTACCAACCGATCCGTCGTATCCGAGCGTCCAGAACAATCGATTCGCACGCGTCGGTGAGAAGATCGCGGCACTTCGAATCGGAGTGGTGGATTCAGAAGGAATGAAAACTCAGTGGCTGCCGATCGCGGCGCCAAATGAGGGGTACTATCTCGGGCAGGTTGACTGGGCGGAAAACTCGGATGAAGTGGTCGTCGAAAAACTCAGTCGGTTTCGTGATAAACGCGAGTTTCTCCTTGCAAATGTCGCCACAGGAGATGTTCAACAAATCTATCATGAAACTAATGAAGCATGGGCTGTAGGCAGCCAGGGAAAGAACTCTGGACTGACCTGGGTTCAAAACGGTAATGCCTTCATTGTCATCAGCGAGAAAGATGGCTGGCGGCACGCCTTGCTTCATTCACGCGACGGCAAACAACTGGCGTTATTAACGCCGGGCAAGTACGACATCATCGACCGCGTGGGCGTCGATGAAGAAGGAGGCTGGTTCTACTTCTACGCGTCGCCAGGCAATGGAACACAGAAATACCTTCACCGTGTCCCTCTGGACGGATCAGGAACGCTCGAACAAATCACGCCAGCAGGCCAACCCGGCACACACGACTACGATTTCTCACCGGATGCGAAGTGGGCGTTCCACACCTGGTCGACGCTGGACAAGCCTCCGGTCGTTGAACTTGTCGAACTGCCTCAGCACCGCGTGGTCCGCATGCTCGAAGACAACCACGAACTTCGCAAGAAGACGCAGCAACTGTTTTCGCAGTCGGCGGAGTTCCTGCAACTTGATATTGGAGATGACGTCGTCATGGACGCATGGGTGATCAAGCCGCAGGACTTTGACGAGTCGAAGAAATATCCCGTCTTCGTTTACGTCTACGGCGAACCATACGCTCAGACGGTATTGGACAGTTGGGGTGCCGCTCAGAATCATTTCCACCGTATCGTCGCGGACCTGGGTTATCTCGTTGTGTCGATCGATAATCGTGGAACGCCCGCCCCCAAGGGAGCTGAATGGCGGCGTTCGATCTTTGAAAGTCTGGGACCACTTTCCACCGAAGATCAGGCAGCGGGCCTCAAAGAACTCGGTCGGATGAAACCGTACGTTGACCTTTCGCGAGTAGCGATCTGGGGCTGGAGTGGCGGCGGCTCAAACACACTGAACGCCATGTTCCGCAAACCCAATCTCTACCACGTCGGTATCGCAGTCGTTCCGAAGCCTCAGCCCCATCTTTACAACGCGTGGTTCCAGGAAATCTACATGCGGACCCGCGAAGTGAACGCGGAAGGCTACAAGCTATCGGCACCAATCAACTTTGCAGACGGTCTGGAAGGTAAATTGTTGATGATCACCGGGTCCGGCGAAACGAACACTCACATTCAAATCATCGAAGGACTGGTCGATCGGCTGATTGAACTCGGAAAGCCGTTTGATTACATGGTCTACCCCAATCGAAACCACGGTCTTCGCGAAGGTCGCAAGACGGTGGTCCATGTCAGAATGCTCATCATTCGATATCTCCTTGAACATCTTCCTCGTGGACCGCGTTAACGATGAAATTAATCCTGCTGAGTCCAACAGACGCAACAACGCGTCGCCAGACGTTACTAATACATATTTGAAGTTCGACAGAATTGGGCGTTTTTCCATGTTTCGATTTCCGGTGTTATCGAGTGTCCTGCTCGGACTGATTTTGAATGGACTTGTTCACAGTCAGGAAAATCGGCGAAAGCTGCCGCGTGAGAACGTCATTGACGTTCCGATAACTGGAAAAGGCCTGTCCGTCAGCAACGTTTTCCAGGCAAACATGGTCCTGCAGCGCGATAAGCCCGTCTCCATCTGGGGATGGGCTGCCGCAGGTGAGGACGTCACCGTGACCATAAACGGCAACCAGTATCCCGCCACCGCAGCCGACGATCGATCGTGGAAGGTCAAACTACCGGCGATGGTGGCCAGTTCGAAGCCACGCACGCTGATCATCAAAGGGGCGACGAAGACGCTCACTCTGGACAACATTCTCGTGGGGGATGTCTGGGTGCTCGGCGGGCAAAGCAATATGGAATTCCCACTTGACCGAATAGAGAACGGACAGCTCGAAATCGTTTCGGCGAATTATCCCAACATCCGGATTTTGACCGTCCCTGCTGCAAACGGCCCTGACAGAAAATCCGGATTCCCGCGTCTGCATGAATGGAGCGGCTGGTTCGGCCGCCACTACCGCAAGGGCGACTGGGATGTCTGCTCCCCGCAGATTGCGCGCGAACTGTCTGCAATCGGGTACGTCTTCGGACGCCGCATTCATGCGGCCACGCAGATTCCAATCGGCATTATTGACGCTTCACGCGGTGGGACGACCGTGGAAACATGGACGCCGGAACTGGTGCTCAGAAAAATTGACGTGGAGCAGGTAACGACGCTTCTGGACGAATGGGATCAGAAGGTCTCAGACTGGGACTCTCAGGCGGACCTCGATCGTCGCATTAAAGGCTTTCGCCAGAAAGTAGCACGGTTTGAGAAAGAAGGAAAAACACTTCCCGCCAACGAGCAGGAGCCTACAGATCTTCGTCCCGGCCCAGCGATGGATCAAAATCGGCCAGGCAACTGCTACGCCAGCATGATTGCACCTCTGGAAGGTCTTCAAGTCAAGGGAGCGATCTTCCATCAAGGGTACAACAACTGTTTCAAAGGGACTCCCGGAGCGATTATGTATCGTCGAGTTTTCCCGGAAATGATCAGGGCCTGGCGGGCCGCGTTCAACGACGCAGCGATGCCTTTCGGAATTCTTTCTCTCTGCACGGACGGAGCAGTGCAGACTCTCGATAACTATTCTGAAATGATGGCCAACACTGGCCCATACATCCGAGAGGCTCAGTACCAGACGTTCCTCGAATTCTACCGAGCCGGCGACTCGGAAATTGGCTTCGTCAGTACTTATGACCTGCGACGTCGGTGGTACCACCCTCAGCTCAAGATCCCGGCCGGTGAACGAATCGCAAGATGGGCTCTCGCCACTCAGTACAGATTCGCAAGAGACATCCGGTGGAAACCGCCCATGGTTAAGGAAATGAAGGTGGAAGACGGCCGCCTCGTACTATTGCTGGATGAAGCTGCGAGTGCAGTTGATGACGGCGGTCCTATTGTCGGCTTCGCGGTAGCAGGAAAGGATCGAAAATTTCATCCGGCAACTGCCACCCACCTCGTCACAGGGAAGGATAGCCGCGGCAGGGAACAGAAAATTCTAACGACACTGGCACTCAGCAGCAGCATGGTCCCACACCCCATTCACTACCGCTATGCATGGGGTCGCAGCCCACTCGGTAACCTGCAGGCGGCTCGACATGCCGACATTCCTTTCGCGACTCAACGAAGTGACGACTGGCCGCTGGAGAATATTCCGCGTGGCGTGCTGGGTGCTGAGGCTCCAGAGACGATTGATCGCGGTCAACGCCGGAAACTGATGGAAGCTCTCCGACAGCAGGATCTTCAACGACGAATCCACCAGGCGAAGCAACTCATCCTGGGTACCAATCCCGACTAATCGATCCCCTGTTAAAATCGTGTCATAACAATGCTGAGCTTTGTCCTGCCCGAGGGGTATCTACCAGATATCGATGAAATCGCAAACTGCTGGTATAATGCCCCAACGTATTGCGACCAAAGACCATAAAACCTGACGCCTCGCCGAAGTACATTCACGAATTCCCTCCACCCAGTCCTGCCCGCTCAATCGCCGGTTTGATAGTGCACACGTATCGCACGCCGAAACTGGCAAAAAGCTAAGAACAGCCTATGAAGACTCTCGAATTTGCTATCCTGCTGGTGATCGGTAGCGTCAGCGCGATTCTGGCTGCCGACACCCCCGAGACTCCAATTACATTGGAACAGGCCAAAGACGTCGGTCGCATGAAGTCCCGATTTCTGAAAGCGGCTCCGGCCAGCTCTCAACCCATCCTCGCCATTCCAAAGGCGAACCTCGCTTATTTTAATCAGTCGGTGGAACCGCTCCTGACCAGGAACTGCATCGCCTGTCATGGTCCCGATAAGTCCGCGGGCCGACTTCGAGTCGACGAATTGGATCCTGACCTGTTGACCGGACCTGATGTTGAGCGATGGCGAGAAGTCTATAACGTCCTGAGCAATTCTGAGATGCCGCCTGATGATGAACTTGATTATGCACTGGCGGATGCAGATCGCGGTGGCATCGTTGACTGGCTCAGCGGCGAACTGAACAAGGCGTCTGCCATACGGCGCAACCAAAAGGAGCACTCGTCTTTTCGTCGGCTCACAAAGTACGAATACAACTACGCATTGCAGGACCTGCTCGGCTTGCCCTACGCGCTTGCAAATAAGCTGCCGCCGGAAGCTGCATCGGAGAACGGCTTCAAGAACAGCTCTGAATTGCTGCAAATGTCCGCCACACAGTTCGAGACATATCGTGAGATTGGACTGACAGCTCTCAAGCGAGCCACCGTGAGCGGCGAACGTGCAAAGCCCGTCACTTACATCATCTCGATGCAGGATGAATTAAACCGAGCCGCGTCCGGCAAGAATGCAAAAACATTCAACAAGAACGATGAGGGCTACGAGAAGAATAGAAATCGACAACATCTGCTTAACCGCGAGACAGGCCAGGGCATTCACTTCTCTAACGGCAAGTCGACACCTCAGCCTGAGACGGTTGTCGAACAAACGTCTACCGTTTCTCCCGTCGTGCTGATTCTCCCACGATCCAACGAGTTGAAGCTGAATCTG
>Ga0315332_10001944_pt1 | contig 11320 bp, 4 predicted proteins | sample M110034915metaG_FD_203455 | JGI IMG/M metagenome (GOLD analysis project Ga0315332, IMG submission 203455) | Ammonia-oxidizing marine archaeal communities from Monterey Bay, California, United States - M1 100m 34915 | ecosystem: Environmental > Aquatic > Marine > Intertidal zone | place: USA... | reverse complement strand
GTTGTATTCCAAAATAATCGCCCCATCTCTCGGGACCATTTAATCGATCAATAGATGAGTTTCCTTCTTTTAAGGTTAACCGATTAGAGTACTTACTATCAGAATTGTACATAATTGCTGAAACTCCGGCCCAATGCCATGGAGATGTATGATTAAAGGCTATTACAGATTGTCTACTACAATTTTTACTTCCGGTGTATGCGATATTAGGATATCCAAAATCTAAAGTGTCGTCCGATAATATCATTCCTGTAAATAGGGGAGACTCGTTAATGTTTTCTATAAAACCATGATATACTCCTGCATAACCAGTCGATGGATTTATTGTGTTGGCAACATATTGAATTTCATTGTCTTCGATAAATGCTCCCAAAATTCTTGCGTCATTAGTTGATAAAGAATCTTCTCCAATTTCTTGCCTTCCCAGCGGAGGAGCGCCATAAGGAGTGTCGGTAAGCCCAAGATTAACAGATAAGCTAGAGGCTAGGTAGTTTAATGATCCATCTAATTTCATTAAGAAGATAGAATCGCTTAGCATAGTGAAATTTCGATTCGATAAAAAGTACATTATTGTATCCAGAGGTGCTGACCCTCCCTGCACAGGCTGTATGTTTCTTATGTTTTGTCCATCATAGGATATATCTGTCCATAATTGCGTAGCTAATGCAGGATCTCCATTATAACCGTTACTAAGGTCAGCTTGCCATATAATTGACTGCGAAAAACCAGTTTGCCAAGTTTCATTATCTCGTAGCAAATTACCTGTAATAAATAGCTCAGATTTCGTGATGCCTATGGCAGGATAGTCGGTCCAAGTAGTATCGTTTAATGGGTTTCCAGGAACTTCGTATATGTTCCAAGGGTCGCTTGGGTTGTTAGAGCTTGAAAAGCAAACTAGGATTCTCATGTCTGCACTAAGTCTGCCGTTTAAAAATACGAGTATAAAGCGATCTGCTATTGGGTCATACAATGTTTTGGGATCGTACTTATCACTCAATGTGAATTCTGATGTAAAGGCATGTAAACTTGTTTTGAATAAAAGAGTGTCCGCTTCAGTATCGTATGCAAAAATTGATGAATTGTAAGACGCTAACATAAATCCATCGTTACTAATCGATAAGGTGTTGTCGTTGGGTATTCCTCCTACCAAGTAGGTGACAATAGTGTCGTTTAGTGCCGGTATATATAAGTAAGTTGCTAACGGAAATCCATTTTCAATTGTTAATGCACTTTCTTCATCAGTTTCCCAAGTTGTATGGGCCGCAGATGTTCTAGGGTATAGCTTAGCCGACTTTTTTTTGAGTAGCCTAAGCTTATGTTTATCTGAACCTGGTGAGGGCATTTCAAGATTAACTATTTTGGGTTCAAAGTCATCTTGGATTTTCATAGGACTAACCTTTCCCAGTTTTTTAATTGGGAAATTATGGGTAGCGTATTTTATTTTTTCTTGGGCAGAAATGACTCCATTAAAAACAAATAGAAGCAGCAGAATGTTGGATACTTCCCTTAAAATATTGCTTCTAGCCATTTCGTAAAGTTAAGGTTTATATAGAATATTGAGAATCCTGTTAGAAAGACTATTCCTACCCAACTTAGAAATTTCATCCAAGAAGGGGGTATAGCATCTTTATCAACATACTTTTTAGAAACGAGCCTAAAATTGATGATCGCTATTAATGGAGCAATTAAAAATGAAATAGTCATTGCTAAATCAATCAAAAATCGGAGACTACTTCCAAATTTCCAAATGATTATGAAACCGCCAAGTGTCAATGTTAGCAGTGAGATAATGTAGATATTTCTATTGTCTGATGCTTCATTGTTCCTGAAAAAGAGCAGTTCAGTCGTTCTTTTTAAAGACCTAGCATATCCATCAAAAACAGCAATGGAGGTTCCAAACATGATAGAAAATGCCGCTGCTGCGATAATTAAGTAGCTCCAATTACCGATGGTAATTGTGTATAAATTTACCACTTCGTTAGCAAATCCAGCACTATTATCTGGCATTGTTTTACCCGTTCCAAAAACTAAATAGGCTCCCATAGTAATAAAACAGATCGAAAGGAGAGCAGATGTAATATACCCGAAATTGAAATCTAGCAATGTTTCTTTCAAGGATGGTTTGTATCCTGTTTCTTTTATTCGTTCAATTGTCCATAAGCTGTTCCAAGTTGAAAGATCGACAGCAGTTGGCATCCATCCCATTAGAGCTATCATAAAGCCAATACCTACAGTGCTCCAGATTTCAGGAGTCTGAAACTCAGAAATTTGCTCTGCTGGTCCTTTGAAAAGGGTAAGCATAAAAGCAAGTAGTGTGGAAATCAATAGTGTAGAGCCAATTATTTTGATGAGCTTATCTAATACGTTGTATTTACCCAATACTAGCACCATAAAGCAGATAATAAATAGACCGATGGTGGTGATAAATGTTCCATTTTCGATTAGTGAGCTTATTCCAAATAGGTTGTCTAAGAATCCAGCGGTAACGGCTCCAACCGCTGCAGTAACAAAAAACATAGATGCTATTGTGATGATGAAATAAAGCCATAGCATCCAATTGCCGATACGTTTGTATCCATCAATTAGACTGGTTCCTGTTGCGTTAGCGTATCTAGAGCCATATTCAAAAAATGGATATTTGAGTAAATTGGTTAGAAGAACTAACCAAAGTAAATCAAAACCATATTCGGCACCTGCTCTGGTAGATTGAACCAGATGAGAAACACCAATAGCAGTTGAGGCAAAAAGAATTCCTGGCCCAAGCGTTTTAAGAAAATTAGAAATTTTAGTAGCCATTAAACAAGGTGGATATCTGCCAAGACAAATATGGCAAAAATCACGCTTGCAACTCCGTTGGTTGTGAAAAAAGCTAAGTTTATCTTAGCAAGGTCGTTTGGTTTAACTAGGCTATGCTGATATATTAATAGTCCACAGAATATAGCTGCACCAATCCAATAAACCCAGTCGAATCCTCCATAATATCCCGCAAAAAGGATGCTCATTGCTGTTAGCAAGTGAAAGATGTTGGAGAGGTTCAAAGCTCCTTTAGTACCTAGCCAGACAGGTATAGAATGTAAATTATGCGATTTGTCAAATTCTTCGTCTTGTAGAGCATAAATAATGTCGAAGCCGCTAACCCAAAACAATACTGCAAACGAGAATAAGAGAGGCAGTAACGTAAATTCACCAGCTACAGCGAGAAACGCACCGATTGGTGCAAGTGATAGACCTATTCCTAAGACGATGTGGCACAATGCGGTAAATCTCTTGGTATAACTATAGCCGAGAACAACGCCTAGTGCAATTGGAGATAAATAAAAACAAAGGGTATTGATAAAAAAGGTGGCTATGACGAATAATACTGAGTTAGTAATTACAAAAATAAGCGCAGATTTTACATTAACAATTCCGGCAGGAATCTCACGAATAGCTGTTCTTTCGTTGTCTTTATCAATGTCTCTGTCGAGATAGCGATTAAATGCCATAGCTGCATTTCTAGCGAAAATCATGCAGAGCATAACCAATCCAAAAGTTGCCCAGTTTAGCTCCGCATCAGTAGAAGAAACGGCTAAAAAAAAACCAATAATCGCAAACGGTAATGCGAAAATGGTGTGGCTAAATTTGATTAAAGAAAGATAGTTTTTTACCACAAAATAGTAATTCAGTTTTCTAGCACGAAAGTATAGAAAATGTACTTTTGGCGGCAATCAAAAATACATGAAAAGATATTTCTATAGGTTACCGCAGTAATAGTATCTATTTAACATTTCAAGAAAAGTCGAGTTATTGAATCGAAAAGCCAATATGGAAATACTTCAAAAGAGAATTTATAACCAAAACGATAAAAGATGTCAGACGATAAAAAAGTAATATTTTCAATGGTGAATGTTGGTAAAACAACGCCTCAAGGAAAGCAAATTTTAAAAAATATTTATCTCTCTTTTTATTATGGAGCTAAGATTGGAATTTTAGGTTTAAACGGTGCAGGTAAGTCAACTGTGATGAAAATTATTGCTGGGTTAGATGAATCTTACCAAGGAGATGTTGTTTTTTCTCCCGGATACTCAGTCGGTTATTTACCTCAAGAGCCGGAGCTGGATGAATCAAAAACTGTAAAAGAGATAGTCCAAGAAGGAGCCCAAGAAACGGTTGATATTTTATCGGAATTTGAAGAGATTAATAATAGCTTCATGGATGAGGAGATTCTCAATAATCCTGATAAAATGGAGAAGTTGATTGATCGTCAGGCTAAAGTGCAAGAAAAGATTGACCAGATGGATGCGTGGAATCTCGATACAAGATTAGAAAGAGCGATGGACGCGTTAAGATGCCCGGAAGGAGAATCGCCTATTAAAAATCTATCGGGGGGAGAGCGAAGAAGGGTTGCCCTTTGTCGATTGTTATTAAAACAACCAGATATTTTATTGCTGGATGAGCCAACAAACCACCTGGATGCTGAGTCAGTAAATTGGTTAGAGCAACATTTACAACAGTATAAAGGAACTGTTATTGCGGTTACTCACGATCGATATTTCTTGGATAACGTTGCTGGGTGGATTCTAGAATTGGATCGCGGTGCGGGTATTCCTTACGAAGGAAATTATTCTTCATGGTTAGATCAGAAATCTAAGCGATTAGCTAAAGAGGAGAAGCAAGAGAGTAAGCAACGTAAGGCATTAGAGCGAGAGCTTGAATGGGTACAACAAGGTGTTAAAGGTCGCGGAACGAAATCGAAAGCTCGTTTAGCGAACTACGACAAAATGATGAGTGAAGACATTAAGGAGAAGGAAGTTCGCATGGAGATTCCGATTCCTAATGGTCCTCGTCTAGGTGCAGAGGTTATCGAAGCTTTAGAAATTTCCAAGGGGTATGATGATCGATTGTTGTATGAAGGTCTGAATTTTAAACTTCCACAAGCAGGAATAGTTGGAGTTATTGGACCAAATGGTGCTGGTAAAACGACATTGTTTAGAATGATAATGGGAGAAGAAACTCCTGATAATGGAGAATTTAAAGTTGGTGAAACCGTAGTACCGGGTTATGTTGACCAACGCCATGCCGATTTAGATAAAAATAAATCTATTTACGATGTAATTTCTGGAGGTCAGGAGGATATTATTGTCGGTGGTAAATCAATCAATGCTCGGGCTTATTGTTCGCGATTCAACTTCGCAGGTGCAGATCAGCAGAAAAAAGTTGGTGTGCTTTCTGGTGGAGAGAGAAATCGATTGCACCTTGCGATGACTCTGAAAACGGACGCCAATGTATTGTTGCTCGATGAGCCTACCAATGATATAGATGTAAACACATTAAGAGCGCTTGAAGAGGGTGTTCAAAGCTTTGCAGGTTGTGCAGTTGTAATTTCTCACGACAGGTGGTTTTTAGACAGAATTTGCACACATATATTAGCGTTCGAAGGAGATTCGCAAACTTATTTTTTTGAAGGTTCGTTCTCCGAATATGAAGAAAATAGAAAGAAGAGACTAGGAGATGAACCTCGTAAATTCAAGTATAGGAAGTTAGTTAAGTAATTCTATTCCTTTATATGTAAAAAATATCTATTTTAGATTTTCTTTAAAAATTAATATAATTATGAAAATTCAGTATCCGATTAGAAAATTAGTTAGTTTTTCTGTTATTTCAACAATATGTCTGTTGATTTCCTTTAGTGGTGTATCTCAATGTGCTTTAGGCACGTTTTATGATTCTGGAGTAGCTCCAATGCCGGGTTTAATATCAAATATATCCCCGTGCAATTACGCAGGTGAATACAATACAGTAACCGATGTTATTGCAGGTGATGTTTATAGCGTTACAGTAAGCGGGACTTATATTACAGTTTATGACAATTCATCTGTGGCCGTGGCGTATGGTACATCTCCAGTGAGTTTTACTGCAACTTCTAGTGGTGTCTATTCTACCCAAATTAATACTGATGCAGCTTGTGGTACGGATGCTTCTTGTCACCAATGTCAATGGGAAAACATATCTCCTGGTCCTTCAAACGATAGCTGCGCAAATGCAACAACAATTAATTGCGGGGACGTAATAGTTGGTGAAACGATTTACGCCACAGATGATGCGCCATTTATTGCAGGGCAATCACTACAAGGTTGTGGGCCAGGTATAGCAGCAAACACTCCTGGTGTATGGTATTATTTTTTAGGCACGGGTGATGATGTGGTAGCAAGTACTTGCAATGCAGCAGATTTTGACACTAGAATAACGATTTATTCGGGTTCCTGTGGCTCGCTAGCTTGTGTGGCAGGAAATGATGATGGTCCTACTTGCAGCGGCTATACTTCAGAAGCATCTTTCCAAACTACTGTCGGAGTTGATTATTATATTTTCGTTCATGGGTATGGTAATTCTCTTGCAGAACAAGGTAATTTCACACTATCCTTATCATGCTCCGCTGCATGTGCTCCACTTCCAGGAAATGATGCTTGCGGATCTGCTCAATCTCTTAATGTTTATGTCGCAGGTTCATGTGCTCCAACTGCGGGTTCTAATCTTTGCGCTGCAGATGCTACAGCGAACCCAACGTGCGATCCATGGGGTATTATACAAGATGTTTGGTACACCTTTAATACAGGAGCCAATGCAAGTGTTTCTATTGATTTGCAGGCCATAACGGCTAACCCAAATGGATTAAAAATGGCATTATATAGTTCATGTGGTGGAACAGAAATCGATTGTTTTAGTGGAGGTGCAGGGTTGCAGTCAATTGGAGGATTATCGTCTGCAACAGATTATTATCTTCAAGTTTGGTCAAGCTCTATAGATGAAGGAGATTTCACGGTTTGTGTCTCAGAGTCATCATGTGATGTCCTTGTTAATGTAAGTGTCTCGCCCGCAACATCTGCTGGTGGTTCGGATGGTAGCGCTTCTGCTATTGTTTCCGGAAATCAAGGGAACCTTTCTTATTTATGGTCAACGGGCGCAACTACTGCTGCAATTTCGGGTTTAGTTTCGGCTACTTATGCCGTTACTGTTACTGACGATGTTTCTTCTGGTTGCACGGCAATTTCTTCTGGATATGTAACAGACCCAAGTGTTACCGTGTCTTGCAGTATAACTGCTAGTATAGCAGGAAATAACCCAACTTTATACGGTGCTAGTGATGGCTCAGTAACTGCTATTCCAAATGGTAACCAAGGCAATATTACCTACAATTGGTCATCAGGATCCTTAGCACAAGCTTTAACTGGCTTAGCTGGTGGAGTTTTTAGCGTTACCATTACTGACGATATCACAACAGGATGTTCAGCGACAGCTTCGGTTACGTTAACAGAACCAGCACCTACGTGTAATTTGTTTTTAACTGCTGTGGGATATGATGTATCGATTAATGGTGGTTCTGATGGTTCAGCGCAGGCATTTGTTTCTGGTGGGCAAAGTATAGTATCGTATATTTGGTCTAGTGGCTCCACAACAGATATTAGTACAGGGCTAAGTGCAGGTGTTGAGTTTGTTACTGTTGTGGATAATATTATTCCAACGTGTTCAGTTACTGATGCAATTACAATTACTCAACCGATCTGTGCGGTTAGTGCTTCTGTATCAGGTATTAATGCTACAATTTACGGAGGGTCAGATGGTTCTGCTACTGCCAGCGCAATTGGTGGTCAAGGAATAGTTAGCTATTTATGGTCAAATGCAAGTACCACTGCAGCAATAACTGGTTTAATTGCAAATACTTATAGTGTTACCATAACGGATGATATAGCTCCAAGCTGCCAGGCTATTGCTGAAATAACAATTACTGAACCATTACCAACGTGTAACTTGTCTGTAACGGTTGTTGGTTACGATGTGTCGACTAATGGCGGGTCAGATGGTTCAGCTCAGGTAGTTGCTTCTGGCGGGCAAAGTATAGTGTCTTATACATGGACTAGTGGTTCCACAACAGTTGCTAGTACAGGATTAATGGCTGGTATTGAGACTGTTACAGTTGTTGATAATATTATTTCAACTTGTTCAGTTACCGAGTCAGTCACAATTACCCAACCAGAGTGCTTGGTTAGTGTTGCAATATCAGGTAATAATGCAACTACAATTGGCGGATCTGATGGTTCTGCTTCCGCTAGTTTAAGTGGAGGTCAAGGCATAATTAACTATCTATGGTCAAATGCAGCTACAACTACTGCAATATCGGGTTTAATGGCAAATGTTTATAGTGTAACGGTAACGGATGATTTTATCTCAGGTTGTGAAGCTGTTTCAACTGTTACTATTACTGAGCCAGGCATATGTGCGTTAAGCGCTACCGTTACAGAATCACACGTTACTATTAACGGCGGATCTGATGGTTCAGCTTCTGTTACCGCAATCGGGGGTCAAGGTATAATTAGTTATTTATGGTCAAACGGGAGCACAACAGCAACAATATCTGGTTTATCAGCGATCATATATAGTGTAACGATAACTGATGATATAGCTTTTAGTTGCGAAGCAATTGGCACTGTAACGGTAACTGAACCACCTGCAGGATGCTTTATTGCAGCAACTGCCGCTGGAGCAAATGTGACTAATAACGGAGGTAGTGATGGATCTGCAGCAGCTTCTATTTCAGGAGAGCTTGGAAACATTACCTATGCATGGTCTAATGGTGAAACTACTTCGGCTATAGTTAATATTACAGCAGGGATTTATACAGTTACAGTAACTGATGATACAGTGGCTGGTTGTTCAGTCTCAGCAACAGTAACTATAACCGAACCAGCATTAACATGCGATATTCTAGCTAATCTAAGTGTTACTGCGGCTGCAACTGCCGGGGGTTCTGATGGTGCTGCAGAGGCAATGGTAACAGGAGCTCAGGGCAACTTAACTTACATGTGGTCTAACGGAGGTACAACTTCGATGATTACAGGTTTACCAACAAATACGTATTTAGTTACAGTAACTGATGATGTAATTGCTGGATGTACAACAAGTGCTTCAGGGTTAGTTACCGATCCAAGTGTTACAGTTTCTTGTAACTTATCAGTAACGGCTTCATCAATAGATCCAACCTCGTATGGAGCAAGTGATGGTTCAGCTACAGCTATTCCTGCAGGAAACCAAGGAAACCTATCTTATTTATGGGATAATGGAGCAACAACTCAACTAATTAATGGCCTAGCAGGAGGTATATTCACTGTTACAGTAACAGATGATATTATTGCTGGTTGTGCTGCTATTGCATCAGTAACGTTGACGGAACCAGCGCCTACATGTAATATATCTGTAACAGTTTCAGGAAATGACGCAACTACTTATGGAGGTAGTGATGGAGACGCTGCGGCAACTGTAACAGGAGGTCAAGGTACTGTAACTTATATGTGGTCTAACGGAGGTACAACATCCATGATTTCTGGTCTAACTGCAGGAACCTATGATGTAACTGTAATGGATGATGTATTGGTAGGATGTGCAGATACTCTTTCTGTACAAATTATAGAACCTGCTCCTACATGTAATATATCTGTAACAGCCTCAGGAAATGATGCATCCACCATCGGAGGTAGCGATGGAGATGCTATAGCAACGGTAACAGGAGGTCAAGGGAATGTTACTTACTTATGGGATAATAGCAGTACAACAGCGCTGATTACCGGATTAAGTGCAGGAACATACAGTGTTACTGTAAAGGATAATGTGTTAGCAGGATGTGAAGCAGCTGCTACTGTAACAATTTCAGAACCAGCAATTGTAACTTGTACATTAGCTGCAAGTTTATCTGCTACTGATGCCACTTTAAATGGAGCATCTGATGGTACGGCAACAGTTATTGTTACTGGTTCTCAAGGTAATGTAACGTACGCATGGTCTAACGCTGAAACAACGGGCTCTATTAGCGGATTAGTAGCAGGAAGCTATACTGTTACAGTAACTGATGATGCAACAGCTGATTGTAATGTTGTTGATACAGTTACAATTGGTGAGCCGTTATCTGTTGCTGCATTAACTAATTCAATTCAAATTCAATTGTTCCCGAATCCTAATAATGGAAACTTTGTTGTTAGCATATCAGAAGCTGGTAATTACAATGTTGTTATTAGAAATGTAATTGGTCAATCGATTTATCGTAATTTAATTAATGGCACAATAACAGAGGTTAAATTAAACAATGTTGAATCTGGAATTTACTTTGTTGCTATTCAATCTGATGGCTTCGAAAGAACCGAGAAGATTATAATTAAGTAATCAGCTCTTTATATTTAATAAAAGCCCTCTCGAGAAATCGGGAGGGCTTTTTTGTTAAGCGGAACTACAGAAAACAGGCATTGGGTTTGTCTAGAAAACTAAAATAGTTTATATTTGTTAGTAACTTAAATTCAATCAACTAACTTTCAATAATATTAAAAACTTCTGATTATGAAAAAAATTTACTTAAGTCTGATAGTACTTGTAGCTCTATCTATAACTTCAACTAATACGTGGGCCCAATATTGTACTAGTGGGGGACCAGGCAGCACCCTTGATTCTAACACAGAAACTGTTGACTTAACTGGCGATGGAGGTTCAGCAATTGCCTACACTGCATGTCCAGGTGTAGCTGGCGTTGAAGACCAAACTGTTTTATTAGTAAGCGTTACAGCTAGCAGTAGCTATACTGCCAATATTCAATTTGGCACCTGTGGTGGTAACTATGGAGGGGCAGGTGAAGCTTGGATTGATTGGAATCAAAATGACATCTTTGATGCCTCTGAATCCATTGGTACTTGGACTGGAACTCCTCCTGCCGCCCTTTCGGCATTTGGATTTACAGTTCCTGCTGGGGCGTATAATGGTAGTACCCGTATGCGTGTAATGCAGTGGGAAAGTGGCACCTTGCCTCTTGACCCTTGTGGATCATATAACTGGGGTTCGGTAGTTGATTTTACAGTTGTTGTTTCTGGAGGTTTTACGCCATCTTGTAGTGCACCAAGTAGCTTAACGGCCACTAGCATCGCAACAACATCAGCAGATTTAAGTTGGACAAGTGCTGAAATACTTTTCGATATTGAATTGGGCGCTGCGGGCTTTACTCCAACAGGAACACCAACATCTCCATCGGTAACAAACCCTTATAACGTAACAGGGTTAACTGCTAATACTCCATACGATTATTACGTAAGAGCAGATTGTGGTGCTAATGGAACAAGTACTTGGGTTGGTCCTTACAGCTTTTCTACTCCTTGTGCTTCATTTTCTCTACCTTGGTCAGAAGGTTTTGACAACGGTGGAGCTATTCCAACTTGCTGGACAATGGGCGGTGGAGAAAATTGGCAATTTAATACTGGGGGTCCAAATCATGTAGGTAATAACGGAACGCTATCTGGATCGAGTCTTA
>Ga0315332_10001942_pt1 | contig 11329 bp, 12 predicted proteins | sample M110034915metaG_FD_203455 | JGI IMG/M metagenome (GOLD analysis project Ga0315332, IMG submission 203455) | Ammonia-oxidizing marine archaeal communities from Monterey Bay, California, United States - M1 100m 34915 | ecosystem: Environmental > Aquatic > Marine > Intertidal zone | place: USA... | reverse complement strand
TGTTTTTTCGGAAGTGGTGCATTTTCAGGCATAACAATGTATGCTTTTACGCCAAGTTTTAGCGCAGCCAAAGATACGGCTTGTGCAAAGTTCCCAGATGAGTGTGTAACAACACCTTTTACTTTTTCTTCGTTAGATAATTGAAGAATAGCGTTAGCCGCACCTCGCATTTTAAACGCTCCCATTTTCTGAAAATTCTCGCACTTAAAAAATACTTCAGCACCAGAAATAGTATTGATCGTTTGTGATGTTAGCACAGGAGTATTGTGAATGAAAGGAGCTATTCTGGTCGCACATTCAATTAGTTCTGTTTTAGTTGGAATCATTTGTTTCTATATAACACTAAAATTTAACATCAAATAACTTCCAACTTAAACCCAACCCCATGAACGTTGGTAATTTTTATTTTTGAATCAGCTTTTAGGTATTTACGAAGTTTCGAAATAAAAACATCCATACTTCGTCCAAGAAAATAATCATCTTCTCCCCAAACTAGTTTTAATGCAGTTTCTCTTTCAAGGATCCCATTTCGATTGAGACATAGAAGTTTAAGTAGTTCAGCTTCTTTTTTAGTCAGTAGCTTTTTAGCTGTTGGGTGGTTCAATTCTAACGATTGTGGTTTGAATTCATAATCTCCTATAACATGGACATTGATGTCATCTTTTTCTGTTTCATACGTGCGTTTAAGAATTACTTTGATTCTGAGGATCAACTCTTCCATACTAAATGGCTTGGTAATGTAATCATCACCACCAAGCTTAAATCCTTTGACTCGATCAAGTTCCATAGCTTTGGCTGTAAGGAAAATAATTGGTATTTTTTTATCAGTTTTACGGATATCTTTAGCTAATGAAAAGCCATCTTGTTCCGGCAACATTACATCGAGCAAACAGAGATCAAATTTACTCTGCATGAAGGATTCATACGCTGATTTTCCGTCTGTATTTAGCGATATTTCATATCCAGCTTGTAATAGGTTGTCTTTAACTACAAACCCCAAATTTGGGTCGTCTTCAACTAATAGTAAGTTATATTTCATATTACAGGAAGTCTTAAGGTAAATAATGCTCCGTTGCCAAGTTTACTATCAACAGTAACGGATCCATTGTGCTCTTCAATCATTGTTTTAACATAGTTTAAGCCTAATCCAAATCCCTTTACATTGTGTACATCACCTGTTGGTACTCGGTAGAACTTATCGAAAACAAGTTTGATATTTTCTTTGGCTATTCCAATTCCATTGTCTCTAACAGAAATTTGTATAGAATTAAGTTTTGATTTTGTTTTGATAGTTATTTGAGGTTCGGATTTGTAGCTATACTTAATTGCATTGTCTATCAGATTTTGTAAAATATTGGCTAGGTGTATTTCATCAGCCAATACTTCAAATTTTGTTGCAGCTAAGTCGAAATTTACGAGGGCATTTCTCTCTTTAAAAGTTAGTTCAAAACTAGTGGCGATATTCTTAACCAACTGGTGGACATTGACTTTAGTCTTGTCGAGAGTGATTTCCTTATCAAGCATAGCAATCTGTAATACCCGTTCGACCTGATTTTTTAATCGATTATTCTCACTATGAATTATTTGAGCATAACTAAGTAGTCGTTCTTTGTCCTTAAGAATTTCAGGTTTCATAAGTACTTCAGCAGAAAGGGAAATTGTAGAAATTGGGGTTTTAAATTCGTGAGTCATGTTATTGATAAAATCGTTTTTGATTTCAGATAATCTTTTCTGTTTTAAAATAACTGAAATTGTGTAAGCGAAAAAAACTATCACGACTAATAAAAATAATGAAGATAATAGCCAAAAACTCATTTGACTAATCATCGCTTTGTTTCTATTTGGGAAGTATACTCCGAAATAATGGCCATCTCTATCCCATTTAATTTGAGGTGCTGAAGTCTCTGAATTACTTCCATCAACAGCCAACATTATTGTTTTTTTAAAAATAACGGAATCAGAAAAACAATCATATATGCCATATTCAAAATCGATATTTAACTCTTGTTTTAAGAACTCACTTTTAAGTAATGACTCGAGATAAAACGGATTTAAAGTGTCGTTAATAGCTACTTGAAAGTAATTTTCTGTTACCTTTTTAACGGGATCAACAAGAAAAGAAGAATCATTATTGTGGATTAGAATCTCGCGACCTACGTTTTTTAAAGCTTTTGTAATATCGTGGTCGAACTGCTTTTGCTCTAGTTTATATGCTTTGCTAACCCAAAATATTTGAGTAGTAACCAAGCCAATTAGTAATACACTAGCTAAAACAATAATTATTCGAATGGTATTCCGATTCACAATTTAAAAGTACGAGAAACGAATAAAAGAGAGAGTGATTTAACAGATTTTTAACAGCTCCGCATATACTCGGTGAACCGGCAACCCCATTACGTTAAAATAAGATCCTTCAATTTTCGTAATACCTATCTGCCCAATCCATTCTTGTATACCGTAGCTGCCTGCTTTATCATAAGGTTTGTATGTATCAATGTAATAATCGATTTCATCATAAGTAAGCTTTCCGAAATGAACTGAAGTAGTATCAGAAAATGTATACTCGTTGTTCATAGATTTAATCGAAACTCCAGTAATAACTTCATGGGCTCTGGCAGAAAGTTTCTTCAGCATTTGACTCGCTTCAGTTTTTGTTGACGGTTTACCTAAAATTTCATTATCAACACAAACTATTGTATCCGCAGTAATAATGATTTCGTTGCTAAGGGGCTTAAAAACAATAGATTTTAGATTGGCTAGATACTCAGCAATCTCTTTATTTGATAGTCCGTTTGGATAGGTTTCATCTACCTCTTTAGCAAAAACATCAAAATCTAAATTAAGAGATGCAAGTAATTCTTTTCTTCTCGGAGATTGAGATCCGAGAATTAGTTTTTTTCCTTTTAGTTTCAATTTTTCTTTTAACACTAGAAATTTTGCTGTTCCATGTATTGTCGAAGAATTTCTGAAAAAAGTAGCGCATATAAAATTCCAAAAAGTGATATCGCTTTATTAAAATTACTTGCTGTAAGGTATTGTTTTCGTTCTTTGCTTTTAAATGTTATGTAGGTTGTATAGATAAGAGGTAGGAAAATAAATATTGCAACATACGAAAGCGAAATTTGGTCTCTTAAAAACATTTGCTGGACAATAATCACACCGATAATAACTGTGAGATAAAGAAACGCAATAATTATTTTAGCTGCAGTTGTTCCCCATTTAATAGGCAGTGTTGACGCTTCATAAACTTCGTCCCCTTCCATGTCAGCTATATCTTTAGTTATTTCTCGAGCAAAAGTCATTAAAAAAGCAAAAACAGCGTATCCAATAGTCCAATATGCAACATAATTGAAATTAAAATCGAAAGCTTCAATAAGTTGGGCATACATCACTTCAAGATCTCTATTAAGAAGAGGAACTTCATATAGCCCTACCATCAGAGGAATAAGAGCCGCCATCATGGCAATAATAATATTGCCAGCGAGCAAATCGAATTTGAAATTAGTAGAATAAAACCATAGCGATAAAATTGCAAAAACTTGAATAAATGCTAAGTTCCAATTTCCAACCACGTAAGCAACGTAAACACCAATAGCGAAACCAAATATGTTCATAACAACATGAGCTCCCATGGCAACTCGCCTTTTTATGTGCTTCCCGATAATTATTTTTTCAGGCTTATTAATTCTATCAATTTTAAGATCAAAATAGTCGTTAATAACGAAGCCTGCTGCTGCAATTAAGACTGTAGAAAGTGATAATAAAAAGAAATCTAAATGAGTCATCACTAGATCAAAGCCTTTAGCCTCAACAAGTGGTTTAATAATAAAGTATCTAAGGAGGTATTGCGTTAAAGCAATAATTATTAGATTCTGAATTCGTATTAGTTTTATGAATGGTATAATTAAGTTCATTACCAACCGTAATCTTTAAGTTTATCACTTTCAGTAGAAGTGTCAAACCATTTTTTTTGAGATCTCATAACCATTTCTATAGCTTCACGAACGGCACCGTTTCCTCCTTTTTTAGTAGAGATAAAATGCGATATTTCTCTAATTTCAATTGCAGCATCAATTGGGCATGAAGGAAGAGCAACTTGTTTCATAACTCCATAATCGGGAATATCGTCACCCATATATAGGATATTTTGGGGTTTAATATCATAAGTTAGGCAGTACTCGTCAAGTGTGCCAAGTTTGTCATGGGAACCAAGATACACATCGAGAATTCCCAAATAGGTAAAACGAGATCGTACAGTTTCTGATCTTCCGCCACTAATAATAGCAACATTATAACCTTTCTTTTTAGCTAACTGAAGCGCGTAACCATCTCGAGTGCTCATCCTACGAAGTTGTTCGCCATCGGGCATGATTACAACTTGGCCATCTGTAAGAACCCCATCTATGTCGAAAATAAATGTAGTAATGTCTTTTAACACTTCTAAATAGCTACCCATGATATTTGTTGATAATACTTTCTGAAACGAATTTATATAAATTGTAGTATTCAGGATTATTCTCAAGCAATTTTAAGTGTTTTTTAATCACTTTTTTATCGTTTCTGATGGCTGGTCCGGTTTGCATTTCTTTTGGCGAAAAACTATCAAGTTGCTGAGTCGATTCATTAATTAGTTCTTTAAGAATTGAGAAATCAATATCGTTTTCAGAAGTTATCTCTTCCGCGATTCCGTAAAAATAATTCGAAAAGTTATTAGTGATTACAGCAGCCATGTGAAGATATTCGCGCTGCTTGCCGTTAAGGTGAACTACTTTATTCGAAATCTTGCTGAATAGATCTATCAAATCCTTTTTAGTTTCTGTGTTAGATGATTCTATGCAACAAGAGACATTAGAGAAGTTTATTGAATGTTCTTTTTTTATCGATTTGATTGGCCAACTTACACCGATATTGTTACTGCAATTTTTAAGAACGGCAATATCAATTGTTCCTGAAGTGTGGATTACAATTCCTTTACTATTTAGGGAATTTGCTATTTCTTCTATAAAGTCATCATTTACTGCAATAATGATTAAATCAACAGATAAATCGAGATTATCAATAGCCGCTATAGCTTTTGCTGAAACTTGAATTGCTAACTCGTTGGCAAGGTCAAAGTTTTTAGATAGAATTTGAACGATAGAAATATCCTCAGCATGGAACGCTTTTGCAAATTGGGTAGCTACATTTCCTGAGCCAATAAATGAAATAGTTTTTATCATTTATTAGCTTGCATTCGATTAACCATAGCAATGATGCACCCAACCATAAAGAGAAAACAGCCAATCCATAGTACATTAATCATTGGAAATTGAATTGCTTTCATAACCATGAAGTCATTTTTGACACTGTTTTTCTCTCTAACGGAGATTTCATATTTGTTTTCTGATGGAATTATTTTGTTTAACGAAAGAATTACTCCTGCTTCTTCTAATTCATGTGGCATACTTAATATTTTACCCGAATCTATGTTTTCAATAACATACATGGGAGAAGCTTTAGAAATGTTTCCAATTTTATCGATTACAGAAAATTGAGCAATGACTTCTATTCTAGTTGAGTCATTAAGACTATCGATAGAAACTTTATTGTTCACAAATACGGAGTCGAGCTGGTATTTGAAATTACTTGTGAAAAATGATTCTCCAACTTTCATTTGCCTAGTTGCTAATTTGCCATATTTCTCCGGGTCAGTTTCTGCAGGCATGCTTAGATCTGCATAAGTAACATGAGTGTATATGTCCTTATATAAGAAGTGCCTTGTGTCAGGCTCAGCAACATTACCCATTTGTGGATTTAATTGAATTCGAGGAGAAAGGGTAAATTCGGTAATATATTCGCCATTAATCTTATTCATGTATTTTACATCGTAAAAAATGTTGACGCCTTCTTTTCTCTTCCCAATGAATGTGACGTAATAATCCTGGAGCTTAACGGTATCGTTTTGATACAGTAAGATATTTTCGTTATTTTTAATATCACCCAAACTCTCTAAGTCTATTGTGGAAGAGTTTTCCGAAATAACGATACTCTTTGAGGTAGAAAGCAAAGCTCCGAGCATTATTAGTGCAAACCCAATATGAGCGATTGAAGAACCTGCTTTGCTGATGTTCCCTTTGAGAATTCGTACTAAATATTCTATATTTCCAGTAATGGCAAACATTGCCGAGAATAGCATTAAAATATAGTAAGGGTTTGCGTAACCGAAAGCAAAGACGAACAACCCTGTTATTATTATAGAGGAAAGAGAAGAAATGGTTAGCTTCCGAAAAACAGCTTTCCCATCACTTTTTTTGTACTTCAAAAATTGGGTAAAAGCGATCATACAAGTTATTACAATAACTACGGGTATCTGAAAGGAGTGATAAATATCAAAGCGTTCTTGGGCGCCAATATCTAAGGCCATTTTGGTTCCAAATATCAAGTTGATAACAGGCTTAGATGTCATTATTGTTATGTGAATAGCTGATAGTGATAAAACTAATGTGCCAACAAACATCCAGAATTCACGAGATGAAAATGCATCATCTTCTGCTTTGGGAAATTTCTTCAAATTGATGAAGAACATAACCAAACCAAGTGCAAAAAAGAATAATAAATAAGAGAGGAGGTGGCCGTACATGCCTAAATCGGTAAACGCATGTACTGACGATTCGCCTAAAATGCCGCTCCGTGTCAAAAAAGTAGAGTATAGCACCAAAATGAATGTAAATATTGTCATAGCGAAAGTTGTAGGGGCAGCATTTCCTCTAGTTTTTTGTACATGCATTACGTGCAATGCGCCAACAAAAGTTATCCATGGAACAAGAGAAGCATTTTCAACTGGATCCCAAGCCCAAAAGCCCCCAAAACTTAACGCTTCATATGCCCATGCACCTCCCATTAATATGCCAATACCTAGAACCATTACACCAAATATTGCCCATGGAAGAACTGGCTTTATCCAACCTTGATAATCTCGTTTCCACAATCCTGCAATTGCATAGGAAAAGGGCACTAACGTAGAAGCAAACCCAAGAAAAAGAGTCGGTGGATGAATGGTCATCCAGTAATTTTGTAAGAGTGGGTTAAGGCCTCTTCCATCCAATTTATCGAGATAATTTTCGCTAGAAAACAATGGTATATTTTGAAATTGAGGATGTTCTCTAAGCAGAACGGTAAAGGGGTTACTTCCTAGTTTGTAATCGAGTACAACGACTCCTAGAATCATGGATGTCAAGAAGATCTGTACAGATGAAAAGACCGTCATTACGGTAGATTCCCAATTTTTAGCACTTCGAATAAGTAAGTTACCCAAAATTACGTGCCAAAAAGACCATAAAATGAAGCTTCCTTCTTGTCCTTCCCAAAAGGCTGAAAATACATATCGAAGTGGTAATGAGTTGCTGCTGTGCTGCCAGATATAATGATACTCGAAATAGTTGTTTAGCAGCATAAAAAACAACATACCAACAACACCAATAACGCTAATAGAATGGATTCTAAATGCTAAACGACCAAGATCGCTCCAGCTATCTTTATGTTCCTCTGTTTCTTTGGAACTCTTGAAATACGCATAGGTGCTTAACAATGCAGCTACAAATGAAACAATCACAAACAAGTTTCCTAGCTGTCCAGCCCAAAGATGTTCTCCGGTGTACTCCATTAATCAGTGTAAACTTGTTGGTTACCATCATTATATTTTGACGGACACTTCATAAGCATATCGGTAGCATGAAATTCTTCGCCTACAGCTTTTCCTTTTAATACTATTTCTTCAGATCGTTCAAAGTCTTGTGGTTTGCTCTGATTCAGAACCACTTTACATTCTTTTCCTTCTTTGTCTGTCATATAGAATGACATTAAATTTGGGTCTATTTCTGGTTCGTAAATCAGCTCTTTTTCTTTATTGAAATAACCTACTACTTGAATTTTTGAACCTGGATTATCAAAGGCTTCAGTAAAGTTCCCGTAAGTACTTGCATTTCCAAGTGAAGTTGTAATGACGCCAATGGCAACTGCAATAATTACAATGGCTATGATGTGTGTTTTTTTCATTTCTCGTTTACTTCTTTCTCAAGTTTACTCAGCTTTCGGTCTATCATTATTGTATAAACAACTAGACCCATAAAGACGGTGCACAATACGGCAATAACAACATAAATTTTACCGTTTTCGAGCATTGCATCTGCCATCTCTATTTCACTAGGTCGTGCACTTACAGTGCTACTGATAAGAATAAGAGAAAGTACGGTTAGCGATTTTAGTATTTTCATTAGATATTGTTATTGATTAATTCTGTTTCTCTTTGATAGCTCAGTTTCTTGATGCGCACTCGAAGGGTTAGAAACCAGACTCCTATTAAAGTCCAACCTATAATGGCAGGGTAGAAAACGGTTCGCATTGTATTATCAATATCCAAATCACTAAATGTTCCGTTGCCCCCGTTCCCTGGATGCAAAGAGTCTGTCATTCTAGGTAATATGTATAAAAATACAATGAGTAGAATGAAAGCGAAGATGTTGTATACAGAAGATACTTTGGCTCTTTTTTGTTCTTCGTCCATCGAGTTACGCAGAACAAAATAGGCTAGGTAAATGAGCATTGTAATTGCAGTTCCATTTAGCTTAGGGTCATTTACCCATGGAGCACCCCAAGTGAATTTTGCCCAAATCATTCCAGTGAGAATACCAATTGAGCCAAACATTATTCCCACGTTTGCCGACTCTGATGCAATGATATCGTGATCTGTTTTCCCTGTATTTAGAAACATAATACTATAGACCCATGAAACACCGCACAGAATAATCATTGAGAACCACATCGTTACATGGAAAAATAGATTTCTGATAGATTCGTGTAGAATTGGTAAAGCCGGAACTTCAATTAAAAAACCGAAAATAATAGTATAGAGAACTAATATTACGGCTAGTATTTTCCACCAATGCTTCATGCGAAATTAATCGCGCCAAAGGTACGGAAATAATAGATAAGAAAGGGTTGTAATTAGAGCATTTAATGCTAGTAATACGATAATATATTTGCCATTGACCGACCACCCTAGGTCGTCAATCGCATTTTTAGAAGCGTGGATAATAGTAATCAATAAAGGCAAAATGATGGGGAAACTTAATATAGCCATCAAAGAAACGTTATTGTTTGTTTTTGCAGCAATAGCGGAGACTAAAGTAAGTACAGAAGCAAGCCCCATGGATCCAGCAATCGCTACAATAATGAATTGCGCTAAATCCCCTATAACATTTCCAAGAAATAAACTGTAGAATAAAGTAGTAGCCAATGTTAAAACGATTAATAAGCCAGAGTTATATATGATTTTGGAAATAACAATAGCCCTAGGGTTAGTTAGTGTATAAAGGTAAAGAAGCTTACCTACTGATTCTTGTGTAAAACTTTTTGCGATCGCATTTACAGAAGCGAAAAGCACAATAATCCAATATAGTGCATTCCATGTTGGAATATCTACAATAGAACGAAATGATAGGTAGCAAACAAATGTTGTTGAAATAACATACAACAGAATCCCACCTAAGGCATATTTCTGCCTAAATTCTAGCTGAGCTTCTTTTTTTATAAGAAAAATTATGTTATTCATTTTTATGATTGACTTATTAATTCTTCAAGAACTTCTTCTTTAGATTTTGTATTAGGAAAGTACGAAAGAATTTTATCCATTACTTCTTCTACCATAGCGTCAGGGCACGAAGCGCCACTTGTTAACACTATGCCCTGTGGCACTTTGTTTGGCAAAAACAAATTAGAAAATTTATGTTTTTTATTTTTGTAATCGAAATGATTAATCTCGTTTTTTGACAGGATCTCCTCAGCAGAAGAGATGAAGTATGTAGGAAATTTTGTTTCACATAATTCTACAATATGGGCTGTATTACTGCTATTATACCCCCCAACAACTATAGCTAAATCAGCATTTTGTTTTAATAACTCGTTAGTTGCAGTTTGATTGTCATTTGTTGCATAACAAAGTGTATCACGAGTGTCAGCGAAATTGTTTTGATAGTTATCTACCCCGTATTTTTGGATTACAGATTGTTTAACTAAATCTGCAATTTCTTGAGTCTCGGTAGCTAACATTGTTGTTTGATTTACAACGCCTATTCTTTCTAAATCTTTATCAGGATCAAATCCAACTGAATATTTTCCATTGAAAAAGGCATAAAAATCCTCAGATGATTTATGACCAGAAATTACTTCAGTAAGAAATTGAGTTTCTTCCATGTTCCTTACTATTACAGACGGAGAATTAGCTGTTGTATGGGAAAAAGTAGCTCTGGTTTCTTCATGCGTATGTTTACCATGAATAACTACAGAAAATTTATTTTCTCCAAGTTTCTTTGAAGTATTCCACACTTTTTCAACGAAAGGACACGTAGTATTGTACTGTTTAGGTTCAATACCAATCATCTGTATTTTTTTTTCAATTTCAACAGTGGTGCCAAAAGCGGGGATAATAACGATATCTTCAGCAGTCAACTCCTTCCAATCAGTAAGTTGATTTCCATCAGTGTCCATAATAAATTTGATTCCTCTTCCAATCAAATCTTTGTTTACCGCAGGATTATGAATCATTTGACTTAAAAGAAAAATACGTTTATCTGGGTTCTCTTGTAATGCCCGATATGCTATTTCTATTGCATTTTCAACACCATAACAAAATCCAAAATGACGAGCAATAAAAAAACGAACTGGGCCAAAGTTTAATACTGTGGCGGTTCTGTCTTGTTTACGTGGATCATTTTTTTTTCGCAGATCTTTTAACGCAGATATAAAAGAGCTATTATAATAAGTGGGTATGTCAAACGACCTCATAACAAATGCAATGATACGATGAATTAAGATTGAAATCTCTAATGTTTTTTCTTACGAAATTTCTTTTTAGTTTTTTCGGTTGATTCAGAAGCTAATTCGCCTTCTAACATTACCGCTCCTTTAATTAGGGTATTGGCATCTATTCCTGAAAGTATTTCAATGTTTATTCCGTCTGATAGGCCGGTTTCAACTATAACTTTATCGAATTCTTGCTCTCCAGTTTCTACTTCAACGTAAACTGAGTCAGATGCGAATTGCAACAAACCCTCTCTAATTGCTAATACATCTTCTCTTTTTCCAAGCACAATGTCGCCATTAGCGCTATAACCAGCTCGAATAAATGTGCTGTCTTTTAGTTTTACATCTGCCTTTATTTCGAATTGTATTGCACCCGCCTCCTCAATTCCTTTTGGTGATATATATTCTAGTTTAGCATCAAATTTTTGATTTTCAATTGCGCCAACAGATAGGACCAATGCCATTCCGATTTTGAGTTTACCAACTTCTG
>Ga0315332_10001931_pt1 | contig 11364 bp, 8 predicted proteins | sample M110034915metaG_FD_203455 | JGI IMG/M metagenome (GOLD analysis project Ga0315332, IMG submission 203455) | Ammonia-oxidizing marine archaeal communities from Monterey Bay, California, United States - M1 100m 34915 | ecosystem: Environmental > Aquatic > Marine > Intertidal zone | place: USA... | reverse complement strand
TAATTCTGATTCCTCAGGCGGATAATTTAACTGTACAATTGAATCAAACCATCCTTGGAAATCCATATTAGAACTAGGGTCTCTTACAAGAATTTCTTCATTTGTTGCCCCAAACATATCAACAATATTTATCGTTTCGGGCTTACCAAGTCCTGTTGATGAAACAAACGAATTAATGGTTTTTTGGTACCCCTGATTGGCAAAATAATCATCTCTACTTTGCTTATTCACAGGATACTTGAACTGATAACCGTCTTCCATTCTATACTGCGCATTGTTAACTACAGTATAATCATATGGTGAGTATATGGTTAGGTCTCCCAACATAATGTGTCGTAAAATAACAGTCCACAAAGACCATCGCTCTTGATGCTTCGTCCAAAAAGCACCGTCAACCTGCTCGGGAGAACGTGGCAATTTGTACTCATCTTTAAATCGATCAAACGGAAAAAATATTTCATGATTCAATTTCTCACGAGCATCAATTCTTGAAAATACACGTTTTGACCACACATAATCGGCAAGTCGCACGTGCTCATAAGCAATAGCACTTCTGATCGGGACTTCGTCTTTAATAACGACTCCATCAATAATTCCACCATCCAGAGTGTTATAAGGACCTCTAGGTGAAACATCTTGTTGTGCTAATGACACGAATGATACAAGCAAACTAAAAGAAAAAACAAATACTTTCATAACTTTTTTATTTAATACGTACCACCACTCGAATGGTTACATTTACGCCGCCCCTCTATATTAATTTACTTTTACAGCTCCTTGAATGTTGTATACTTTCCCATTGTCAGAACGCTTCACACGTAAATAAATACCTGCAGTCTTTCCTCTTTTGATCGACGCAAGATTGGCAGCTGTTACTCTCTTTCCTGAAAAACCAGAACCATTAATATCTCCACCAAGAACAGTGTAATTAACACCCTGCAAAGGTGATGATGGAGGGAGTCCTACATTCAAGAAACCACCACGATCTTTAGATAAAGAAGGGGTTAAAACAACTGGCTTAGGGAATCCTTTTACATTATATTTAAACGAACCAAAACTGATTGAATTACCGTCAGCATCTTTTCCGTTAAGCGATAAGGTTACAGAATTTCTTCCTGGTGCAACTTTGATCTTTTTTCCTTTATATTGTGTACCAGCCGTTGTCCACGTAGCTGCTGATGCACTTGAACATCCTGAACAACTAATATCAGAACTAACAACACCCGCTGCAGACCATGCTACTTTATTCGGCCAATCTGTATACAGTACGGAAACCTCAGGTAAAGAAATTGAACCAGCCTTTGTTACAACCTGTAATTTGGTGCTGTATTTAGCCATTTTCATCTGACCATTTTTGTCTTTGATAGCAACTGATCCAGTCAATTCCATTTCTCCTCCACTAGGAGCTGTAAATTCAACAATTGCTTTTCCATCTCGTGTTTCTAATACTCTACCTTGATCAGGATTTACTATTGGTTGTTTTTCAGTATCGTATGCAACCATCATTACATCCATTTTCACGGTAGCACCTGCTGCGGCAGAGGGGGGTGCAAAAGCCCGTCCTTCTACGGCATTAAATGAATAAGAACCTCCTCCTACAAGACTTGCCAAATAGGACAATGCATCTGCTCGAGCCGTTAAAACTTCACTCTGAAGTCCAGATAAAGCCGCAATTGCAGCTACTGCTGGCGCATGGTCAAAGGTCATCCCAATCCAATGAAGAGGACCTGTTTCTCCGTTAGGATCTTTAATTTTCTCGTTTTTAGTAAGTCCAGAATAGATTTTTTTAATTTCATATGCCAAACCGGGATCTTTTATACCACTGACTGCTCCGTCCATCTTTTTACCCAAATCCACAATGTCTTTATAGGCGACTATTTTAGGATCTTTAAAAACAATTTGCTTACCTTTTCCTGTAGAATCATCTAGCTTTGAAATCTCATTAACTGCATCAACCATAAGTCCTGGAAGTTTAGATCGAAAATCTAACATTTGATCCCAAACCTTAAAACCTTCTGCAGATTTGTTGGGTTTCTCAATTGACTCATTAATTCCCATAAGTAGCATTTGCTCGTCATAAGCATCTTTTTTCTGCACATTGCGCAGATTCATTCTTATTGGTTTAACAAAATCATCTGCCTTAGTCAGTCTAGGATTTTTAGTATCCGAAAAATTCAAAACCTGACCTTTTTCTAAAATACAAATAGGTAATTCAGCTTTTGGGTCCAAATCTTCCTTTATCGCCTGAAAAACCATAAGCTTAATCTTATCGATGAACTGTATTTTTTCCGCAGTGAGTTTATCAATTTGTTCCATTGCATTATAAACCACACCCGCTCTTGGACTTGCTATTTGTCCTGTACTGTCTTTTTCATTAGCCTTTTCTAGAACCGCCGCAATCTGTGCATTACCACGCATATGCTCTGTGATGTTACCTACCTGAATATTTTCTTCAATATTCACAAAGGCATCAAGGATAGATTTTGATACATTCAAAGCTAATAATGCTGTCAGTACCAGGTACATCATCCCGATCATTTTTTGTCTTGGTGTTTCCTTACCTCCTGCCATGTCTTTTCTTTCTTAAGTTATTTTTATACAATTGTCTCAATTAAGAACGCATTGCTTTTAACATGTTACCATATACGTTGTTAAGGTCAGAAAGATTTTGAGATAGTGTTGCCATATTCTCTCTGTAAGCCTGAGTATCACCTGCTGATGCAGCTAAATCACTCATTACAGATTTTATGCTCTCTTGAAGCTCTGTCATGTTAGACATGCTCGATAAATATTCGCTTGAGCTTTTAAGCTGAAGCTCGTAAGTGTTATTTAATGCTGAAATATTAGAACTTAGTTTCTCCATTTCTGGACCAAAATTATTCCCTTCGCCTGCAATAGCAGCAATAGCGGAAGCAGAAGCAGCATATTCGTCTGACAACTCATTTAATTTCGCTGAGGCATTCTGTAAACTACTAACATATTCTCCAGTTGCTCCTGTGGCAGAAGACATTGATCCTAAAGAAGATGCATTTTCTGCCAAATTTGACATGCCGTCTTTTAGTTTACCTATTAACTGATTATCAATACCTGCGTCAGATAATTTCTCTGCAAGCTTATCTGCTTGGCTTCCAGGCTCATCATTTCCTGATTTAATTAAATCGTATAAACCAACTTGATCTAATTCTTCTGTTCCTTCACCTTCTGTATTCGCTAACTCCGGAAAAACACGAGACCAATCCGCATCCAAATGAATAGGTTCCATTACTGACATGATAAAAATAAGGGCCTCTGTACTTAACCCTACAATTAGCATCTCTGATGCACCAGGCCAGTGCATGATTTTAAACAAGGCTCCCATAATTACGACCGCTGCACCAAGGCCGTAAACATATTTCATAATATTTTTCCATGTTTTGCTTTCAAAAAAGCTTGTTCCGTGTCCACTCATTTGGTATTGATTTTAAATTTTAACTTAACTTATTTTGGTTTATTTTTTCTTATTTACTTGAGCTGAATATCACTTTGGATTTCCTCTCCATTTTCAAGGTCTAGGTCTTTACCACCACGACCAAGATGTGTCATCACATTTCTGAATCCAATGTAAGATTTTGCAGAATCTTGATATTCATAGGTTCTTGTGGAATTATTCAGGTAATACCCTATGTCTTTCCATGAACCACCACGAATAACCTTTCTCTTTTTGACTGGATGATCTCCATCTTTTGCCTCGTATTCATAATCTGAGTTCATATCATGTCCAAACTCATATTGTGACTCATCAAATGCGGTTGAGCACCACTCAGATACATTTCCAGCCATACAATATAAGCCAAATCCATTCGGATTATACGAATACACTTTTACGGTATGGAAACCACCATCCTCAAAATATCTTCCTCTCATTGGCTTAAAGTTGGCCAAGAAACATCCACTTGCGTTTCGAATGTATGGACCACCCCATGGGAACTGAGATTGCTCCAAATCACCTCGAGCTGCTCTTTCCCATTCTGATTCTAATGGTAATCTAAAGTCATTTACAAATAGATCTCCATTTGACTGAAGCCAGCTATGGTAAATTTGAGTTCTCCAAACTGAAAATGCTTTGGCTTGAGTCCATGTTACACCAACTACAGGATAATTATCATAAGCAGTATGCCAAAAGTAATTTTTGGTCATTGGAGAATGAAAAGCGTAAGTAAAGTCTCTTACCCAACATAATGTATCTGGATAGACATTAATTCTTTCTTTAATGATGAATCGACTCCGATCCGTATGCCCCCTAATCGCGTTATGACTCCCTTTACTATTAGAGAACCCCATATCTAAATCCTGACCAGGATTTTCTAATATAGTACCATACAGATTGTCAGGGTTAGCAATTTGCTTACCTTCCACAGGGTTTCCATCGGCATCTAAAGCCTGATTTGTATACACCGTTGTATCAACCCAAACCTTGTTATTGTTGGCGTCCATGGTGTACAGTGTAGATCGATGTAAATCGTCTCTTTTATAGTCTTTTGATAAAGGATCTCTTCTTGCTCGGTTATACAAGTCTTCATCAACAGTTCCTAAACTATCGTATGAGTAAGATCTTCTTGAGTCAACTGACTTCGTAATGATTTTACCTCTTCTTGCAGCTTCTTTATAATCAATCCAGTAATAATCAAAATACAACAATCTTGTATCTATTTCTCTTCTACCATAGAAACGTTCTTGCTCACTGTAGAACATGTCCGACAACAAGAAATTAACTTCAGGATCTTGATAATCTATCGGCATTTCCCAATCCAAGGTTAAATATTTCCTTGCATCGATTCTACCCAATGTGTAGTCCTTGTTTTTTATAGTAACTGGGTTTTTTTGTTTTTCTCCTCTGTCACCATCAGTCCATTTCTTCCCGTTTTTAGAATAATTTCTAAATATTTGATCTTGGACCGCCTGCATTGCGATTTTTGGCTTACCTGGCTTTCCAGAAGTGTAGGATGTAAACCAGTCATAATCTTTTTTATCTAATTTAAAGCCATTAATTAACAGCTCACCTTTGATGTTTTTACCTTTTGGGTCTGCGGCATTTTGACCGTCAGGAGATCCCATAATTAATAAGGTTTGATCAACTTTAGAGTTATTTGTTGAATCCATAAACAGTTCAAACGGAGTGTTTCCCCCTTGAATGTCAGAACCCGCATCATAAATCTTTCCGTAAGGCCCGAGTCTTAACCAAAAGTCATCAGGGATTCTTACGTATTGCTCTGCATCTAAACCGTAACTTCTTCTGTAAAGCTTTTCTCTTGCAATACTATCTCGAACCCAATGAACGAATTGACGGTACTCATTATTTGAAATTTCGGTTGCGTCCATATAAAAGGACTGCGTAGAAACTGTTTTCTTTCTCGCTGTGTGCAGACCCATTATATCTTCATCATCTTCACCAGACTGATACGCACCTGAAGGAACGTAGGCCATTCCGATAGGTAATTTACCCGGACCTAAAACGTCTGGATAATACACGTCTCTTCCTTTTACCCCCACCAAATTACCTTCTACCTCATTACATGAGTAAAAGAAGGAGAGTAAAGCAATCAAACAAAATAACTTTTTCATTTTATATTTTTTGAGTTCAACGATTCCAAATCAACTTGCTACAGGTTTAGTTTTGGTATAACGTAAGAACTGTTCAAATAGTTACAATAAACTTTAGAGCCACCTCGGATGCCTTGTGCTTCCAATAGGTATTTCTGGTATTACATAACAATATTTGACAAGAATCTCATGCGAGCCTCTTGAAATATTAGCCAATTTATTAAATAGGGTCAAGTCGTATGAATAACCCACTGTAAGGTTTTCCATGGGAGTATAGCCAAACATGAAGGCAACAGCATCAGTTGTTCGGATCGTTAATCCCCCATAGCCTTGTTTAGAGTTCCCAAAATCATAAATATATCTTGCATTAATGTCTGCAGAGAATTTAACCATGTCCGTTCTCATGAGAACTTGAGCATCGATTGTTCCGCCTAAAACATCTTTCATTTTCTTACCCCCCATCAAATAATAATGTCTTGCTGTTTGGTAAAATACGTCTGCACCGTTAAAGTCAGATTTTAGTAAGGACTGATTAATGTGCGTGGACGATATTCCTGCATACCAATCACCAGCATCGTAATAGGCCCCAAAATTTACATCTAAATTTGTAGCTGCAAAATCAGTTGGTAATGATGCATCAAATGCAGTAGTTGGGGGAACCCAAATTGCACTGTAACCAAAATTTATAATTCCAAGACCAATACCAATACCCAATGTACCATTTCCGATTTTTATTGGGTAAGAATAATTTAGACTCACGTTGTTTTGTCTGTTGAATCCGATAGCATCATGATAAATGGCTACTCCGATTCCTCCAGGAAAGAAACGACTTAAATCCGCTTCAATATTTAAAACAGCTGAATTTGGTGCACCGTTGACCTTATCCCATTGGTTTCTGTAAATGGTTGTAGCACAAATGGCATTTGAAAGACCCAGACCAGTTTTACCTGGATTGAAACTCATTTTGTCATAAATGAAATGTGTTATTAACTTATCTTGCTGTGCTGTCGCCGACAGAGAACATAGGATAATCAATAAACTAAGACTGCATTTTCTAATTAGCATAAGGTTTTTTTAACACAAACAATACACGACACTTTTTACCATGTCATGAATTTAAGACGCTAAAATAACTAATTTTCTTGATTTTGAAAACTATTTGCAAATTTAATTGAACGCTATGTCAACATAGTTTTTGGTAGGTTTTCCACCACAAGTCTGGCATTTCATTATTCATTGACCTATCATAATCCTCTCTATTGCATGGTACTAGGTAGTGTCGCTCATATTTTTTTCCTTCTTTTGGAGGATATGGCACTTCCATCCACCATCGGCCGGACTTGTTGCTTTTGTAAAAAACAATAGTATAATCTCCTTCCTCCAATACGACCGTAAACCTCTTATATGCAGCCTTACTACCCATTGGAAAATCTCCCCATCGAGAAAAATACCCATCAGTAAAATACCATAAAATGTCTGCGAGTAATTTATCTGAAATGGCATTTAAATCATTGTAATTAAATACTCCCAAACAATTTACCTTATCTGCTATACCTGCATAACGCGCAATTTGACATATTTGTTCAGCATAAAATCCATTTGGATTTGAGCCATGTGCAAATACTTCGGAAGCCTTAATGGATTTGAAATCTATATTAATTATATCGGCATTTCGCAGATGCGGCTCTGCTTTTCGAAAATCAGAATTAAATTCACCCAATCTGCAAATGTCGAAAAACAACTTTTCAAAGAGCTTTATATCTTGAGGTCTTGCATAAGGTATCTGAAGACCAATATTGGCATGATTAAATAAATAGCACGGCCGTTTTAACATCAAAGGAGTTAGGTAAGACTGTGAATCAGCCTCTTTTTCTGTATCGCCAAGATCTAAGCTATAGTCTATTGAACAGATATTGACAAGCTGCTCCAATTTGGCATAAGCGTCGTAAACCCCCATCACCAGGTCTTGTGACCCACCAATTATTATGGGCAACACATTGGACTTCACCAACTCAGCAACGACATTCGAAAGTGCAAAGTAGGTATCTTTAAGTTCGTTTCCTGGAAGGATATCTCCTAAATCAAAAATACTTTTGTTCCAATTTTTACCCTTATATAATTGATAGAATGACTTCCGAAAATCGGAACTCGTTTTTTGGTCCTGTTTCGTGCGAGACCCTCTGTTTTCAGGAACATATAGTATTGCTATTGACCCAGAGTCAATCGAAGGAAATTCATCAGTAAAAGCAGCAATACATCCCCCTATCTGTTCTTTTTGATAGTTTTCCCGATCAAAACTAATGGGTGTAAAATAGAACGAAATATCTGTCATAGTCCAAAGCTATTTCAGAATTGGTTTGAAAAAGTAAAAGATGTTAAAAGAAATAAAGAGTATAGCGTGGATAACTCAATCTTGATTTAGGATCGACTTAATGTCTGGCTTAAAATAAAGCTCTGATTTCATTACTTTTCCATCTTCACGATAAATGGGTTTGCCCTGCTTATCAAGCTTGCTCATATTCGACCGCTGAATTTCCTTAAAAACGTCAACGATTTTGTCTTGAAGACCATGCTTCAGTATTGTTCCACAAAGAATATACAATTGATCTCCTAGAGCGTCTGCAATTTCTATAAGATCTCCATTTTTTGCTGCCTCCAAATACTCTTCATTTTCCTCAGCCATCAGCCTATGTCGCAAATCACATTCAGACTCTGAAAGGGTTGATGTAGGTTCATAATTGTTTTCTATCCCAAATGCGTTGTGAAATTTCTCAACTTCCTTAATTGTGTCTTTTATTGTCATAAATTAAAATTTAATTATTTGGTCAATGGCTTCAGCGACCTTTTTTGCATTTGGTAAAAGCGTTAATTCTAAATCAGAATTTAATGGAATTGCCGGCGTGTCGATGGACCCGACTATTTGAATAGGGGCATCTAAATAGTTAAAGTTATCTCTTTGTAATCTACCTGCAAGACCCAAAGAAAATGAGCATTCAATAGATTCCTCAGTTACAATGATAATGTGGCCATGTTTTTGACACAAGGCATTCATTGCATCATGATCCAAGGGGTTTAAGCTGCGTAAATCGAGCAGTTCTATTTTACCTTTATACCCTTTCATTGCCTCGAGTGACCAATATATTCCGCGACCATATGAAACAATGCCTATACTCTCACCATTTTCCACATACAATTCATCTGCCTTCTGAACAATTCTTGCCTTCCCTATAGGAATAACGTAATCTTCACTTGGCTCAACAGACATGGCTTCTTCAGTACCCTTAATCTTGGACCAATATAATCCCTTATGTTCCAGAATAACTACTGGGTTAGGGTCATAATATGCTGCTTTCATTAAGCCTTTAAAATCAGCACCATTAGATGGGTATACTAATTTTATACCGCGAATATTCGCTAAAACGGATTCAACGCTTGAAGAATGATAAGGTCCACCAGAGCCATAAGCTCCAATTGGGACGCGAATCACGCAACTTACAGGCCACTTTCCATTTGATAAATAGTAAGATCTTGACACTTCGGTAAATAGCTGATTCAAGCCTGGCCATATATAATCGGCAAATTGCACCTCAACAATCGGCCTTAACCCAACGGCTGACATACCGACTGTGGAGCCAATTATAAATGCTTCTTGAATAGGGGTATTAAAAACCCTATTTCCACCAAACGTTTGAGCCAAAGTTGCTGCTTCACGAAAAACCCCTCCTAACCTACCACCTACGTCTTGCCCATAAAGTAGAGCTTCAGGATGTTTTTGCATGATTTCCCTTACAGCAAAGAGTGCAGAATCAACCATTACAGTTTTTTTCTTTCCTTTTGGAGAACGCTCTCCTAATTCTTCGGTGATCTCTGTTGGAGCAAATATGAAGTCTTGAATGCTTTCTGGATTTGGATCTTCAGCATTCAGTGCCCGTTCATACTGCTCGTCAACTTCTGACTTAATTTTTGCTTCAGTATTAATGATTTCAGAGAGAGCAACTCCTCCTTTTTCAAGTAGTTTTTTAAGTTTCGGATATGGATCTTTTTTCTTGGCCTCTTCGAGATCGTCTCGATACCACTCCATTCGAACACCAGAAGTGTGATGCCCCAATAAAGGAACTTTAGCATGAATTATAAAAGGCCTCCTTTCTTCTCTAATTAAAGCAAAGACTTCTTGTACGGTATGGTACGATTCTTCAAAATCACTCCCATCTATTGTTCGAACCTCGATACCATTGAAGCCCTGTGCATATTTACTAATATCTTGAGCTCTAGTCTCTTCGGCATTTGCTGAAATATCCCATTCATTGTCTTGCACCAAAAACAAGATTGGAAACTGCTTCAAAGCAGCCATCTGGAAAGCTTCGGACACCTCACCTTCCGTACACGATGCATCTCCTAGTGAACAAACAACCAATGGTTTTTCGCTATTCGAATGATCTATTCCTTCATTTTCCTTATACTGAATACCCATAGCAATACCCGTCGTAGGTATCGCCTGCATCCCAGTAGCAGAAGATTGATGAATAATTTTAGGCATGTCATCCCTATTCAATGAAGGATGCGAGTAATATGTTCTTCCTCCTGAAAAGGGGTCGTCTTTTTTCGCAAACACCTGAAGCATAAGATCATATGGCTTGATCCCTATAGAGAGTAAAATTGAGTCATCACGGTAATAAGGTGAAACCCAATCACAAGGCTTAAGCTGCATTCCCAATGCAATCTGAATGGCTTCATGTCCTCTTGAAGTTGCATGAACATATTTTGATGTGACCTCCTTGTTCTCCTCGTATTTTTCAGCTAATGTTTTAGCCATGCACATATGCTCAAACGCTGTCTTTAATTCTTTTTGACCTAAGGCTTGATTTGTGTCTTTTTGTGCAGTTTTTGTCATCTTATTAATTGAGAATCAAATATACAAAAAGAACAAGGTGATTGATTAATAATAGAGGCTGAAGTTTAATCTAAGTAATCATTATTGGTTTATTTTTGTACAAAACTAATGTATGCTTGGACTTAAAATGGCAACCGATCCCAGGTGGGTAAATATCGTTGAAAAAAACCTGGAAGAAATATTAATAGACCATGCCTTTTGTGAACAAAAAGCAGCGAGCAATTCCATTTCAATTATTGTACAGTACCCACAATATCCCGACCTCGTAGAATCAATGGTCGAAATCTGCAAAGAAGAAATGGAGCATTTTAAAATGGTACATGATAAAATTAAAGAGCGTGGCTTCAAGCTAGGCTTCGAACGAAAAGATCCATACGTCAAAGACTTATCGAATTTTCTTAAAAAAGATAAAAGCAATAGCTCTAGAGAAGGTCACTTTGTAAACCAAATGCTGTTCGCTGCGATGATTGAAGCACGAAGCTGTGAAAGATTTAAAATACTTTCTGAGGAGCTATCGGACAAAGACCTCCGCGATTTTTATAGAATGTTAATGGAGAGTGAGGCTAGACACTACGTGACTTTTTTGAATTTTGCAAAAAAATACGGAGGTAATATTGATGTCAACGATCGCTGGGAAAAATTTTTGAAATTTGAAGCCGATTTAATGAAAACATATGGTAAATCAGATACCATTCACGGCTAAATAACTTAACGCTCTGAATACTTTGCCTTGTATTTCAGGTAGAGTGCTTCTTGAAAATTACTTATCGATTCACTTTTACCATCAAAATAGATCATCGTAACCTTATTGGTCATCATGTCTAAAGCATTGCCCCTTGACACAAAAAATGTAGCTTTTTTATCAATTTCAAGTGAGCCGTAATCTTTATCTA
>Ga0315332_10001929_pt1 | contig 11364 bp, 7 predicted proteins | sample M110034915metaG_FD_203455 | JGI IMG/M metagenome (GOLD analysis project Ga0315332, IMG submission 203455) | Ammonia-oxidizing marine archaeal communities from Monterey Bay, California, United States - M1 100m 34915 | ecosystem: Environmental > Aquatic > Marine > Intertidal zone | place: USA... | reverse complement strand
TAGTATAATTTGAGCCATCAAATACTGCCCATCCGGCCTTGGCCGGGCGCAAACTGGAATGCGCTTTAATGATTGATTCTGAAATCTTCTCAGGAAGAAATTTTGTATAGTCTTCGTCCTTGTCCGTGCCAAGGCATAAGTCCATGACACTCGGCGCACTATGAGTATGGGTAGCGCAAATAAGAATCTTGTCTTTGTTGATACCGGTTTCCTTGGAAACTCTATCCTTAACGGCATCACACAAATGCGTTGGTATCATGCAGCTGTCCACTACCGCAATGGCAATGGTTTGATCATTATCTGAAAAAACGATGGCTCTAGAATGAAGGCGGTCAGCAATGATACGTACCTTGTTCGTTAAGAATCCCCCATTAACAGTGACCGGCAACTTGCGCGGAGTAATATCAACCTGCGCCGCGCCAGCACTTAGTGCTGCCAGTACCTTTTGATTAGAACCTACCAATATCGCAATAAAGATAATGATGCAGGTCAGTTTCATTGAACAATTTTACCAATCAGAAAGATAAAATAAAAGGATTGTTCTGACAGATCATAATAAAGAGTAAAATCATCTTATTTCCCCACAGTTTCAGCTTGAACCCTTCCGATGATTGATCAGAAAATAAAACCCATGCAGAAAAGGACACACTTTTCACCTACGTCGGTTATTCTCCGCCTCTGTATAGCTTGGTCGATTTTTCTAGCGTTCAGTTTCGTGAGAGCCGAAGAACGTCCACCAAATATTATTCTGATCCTTGCCGATGACCTGGGATATGGCGACTTGAGTTGCTTCGGGCAAAAGACTTTGAAAACGCCCCGCCTCGATAAGATGGCCTCGGAGGGCATGAAACTTACCCAGTTCTACGCGGGTTGCACGGTTTGTGCTCCTTCTCGTAGTGTGCTGCTCACGGGCAGGCACATGGGACGCACGGTCGTACGCGGCAACTCCACACAACCGATTGTGATCAAGCCCGGTCAGCACACTTTGGCATCGGTCCTGAAAAAGGCCGGTTACGCTACTGCCTGTGTGGGCAAGTGGGGAGTCGGAACACCGGACAATTTCACGAACCCCAATGATGTTGGGTTCGATCATTTCTTTGGGTACATCAACATGTGGCATGCCCACAATTTCTACCCCGAATTTCTGATCCGTAATGGTAAGGTAGAGAAATTGCAAAATGAGGTGGCTCCCAAGTGGAAGCGTTGGCAGGATCCAAAGCATCCTCAAGCTGGCCGCGGGGTAGCTGTAAAAAAAGTTCAGTACGCTCCTGATCTTTTTGCAAAGGATGCACTTCGCTTCATCCGGAAAAAGCAACAACAGCCCTTTTTCCTCTACTTTGCCATGAATGTCCCTCATGCAAACAATGAAGCTGGCAATCAGGGCATGGAAGTGCCTGACATTGGTGAATTCGCCAAAGAGGAGTGGCCGGAGCCAGAGAAAGGATTCGCCGCAATGATCAACAATATTGACCGAGATGTTGGTCAGATCCTCGACTTAATTACCGAGCTGGATCTAGCCAAGGACACTTTAGTACTCTTCACTTCAGACAATGGCCCTCATCAGGAAGGAGGTCACAAGGCTGACTTTTTCAACTCAAACGGACAATTCCGTGGAATCAAAAGGGATCTTACTGAAGGTGGCATCAGGGTACCTGCCATCGCATGGTGGCCAGGAACAATTAAGGCGGGCACCACCAATGATCACCAATGGTACTTTGGTGACTTCATGGCTACATTTGCGGAAATGGCAAAAACCAAGTCTCCCGAAGACATTGATAGTGACAGTTTTCTATCTACTTTGCAGGGGAACCCGCCTAAGAAACAGTGGTCGCGGAAAAGCCAGCTTTACTGGGAATTTCTAGAACGTGGCTCTGCCCAAGCTGTACGGTTCGGTAAATGGAAAGCCATTCGCAAACCAATGTTCACCGGCTCTGTCCAGCTCTACGATCTCTCCTCTGATCCAGAAGAGAAAAAGGATCAATCCAAAAGCCGGACTGATCTGGTCAGGCACGCTTCCAACTTGTTAGATCAGTCCCATGATCCTGATCCGAACTGGAAGACTCCGGGCCGGTCAAAGTAAAATTGATTCCTAAAATCACTTTAATTCATGATTTTTACGATAGATAAAGAAGTCGCTGGTGAGCAGAATTCTCATAGCTTAACTTTACTTTGACCAGGTGAGTGGTCAATCATCCTCACAGTAAGATATCCTTGATGACCTTTCCGTATACATCGGTTAGTCGAATGTCACGGCCGCTGAAGCGGTAGGTCAACTCCTCGTGATCAATCCCGAGCAGATGCAACATGGTGGCGTGAAGATCGTGTATCTGTAATGGTTTATCCACGGCCTTGTAACCCCAGTCGTCGGTTGATCCATAGGTTACGCCGGGTTTGATCCCGCCCCCTGCCATCCAGAGGCTGAATCCGTATTCGTTGTGATCCCGGCCCTTTCCTCCCTGAGCAAAAGGGGTGCGCCCGAATTCCCCGGACCAGACGACCAGGGTTTCATCCAACAAGCCGCGTGACTTCAAATCACGGATTAGGCCAGCGATAGGCTGGTCCATTGCGCGTGCGTTTGTGCTGTGATTCGTCACTAGGTCATTGTGTGCATCCCAACGCTCCGGCCTCGCTAAAGGAATAGTCAACTCGACGAAGCGTACGCCCCGCTCGATCAGTCGCCGGGCGATCAGGCATTCCCTCGCATAGGTCTGTGTATGCTTGTCTTTGGCATCAAATCCATAAAGCTTCTTGGTGGCTTCGGTTTCGCCATTCAGGGACATGACTTCAGGAATGGCCAGTTGCATTCGGGCCGCCAACTCGTGATTGGTAATCGCCGATTCGAGAGCATCGATGCCTCCGGCCGTGCTCCGGTTCAGTTTCTGGGCCAAACGATGCTTAATCTCTTGGGCGTGGCCAAATTTCTCGTTCGGCTTCACATTGGCCAGCGGGGTGCCGATGACGTTCAACAGGTTGCCGCGGTGTGTCGCAGGCAGAAAGCCGTTGGAAAAATTATCAAGGCCACCGGCGGGAATCCGGCCACCGTTAAGCACAACATAGCCGGGGAGGTTTTCATTCTCGCTGCCCAGCCCGTAAGTTGCCCATGCTCCCATGCTCGGCCGGCCCTGCAGTCCCAATCCGCTGTGCATGAAGTAACAGGCGGTGGCGTGCTCGGGGAAATTGGCGGTCATCGATCGAATGATTGCCAACTCGTCGGCCAGTTCGGCCACGTGTGGGAAAAGATCGCTGATCCAGGCCCCGCATTGTCCGCGTTGCTTGAATGCCCAGGGGGACTTCATCACCTTTCCCACATTCCCGAACTGGGTGGCCTCAATCTTGTCGATGACCTTGCGCGGATCCTCCCCGTGATGCTTGGCCAACATCGGCTTGTAGTCAAAGGAGTCGACATGAGAAACCCCACCATCCATGAACAGGAAGATCACACTCTTTGCGCGTGGAGGGTGATGTGCAATCATCGGTGCCCCATACAGGTTAGACAGGGCCAGGCTACCGAAGCCAAGAGAGGCCTGCTGCAGGAAATCGCGGCGGGTGATGAAAGGATACTTCATTTCAGGTAGATGAAATCCGTCATACTGTAAAACGAATGGCAGAGATCGCGCCAGGCCTCATGGCCGTTTGGATTGCCTCCATACAATTCGGTAAACGCAGTGAGTGCTTCAAGGCAGGCTGCCAATTCGCCATCACTGGGCGGACGAGCAAGGGCCTCGATATACATCTGCCGGATGCGTTCGGGCGCAGACGCCTGCTCCTTTATGATCCGCTCCGCCCAGAGGCCACTCTGCCCGTATAAAAAGCGGTCATTCATCAAAGCCAAGGACTGGCCGGCGACGTTCGTGACATCCCGTTTGCCCACGGTGGTGAAGGGCGCTGGAAAATCGAAGGTCAGCATGAAGGTCGGGATGAAGTTGCGCCGCAGCGCGGTATAGATGGATCGTCGACCGGCGCCATCCAGGGGCCCGCTTTTCGTGGGCCTGCCGCGTCCGACGACAAATTCGGTCAGGTGAACCAGCACCGGCTTGCCTCCTACCCTTCGATCCAGTCGGCCCGAAATAGCGAGTGCCGAGTCGCGAATCGCTTCTGCCTCGAGTCGCCGTAACGGCATGCGGTGCAGCCACCGATTGTCCGGGTCCTGATCCGCACAGGCCGGATCGACCGTGGCGCTCGACATCCCGAAGGTCTTGGTCAACACGAGTCGTTCGATGAGCGATTTCATCGAGTGCGAGTGGGTCTTTGCGAACTCGACGGCCAGGTAATCGAGCAGTTCCGGATGACTCGGCCGCTGGCCCAGCCAGCCGAAGTTGTCCGGCGTGGCTACGATCCCGCGACCGAAGAGCTGGTGCCAGATCCGGTTGACTATGACCCGGGAGGTGAGTGGATGATCCTTTGCCGTGAGCTGCTGGGCGAGCTCCAGGCGCCCGGGACTTCGGTTTTGCAACGGAGCCATGGCGAGAAGTTCGGGCAGGTTTCGACCGACGCGTTTCCCGGGCAATTGAGGACTGCCTCGCTCGAGGATATGTTCATCCACCCCGGTGCCTCCCCACCAGCTGACCGCCAACCGTGATTCCCATCGTACTTCTTTAGCCAGATCATCGAGGGCTGATTGCCAGGACTTTATCGACTCGTCGGGAATTTTCACTTTTCCCGCTTCGAGCAACCATGCCACATGATGCAAATGCCGAGCTTCCAGTCTGCCGTCCGCCAGGTCATCGAGAGCAAGGTGCAATTCCTTGCGGGACACCGTCTTCTGCACTCCCGGTTCCTGCTTTGGGGTTCCGCCATCGATAACCTGGAGGAGTTCGAAGGGTGCACCCCCGACCGGAGAAAATTCAAAGTGAACGCGCTGACCTGCATAGTGCTTGAGATTGTGCCCGATCCATTGTGGTGCGTCTCCTTTCGCCTCCACCGTCCTGGTCAGGGTTTCATGCAGGGGGCCCGCAAAAAGGTTCTGACTGACCGCGGCATACACCGTCGCCTTCCCTCTTATCAGGTAGTAAACTTGACCCGAGGCTAGGGTGATAGTCGGAGTACGAATGGTTTTACCTGCTCGCGACAACCCATTCAACAACCCTTCTTCGGGATCGTTTTCACTGTCGACGTTCTTGAGCCCGTTCCAGAAGGGATCACGGATCGCGCCTCCGTTACGGGACAGTGCAAGTGGTTGGTCACCTGCGACCAGCATTAACTGGCCCGGCAGAGCCGGCGACTGCCCAAAGGTTGGCCCGTCTACAAGCCAGGGTGTATGTCTCTGGGTATAGTCGGCCACTATTTGATGCTTCCCTTCCACGCGATAAATGGGCGACGTCACAAGCTTGGGCCTGACAGGCACATCGTCATCCAGAGCATCGACCACGGGACGCGCGGCTACGGTAAAGGCTTTCGCTATTTTCGACAGATGGTCCCGATGCAATTCTTCCAATTTCTTCGCAACGGCTTTGTTCTGCTCCATCGATTCAAACCGAGCCTGGCGGTAACTGGAACTGAGGATAAAACCCGCCATGGCATAGTAGTCGCGCTGGTGTATGGCATCGAACTTGTGGTCATGGCAGCGGGCGCAGGCCACAGTCAAACCGAGGAAAGTCTTGCTCATCACATCGACTTTGTTGTCGAGGCGATCACATTCGTCCTGACGGAGATCCACCGGGGACTCTAACATCTCTCCAAAGAAGGGCCAACCGGTGGCTAGGATTGATTCGTTGGCTCCCGTTTCAGGATGCAGTCGCGGGTTTTCCAAAAGGTCGCCTGCGAGATGTTCGGTGACTAGGGCATCGTAGGGAAGATCCGTATTGAAGGCACGTACCAGGTAGTCGCGATACCGGTAGGCATTGGGCAGAATGGAATCGCTCTCATGCCCGCGTGATTCCGCGTAGCGCACGAGGTCCATCCAATGACGCGCCCAGCGCTCCCCGTAGTGGGGGGAATCCAGCAGCGCACGTACAAGGGTGCGTTTGCGATTCCTGGACGTGTCGTCGAGGAAAGTCTGGATATCCTCCGCTTTCGGCGGCAAACCGGTAATGGCAAAGTATACGCGTCTCATCCACACCCGGTCATTAGCCGGGCCTGCTGGTTTCAACTTCTCAGCTTCTAGCTTCCGGAGCACAAAGCGATCAACCGCATCAGTCGGCCAGGCCGGGTCCTTTACCTTGGGCGGCTCAAACTGCCGGGGCGATTGCCAGATCCAGGGCAAGCGGTCGCGGAATTTCTCGAAGTCGGCCTGCCCGGTCAAGTCCGCTTCCGGTTTAGCAAAAACATAGCTTGCCAAAACAAAGAGACAGAAAAGGCTGATGGTTCTCATTTCACAATCTTGGTGGGATGGAATCCAATCTTAAACCTCACTCAGAGTTTCACTGCTGCCTCCGAAACTCTTGGTTTCTACTCCCAGCTTGTGAAGCATTGTAAGGTAAAGGTTAGAGAGTGGCAGTTCGGTATAATTCATCGCGCCTTGCCAGCCAGAATCACTGCTTATACCAGAAGTTGACTGATTTTTCTCGTTGCCCTGACCGTACTTCAGATATTGACCATGCTTAAAACCGAGCTTACCGCCGCCAATCAGAAGGAGTGGATAGTTACGTGAAAGGTGAAAGGCGCTGGACGCTGATCCGAAAAGGAGCGCGGTATGATCCAGCATATTCCCCTCTCCTCCAGGTTCGGGCGTTTCCTTTAGCCGATTAGCAAAACGGCCAAGCTCCTCATTAATGAAACGGCAATATTTCCCAAAATTCTTGTAGCCGTCAGGTTTCTTAGTCTCATGAGAAAGTTGGTGAGTCAGTTTAAATCCCACTGCACGTGCAAGGTAATCGCTAATACCCACTCCATTTTCTCGCCCGAACTGGTAAGTGGCCACGCGCGTCGAATCAGTTTTAAAAGCGAGATAAATCAACTCGTACATCATCTGTATAAACGTGCGAGGATCCTCAGGTGTAATGTCGAGTTTCAGATGATCCACATCCACTCGTGGCAGAGGAATGTTCAACCACCTCTTGGATCTTTCAATTTTCACCTCTGTGTCGCGCACGGACTGTAGATACTCAGCAAGGGTTTCCTGATCCCGCTTGGATAGTGACCGTTTAAGGGATCGGGCATCCTCCATCAGATCATCGAGCGCACTCTGGCTCAGGGCAAGGCGTTGAGCAGCATCGGGGCCGGACTTCTCAAAGAGCATATCAAAAATGCGCTTGGGCTTATGCTCGGCTGGAATTGGCTTACCGTTTCGATTGTAGGACATCGTGTGAGCCCCGCGTGGGGACCCGGTCCCACCGTCAGTGGACAGGACCAGTGATGCGTGCCGAGTATGCTTTCCGGCATGTTCAGCAAAGACCTGATCAAGCGAAATACTGTTTTGATAATCACCATCCGCACCAGTATCGGCACCAGTTAGGAACTGATCCGCATTAGCGTGTCCATGAACACGTCTAACTGCAGGATGTGATAATCCTGAGAAAACCGTCAAATCATTACGTAACGGTTCGAGTGTCTCCATGCATTTAGTAAAAGTAAAATCCTTGCCATTTCCATGTGGAAACCAACTCCATTCTTTGAAAGAGGGATCCTTTTGCAGTGGCATAGGAACACCATCCGGCAAATAAAAGCAGGCCAGTCGTTTACGTTTGACTGGCTTCCTCGCTGCACGGGCCAAATGAGTGAAGGATTCGAAACATGGCAAAGCCAATGCCACGCCAGCGCCTCGCAGAAATTTTCGACGATCCAGTGAAGATATATTCATGGTCTTTTCTCCTTACTGATCATTTTAACTGAAATAAATCACTTTGCACGATAAGAATTACAAGGTCTTTTAGGCCATCGCCCTGATCTCGCAATTTATTTGAAATGAGGTCCACTTGTGAGCGGTCTCCAAAGGTCAGTGGACGCCCCAAAGCATAAGTTACCAACTTATGTGTCAGGGCCCGCGCGAACTGGTCCTGTCGATTGGTCATTAAATACTGCTTCAGCCCTTCAATGCCACGCAGTTCGTGCTTATTGAATAATTTGCTCGTAGCATCGACCCGATCGTCGCCAATCGAATCACGCCACTTACCCACAGCATCAAAATTCTCAAAAGCAATTCCCCAAGGATCGATTTTCACATGGCAAGAAATGCAGGCCGGATCGTTGCGGTGATCCTCCATCCTCTGCTTTAGAGTAAGTTTAAGTATCTCCGGGTCAGCCAAGTCAATTTCCGGCACGGCCGGCGGTGGCGGTGGCGGTGGATCGTTTAGTAAATTCTCTAATAGCCAAATGCCTCGCTTCAGGGGGTGAGAATCTTTACCATCCGAATTCATTGCTAATAGACCAGCCTGTGTAAGAACACCTCCTCGGCGATCTTCCGGTGAGAGTTTTACCGAACGAAATTTATCTCCGACCACCTCTGGTAAATCATAATGCCGTGCTAGCCGATCATTCACCATTGCATAGTCCGAATCTAGAAAGTCCATCACTGACCAATTACGCTTTAAGATCTCATTATAAAAGGCAACTGGCTCCTCCCTCATCCCATCCATTAACAACGGATCAAAATGGCGGTATGCCTTCTTATCCACTTTCAGGAAATCGAGTAATTCCAATCCTAACCATTGCCGAGTAAAGTGAAGGGAAAACCGGTCAGCCTTCGGGTCAGACAACAATCGAAGTGTCTGCTCCTTTAACACACCCTGGTCACGCAATTTACCGTTAGCAGCAAGGTCCAATAACTCAGTATCAGGCAAACTACTCCACAGGAAAAAGGAAAGCCGGCTGGCCAATTCAAAATCTGAAATGCGTTGGCTCCCCTCATCAGAAGGCTCGCTGGCTAAGGCCAGGTACAAAAACTTGGGAGATGACAATACAGTAGCCAAGACCTCTATCATCGCTTCTTGGAAGTCATTACACTGAGGCCTCAACTTTTCAAAGAGAGCCAACTTTTGGTCAATTTCGACCTCAACTATCTCGCGACGCCATGCGCGGCGCATGAACTTCATCAATACTTCTCGGGCATATTTCTTCTCGTTCGCCTTATCATTGCTGTCGAAGAATATTTGGGAGTGCGATTTTGGCGGCCATAGTTCATGAAACGGTGCTGTAATTTCCAGATAATCGATCTGTACGGCTACTGGTGTACTCGAACAGTTCTGAAAAGATAAAAACTCTGCAGGGTTAGGCAACTGGCCAAGCTTCTGAATATGGCGATAGGCGTTACGAGCAATTTCACTCAGCCGCACGTCCCAATGATAAAAATCCGGTGCATCTGGTTGAGCCGTAATAGTGATATCCCGCTCACTTGCACGTACCAAAACACGCGAATCATTACTGGCTTGGTTACCAAAAAATAAGCGCAATGCCGGTGAATGTTTACTTTCTGAATTCACTCGCGATGCCCGAATGCGTACGCGCATAGTACCAGCGTCCGGAAGACCATCGCCCACATCGAAGATGTATTTTTTGTTCGCCGGAATTACCACCACACCGTTTGAAATCGGCGGGGCATCAGGCCTAATGATAATTGGCTTCCAAGCATACTTTGCGCCGCCATAGCCCCACCGCGTCCCGATGCCCTGCCCAGTTATCAGATTTTTAAAGTGCGCATCATTTAATCCTCCTAGATATTTGTTTCCCTGATTCTTTAATGCCTCTTCACGGGAAAGATTTTTTTCCTGCATTTGCTGAAGGGTAGCCTCTACATTTGCCACATACTTAGCATCGATTTGAGCTGCCGCAGATTTCATGGTGACTCCATAGTAAACTGGTTTAGGTCGCACACCGCGCACCGTCGCTAGGGCCAAGGCCTTACGTGCCAAATTTCGGTATTGTTGCAACTGTACCACTGTCATCTGCAACATCTCAGAGCTATTTTTAAAACCGTCTTCAGACACTGACTCGGGGGGTAAATCACGAGAAAGGTCATGCGGTAAATCCAATAGGTCCTGCATTACATACTTGTACTCGTAGCGAGTCATCCGGCGAAATGACGTATGATCCTGCTCACTGCGTCGGACCTGTGATGCAACTTGAATCTCACCAGATAACCAATCCACAATCCGCGCTTTTTCATCATCAGCCAATTGCACCTTTGCATCCTCCGGCGGCATCTCACTATTGCTAATAACGTTGAACACCTCTAACCACCAACTAACATCCTTTCCTTTCAGTAAATCTGGATCCAACGTATCAATCCGAAACTTTCCTTTTTGCTTTTCCGGACCATGGCACCCTACACACGTCGCTTTCAGGACCGGCTCCACTCCCTTGCGAAATTCCTCAAGATTGGCTTGTGGCAGCTCCACAGCAATTAACGAACTGAGCGGAAGCATCAGGGAAACTGCAAAAATGACCCGTACGATTTTCATGTAGCCTTTATCGAATTCAAGGTAATCAAGGTGCCTCATCTTCGCCAGAGGTAATTTACGGCCTCCCCACTTTTTTGGCGGCGACTTTTCAATTAGAAAATTATTCTTGTAGAACTTTTCCTTTCGAAAACTAGGCGTCTTCAAGAATTTTCAGGGACACTTCTTCAACCATTCCTTCTACCTTGGCTTTGTACTCGAGCATGTGCGGAGCCGTAAAATGAACTTCGAGATGAGGGAATGATTTCCATTTCTCGATGACAGTGACAACGTTCACATTCGTTTCCTGAATAGGAACGCTGGTCTGGAAGTCCACCACGGCGGAATATTCCATGCACCCCTCTTCCTTGAGAACCTTAGGCACGTTAGCCTTAAATATTTCCAGGAACGCGTCGCGCTCGGAAGCTTTTATTGTAATGGATGCTATTACGTGAATCATTGTTTTAAAAGATTTTTGAAAAGAATAGAGGGAAAAGGTTCATGCAAATGTAAAAAACTGTTGTGAAGAGGATCAATATGGATTGATGGATTCTTTTCATGCCTTGATATGTCCTATTCTTCTTTTAATGGAATCGAGTTAATCGTGGCATAAATTGTTTGTTCGAAGGTGGTGCCATTTTTGGATCTAAGTTTGTAGCTTAGAGAGATCGGCGGTTCTACAGAAACATTACCTTTCTCATCAGTTCGGTCAGAGAGGGCTTCTTTACTGATATCGGGAACATTAATTTCAACGGTTCGGGGATTAATTAGGTGAGCTTTTCCAAGTTTATATTCAGGTGGCTCAGGACCCTTCTTAGAATCATCTTCTCTGAAAGCTCTGAAGGCTGAGGATTTCACTGAGGCAGGATCGAGGTCAGCGGCAAATGTCAGTCGTATCCCAGAACCTGTCACCGCCGCATCACAGACCCCAACCATATTTTCTCCGGTATGTCGGAACCGATAAATGACTCCGTCAAGTGGGGCAGTTGTGTCCCAACCTTTGTGGCATGTTATGTATACCTGGTTATCAATGGGATGAACGCGGGGACGCATC
>Ga0315332_10001923_pt1 | contig 11373 bp, 7 predicted proteins | sample M110034915metaG_FD_203455 | JGI IMG/M metagenome (GOLD analysis project Ga0315332, IMG submission 203455) | Ammonia-oxidizing marine archaeal communities from Monterey Bay, California, United States - M1 100m 34915 | ecosystem: Environmental > Aquatic > Marine > Intertidal zone | place: USA... | reverse complement strand
AGCGGGGATTCGACTTTGTCGCGATTCCGCACGATCGAAAAAATCTCGGCGGCGTTTTAACAAATGCCGGTATCCTCGCCGGTTTGTCGGACGGCCGCGAATCCAATCCCGTGAAGCGAGGGGCCTGGCTGGCTCGAAAGATCATTGCCGAACCACCAGACGATCCGCCGCCGAATGTTCCAGCTTTGCCTGCGGAGAATTCGAATCTGACACTTCGCCAGAAGCTGGAACAGCATCGCAATCAGCCGGGGTGTGCGAAGTGCCACGAAGGGATTGATCCGTGGGGAATTCCGTTCGAACAGTTCGACGCGGGGGGCCTGATGAAACGCGATGAAAAAATCGACGCCAGTTCGACACTGCCGGATGAAACTGAAATTGCAGATCTGAACAACTTGAAGACATATCTTGCGGAAGATCGGATTGATCAGGTCGCGTTCAGTTTTCTGAAACATCTGTCGGCATACGCGATTGGGCGGAGCCTGACGTACAACGAGATTGAGTTTTTGAAGGAATACGGGGTACGATTGAGGTCCGATGGTTACCGAATGCAGGATATCATTCGTTTTGTAGTTCACAGCGAAATGTTTCTTGAAAAGTAGTTTGCAGCCTGCTGCCGATGACTGCGTCATACTTTCCACACGAGTACCATCTCACCCACCCCGGAATTCCTCATGGCCAAATCCACTCAACTTAATCGCCGTGCCGTACTTAAAGGTCTTGCCGGAACGACGCTGGCTCTGCCAGTCCTGGACGCGATGGGTTCTGAAGTCGTCGAGCAGACGCCTCGGCGGTTCTGTGCGCTATATACTGCCAACGGCATGTCGTTGCCGAATCAGAAGAATGCAATTCCAGAGTGGCACTGGTTTCCGACTGCGGAAAAAGATGGCAAGTTTGTATTTGGTAAATCAACCGAACCATTGGCTGATTTCCGTGATCACCTGAGCTTTATGGGTGGCCTGTACCACTCAAGCGGCCCGAAGGCTGATCCGCACGTTTGCTCGGATATGTGGCTGACCGGTGCTCCGCTGCACGATTCGAAGCCGGGAAAATACAACTCAGTCGGGCTTGATCAAATCGTTGCATTGCACACAAAACAGCATTGCCGACAACCTTCACTGGTGCTGTCGATCGACGCCGGCACGGGTTTCCTGTCAAGAACGGGAACAATTTCCTACAGCCTGGAAGGCAAACCAATTCCGGCTGAGAACAATCCTCGGCGGGTCTTCAATCGTCTTTTCCGCGGCGACCGGGCATCACTGGAATCGAAACGCGACAGTCTGAAGAAGCGGCTCAAACTCGTGGACGCCGTCCTGGAAAACGCAAAGACGTTCAATCGAAAACTGGGCAAGTCCGACAAACAGAAAATGGACCAGTACCTGACTTCGCTTAACGAGGTGGAGTCTCGACTGATCGCCTCAGAAAAATGGATCGACATTCCAATCAGGGAACAGGATTACTCACACCTCAATCTGGACGCGGCTCCAGAAGGCGAACCGGCGGAGTACTATCGCAACATGTTCGACCTGATCGCGCTGGCCTTCGATGCTGATATCACTCGATCAGTCGCCTTCATGTTGAACCGCGAAGACGGCATGGGCATCAGCGATACGTTCCCGCTGAAGCTCGGTCTCAGCCGGACTCACCACAGTCTATCGCACGCTGGCGACAAAAACGGCCAGTTGAATTTTGCGAAGTACGACCGTTTCATCAGTGAGCAACTGGCGTACTTCTTTGAGCGATTGCAGTCTTACAAAGATCGCGAGGGAAGTATCCTGGATAACAGCATCGTCCTGTTTGGCAGCGGTGCCAGTACAACTCATAATCCAAGAAATCTCCCAACACTACTCGCCGGTGGTTCAAACATGGGCCTGAAACATGGTTCGTACTGGCGCGACGGTGAGACGCTTCTGTCGAATGTTTACCTCAGTATTCTGCGGTCAATGAAGATCGAACGAGACTCGTTCGCAGACAGTACCGGCGTCGTTCAAAGTTCGATCTTTTCCGCTGTGTAGTTTTAATGTGAATTTGATTCGGATTCTGATCGATGTGATTCTGAACAGGGCCGCGAGCCACAGACGAAAAATTTGAACCTCGGCCTGTTTTTATATTCAGCCGGACGCTAGCGCGTTCGGCTCTCTTTAATTTCCTGGTAACTGATGTTCGTATGACAAGTGATAAAACTCTCTCCACGTTTCTACTTGCTTTCGCCACAATCTGCAGCGTCTCCGCTGCGGATGACGAGATCAATTTCAGTCGCGACATTCTGCCTTTACTGTCTGAAAACTGTTTCAAGTGCCACGGCCCTGACGAGGCAAGGCGTGAGTCCAATTTGAGACTGGACCGGCATGAGACGGCGATTGCAAAACTTGATTCCGGTCAGACCGCGGTCGTGGCTGGGAAGAGTAGGCAGAGCGAACTTTTCAAACGAATTGCGACGAACGATTCCGATTTAAAAATGCCGCCACCGGATTCCGGAAATGAGTTGACTGCAGGGCAGATCGAGTTGATCAGAAAATGGATTGATGCCGGTGCTGAGTGGTCCGGACACTGGGCGTTTCAGCCTCCGACAAAACCGTCGGTGCCTGACTCAATCAAGCAGTGGCAGGCCAACAATCCGATCGACTATTTCGTCAACGTTCGACTGGCTGCTGAAAACCTGGCCCCGGAATATCAAGCGTCGAAGGAAACGTTAATTCGGCGAGCGACGCTTGATCTGACGGGACTACCAGCGACGATCAAAGAGATCGACAATTTCCTGGCCGACAAATCTGAACAGGCATTCGAACGCGTGGTCGATCGGCTGCTTTCTTCCGATAAGTATGGCGAGCACATGGCGAGATACTGGCTCGACGCGGCCAGGTATGGAGATACGCACGGCCTGCACCTGGACAATGAACGATCCATCTGGCCGTACCGAAACTGGGTAATCGAATCATTTAATCGAAATCAGTCGTTTGATGAGTTCACAATCGAGCAGCTTGCTGGCGACCTGCTGCCGGAACCGACCCTGCACCAGCGAGTCGCAACCGGTTTCAATCGATGTAACGTGACGACGAGCGAAGGCGGTTCGATCGACGACGAGTATTACATGCGTTACGCGGTGGACAGAGTCGAAACAACGGCAACTGTCTGGCTGGGACTGACTGCTGGCTGCGCGGCCTGCCACGATCACAAGTTTGATCCACTGACGCAGAAAGAGTTTTACCAACTCTTTTCGTACTATTTCAGCCTCACCGAGCGAGCGATGGACGGCAACGCCCTGCTGCCCCCGCCAAGTGTGCAGATTCCGTCCAACGAGCAGGTTGCTCAGAAGAAGCAGTACACCACGGACCTCGCCGCGACGAACGAACAAATCGAGAAAATAGTCGCTGACTTCAACTACACCGACCCACAGCCGACTGCGACTCTCGGCGAATTGAGCGAAGAAAATTTCGTCTGGATTGATGACGAACTTCCATCAGGCGCAAATGCTCAAGGAAACGGCAATCCGCCCTGGCAGTTTGTAAAGGCACCCGATCACCCGGTACATAGCGGTACGAAATCGACGGTACGGAAGGGAGTGGGCGAAGGAATCACTCAACACTTCTTTACCGGAGCCACGGACAAATTGACGCTCGGTGAAAATGCGAAACTTGTCGCCTGGGTGTTCCTTGATCCAAAGAATCCCCCGCAAACGATCCAACTGCAATTTAATGATGGTTCCTGGGAACATCGCGCGTCCTGGGGCGCCGATAAAGCTTTCGGAGCAGGTCGAAACAACGCTTCAAACCGATTGATGGGCAAGCTTCCGGAACTGGGAAAATGGGTACAGCTTCAGGTCGACGCGGCGTTGGTCGGTCTGAAGGCTGGCTCGGAGCTCAACGGCTGGGCGTTTACACAAGTCGGCGGAACCGTTCACTGGGACACGGCAGGCGTCACCTCAAAGTCGTTGTCCGATGATCAGAAGCGTTCGCTGTTTGCCTGGGAACAATTTCGAAAAAAAGTTAAGCAGCCTGCGTTGCCCGCAGACATTCAGAAAATAATCGACATCGAAAAATCCAAACGAACCGAAGCACAGACGAAGCAGTTGACTCGTCACTACATCCGGAATGTTCATCCGGATTCGCGAGCAATGCTTGCCGAACCGTTGAAGGCTCAAGCGACGCTGAAGAAACAACTGACTGATCTGGAAAAGGCATATCCGGCAACGCTGGTCATGGAAGATCGTAAGGAACCACGGCAGGCCTACATCCTTGAACGAGGTCAGTACACGGAGAAACGTGACAAAGTATCGTCGGCAATTCCTGAGTGGATTGCTCCTCCGGTTAAGGGGGCACCCGCAAATCGATTGGGCCTAGCGCAATGGCTGGTTCAGCCGCAGCATCCGTTGACGTCGCGAGTGACGGTCAATCGATTCTGGCAACAGTTCTTTGGAACAGGGCTCGTAAAAACGGCGGAAGACTTCGGTGTGCAGGGTGAACAGCCATCACATCCTGAACTGCTTGACTGGCTCGCCATCGACTTCGTCGAATCAGGCTGGGATGTGAAACGGTGCCTGAAACAGATCGTTATGTCTGCGACCTATCAGCAGTCTTCGCGTGTGAGTTCCCGCAAGCTGGCGGCTGATCCGCAGAATCGTTTGCTCGCTCGCGGTCCAAGATTTCGGCTCGATGCTGAGACGATTCGGGACCAGGCTCTGGCTGTTAGTGGATTACTGATCGACAGGATCGGTGGCAAAAGCGTCAAACCGTATCAACCCGCCGGTTTGTGGAAGCCCGTCGGTTTCGGAGGAAGCAATACTTCGGTGTTTGTGCAGGACAAGGGCGACAAGCTCTTTCGCCGCAGCATGTACACCTTCTGGAAACGCACCGTCCCACCACCGTCGATGGCAACGTTTGACGCGCCGAATCGCGAAACCTGTGCAGTTCGACGGGCACGTACCAACACACCGCTGCAGGCACTCGTACTGATGAACGACGTACAGTATGTTGAAGCCGCTCGAAAATTTGCGGAAAGAGTTGTCAGCGAAGGCGGCACCAGTGTCGAAGAACGAGTCACGTTCGCGTTTCGTTCCGTCATGGCACGAAAACCGAATGCCGCTGAAATGCAGTCCTTGACCACGCTGCTGACCGAGTATCTCAGCGAATTCCGAAAGAGTCCGGAGGCCGCAATCAAGCTGTTATCAGCAGGCGAGTCTCCTCGTAATCAACAGCTTGAGGCGAACGAACTGGCCGCCTGGACAATGGTCACTCACTTGCTTCTGAACTTGAGCGAGTCAGTCACCAAAGGCTGAATTACGCAACATCTCCGAGCCCCCAGGACAACGATACTTCAAGGCAAAGAGCGATGAATCCACTTCGTGAAGCGGCACTCGTTGAAACACGTCGTCATTTCTTTGGACGCTCAGCAACCGGCATTGGTGCGGCGGCACTGGCGTCGATCGTGAATCCAGAACTTTTTGCCGGAACGTCATCCGGCACGACCACGCAGGGCAGCAGAATCCCGGGCATTCCACACTTCGTTCCCAAAGCGAAGCGAGTGATCTACCTGTTCATGTCCGGAGCGCCATCGCAGCTCGACATGTGGGACTACAAACCAAAGATGCAGGAGTGGTACGACAAAGACCTGCCGGATTCGGTCCGCAACGGTCAGCGGATCACAACGATGACTTCCGGGCAGAAGCGTTTTCCGATCGCTCCGTCGATGTTCAAGTTCGGACAGCACGGCGACAATGGAACGCGAGTCAGCGAAATCCTGCCGTACACTGCAAAAATGATCGACGACCTGGCAGTCATCAAGACCGTTCATACGGAAGCGATCAATCACGATCCGGCCATCACTTACATTCAAACGGGCAGTCAACTACCGGGTCGCCCAAGCACCGGCGCATGGATGTCGTACGGTCTGGGAAGCATGAATCAGAACCTGCCTGCATTTGTCGTGCTTCATTCGACGGTCAACGGCAACTTTGGCGGTCAAGCCCTTTACTCACGATTGTGGGGAGCGGGCTTTCTGTCAACTCGACATCAGGGTGTCAGTCTCCGGTCGACTGGCGACCCCGTGCTGTATCTGTCGAATCCAGACGGCATGTCAACAACCATGCGGCGTCGGATGCTGGACGAACTGAGCAAGCTGAATAACGAACGTTTCAACGAAGTCGGCGATCCAGAGATTCAGTCTCGAATCGCTCAGTACGAGATGGCTTACCGAATGCAAACGTCAGTTCCTGAATTGACGGATATTTCCGGCGAGACGAAAGAGACTCTGGACATGTACGGGCCCGACGTAACCAAACCAGGCACGTTCGCGGCAAACTGCCTTCTCGCCCGTCGATTGGCCGAACGTGGTGTCAGATTTTCGCAGGTGTTCATTCGCCAGTGGGATCAGCACGGCAATCTGCCGCGCGATATCCGACGGCAATGCGGGATCATCGACCAACCGTGCTACGCGCTCATCCAGGATCTGAAACAGCGAGGCCTCCTGGAAGACACGCTGGTCGTGTGGGGCGGAGAATTCGGACGCACGATCTACTGTCAGGGTGGCCTGACCAAGTCAAACTACGGTCGCGACCACCATCCTCGATGCTACACAAAGTGGATGGCAGGAGCCGGGGTCAAAGGCGGGACTGTCTACGGGGAGACCGACGACTTCAGTTACAACATCGTCGAAAAACCGGTCCACATTCACGACCTGAACGCGACGATCCTGAATCAACTCGGCATCGATCACGAACGGATGACCTACCGTCATCAGGGCCGCGACTTCCGGCTGACCGACGTCCACGGAAACGTTGTGCACGACATCCTCGCCTGAGGGATGCATCCGAAACAGGTTTCCACAATCATCAGACCACAATCATCAGACCACAATCATCAGACCACAATCATCAGAATAGTTCAGGCACGGAGACTCAGAGGGAAACTCGTCCGCAAAACTCATTCATGACGGTAGCGCACCAATCTCTCTTAACATTTCAACAGTATTTTCGATGGGCAGGCCGACGACGTTGCTGTAGCTGCCTTCAACTTTGGTGACCATCATACTGCCGGCTCCCTGGATGGCGTACCCTCCGGCTTTGCCGAGTGGCTCGCCGGTGGCGATGTACCAGTCAAGCCATTGGTCGACGGTATCGCTCATCGTAACGCACGTCACACATGACTCGGTCAGGGTTCTGCTGACATTACCCGCAGCATCGCACAGGGACACAGAAACGACCGACAGGACGAAATGAGTTCGACCGGCAAGGTAACCGCGAAACCAGCTGCGGACTTCGTTTTTCCAGTCGCCGTCTTCCTGCGGCTGACCGAGTGCCAGCAGTGCGTCTGCTTTGTCTTTGACGATGACAGTCGTGTCTGCACAAATAACGACGCAGCCTTGCCCCACAGCAGGTCCCTCGGCGAGTTGCCGAATCACATCCAGGCGTTTCCGTTCGACGATCTCGTGGCAACGGGCTTCGAATTCCAACATCTCGCCGAGGCCGTCAAAGCCACATTCGTCGACGTCAAGTGGCGGCAGCACGATCAACCGCATCGGATCAGCGATTAATTGAAGCAGCTCCAGTCGTCGAGGCGAACGGGATCCAATTACGATCGGAAGTCGGGTGGCAACTTCAGTCATGTTCCGGATTTCAACTCCAAGTGAGCAGGTTTCAACACTCCACAGCGAGCAGCATCCTGTCAGAATACCCTTTGCGCGACGATAAATCAGCGACCGGCGATTATCGAATTCTGCTCGTGCGGTTTCCGTACGGAAAGCAATTCACCACAATACGTTGGTCTACATGTTTTGTCCCGCCCAACCAATCTCTCGCTGCAATCAGGAGCCTTCCCGTGAAAAAGTCATTTGTATTCGCTGCCGGAATCATCGCCCTCACAGGTCTTGCTTTGACGCTGTCATCATCGCAGGTAACGGCCCAGAAGAAGGGCAAGTCGCGACCCCTGACGACTGCTCAACTGATGTCGGGGCTGGTGAAGCCGCAACTGGTCGCTGTTCAGGGGCACGCTGGCGGCGAGAAAACTCCGGAAGGCGAAGACGGCTGGAAATCGCTCACGACGAGCATCGCTCTGCTCAATGAGTCAAGTTACACAATGATGGAAGACGACCGCTGTCCCGATAAAATCTGGGCCGACGCGTGTCAAATTCTCCGCAAGGCGACCGCCTCCGGATTGCAGGCAGCTGCAAAAAAAGACGCCGCCGGAGTTCGAGAATCCATCGCAGGCATCACCGCTTCGTGCAAAGCCTGCCACACCGAATTCAAATATAAGAAGAAATAGTCGATACGCAGAGGAACGTTTGGTGAACACTGCCTGCCAGACGAATTGAAATGGTGGGCAGTGCTCACCCTGTCTACTGACTCAACCACCAAAGGTTTCTGCTATGAGCGACACTCCAATTCAATCACCGTCCCGGCGTGATTTTCTGAAAGACTCCGGCCGTATCGCCGGTGCCGCTGCTCTTGTGGGAGCAGCCGGCTCTCATGTTCATGCGGCTTCAGACAGCACCATCCAACTGGCACTCGTCGGGTGTGGCGGGCGAGGAACGGGAGCGGCATCAAACGCTTTGTCCGTAGACAACGGCCCGATCAAACTCGTCGCGATGGGTGACGTTTTCGAAGATCGTCAGCATCAGAGCTTTGTCGGACTGAGCAATCGGTTCAAAGAAAAAGTTGATGTGCCGGACGAGCGAAAGTTCCTCGGCTTCGATGCTTACAGGAAAGTGATGGATTGTCTGAATCCTGGCGACATCGTAATCCTGACAACCCCGCCGGCATTTCGTTGGCTGCACTTCAGCTATGCCATCGAACGTGGCCTGAACGTGTTCATGGAAAAGCCGGTCACCATCGACGCACCGACGACCGTTCGAATGATCGAGCTCGGTAAGAAGGCTCAGGAGAAGAACCTCAAGGTCGGTGTCGGTCTGATGTGTAGACACTGCAAAGCTCGAGGCGAACTCGCCGACCGAATTCATTCCGGCGAAATTGGCGACGTCCTCACATTGAGGGCTTATCGAATGGCCGGCCCAACTGGTTCGGCTGCCGTCGGACCGGCTCCGGAAGGCACAAACGAACTGGAATGGCAGATCCGCAACTTCCACGGATTCCTGTGGCTGAGCGGTGGAGCGGTTAGTGACTTCCTGATTCACAACATTGATGAAGGCTGCTGGGCCAAGGGCGCATGGCCGGTTTCAGCTCAGGCTTCTGGCGGTCGGCACTACCGATTCGATAAAATCGGCAACCCCGCAATTGATCAGAACTTCGACAGCTACTCGATCGAGTACACCTTCGCCGACGGAACCAAATTGCTCGTCGACGGTCGAACGATTCCAGGATGCCACCAGGACTTTGCGACTTATGTGCATGGTTCGAAGGGCTCGGCCGTCTTCTCGTCACGTGGCCACCTGCCCGCTCGCAGCCGAATCTACAAAGGTCAGAAATTCGTCAAGGACGATCTGGTCTGGGCCTACCCGCAGCCGGAACCGAATCCGTACCAGGTCGAGTGGGACGACATGATCCACGCGGTGCGGGAAGACCTCCCATACAACGAAGTCGAACGAGGAGCGATGGCGAGTATCGTGACTTCGATGGGCCGCATGGCGGCTCACACCGGTCGGCTCATCACGATGGACGAAATGATGAAACATGATCACGAGTTCGCCCCGGATCTGGCAAACCTCTCCTTCGAAGGGATACCACCGATCCAGCTGAAGAATGGGAAGTATCCAATTCCGATGCCTGGCATCACCAGGAAACGCGAGTACCAGGTCTGAACACCATCATTTAAACACTTCCCAGCGTCTGTCACTCACTGCGACCGGATGGTTGACCGCTTGGCGGGTGCGCAGAAGATGGCTACTTCAGCAATAATTTTCGCCGTTACTGCGGTGTTGTTAGTCGGAGAAGGAATCTGATTCCCGCTGCCCAACTGCTCAGCCGCCCCAACTACTCCTCGGCAAGCCAATGTTCTTGAACATGAGCACCAGCTCGGTGAGGTATGTCGTTCCCACTACGCAGCAGCATTTCGTAATGGCGACCTGGACGACGATAAATCCGCCAAAACCCGTTAGCACATCAGCTTTGTATGCATTGTGGCAAAGTGTTTGAAGACTCCCAGACCGAACCCCAGACTTCGGTTGAGCAGGCGCCTGTTCAGATTGAGACCGCAGCGCTATTCCACTCGGATATGCAGATCACTGGGCTCTAAGCAGTCTTATCTCTCACTGAATTGGAATCCGAAATTCTGCGAAACTCAGCTGTTTCTCGTGGCCACAGTCGTTTGCAAAACGGCGTTACCCCTCGCTGCATGAGTCAAATCTCATCCCGTACGCAATAAAAAACGTTCCAGGCTGGACCGAATTCCCGCACGATTGGCCATTTCCAGCAAGGCGTCTGGCCTGATTCGAAGATGTTTCTAATAATTAAGAGCAGATCGAAATTCGACAATCCGGAAGTCTGTCGAGTGCCGATGAATGTTGCATTGACCTACGGCAAAATCAAATCTCTCTTCTTGAAATCTGACGGAGGTTCCAAACCCAATCGACTGGCTCGGACGACTAACGGTGAGTGCCTGGCACTACCGCGTTCCGCCATTCTTCAAGCGACTCTGCCGTCGCATTCGTCGAGAGATTTGACATAAGAAAGCCACGTCTTCTCCGGAAGTCGCGGCTTTCTTTTTTTTGTATCGATCGGCTTCGCTACAGCCGCATCCGAGTGAACGTTGAGCACATTCTGATGTCCAAAATTCCGACCGAAGCCCGGTTGCCCGCGTTGTGCAGCGTTTCCAGTCCAACTTTAGCCAGAAACCACGAGAATCCTGGACCAGCACAATCGTTGCTGCCGATCATTTCTGAAATGAACTCCCTGGTCGATTGATTGCTGTATCAATCCTCTATCGCCAACTGACTCTCGTCTTAACTTAATTCCGCAAGGTCCAATGGAATGGTCACGAACGTAGCGACTCCCAACGCGGTCGACAAAAAACTAACAACGACAGTCGAACCACACCTCAGTGGCTGGTACAGCTACCGTCTGGTCAAACGGTGTCAGACTCTGGAAGCGGCCCAGGCTGTCATGAAACAGTTGAAAGATCGCGGTCTGGCATCACAACTCGTCATGCACGATGGTCTTTCCGTCGTGACTCAGCGAAACTGACCGGGTGTCAGCAATTGTGATTTCAGATAAGTGATGTCGCAGATCGACGATGCTGCGCAGCAGTCGGTCTGCAACGATTTTCAGTGGAGCAAAGGACGTGGGAGAAATCGAAGAGTCGCGGTACGACCTCGTAGTGATTGGAACAGGCCCGGGCGGCGAAGGTGCCGCCATGGAAGCCACCAAGCAGGGCCAGCATGTAGCCGTCGTCGAGAAGCAGTCGCTGATCGGTGGTAACTGCACACACGTTG
>Ga0315332_10001922_pt1 | contig 11374 bp, 13 predicted proteins | sample M110034915metaG_FD_203455 | JGI IMG/M metagenome (GOLD analysis project Ga0315332, IMG submission 203455) | Ammonia-oxidizing marine archaeal communities from Monterey Bay, California, United States - M1 100m 34915 | ecosystem: Environmental > Aquatic > Marine > Intertidal zone | place: USA... | reverse complement strand
TGATAGTTTATCCGACAGAGACGGTATATGGACTTGGGGGGATGCCTGAGGAATCCGTCATCAGCAAGATAGTTGCCCTAAAACAACGTAGATCAAATAAACCCATGCTACTTTTAGTCCCCGACATAAAATCCACAGAAGCATTAGTATGGACTCCGGAAGCCTCTGTGTTGGCCGATGCTTTTTGGCCAGGTCCATTGACACTAATTCTATCGGATAACGACTATCGCTATCCTCAATCAGTCAGAAATTCCAATGGTGGTGTCGCTGTTAGAGTAAGTTCCCATCCAGTTGCAGACGCATTGGTTAAACAACTTGGACATCCCATTCTGTCTACCAGTCTTAATATGGCTGGTGACAAGCCTCTTCTGGACTTGAACGAGATCACTAAGCAGAGCGGGCTTGTGCTGGATGATGATTTGCTGGTATTAGATATTGGTCCTTTAGGCTATTCTTTGCCGTCTACGGTAGTAGATTGTTCTCAGAGAACACCCAGAATCATCCGGGAAGGTGCTATTTCGCTCACTGAAATAGAGCGAGTGATGCTGAAATGAAACAAATGTCCGTGGTTGGAGAATCGATGCTAACCAAGATGCTTTTTGTCTGTGCTGGGAATACTTGTAGGAGCCCAATGGCCGAGGTCATAGCAAGAGATGTGCTTGCGTCACGAGAATTGTTCGACGTGTGTGTTCGTTCGGCTGGCATTACTGCAGTTCCCGGGCATGAAGCCAATGTAAATGCTGTGCTGGCAGCTTCGAGTGCGGGACTGGATCTGAGCCAGCACAGGAGTGAAATGCTGGACGAGGATACCGTTAGGTGGGCGGACGCGGTTATTGTCATGGAAGAATACCAAATCAATTGGGTGTCAAGTTTGGGAGGAGGGCAAAAGGTGTTTGTCATGGGAGATGGTGTTCCTGATCCCTTCGGATGCGACAAACATACATACGATGAAGTATTTCGTATTCTACACAGTCTTATAAGCGATGTTCTGCAATCCTTGTTTCGAGACAATATCTCTGAAAAAAAGTTGAAATAAATATGGATGATCATTCTCTAGCAGATGACAGCTTCTTGCTGTTGGGAAATCCAGTCAGCCACTCATTGTCTCCCTTGATCCATAATGCAGCGTTGCAATATGCAAGGATTCCAAACACCTACAACGCTCTTCAATGCGGAGCTTCTGAGTTGGAGCCAATAATGAAGAGATTGTCAAATTTAAATCTAGGTGGCAACGTGACCCTACCACATAAAGAATTAGCCGCGAGAATTGTAGACCAATCTTCCGAAGCTGTGCTTAAAACAGGTGCTTGCAACACTTTTTGGACGAGAGATCGTAAGATTCTTGGCGACAATACAGATGTTGAAGGATTCAGGAGAGCATGTGAAATGTTTATGGGTACTTCCCCCAAAGGACTAAAGGTGCTGGTGTTAGGTGCTGGCGGGGTCGTAAGGGCAGTGTTGATGAGTCTACTGAGTAGTGGTGTAGGTAAAATTGTAATGCTAAATAGGTCTTTAGATCGAGCGAGGACCGTAGCCAGTCATTTCGATGATAAAAAGATCAACGTTGTTACGAGTAATGGGAATATAAGGGATTATGACTTTGATTTGGTAGTCAATGGGACCAGTTTGGGACTAAGTGCTAAAGATGCTATTCCTTTTGATCTAGATCTTCTGACTAAACCGAGTAAAGTCATGGACTTGGTGTATAGGAGAGGTGATACAAAATTCGTTAGAGATGCGAAGGAGCGAGGACTGTCGGCAGTTGATGGCACGGAAATGCTGTTGCAACAGGCTGCCGTTTCTTTTGAGCTTTGGTGGGAAAAGGACGCACCTGTTGACACCATGAGAAGAACTTTAAAAAATATAGCTTCTGAATAATGTCTGCGTGTATTAAGGGCTGAGGGAATTGTGGTTTTTTGCATCTTGATTTTTGTTGGGTGACCCTGACACTGTATTATTTTCACTCTAGGGATAAAGAGGAGGTTGTTAGATGTCGATCCGGATTGCCATTAATGGTTTTGGACGAATAGGCAGGAATGTTGCGAGGGTGGTCCAAAAATCTGATCTGTATGATTTAGAAGTAGTTGCTGTTAACGATTTAACAGATAAAGATATGTTAGCCCACTTGTTCAAGTATGATTCAGTGCATGGGACTTACGATGGTGAGGTGGCTACAAGTAGTGAAGGGTTGGTTGTGGAAGGAAAACTATTGAGAGTTTTTTCTGAACGCGACCCGAGTCAGTTGCCATGGAAAGAGCTTGGTGTTGATATCGTGGTCGAGTCTACTGGTTTGTTCAGAGAAAGAAGTGAGGCGGCCAAACATCTGGAAGCTGGTGCAAAAAAGGTAATTATCAGTGCTCCTGGAAAAAATGAGGACAAAACGATTGTCCTGGGAGTCAATGAGACCGAATACGACAGTGAGACGCATGATGTGATCTCCAATGCAAGTTGCACTACCAATTGCTTGTCTCCAGTAATAAAAGTTCTCAGCGAAAGTTTTGGGTTCGTACATGGACTTATGACTACTGTTCATGCATATACCAATGATCAAGTGCTTCTGGACGTTCCCAAGAAAGACAAGAGACGTGCAAGGGCAGCGGCACTTTCGATGATACCCACTACGACTGGAGCAGCCAAAGCCACGTCGCTTGTAATCCCTGAAGTAGAAGGTAAAGTTGATGGTATGGCTATTCGAGTGCCAACGGCTGACGTCTCCGTGATTGATTTAGTTGCTGAAGTGGAGAAAAAAGTGACTGCTGACATGGTTAACGATGCTATGAGACAAGCTTCACAGACTAATTTGAATGGAATCCTAGAAGTCTGCGAAAAGCCTCTCGTTTCAATAGATTTCCTTGGAAACACTCATAGTTCTATAGTCGATGCACTGAGTACTAGCGTTATGAACGATCACATGGTCAAGATAATTTCATGGTATGATAATGAGTGGGGATATTCTTGTAGGGTGGTTGATCTGGCTGCATATGTGGGTCAACGTTTGTAAACAACGGATGTTTCAACTAAAGAAGTTTGTTTATGTCAAGCAATAAAAAGCTTCTACTGAGTGACGTTCCACCCGAGTCTATATGTGGACGCACTGTGTTAGTTAGAGTGGACTACAATGTTCCTTTGGACAGTCTCCGCCGAGTTGCAGATATTAGCAGGATTGAAAGAACCATCCCTACTTTGAAGTATCTTAGATCAGCTGGAGCTAAGATACTTTTGCTTTCCCATCTTGGCCGACCCAAGGGTCAGAGGGACTTGAAATATTCTCTCAGCCCAGTAGTGACACACTTGGAGAACCTGCTGGGCAAGAAAATCTTTTTCTGTCCTGAAACAGTGGGTCCAACCGTAACCGAAACTATTTCGTCTTTGAAAAATGGAGACGTTCTTTTGCTAGAAAATACCAGATTCTGTGACGAAGAGATAAAAGGGGATTTGGATTGGGCGAATCAGGTCCGGCATGGTGCTGATATTTTTGTCAATGATGCTTTTGGTATGGCTCATCGCTCTCATGCTTCAACTACTGTCGTTTCGGAACTTGTAAAGGAATCGGGAGGCATAGCTGTTGCGGGGTTTTTGATGGACCGCGAAATCATGATCCTGGGAGAAGCTTTAACCCAACCAGATCGCCCTTTTGTAGGTGTTCTTGGAGGAGCAAAAATTTCTGGGAAGATTGACTTAATAGAAGCTATGGTACAGAGGGTGGATCATTTGCTGATTGGCGGTGCGATGGCTAATACATTTTTTCTCGCAATGGGTCATAGTGTTGGCCATTCTCTAGTTGAAAAGGATTTTGTTAAGTGTGCTAGGGAATTGCTCGGAGAATTTGGAGACAAGTTGTTGCTTCCAGTTGACGTGATGACTGCAAAAACTATAGCTAAGGATGTCATTCCTACACTCCACGATCTTGAGACAATAGGTGAGTACCAAAGCGTTGTAGATATTGGCAACCGCACGGTGCGAATTTTCTCAGATGCTATCATGCAGGCGGAAACTGTGATTTGGAATGGACCTATGGGTGTGTTCGAAATACCCTCGTTTGCCCAGGGCACATTCCAGTTAGCGGAAGCGGCAGCACGAGCAGCTAGTGAAGGTGCTTGTGTCATATTAGGAGGTGGAGACTCTGCTGCTGCCGCCAAAGCTGCTGGTGTCTTGGAAAAAGTGACCCATGTGTCAACTGGAGGAGGGGCCACGCTAGAGTTTCTTTCAGGGAAAAAACTTCCAGGATTCGAAGCTCTCTCGGATAAGAAAGAAAAAGAACTGACATAATGGGATGTGACAAAAATGAGCAATAAAACGATTGCAGCGAATTGGAAGATGCACCACGGTCCCCTTGACGCAAGAGAATTTATGGAAAAATTTCTACCCAATTTCACTGATGTAGAGGATATTAGGGTGATTTTCTTTCCGCCGGCTATTTCTCTCCAAACTGTTTCTGAAAAAATCCAAAAACATTATGAAATCGAACTGGGGATACAAAACATTCATTGGGAAGGAGAAGGTGCTTTCACTGGAGAACATTCAGTAGGGATGGCTTCCTCCATAGGAGTAGGTTTTGGGCTGATTGGACATTCAGAAAGGAGGCATCTTTTTGGAGAAACCGATATTGAAATCAAAAACAAGGTCGCAGCGGCCATTTCTGGAGGACTCACACCAGTTGTTTGTATTGGTGAAACGAAGGAAGAGAGGTTGAGCGGAAGCACAGGAGAGGTCATTGTCCGGCAGTTGAGTGCGATCTTGCCCGAAATTCGTCAGGAGGGACCTGTAGATCTTCTTTTAGCTTATGAACCAGTGTGGGCAATTGGAACGGGCACGCTACCAGAGGCCCACGAAATTGAAGAAGCTCATTCCGTTATGCGAGAGTGGTTAAGTAGTGAAATGGGACCCGAGTGCTCCTCAGCGACACATCTGCTATATGGCGGAAGTGTCAATCAATATAATTCAGAAGATCTTATGAACCTGAAGAATGTTGACGGCCTTCTCATTGGAGGAGCGAGCTTGGATGCGGTCGGTTTCGCTAAGATCATTGAGTCTGCTAAGGTCTAGGCGAATCTGTTAGGTTGACACCAGTAGAGGGCCTTGCGACGTTTAACATTCAAAAGAATACCACACTAATGAAAGATACTTATGTATAGTTTTTTGCTGATAATTTTGTTGCTTGACGGAATCCTCTTGTCAGTCGTTGTTTTATTGCAATCAGGTAAAGGAGGAGGCTTGGCGGCTATGGGTGGTGGGTCAACAGCCACTGATGGTATACTCGCTGGTCGACAGGCTACTACTGTTTTGACAAGGACAACTTGGATCACGGGCACCGTTTTTATGACACTTGCTCTTGTCTTATCGATTATGTCTTCGAACAATTCACAGCCTGAGTCAATCTTACTAGAGGAATTGGCTCCTACAGCACCTGCTGGGCAGCCAATTCTTCCAACACTGGAAGAAGATACTTCTGGTGAAGATGAAGAGATGACTTCAGAGGAAGAAAACCCAGGACCTCAGTAGAGAAATAGAAGTTTTGTAAAATCTCGATAAATTCACTCCTCAGGGTGGAATTTTTGGAAAGAATTTTGGAGAAATTTTCAACCTTAGAATGGACTTGGCGGTCCTTTATGAGAAATGGTTCAGAGTGTCTCCATCTCGGAAAACATTTAGGGATGGGGAAATGGTTGTGAGCCGATTCGAAGTACCCATGCCTCAAATGGGCGAATCCATAGCCGAAGGTACTGTCTCCAAATGGCTAATATCAGTTGGTCGTAGTGTTCAGAAAGATGAGCCCATATTGGAGATTTCAACAGACAAAGTAGATGCGGAGATCCCTTCTCCCGTGAGCGGGACTTTAGTCGAAATCTGTGTAGAGGAAGGACAAACCGTAGAAGTTGGGGTAGTCCTGGCCTATGTGGACACTGGTGGTGGAGAAGACAGTGAGTTCCTAGTTAAGAAGCAATTGTCACACGTTTTATCTGAAAACATTGATGTCAAATCAACAATTGAAGAATCTACGCTTGACCGCACTTTACCTGATCCACAACAGAAAGATGAAGAAGAAAACCTAGAATATGGACGATTAAAAAATAGATCTAGTCCTGTTGTGCGTAAGATAGCCGAGGAGCATGGAGTTTCGATCAAAAATGTTCCTGGGACGGGTCATTTGGGAAGGGTCACTAAAACCGATATTATGAGATACATCAACGATGCTAATATCCATCCTAGTCATACATTTTCAGAGGGCGATGCCATCTCTCAACTTGGCAAAATTATAGATGCAGGGAAGCAGGGGCAATACAATAGCGAAGTTGATATCTGGAATTCTTTTTATAGCCAAGTGGAACACCCGACCTACTCCGTCAGGCCGGGTGATAGAGTCTCTCCTATGGATAGGTTGCGACAACTTACCGCGGACCACATGGTCATTGCCAAACGTGTGGCGCCTCACGTGCATTCAACCGTTCAAATCGATTTTTCATCTATTGATGAAGAACGCCAGAAGATTGTTCGGGACGATGGTACTCGAGTCAGTTATAGCGCTTTTGTCACTTGGGCTTGCTCTCGTCTTTTGGCTAGATTCAAGAATATCAATGCAGTGTTATCTGGCGAGGATATCATTGAGCGTAACAATGTAAATATCGGGATAGCTGTTGATTTGGATCCTGGGCTCATTGTTCCTGTGATCAAGGATGCGGATTCACTTAATGTCACAGAAATTTCAAAAAACATTGCTGATCTAGCTGATAGAGCACGTTCTGGGAATTTGTCACCTGAAGAAATCCAGGAATCCACTTTTTCGATCACCAATCCAGGTGTTTTAGGCACTTTATTTGGGATGCCGATAATTCCGAAAGGCACATCCGCTATTCTTGCAGTGGGTGCTATTGAAAAACGGCCTCTAGTTGTAGAAGGTAGTGACGACATTAAGGATGAGATTGCAATCCGAAAAACCTCTCTGTTTACCTTGGCATTCGATCATCGAATTGTAGATGGTGCAGATGCTGCAAGGTTCCTCCGGGAATTGAAACAGATGTTGGAGGATTTTCCAGTAAATGCTTAGATTGAAGGTCATGTTTGAGATTGTTCAGTGGGATTAGGCGGTCTTGAAATCAAAAATCTAGGGTTGATGCCCTATAAGGAAAGCCTTCGAATACAAGAGAAGTTAGTGCTATCGAGGCGGTCTGGGGAAGTCCCCGACCAACTACTAATGCAAGAGCATCCCCATGTGATAACTGTGGGAAAATCTTCGTCAGAAGAACATATTTTAGTGACGGAAGAACAGATCAATGATTTGGGGATAAACGTTTTCAAGGTAGGCCGTGGAGGAGATGTGACCTACCACGGACCAGGCCAACTTGTGGGCTATCCAATTCTGGACCTGAAACCTAATCGAAAAGATCTTCACCGTTATCTTAGAGATTTGGAAGAGGTACTTATAAGATCTCTCGCCGTTCTCTCAATCGAGGGAAGAAGAAGAGAAAAAATGACCGGTGTTTGGGTAGAGGGAAGAAAAATAGCAGCAATAGGGGTGCGCGTATCAAGTCAGTGGATTACTTCTCACGGATTCTCAATCAATGTCTGCAACGATTTGTCCTATTTCGAGACCATCGTACCCTGTGGTATTAAAGACGTCGAGATTACTTCAATCACTAATGAACTAGGAAAAAACATAACGATTGGGGCTGTCACAAGAATTGTCGTGCAGGAATTTAGAGAAGTTTTCCACACAAATGTTGAATGTGATCCATATTAAGGGGTATGCGAAGACTTTATTTGTGAGTCCAGTTGAGGTAATTGCTGTCGACAAGGCCATGTGAATCACTTCCTGTCTTAGCAGCAGTAGTCGCAAGATGGTCAACGTATTCATTTTGCGAATGGCCATCATGTCCACGAACCCATTTCCAGTCTATTTGATGGTTCGTAACTATTCGATCCAAGTCTTGCCAAAGAGAGAGGTTTTCAATCTTTCCCGATTTTCTTTTCCAATTTCTATTTTTCCAAGAGTTGATCCAGTCAGTCATTCCTTTAATTAGATATTGACTATCAGAAACAAAACGGACATTCCTTGGTAGGTCACCAATATACCTTAGGCCGACTATAGCACTTTTCAAAGCCATTCTGTTGTTAGTGGTATCAGATTCGTAAATCCAGTAGTCTTTTCTAACCAGGAGTCCCTTACACCAGTATTCTAGCATGCCGGCTGCACCTCCAGGACGTTTAGAGCCTTGGAATTGGTTGCCGAGACAGGATTCGTCGGCATAGATAGTGATCTTGGTTTCTTGTTCCATGTTTTGATTTGGCGCATAGAGGATGAAGACTAAAAGTTAATGAGTGAAAGTAGGACGAGCAGGCCGTTTATGGAACCGATGGGAAGGATTTACTTGACGTCGGTCTGAGCAGGTCTACATTGTGGCCCAGGATCTAAAAAGATTTAGAGTAGATGAGGAGACAACCAGATGCTTAGTGAGAAACCAAAGAATCCTGTCTACCTTTTGTTGGAAGATGGAAAGCGATTCGATGGAGTTGGTTTTGGGTCTGCTGGCAGATCTATCGGTGAAGTGGTTTTCAATACTTCGATGACAGGATATCAGGAAATTCTCACTGACCCTTCCTATTCTGGACAGCACGTTGTCATGACGTATCCACTTATTGGAAACTATGGCGTGAATGAGATCGATGTTGAATCTGATGGCCCTAAAGTGGCCGGCTTCATAGTTCGCGAACTACCTGGAGTATATTCTTCTTGGAGGGCTACGTCTTCCATAGAGGATTATCTCTTGACTAACGGAGTTGTGGGCATAGCGGAAGTAGATACTAGAGCGCTGACCAGGCATATTCGTTCTGAAGGGGCAATGCGGGGGGCTATCGCTTCAGCGGACGTCACTGAGTCGGAGCTGCTTAATTCAGTTTTAGACCACCCAACTATGGAGGGTCTAGATCTAAGTGTTGCAGTCTCGACATCAACACCTTACGAGATAGAAGCCCTTGGAGAAGAGAATTTCCATGTCATTGCTTATGATTGTGGTGTTAAGGCCCATTCTCCTAAGCTTCTCTCAGAGAGGGGATGTCGAGTTACGGTGCTACCGGTGGACACTCCCCTGGAACAAGTGTTAGCCCTTGAACCAGATGGTTTGTTCATCTCCAATGGTCCAGGCGACCCTGCTGCAGTGCGGAAATCAGAGGAGATGATTCTTGGGGTTGCTAATAAAAATGTCCCTATTTTTGGAATTTGTCTTGGACATCAATTGATAGCACGAGCTTTCGGCGCAGAGACGTATAAACTCCCATTTGGTCATCACGGAGCTAATCATCCGGTTCGCAATATTGATCATAATACAGTAGAGATAACTTCTCAGAACCATGGGTTTTCGGTTCGTTTGAATGACAGTCAGGAGATATGTGGGGCTCCAGATTTAAGGTTGACACATGTTAATTTGTACGACGGCACCGCAGAGGGTTTGATCCATCAAGATCGGCCCGTGTTTTCAGTACAGTATCACCCCGAGGCTGCTCCAGGCCCACATGACAGTAAGTATCTATTTGATCAGTTCGTGGAGTTAATGGAAAAATCGAATAATTAAATTGGAGCTCAATGCTGACTCCAGATATGCCAGACGGATTTTCTCTTTGAGCAGCCATATCAAAAGGTCTAAATAATTGAGTGTTTTCTAAACAATTCAATTTCACAATTCGAGAGATGTGTAACTCGATTTATGTCTAAATGCCCAGGTTTTTTGTTGTCAATTTACGCTCTAACATTGTCGCACGCTTGATCGTCTAATATGTATTAAATGGGCAAGCCATTACTCACAATATTAGGAGGAGCCATGACTAAAGCGGATTTAGTGGAAGATGTTATGGAAGCGATTGGCCCTGGGGTCACAAAAAAAGATTGTGCTCTAATACTGGATGGATTCCTTAATGCTGCTAAGCGTAGTCTGGAGAAAGGGGAGAGTATTGAGATAAGAGGCTTTGGAACGTTAGCGGTGAGGGAACGTAAGAGCAGGCTGGCTCGAAACCCAAGGACTGGGGAAGCGGTGAGAGTCCCCGCTAGGAAAATACCAGTTTTCAAACCCTCAAAACATCTCAAATCTTGTGTAAGGTGAGACCAACCCGACAAGCAATGGTCTGCGAGGACGGAGACAGATTTAGACCCTAGTGTTTTTTGTGTTTCTGTTAATTAGCAACAAATATTTACATTTTATATGATATGCAGTTGTCATTACTATTTAACATGGAGAGACTTGCAGGCATCTACTTAAATGACAGAAACAGAAGAAGATCTCTTAAAACAAACTTCGGATGACATTTTAGTCGATCTGGCCCGTTCTGGAGATTTGGGTGCTATCGATGCTTTGATTGATAGGTACTACAATATTTGTTTTAGGATATGCATGACTATTTTGGGAGATCAAGATCATGCATCTGATGCTTGCCAGAACTGTTTTTTGAAAATCATCAAAAATATTAATAAATATAGGGGTGATGGAAGTTTCCGTGGATGGGCCCTTACAATTGCAAGGAATGAATCCTTGGGTTTTCTTCGTCGCGTAAAATTGAGAAAAGAAGTTGTGATAGAAGGAGAGGTCTTATATGCAAGAGAAGGAAAGCCAGGTGATATATCTGGCGATGTCATTATAGCAATGGAAGCGTCAAGGGTGAGAAAAGCTTTTACCAATCTTCCTGAGAAACAACGATTGACAGTCCAATTGAGGATTGATGACGGCCTTAGTTTTAGAGAAATCGGAAGGGTGATCGGATCCTCTGAGGGATCTGCTCGCGGAAATTATTACCATGGGATACGTAAATTAAGGAAAATATTAAAATCATGATCATTTGGGACTGCGTAGAAGCAAAACGATATCTTTCTCGCTCGATTCGAGATGAGATATCGTACCGTTTACAACAGGAATTAGAGGGGCATATATCCAATTGTGAAGAGTGCGCCACTGAACTCGAATTGACTAGGGAGTTGTATTCTTTGCGGGCCGCCACTCCACCAGATTTGCTACCAAAGATTAAAAAAGCAGTTCGAATTGATATGGTTGGCCTAGAGAAGAATGTATGGAAACAGTATTTGCCAGCGGCCGCACTTATTGCTTTTCTGATTTCTGCAGGCCTTATAGATAGAGTGTTTTTCCTTCCAGAGATAAGCTCTCTGGAACAAGATTTTTTTGTCCAAGTATGGCCAAGTGAAGATGATGACTTGGCTGGCTCCTTAGTTCTGGACAATTTATCTAATGAGAGTTTGAATCTTTTATTCGAGGAGATCAGATGAGTAAGAGCTTGCTAGTAATGGCCTTGGCGTTGACTACTCTTTTATCCGCGACCCACCTGCAGGCTACACAGCGTCAATCAACTGAAAGAAGAATGCGGCTCCCTCAGCAGC
>Ga0315332_10001919_pt1 | contig 11389 bp, 8 predicted proteins | sample M110034915metaG_FD_203455 | JGI IMG/M metagenome (GOLD analysis project Ga0315332, IMG submission 203455) | Ammonia-oxidizing marine archaeal communities from Monterey Bay, California, United States - M1 100m 34915 | ecosystem: Environmental > Aquatic > Marine > Intertidal zone | place: USA... | reverse complement strand
CGGCTCGAGAAAGGTCGCAAGCCGCGCCGCGAGGTGCTCGCCGAAGCCTGAGAGCGCAGTGAGCGGAGCGGCTCCGCCACGACCCAGCCCATCCCCGCCGACCTCCGCGACGACCCGGTCGATGCCGGTCTTGACGATCCAGGCCGGCAATAATTCGAGCGCGAAGATGGGAAGGAAGAGCAGGAGCGTGAACGCGATCTGCCTCCAGAAAGGACGGACGTAGGGCCATAGGCGAAGCAGCAGTCGCGTGTCGTAGGCCTTGCCGAGTTCCTCCTCGCCGAAGGCGCCCTGATCCCCCGGCGCGCTCATCTCAGCTCTCCTCCCACCGTGCGATTTTCCTCTTCGAGGGTCGCATGCTGCTCTTCTCGCCGATCCTCTTCGTATTGCTCCAGCGCGAGGCGTGCGTAGAGCCCTTCCTTGGCCAACAGCTCTTCGTGCGTCCCCCGCTCCACGATACGCCCCTCGTCGAGCACCACGATCTGATCGAGGCGACGGACCGAATGAACCCGGCTGGCGATGACGACGACCGTCCGACCCGAGAAGACTTCCCCGAGTTCGGCCTGGATCCGCCGCTCCGTTTCGGCGTCGACCGCGGAGAGCGTGTCGTCGAGGATCAGGATCCGGGGCTCGAGCGCGAGGGCCCGGGCCAGAGCCGCTCGCTGCCGTTGACCACCAGAGAGCATCACGCCCCGCTCCCCGACCAAGGTGTCGAAACCTGCAGGCAGGTCTTTGATGTCTCCGGCCAGCTGGGCGCGCTCGGCCGCGAGGCGAACCTGCTCCCGATCGGTCCCGGCGGGCAATCCGTAGGCGATGTTTTGATCGATTGGCAAAGAGAAGAGGAAGGAATCCTGCGGCACCATCGAGATCGACTCCCGCAACCGCCTGAGTGCGATGCCGTTGACGTCTCGGCCGTCGACGAAGACCTGGCCGTCCTCCGCCTCGAGGATCCGCGGGATCATGGCCGCCAGGGTCGACTTGCCCGAACCCACGGGACCGACGACCCCCAAAGAGCTGCCAGCGGGAACCTTGAGCGACACATCCGCCAGCGCGGGCGCCCGTCCATCCTGCCCAAAGCTGAAGGAGAGCCCTCGGAATTCGATCTCCCCGTCGAGTTCCCCCGGATCGACCGCGTCCGCTCGGTCCCGAATCGTCGGCTCGACGTTGAGGATCTCATCGATCCGCTGCATGGCAGAGGCGCCCCGCTGCAGCAGGCTGACCGAGTAGCCCAGCATCATCGTCGGAAACGTGAGCTGTCGTGCGTAGATCGTGAACGCGAAGAGAGATCCCGCCCGCAGCTCCCCCGCCGCGATCATGTCGAGTCCCACGAAGAGGACCATGCCGAGCCCCGCGGCCGGCAGCAATCCCGTGATCGCGGGCATCGAGGCGCTGGCCCTCACCAGCTTCAACTGACGCTCACGCAGGTGATCGTTCGCGTCTCCGAATCGCGCGGCCTGATCCCGCTCCATCGCGTACGCCTTGACGACGCCGATGCCCGCGATGCTCTCCTGCACCAGATTCGACATCGACGCGAGGGACTCCTGGGCCGCGAGGCTCCGCCGGAAGAGTCGTGCGCCGATCATGCGCGAGACCACGATGAAAAGCGGATAAGGGATGACCATCAGCAGCGCGAGCTTCAGGCTGTAGGTCGACATGAAGAAGAAAGCGCCCACGAAGAGGATCGGGCTCTGGGCAACCGACAAGAGGCCCGGACCGAGCAGCAGTCGGACCGAGTTCAGATCGTTGACGCAGCGACTCATCAGATCGCCGGTGCGCCAGTTGAAATAGAAGGACTGCGGCTGCTTCTGGAGATGCGCGAAAAGATCGTTGCGGATCTCGTACTCGACCTCTCTCGCGGCGTCGAAGACCAATTGACGACTGAAGAAGCGCAGTACCCCGCCCGCCAGGGCCAAGCCGAAGAGAATCCAGCAAAGGCGCACGACCGCCTCGGAGGAGACCTCGGGATCGATCAACCCGTCCACTGTCCGCCCGACCATCATCGGAATCGCATTGAATACAAGCGTGTAGGCCACCACGGCCACGAACCAGATGAGGTAGTAGCGCCAGTTGCGCCGCAGGTAGACGGCGAGTCGGCGCAGCGCGTGACGAACCGGCTCCGAGGACTCGACTTGATTCGATTCCAGGTCGTCGCTCACCGGCCCATCCTCGCCGCGAGTCGCTCGCGATCCCAGCCGAGGAACCAGCCCAGCAACGCCACCTGATGCCAAAGCAACGTTCGTCGAAATCCGCGCGCGCGGTATCGCCGAGAGGACGTCATCGCCCGCAGCGGAAGCCGACCCAGTCGACCCGCTCGTCGGATCCCCCGGACGAGATCGAGATCTTCCATGATCGGCACGTTCGGAATTCCGCCCATCTGCTCCAACACTTCTCGGCGCACGAAGAGCGCCTGGTCACCATAGGGAAGTCCGAGCAAGGCCACGCGCACTCCGACCCACCACTGCACCCAGCGCTCCCACTTCCCACGCTCCAAGAATTGAAAAGTGAAGGCCCCACCCGCCACACCGGGGTCGGACATGAGCTTTTCCACTTCTGAGGACCAGCCCGGCTCGAGCCGGGTATCGGCGTGCAGAAAGAGCAGGATCTGCCCCTGCGCGGCTCGACTCCCCAGGTCAAGCTGCGCTGCCCGGCCGCGCGCATGCCCCGGCCCTCCGGGTAGCGAAAAAACGCGTGCTCCGGCCTCCCGCGCAAGGCGACGGGTCTGGTCCCGACTGCCGCCGTCCACCACGAGCACTTCGACCGGACCCGACGCATCCCCCCCATGATCCTCGGCCCGGCTCTCCCGGGGCGTCCGATCGCAGGCACTCTCCACGGCCGCCACGATCCATGCCGCCTCGTCCAGCGCAGGGATCACGACCGAAATTTTCACCGCGGCAGGCTAGCCCGTAACCCGCGCCCCTGCTCCATGCCGTCCCTGAGGCCCTCGCGGGCCGCCCGGACCGTTCCGCGCCAAGCTCGATTGACTGCCCCGGAACCTTGGCTTATCACTCGCCCGTGGCACGATCCCCCGACGACCCCAACGCGCTCGCGGACGGCGCATTCAGCCAGACCTCTGCACCGGCCTACGCCGCCGCGGGGGTCGACCTGGATCACGACGAATCCTTCATCGACGACGTGAAGGAAATCGCGAAGGGGACCTTCCGTCCAGAGGTCCTCAGCTCGATCGGCGGCTTCGCCGGAATGTTCAAGGCGCCCGAGCGCTACCAGGACCCGATCTTCGTCGCGGCAACGGACGGCGTCGGCACCAAGCTCAAGCTGGCCGCAAAGATTGGCCGCTACGACACGATCGGAATCGACTGCGTCGCCATGGTCGTCAACGACCTGGTCGTGCAAGGCGCAGAACCCCTGATTTTTCTGGACTACCTGGCCATGGGAGATCTCGACAAAGAGACCGCAGCAGACGCCCTCCGCGGGATTGCCGAGGGCTGCAAGCGGGCGGGGGCGGCCCTGTTGGGGGGCGAGACGGCCACGATGCCTGGCGTCTACGCGAAAGGGGAGCTGGAGATCGTCGGATTCAGCGTCGGGGTGGTCGAGCGAAACGGGGTCATCGACGGCTCCACGATCTCGGACGGGGACGTGCTGATTGGTCTCGCCTCGAGCGGATTCCACAGCAACGGCTACTCGCTGGTCCGATCCGTCCTCGACGCCGGCCTTGAATCGGGGCGGTTCGACCTCTTCGAAGAGCCTCCCGGGATGCGCACCACCCTGGCCAGCGCGCTGATCGCGCCCACGAAAATCTACGTCAAGCCCCTTCTGAACCTGATCCGCGACTTCGACATCCACGGCATGGTGCATGTCACGGGCGGCGGGTTCGACGGCAATATCCCTCGGGTCTTGCCCGCGGGTGTGCGCGCACGGGTCGATACCCAGGCTTGGCCCCGACCCGACGTCTACGAGTGGGTCGCCCGAGAGGGGAAAATCCCGGAAACCGAGATGCTCCGCGTCTTCAACTGCGGAATCGGGATGATCGTCGTGGTCCCTGAGGCCTCTGCAGAGGAAGTGCTGCACCGCTTGCCGGGATTGGGAGAGCGCGGCTACCGAATCGGCACGATCGAGCGAAAGAAAGAGAACGAGGCCCCGATCCTCTTCGACCCCGGCTTTCTCGGAATCGACCCGACCGACCCGACCCGCTGAGCCCCGCGGCCCGTCGCGCCGGCCCATCCCGACCCTGCGAAGAGACACGGAGCGGTGCCCATGGTCGCGATCCCTCAACTCGACCCCAGTGAGGCCCCCCGCGCGCGACGCTGGGACGCCCTCATCCTGGGCAGTGGCCTATCCGCCCTGGTCGCTGCCGCCCGCATCAGCGCGGCCGGCCAGCGGGTGCTCGTCGTCGAAGAGGAGGCCCGGGCCAAGCTGCCCGCCACGCTGAAGGAGCCCTTCTTCCTGAGCGGCTTACGGGATCAGGGAATCCTCGACGCGACGCTCCGAACCCTCAACGTGCCGCTCATCGACAGGCGCCGCATCGCGAACGAGCGACTGGCCTACCAGGTGGCGAAGGACCCGTACCGGCTCGACGTCGGACAACCGCTCCTCATGGCGGAGGAGTTCGTCTCCTGGGGCCTCGCCAAACCCGACGAAGCCCAGACGCTGGTCCGACGCCTCGTCGAGGCCTCCGAGATCGAACGCACCCTCCTCTTCGAATCCCCCTTCGTGCGGATCGGTCGGCGAAGCGCGAATACCGGGGCCTCTCCGGCGCGGGCGACGCCCACCCCGGCTGCCCAACCTCACCGCCGAGGCCTCCCCGGCGAAGTCGCCGAGATCACAGGCCCCCTGCGCGAGCTTCTGGACGCCCAGATCCGAGCACTCTCGAACCTCGCCACACGCATTCCATCACCCGAGGCGCGCGCCCGCCTGTGGGGCCTCGGATTAGCGGGGGGAGCCGGTTTCTCCGACGATCCGCCCTGGCTCCTCGACCTGCTCCGCAAGCGCTTGACCTCGCTGTACGGCGACATGCGGCGGCTGCCCGGAGCGTTCGAGCTCGTACAGGTCTCCGGACAGCCAGGCATCCGCGTCATCCAGAGTGGCGAGATCTGGTTGGGGCGCGCACTCGTCATCGCAGCGGCACCCTCCGCGCTGCGCGACGCCCACGGCTCAGACCCACGCCGACCTGCCCCGGATCAGCTGGCTCCAGCCGCGCAACGGGCCTATCGCGCCGTCGGCCTCTTTCGCATCTCGACCGAGAGTCTGCCCGAAGGCATGGGCGCCCGGCTGATCCTGCCCGGTTCGACGGGGACAGACACACGGCCCTCCCCCACTCTGACCGTGACCGCTTTCCCCTCCCAAACCCACCCCCAGCGCGTCGACCTGATCGCGCGGGCCGTATTGACCGACGTAACCCCAGCGGAGCTCGACGAGCGCCTCGCGGCCTTTCGCAACGAAGCGGCGGGGCGGATTCGGGCACTGATGCCTTTCTCGGGCGACGGTCTCGAGAGCGTGGACGTCGACCTGCCGATCTGGGACAGCGACGACGGCTGGCTCGAGGACCCCGCGCAGGACGGGGCCTGGCCCGCAGAAATCGACTTGCGGATATCCTCGAAACCCCAGACCTATCATCTCGACCGGGCAGCCGCCGCGGGACTCGGATTCGAGGGCGATTTGCTGCTCGGCTGGCGCGGCGGCGATGCTCTCGCCCGAGCACTCGGCTGATCAAAACCGACCGCCCTTCACGCCGAGGAGATACGGCAACCTCTTGGAAACCCAAAGCGAAATCGACCCGACGTCAGCCGCGATCGGCTCCACGCCGACCTCCGCCCCGTCTCATTGGGCCGCCCTCGGTCGCCTACTCGCAAGCTCCTTGTCCTATTGGAAGACGATCGGCTTCGTCCTCGCCTGCGGCGGGGCCCTCGCCTTCGTCCGATACCTACGCGCCTACCTCGTCAAACCCCTTACGGACGATGTCCTCCTCCCCCTCGGCCGCAAGGAGATCGCGCTCGACGGCCTCGAGCCGACCCTCCTGCACCTCGGCCTGATCCTCGGAATCACGATCCTCGCGCAGCCCATCATGGTCTTTCTACGCGCGTATTGGTCGCACTGGATCGTCGCCAGCGTGCGACGAGACGTCGACCAGGCCGTCGCTGCAAGATTCCTCGCCGTCCCCCTCTCCGCCCACCGAAGCGGAACGAGCGGGGACCTGCTCTCGCGCGCAATCGCCGACGCACAGCTCTCCTGCCAGGCGGTCCTGCTCATCTACACCCAGGTCCTGCTGCACCTCCAACTCTTGATCGGCGGGCTCATCGCGCTCTTCCTCGCGAGCTGGCAGCTGGCTCTCGTCACGATCTTCACGATGCCCCCGCTGCTCATCGTCGTCGCTTATTTCGGGAGCCGCGTCCAAAATCAGACCCGGCGCCGACAGCAGACCCAGAGTGACCTCTCTCAGCGGCTCGTCGCGATCCTCTCGGGCATCAAGGTGATCAAGGCCTTCCAGGGACAAGAGCTCGAGGAAGAGGCCTATCGCCTCGAGGAGGGCAAGTTCTTTCGGCGCAACATGAAGGTCGTCGGCAACGGCATCGCCGCCCGCGCCGCCGGCGAATTTCTGAATCCACTGGCTGCCATCGCGGTCCTCGGCCTCGGTTTTTGGCTGAGCCAGCGCGGTCTGTGGGGCCTCTCCGTCGGAACACTCGGCTGGTTCGCGGGGATCCTGCTCACCGCCTACAGGCCGCTCAAGGGGCTGATCCAGGCCTACTCGAAGCTCATGGAGTCGGCGGCGGGTGCCCAACGGCTCTACGAAGTACTCGACGCCCCAGGCGAGCCCGTGGACCCGCCCAACGCCCGGACGCTGTCGGGCCTCCACCATCGCATCCGCTTTCGCGACGTCCACTTCGACTACGGCGAGCGCCCGGTTCTGGCGGGCATCGACCTCGACGTCGCGCCCGGCGAGGTCATCGCCGTCGTCGGTCGTACCGGGGCGGGCAAATCGACCCTCGCCGACCTCGTGCTGCGTTTCCATGACCCGACGCGGGGCGCGATCGAGATCGACGGGGTCGATCTACGCGAGATCGCTCGCAGCTCCTTTCTCGACGCAGTCGCCGTCGTCACCCAGGAGCCTTTCCTCTTCGACGTTTCGGTCTTCGAGAATATCCGGTACGGCCGACACGATGCGTCCGAGGCCGAGGTCCACGCCGCCGCTCGCGCGGCGTCGGCGGAGGAATTCATTCAAGCGCTACCGGAAGGCTACGACACGCCCGTGGGAGAATTCGGGCTTCGGCTTTCGGGCGGGCAACGTCAGCGCTTGACCATCGCACGGGCGATCCTCGCGGATCCCGCGATTCTCGTCCTGGACGAGGCGACGAGCGCCCTCGATGGTCCAACCGAAGCTGCCGTCCAGCGGGCGATCGAAGGGCTTCGCGGAGAGCGCACGATCTTCCTGATCGCTCATCGGCTCTCGACGATCCGCCAGGCCGACCGAATCGTGGTGCTCGACGAGGGGCGGATCGCTCAAATCGGCGATCACGCGGCCCTCCTCGCGCGCCCCGGCCTGTATCGCGAGCTCGCCGGAGTCGAGGAAAGCCCCTCAGCCTGAGGCCTTCGAGACCGTCCGACGCTCCCAGTGCTTCGCGTATTTCAGGAAGACGTAGAACGCACTCGCGCAAGCGATCACGAAGCCCGGCAGACCGTCCCGAAAGCCCTGCTTCAAGACGTAGGCACGCAAGAAACGGGCGGGCGGACGCAACACGAGGTCCCGCAGGCGCGCGGGCTTTCCTGCGGCCGCCAAAGCCTGAGCCGCTTGTTCACTAAAGAATTGGATGCGATCCACCTGATCCGCGAGATCGCGGTAGCTGTAGTGCTCGAGTTCGCCCGAGAGAGAAGCGACCGCGCCGTCCACCTCGACTCGTCCATGGGGATCCGAACCGACGAAACGTGCACGGGATCGACGAAAGAGTCGCAGCTTCCAGTCCGGAAAGAAGTCCCCGTGATGGATCCAGCGCCCCAAATGGAACGTCACTCGGTTCAGCCGGTAGGCGACAGGCAGCGTACTCTCCTCGCGCCCGTCCACGCTCTGCAAAGCCGCCTCCAGCGACGACCGCAGTGGCGAGGGCACGACCTCGTCGGGGTCGACAATGAGGACCCAGTCGTGCTTGGCGAGCCCAGTGCAATAGCGCTTCTGCTCGACATCGCCCTGGTAGAGCCGAGTTTCGACCCGATGCGCCAGACGACGAGCCACCGCTTCCGTGCCGTCTCGACTGCGGGAGTCGACCACGACCACCAGCTCGTCCGCCCAGGCGAGCGCCGCCAGACAGCGTTCGAGTTCTGCCTCCTCGTCGCGCGCGAGCAGACAGACCGAAAGCGGCAGCCTGCTGCCGCGCGACACCGAGGGCACATTCGCGGCGGAACTCATCCCCTCAGCCGCTCGACCGAACGCACGCCCTTGACCTTTCGAATTTCGCGCATCACGGCGTTCAGGGTCTTTGCGTCGTGGACCCACAAATCGAAGGTCTGCTCAGCGGAACGCCCGACCTCGTCGCCGGACGAGACGCGGGCCGATCCGATGTTGATTCCCGCGGCCGAGATCGTGTTCGTGATCTTCGCGAGCATCCCGGGCTCGTCCCGGGACAACACACGGATCGCGATCGCCCGCCGGGTTTCGATATCCGCGTCCCATTCGACCTCGATCCGTCGGTCCGGATCCAATGCGAAGACCTTCACACAAGCGCGATTATGAACGGTGACGCCCCGGCCCCGTGTGACGAAGCCGATGATCTCGTCTCCGGGCAAGGGCTCGCAGCAGCCGGCGAAGCGAACGAGAACGTCCGCGGTCCCCGACACGCGGACACCCGAGGACGAGCGCCGGCGCTCGCGCTGGAAGAGGCGCCGAATCCGGCGAGGCACCACCTTCGCCCCAGCAGGTGCCTGCTCCTCCTCGAGCGCCTCTTGTCCTCCCAGCCGGCGTGCGAGAACACCGGCCGCGATCTTGCCGTAACTGATCGATGCAAAGAGGTCCTCAGTCGAGTTTCCACCGAACTCGCCGACGACATAACGATCGAGACTTCCATCCTCCTGGACCCGAGACAAGGTCAGTCCGACTTTCCTCAGCTCTCGGCTCAAGATATCTCGGCCGAGATCGATGGCGCGCTCCTTCCCGGCCTGCCGGATCGAATGACGGATATGGTTGCGCGCCTTGCTCGAAACGGAGAATTCGAGCCAATCCTTTCGAGGAATTTGGTTCGCGCTCGTGACGATTTCGACCGTGTCTCCATCACGCAATTTCTGACGCAGAGGGACCAGCCGACCGTTCACCTTCGCTCCCGCGCAATGCGAACCCACTTCACTATGGATGGCATACGCGAAGTCGACGGGGGTCGCTCCCACCATCAAGTTGATCACTTCTCCGGTCGGCGTAAAAACGAAAACCTCGTTTGGAAACAGGTCGAGCTTCACGGCATCCAGGAACTCGTGGGGATCGGAAAGTTCCTTCTGCCACTCCACGAGTTGTCGGAGCCAGTCGAATTTCGAGTCATCGTCGGCCGCGCCGACCCGGCCCTCCTTGTATTTCCAATGCGCGGCGATCCCCAACTCGGCGTCGCGATGCATCTCCGAGGTACGGATCTGCACTTCCATCCGCTCGCCGAATTCCCCGATTACCGTCGTGTGCAGCGACCGGTACCCGTTTGGCTTGGGTAGCGCGATGTAGTCCTTGAAGCGCCCGGGAACCGGGGACCAGATCGAGTGAACCTGACCTAGCACCGCATAGCAATCTTCGATGCGCTGCTCGACCACGATCCGAAAGCCAATCGCGTCGTAGATTTGCTCGAGCTCGAGGTCCTGGCTCCGCATCTTCGCATAGATCGACGAGATGTCCTTGACGCGCCCTCGGACCTCGCAGGAGATCCCCACCTCCGCCAGCTTCGCAGAGATGATCCCGATCACGTTCTCGATGTACTCTTCACGCTCTTCTCGAGAGAGCGAGAGCTGCGCTTCGAGTTCTTCGGCCGACTCGGGTTCGAGGCAGCGGAAGGAGAGATCCTCGAGCTCCTGCTTCATCCAATACACGCCCAAGCGATGCGCCAGAGGGACATAGATGTCCATCGTCTCCTGAGCGACTCGCCGACGACTCTCCTCCTTCATGTATTGAATCGTCCGCATATTATGCAGACGATCGGAGAGCTTGATCATCAGGATGCGGATGTCCTCGGACATCGCGACGAGCATCTTGCGGAAATTCTCGGCCTGCTGCTCTCGCGCGCTTCTGAACTCGATCCGCGCGATCTTCGTGAGTCCCTCCACGAGGAACGCCACCTTCTCGCCGAAGAGCCGCTCGATCTCGTCCCGAGTCGTCAGCGTGTCCTCGAGCGTATCGTGGAGCAGACCGGCGATGATGGTGTCTTCGTCCACGTTCAGATCGAGCAGAATGCCCGCGACCTCGAGCGGATGGATCAGATAGGGCTCGCCGGAAAGACGCTCCTGCCCGTCGTGCACTTTCGCCGTGAAGACATAGGCCCGCTGCAGCCGCTCCAGATCGGCCTGCGAGTCGGAATCGAGCATCCGGTCAGCGATGTCGTTGAAGCGCAGCATACGAAGGCCTTGCCTCGGGCAGATGAAATGAAAACGCGAGTTTTTCCGGCAAGTTAGAGATAACCTGTCGCGTCAAAGCGTACCCTTAGGATGCCCCCTGAGCAACGCGCAGCCGGATCAGACCCCCAGCCCGCGCGCCTGCCAACGCTCCAGGACGACCGAGCGACCGTGGGCCTGCGCGATCTCGTGCTCTCGCCCATCCCGAACTGCAGAGAGGACGTCGAGAAGCTCTTCGACGGCGAGGTCGAGGTCGTCGTTGACGATGGCGAAGTCGAAATGTTTCGCCGCCGCGAGTTCGCGATCCACCAGCGCCATTCGCCGGGCAATAACGGGATCCGAGTCGGTCTGCCGGTTTCGAAGCCGTTCCTCGAGGACGGGCAGGCTCGGCGGCAGTAGAAAAACCAAGCACGCGTCGGGCATCCGCTCACGCACCTGCTCTGCACCCTGCACCTCGATCTCGAGGACGACGTCTCGCCCTGCATCGATGGGGGCTTGGATGGCCGCCCAGCTCGTCCCGTAGAGGTTGCCGTTGTACTCCGCATGTTCGAGAAAGGCCTGCTCGCGGACCATCGCGAGGAATGCCTCCTCGTCGACGAAGTGGTAGTCGGCTCCGTTACGTTCGCCGGTTCGCGGCGGGCGCGTCGTATGGGAAACCGAGAGGGTGAGCGTCTCGTCCTTTCCCAGAATGCGGCGACAGAGCGTGGTCTTCCCGGTACCCGACGGCGCCGCGATCACAAAAACGTGCCCCTGACCCGCGCGACGCATTACTCGCCGTCGCCCCCAACGAAGTCGGGCGCGAGGCGCGCCGCGATCGTCTCCGGCGTGATCGCCGAGAGAATAACATGGTCGCTGTCCGTAACGAGAA
>Ga0315332_10001909_pt1 | contig 11405 bp, 6 predicted proteins | sample M110034915metaG_FD_203455 | JGI IMG/M metagenome (GOLD analysis project Ga0315332, IMG submission 203455) | Ammonia-oxidizing marine archaeal communities from Monterey Bay, California, United States - M1 100m 34915 | ecosystem: Environmental > Aquatic > Marine > Intertidal zone | place: USA... | reverse complement strand
TATGAAATCAAGAGAGGGAAAGTAAAGATCAACCATATTGATGGGAAAAAAGAAATAAGAGTAGATGCCAATCTTTTTGATGCCGAACTTGCAGGTCAGGTAAATGAAAAGATAAACAGACAACTTCTATCAAATATGGGGAATTTATTTCCAGAAGTAAATTACCAAATAAAAGGACAAGCTGAAAGAGCAGCTGATTCAGGTCAAAGACTTAGTATTGCATTTATGATCAGTATTATTTTAATCATGATTACTATCTCTCTAAATTTCAAGTCCTTTTATCAATCTAGATTGATTCTCATGGTAGTTCCAATTGGGATTTTTAGTGCTCTTTTAGGTCATGGAATTGTTGGGAAACCATTTTCTGTCTTAAGTATTTGGGGAGTTGTAGCATTGATAGGGATTCTAGTTAATGATGCGGTTGTTATGCTAGATCAGTTTAATAGAAATTTAATAAAAGGAGAAAACATAAATACTGCTGTTATAAATGCAGGAAGATCAAGATTTAGAGCAATTATTTTAACAACAATAACTACAGTAGCTGGTCTTTACCCTCTGATAATGGAAACCAGCTTTCAAGCTCAATTTTTAATTCCAATGGCTATTTCTGTTGCCTATGGAGTGTTATTCGGAACCATTATTATTTTATTTTACTTCCCTCCACTAATTTTATATTTCAATGACCTTAGAAGAACTAGGTGGTGGCTTTGGAGGGGCGGTCCTGAAGCACCTTCAAAAATTGAGGTAGAACCTATTACAAAAAATTTAAAAAGATCACAAGAATTTATAGAATCATAAATGAAAAAATCTATTTCCATATTACTTTTCATAGTTCCTTTAATAATTATTTCCCAGGATTCACTTTCAATTAAAGATGCTATTGAATTAGGATTAAAAAATAATTTTGACATTCAGCTTACAAAGAAAAAATTAAGTATTGATTCTATTTTCAACACTTGGGGTGAAGCTGGCAGGTACCCATCAGTAGATTTAAATGCAGGACAGAACAATAGCATTTCTGATCAGAGTAACAATCCCACTTCATTTGTCAATAAAATAACTTCTAATTCATTAGACGGAGGATTATCTCTTAATTGGACTATTTTTAATGGTTTTAATGTTAGGGCTAATAAAATAAAATTAGAACAGCTTCAATCTCAAAGCGAAGGAAATGTTACTTTATTGATAGAAAACACCATTCATGGAATTATTCTATCCTATTATCAAATAAAACTTCAAAGAGACCAACTATCACTATTAAAAAACATACTTGAACTATCTAGAAAAAAATACCTATTTCAAAAAACTAAAAATGATATGGGGCTGGGTGTAACTATAGATCTATTACAATTTGAAAATGGTTACCTACAAGATAGCTCTAATTTAATCCTTCAGGAATTAAATTATAAAAATTCAGTTAGAAATTTAAATCTAATAATGGGTTCAGATATAGATAAACAATGGGTCTTTAATTCAAATATTACTCCTCCAAATAAATTCTATAATCTTGAAGATCTTAAACAAAAGATGCTTTCATCTAATAGTAATATTAAAAATCAATATTTAAATATCTCATTGATTAAGCAAGACATTCAAATTGCCAAATCAGTTTTTTACCCTGTTTTATCATTCAATGCTGGAGGCAATTTTAATACAAGTAGGTTTAATGCTACTTTTTCCATTCCAGGATCTACAACTACAACCCCTGGAGAAGGACTAGCAAGTGGACTTAATTATTATGGGAATTTTACACTGAATTTCAGAATATTTGATGGAGGTAAGGTTAGAAGAGGAATACAAGCACTCAAGGTTCAAGAAGAAGTAAATGTTATTGAAAAAACTCAACTAGAACAACAACTGTTACAAGAGTTATTAAATACATATGACAGCTATCAAACAAGAATAAAAATATTTGAAATCAATAAAAGAGCATTTCAAGTAGCAGAAAAAAACTTCAGGATTGCAGAGCTAAAAGAAAATAGTGGATTGATCAATTCATTTAATTTAAGAGATATTGAAATGGCATATCTTTCTGCCGGAATAGCATTATTTCAATCTTCCTACAACTTAATTGAAAGTAATGCAACACTTACAAAACTTACAGGAGGTATTATACAAGAATATGGAAGTGAACAATAGCACTTCACATTTACCATCTACTTTTCTAGTTTAGTAATTTCTAATTAATTTACAAAAATAGTATGCTTGCATAACTTTTTTTTTATATTCGTGAAAATTTACAATTGACGATATGCGACCAGAAGAAACGATAGACTTTCATATTAGATGGGCATGGTATAATATATCAAGAATGTATAATTTAAAAGCAAATGAGTTTGGAGGTAGTATGGCTACCGGATATGTGCTTTTAAATATTGATAAAGAAGGTACCCCATCAACAAAATTAGCACCTAAAATGGGGATGGAACCACGAAGTCTTACTAGAATGATAAAAACGCTAGAAGAAAATGGGTTAATTGAAAAGAAATCGGATGACCTAGATAAAAGATTGGTTAAATTATTTCTGACTAACAAAGGAAAGAAAGTTAGATCACAGGCAAAGGAAATTGTATTGTCATTTAATAAAAAAGTTCATGAAGAGATCAACGAAGAGGACTTGAATAAATGCTTTTCAGTTCTTACTAAACTGAATAACTTAATAGACAGAAACAACATATTCAATTAAAATGAAAAGAAACATTAAAAAAGTAGCTGTATTAGGATCTGGTGTAATGGGTTCTGCTATTGCATGCCACATGGCCAATGTAGGATTAGAAGTGCTTTTACTTGACATTATACCTGAAGATGCAAAAGATAGCAAAGATCAAAAAGTAAGGAATAAATTAGTAAATGACGCACTTAATAAGTCATTAAAATCAAAACCCTCCCCTATCTACAATAAAAGTTTTTCTAAAAGAATTTCTACTGGCAATATGACTGACAACATGAATCAAATTGCAGATTACGATTGGGTCATTGAAGTAGTTATAGAAAGATTAGATATTAAAAAAATTGTTTTTGATCAAGTTGAAAAACACAGAAAAAAAGGCACCCTTATTACTTCAAACACTTCTGGAATTCCCATTTCAAGTATGTTAGATGGAAGAACTGATGATTTTAAAAAACATTTTTTTGGCACTCATTTTTTCAACCCACCTAGGTATCTCAAATTATTAGAGATCATCCCTTCTCCTGAAACAGACCAAAGTAATATCGATTACATGATGAAATTTGGAGCTGATGTTTTGGGGAAAACAATGGTCCTTTGCAAGGACACACCAGCATTTATTGCTAACAGAGTTGGCGTTTATGCAATTCAAGACCTTTTCTATTCCGTAAAAGAATTAGACCTTAGTGTGGGTGAAGTTGATAAATTAACTGGTCCTATCATGGGAAGACCTAAGTCTGCTACTTTCAGAACTTGTGATGTAGTTGGGCTAGATACATTGGTGCACGTTTCAAATGGACTTAAAATAAACTGTCCCAAAGACGAAAGAAATGATGTTTTTGAAATACCGGATTATGTTTCAAAAATGCTAGATAAAAATTGGCTAGGCAGTAAATCTGGTCAAGGATTTTACAAAAAATCAGTAGATAATAAAGGTAAAAAGACCATTTTAGAATTAGATCTAAAAACATTAGAATATTCTGAAAAGAAAAAAATAAAATTCCCTACACTAGATCTCGCCAAACAAGAAGATGACCTAATTAAAAGAACCAAAATATTATTTAATGGAAAAGATAAAGCTGGAGAATTCTATCGTAAAGTATTTACCGGTCTTTTTCAATATGTTTCCCATCGTATTCCAGAAATTTCTGATGAGATCTATAAAATAGATGATGCACTTAAAGCTGGATTTGGATGGAGCTTAGGACCCTTTGAAACATGGGATGCTGTAGGAATTGAAAAAAGTATTGCTTTAATTGAAAAAGAAGGTGGTAAATGTGCTAGTTGGATTCACGAATTAATTAACAATGGGGTAAACTCATTTTATAAAGTTGAACAAGGATGTAAAAAATACTACAATATTAACTCAAAATCCTATGAACCTATACCAGGAACTGAAAGCACAATTTCACTAGATTCTATAAGAGAAAGTAATACTGTATGGTCTAACGCAGATGTTCATATTTTAGACCTTGGAGATGGAATCATAAATGTTGAATTCCATACTAAAATGAATACCATTGGAGGAGGTGTTCTTCAGGGAATCAACAAAGCTATTGATCTTGCTGAGCAAGAAGACCAATACAAAGGAGTTGTTATTTCAAATAATGGTGAGAATTTTTCTGCTGGGGCCAATGTCGGAATGATCTTTATGATGGCTGTTGAACAGGAATGGGATGAGCTTGATTTTGCAGTTAGGGCATTCCAAAACACCACTATGCGATTAAGGTATTCTTCTATACCTGTTGTAGTTGCTCCTCATGGACTTACACTTGGAGGAGGATGTGAAATCTGCTTACATGCAGATAAAGTAATAGCGCATGCTGAAACTTATATGGGCTTAGTAGAATTTGGTGTAGGCTTGATTCCTGGTGGAGGTGGCACTAAAGAATTTGCTTTACGATTTTCAGATGAATTAAACTCAGGTGACATGAGAATTAATTTATTTAGAGAAAAATTCCTAACAATTGGTCAAGCTAAAGTATCTACTTCAGGTCATGAAGCATTAGAATTAGGATACTTGAGAGATGGAGTTGATGAAGTAATCGTATCAAGATCTAATCAAATTTCTTACGCCAAAGAGGCTTGTCTGAAATTAGCCAATAAAGGCTATGTGCAAAAAGCAAAAAGAAAAGATATTAAAGTTCTTGGAAAAGAAGGATTGGGTATTGTATATGTAGGTGCTGATTCAATGAAAAGTGGTAATTACATGTCGCAACATGACCTAATTATTTCTGAAAAGCTAGGAGAAGTTTTATGTGGAGGTGACCTTTCACAGATCACAGAAGTTTCTGAACAATACCTACTTGATCTAGAAAGAAGAGCTTTTTTAGAATTATGTACGGAAAGAAAAACATTAGAAAGAATTCAGAGCTTGTTACAAACAGGCAAAATTTTACGTAATTAAAAAGATTGAATAATATGAAAACTGCATATTTAGTAGGAGGATATAGAACAGCTGTAGGAAAATCAGGTAGGGGGATGTTTCGTTTCACAAGACCTGATGACTTAGCTACAGACGTAGTTAAGCATTTAATGAATGATTTCCCTCAATTAGACCCTAATAGAATAGACGATATCATTGTTGGTAATGCCACACCTGAAGCAGAACAAGGCCTTAATATTGGAAGAATGATCTCATTAATGGGATTAGATACAGAAAAGGTTCCAGGAATGACCATTAATAGGTATTGTTCTTCTGGTTTACAAACCATTGCCCTAGCCTGTCATCAAATACAAGCAGGAGCTGCAGAGTGCATTATTGCAGGTGGTGTCGAAACCATGTCTCCTATACCATTTGGAGGGTGGAGAGTAGTCCCAAATGCTACTGTAGGTAAAGAACATCCAGATTGGTACTGGGGAATGGGATTAACAGCTGAAGCTGTTGCAGAAGAATTTAAGGTAACTAGAGAAGAACAAGATGAATTTGCTTATCATTCTCATATGAAAGCATTAAACGCTATTGAAAATAACTTTTTTAAAGATGAAATAGTCCCGATTAATATAAATCAGGTTTTTCTAGATGAAAATGAAAAAAGGCAGGAGAGGTCCTATGTTGCTGATACAGATGAAGGCCCAAGAAAAGGAACCAGCTTAGAAGCACTAGCTAAATTAAGACCTGTATTTAAAAATGGTGGAACAGTAACCGCTGGAAATTCTTCTCAAACGTCTGATGGTGCTGCTTTTGTAATGGTAATGTCCGAAGCTCTTGTAAAAGAGCTTAATGTAAAACCTATTGCCAGATTAATTGACTATAAAGTAGTAGGTTTAGCACCAAGGATAATGGGTGTAGGTCCGCTATATGCAATACCTGAAGCTTTAAAAAGAGCAGGTTTAAAACAGTCTGATTTAGAGCAGATTGAATTAAATGAAGCATTTGCCTCCCAATCTGTTGCTATTGTTAAAGGGCTAGATCTAAATCCGGAAATTGTCAATGTAAATGGAGGAGCTATTGCTTTAGGTCATCCACTAGGTTGTACTGGAGCTAAGCTTACAGTACAATTAATCAATGAAATGAAAAGACGTAAACAAAAAATAGGTGCTGTAACCATGTGTGTTGGAACTGGTCAGGGTGCCTGTGGAATTTTTGAAATATTAAATTAAAACAAGAAACATGTCAGAGTTAAAAGAAAAAGAAAAAACAGCTATTAAGGGTGGTGAATTCATTGTAAAAGACACATTAGCAGAAGACATTTTTATTCCTGAAGAATGGTCTGAAGAACAAAATATGATTGCACAAATGTGCAAAGATTTCCTAAAAACTGAAGTAACCCCTAATCTAGATAAAATTGATAGCATGTCTGATCCAGAGATCATGCCTAGCTTAATGAATAAAGCAGGCGAATTAGGTTTACTAGGACTTTCTGTTCCTGAAGAATTAGGAGGACTAGGTGTTGATTTTAAAACATCAATGCTGGCTACTGAAGCTCTTGGAACAGGACATTCTTTCTCTGTTGCTTATGGAGCACATACTGGAATTGGAACATTACCTCTTCTCTATTATGGAAATCAAGAGCAAAAAGAAAAATACATTCCCAAACTAGCTTCTGGAGAATGGAAAGCAGCTTATTGCTTAACAGAACCTGACGCAGGTTCAGATGCCAATTCAGGTAAAACTAAAGCAGCACTTTCATCAGACAAAAAACATTACATTATAAGTGGACAGAAAATTTGGATCACCAATGGCGGTTTTGCTAATTTATTCACTGTCTTTGCTAAAATTGATGATGACAAAAACCTAACTGCCTTTTTAGTTGAAGCAGACAGTGAAGGAATTACATTGAATCCAGAAGAAAAAAAGATGGGAATCAAAGGATCGTCAACTAGACAAGTATTCTTTAATGAAGTAAAAGTTCCAGTAGATAATATGCTCTATGAAAGAGAAAAGGGGTTTAAAATAGCTGTAAACATTTTAAATATTGGAAGGATCAAGCTTGGTGGTGGTGTAATGGGTGGTGCTAAAGGAAGCATTACAGAATCTGTACAATATGCCAATGAAAGACATCAATTTGGGAGATCAATTACTGAATTTGGTGCCATTAAACATAAATTAGCAGAACAATGTATCCGTACTTTTGCCTGTGAATCTGCTACCTATAGAGCTACTCAAAATATTGAAGATGCTATTAAAGATCTAGCTGATAATGGAATGGAAAAATCAGAAGCTACTTTAAAAGGCATTGAACAATTTGCTCCCGAATGTGCTATTCTAAAAGTTTATGGTTCCGAGATCCTTGACTATGTAGTAGACGAAGGCGTTCAAATCCATGGAGGAATGGGATATTCAGCAGAAAAAAATATTGAAAGATCTTATAGAGATGCAAGGATCAATAGAATTTTTGAAGGAACCAATGAAATCAATAGAATGCTAACTGTTAGTATGATCATGAGAAAAGCAATGAAAGGAGAAATCGATTTATTGGGCCCAGCAAAATCAGTTGGAAAAGAATTGATGGGTATTCCTGACTTTTCTTCTCCAGATACTGCCTTATTTGCTGCTGAAAAAAAATGTATAAGCCAATTTAAAAAAGCTTTATTAATGGTTTCTGGAGCTGCAGCCCAAAAATTAGGAGACAAGCTTGGAAAAGAACAAGAGATAGTAATGAATATAGCTGACATGATCAATACAGTTTATGTGACGGAATCTACACTTTTAAGAGTAGAGAAAATGGTTGGAATTCTTGGAGAAAATGCATGTAATGAGCAATTGGATATGATGAGAGTTCTCATATATGATGGATGTGATATTATTAATAAAGCAGGTAAAGATGCATTAAACACTTTTGCTGACGGAGATGAGTTAAAAATGATGATGATGGGATTAAAAAGGTTTACCAAGCATGAACCTTTCAACGCAAAAGAGGCAAGACATAGAATTGCCAATAAATTGATCGATAAAAATGAATATTGCTACTAAACTCTTAATTAGCATACAATTAAAACTCCTAAATTATTTGGGAGTTTTTTTTTATATATACTATATTTATAACAGAACTAAATTTTTACTCTATGAAAATTATTTACTCTCTACTTATCATCTCATTATTTTTTCCTTTTTCAAATGCCAAAGCTCAAAATGTTAACTATGAAGTTAGGGTAGCACAACTAATGGCTCAAGGAGACAATAATGATGGTGGTGGATTAGCTGGTCAACAAGACCCTACCTGGTATCTTTGGGGAAAAGACAATGATGCAAATGTATATACAGGAGGCCTTTGTCAACACACAACCAATCAATATAATGCTTGGTGGAACTTGCCAGATTATACATTAAATACTGGAACCAATACTACCGCAACTCAAATAACCATAGATATGGAATGTTGGGAAGAAGATGGTTGTGGATCTGATTGTAGCTACGATCCATACAATGGAAATATATTCTCTTCTAACTTTTGTCTAAATGGAGATGACAATTTAGCAAATAGAGCTGTAGTATCCGTAATTGACTTTAGAAATGATCCTGCATGTCAATGGAATGAATATGATGTTTTTATAGATGGAAATGGTTCATTACCAGATTATGGACAATTCTGGGCAAAAATTGAGATTAAATGGGAATATGCATCCTTTACTGCTGGACCAGATGATGCTGTATGTGATTCCACATTAAATCTTGCAGCTGAAGGAAATGGAACCTGGTCTGTAACAAGTGGCTCTGGTGGCTTTTTCTCAGATAATAATGATCCCAACAGTACTTTTACAGGACAGCCAGGACAAACCTATACCCTAACATGGCAAACGTTATCAGGATGTATTACCACGACAAATACAGATGCTGTTAATATTGAGATCTATGGAATTCCTGATCCTCAACTAACCTCTTCTGCAGATTCATTGTGTGAAGGAGACAATGTTACTTTAACTGCACAAAATGGGACCAATTATGATTGGTACATTAATACTGGAGGAAGTGTAATTCAATCTGGATCAACAAATACTTACAGTACTAATAGTTTATTACAAGGTGACACTGTATATGTGACTATGACCGATGCTAATAATTGTACAGCAACAGATTATTATGCCATTGATATTTCTCCTCTCCCTATACTTGATCTTGGAAGTGATATTACTATATGTGAAGGAAGTATTTATACTTTAGATGGTACTACTCCTTTTGTAAACTACCTATGGAGTAATGGAGAAACAAGTTCATCCATTAATATTTCAGATTCTGGAAATTACAGCTTAACTGTAACCAACCCTTATGGGTGCGTTGCAACTGATGATATTAATGTTACATTATTCACAACGATTTTTGTTGATCTTGGACCTGATACAGCAGTAAACATTCTAGACTCTTTAACTTTAGATGCTGGAGCAGGATTTACTACCTACTTATGGTCTACAGGTGGAACAGATCAGACTGAAACAATTTTAGAAACCGATGAATATTGGGTGGAAGTAACAGATAGTAATGGATGTATAAGTATCGATACTATAATTGTTTCAATTATCGAAAATAATCTTTTCCTTCCTAATATGTTCACTCCTAATGGTGATGGCCAAAATGATGTGCTTTTCATTTATGGGAATGGTTTAGATGATGATATATCATTTAAAATTTATAATAGATGGGGACAAGTAGTTTATGAAACGTCTTCGTTATATGAATTACAAAATGTGGGATGGAATGGAAAATACAATGATGTTGATCAGCCAAGTGGAGTTTATTTATGGACACTTGTAGCTAATAATCTTAATGGCGATCCTGTTGATTTTGAATTGCTGAATAATTTAAAGTCTTCTGGTAGTATTTTATTAAAACGATAAACAATGACTAATAATATTAATATGAAAAAACAATTACTAATTATTTCATGCCTTCTTATTAGTTATTTAGGTATAGGACAGGATGCATTTTTTTCTAACTTCTATCGCTCATTCTCTACAAGTAACCCTTCGGGAATTGCCATAAGTGATGACATTAATCTAACAATGCTTCATAGAAGTCAATGGATGAGTATAGTTAAACCTTTTAGCACTTCTCAATTTGAAGGGTACTACCCAATTAGAAAAGCAAATACCAATGAAAAATTGGCAACAGTTGGATTGTCATTTATTAATGAAAGATTAGGTGATGGTGGTTATATTACAACCAATCAATTTGCCCTAACTGGTGCATACAATTTCAACTTTGATGAGCATAAGCACTTAGCAGTTGGATTAAAAGTTGGCTATTTTAATGGGGCAACAGATCTTAATGGAGTAACCACCGGTTCACAATTTGTAAATGGTTACTACAACTCAACTAACTCTTTAGGTGAAAGCATTAATAATCCTGTTGTAAATGGATTAGAAATTTCTCCTTCTGTTACCTGGCATCAAACCGAAGAATCTGGTGAACATAGCTACTATGTAGGTGTCACTGGATTTAACATCAATCAACCCATTACAAGTGATCCTGATCTTAACTTAGTTGAAGATTTTAGGTTACCCATGAGGTTAGCATTTACAAGTGGTGGTGAAATTAATTTTGGAACATTTGGAATAATGCCAAGAGGTCTCTTTATGCTTCAAGGAGGGCAAAGCCATGTTATTTTAGGAACTGATCTTAAATATGAGCTTTCTAAAAATGAAGAAAAACCATTAGCAATGGCTTTAGGAGCTTATTATCGAATGAACGATGCTGTTGTCCTAAGCTTGAAATATCTATCGAGCAATTTAGATGTAGGGCTAACTTACGACCTCACCACTTCAGCAATATCAGATCCTCTAAATACCAATACAGGATCTTTTGAAATATTCCTGGACTATAAAATAAAACAACATCGTAAAATAAAAGAATTTGAATTGAGTATTGAGGTATATGATGAAGACACAAAGGAACCTCTAGAAGCTAATGGAAAATTCAAGAATGCAACCACAAAAGAAAAAGGGTCATTATTTGAAAATTCATCAAGATCCACACATCTTCTTAATCAAAAAGATCAATATATTATAGAAGTAAGTAAAAAAGATTATAACACTGAAAGCTTTACTCTTGTGAATGAAAATGAAGAAGAAAACATTCAGAAAATATACCTTACTAAAACCATTCGATTATTTGATCTTGAATTAGAAATCTTAGATAAAGAAACTAATGAACCTGTTGTAGTTCAGATCTCATTAGTAGATCAAAAAACAGGAAAAAAGACAGACTTAGGAAACAATTCAAATCTACAGACGCAATTGGAAAGTGGTCAGAAACACACCCTATCTTTAGATGTAGAGGGATATGACAATGCCATACTAG
>Ga0315332_10001907_pt1 | contig 11410 bp, 12 predicted proteins | sample M110034915metaG_FD_203455 | JGI IMG/M metagenome (GOLD analysis project Ga0315332, IMG submission 203455) | Ammonia-oxidizing marine archaeal communities from Monterey Bay, California, United States - M1 100m 34915 | ecosystem: Environmental > Aquatic > Marine > Intertidal zone | place: USA... | reverse complement strand
TATCATTCTCATTAATAGTAAAAAGCCGATCCCTTTTACCCGTGATGAGCAAAGAGAATTAGAAGAAAAGGAAGCGCGCATTTACTATCTGCCTGCTACTGAGATGGCAAATGATCTTGCTAAGACCGATCTCGCAACCAATATGGGAATGTGTGGAGCTATTTCAGGTATCTTTGGTCTTCCCGATCCAGAATCATTAGCTGCATCAGTAAAAGATCGTTTTATTGGAAAAGGCATCGTAGTGTCTGGTGGTACAGCAGCTTTGGACAGTGCCATTGAGAAAAAATTTGCCAAAAAGCAAAAGTTATTGGAAGCAAATCAAAAGGTGCTCGATGCGTCGATCCAATATGCTATTGATCAAGGCTGGTCAGAAGTGGAACAACCTGCTAAAGCCACCGCTTAACGTTAAAGACTGGAGAAAAAATGTACTACATTGCTGAAGTTGACAAGGGTATATGCTCAGAAAAAAATTGCCACCTATGTACGCAATACTGTCCCGAGTCAAACTGTATCAACTATAGTGAAGAAGACAAGTCCGCTTATGTCTCCGTAGATAGATGCAAAGCTTGTGAAATTTGTGTCTATATTTGCTCTGATATAGCCAAAAACGATGCTATTCAAATGAAATGGATCGAAGAGTTAGATGAAGGGTTTGTTATTAAAAAATCTGGAGTAGTTTTGAGATAAACCTTATTTTTTATCAAAAGGTATTTGAGCTTAATCGCTCAAATACCTTTTTTTATTTTACTTATAAACCTTAAAAGAAAGCCCGGTAATGGAAAGAACTTTTGCTATCATTAAGCCAGACGGTGTAGAACGAAACCTCATTGGAAAAATATTAGAGCGAATCGAATCTAACGGATTTAAAATTGTTGCCATGAAACGAACTCTACTCAGTAAAGCTCAAGCAGAAGGCTTTTATGACGTCCACAAAGAGCGTCCTTTTTTTGATGGTATGACTACAACTATGAGTTCAGGTCCAGTTGTATTACTCGTTCTCGAAAAAGTTAATGCCATCGCCGATTGGCGTAAGTTGATGGGAGCCACAAATCCAGCCGATGCCGCAGAAGGAACAATTCGTAAGGATTTTGCTGAAGACATTGAAAGAAACACGTCACATGGTTCAGATGCACCAGAGACTGCGGCATTTGAAATAACCTTTTTTTTCAGCCAACTAGAAATTCTCAGCTAGAGTGAGAAGATAGGAAGCGAGGTTTAGATAGCAATGATTATAGTGAATTAACCTAGGTTTGCTTTGAATAGACCTCCAGAGGCACTAGAAATAGAACTTATATTCCACAAGCCGAAATGGTCTTGAGTTGCTACCTCTTTCTAAAGAAAAAACAATTTTTTTACTGGCTGTTCGACAGATGAGGCATCATACTAGTACTATGAAACTAATTGGTAAATTAATAGTTTTGACACTGCTTTTTGTACCCATGCAGGTAACGGCTGCTTATAGTTATGATTACCAGCTCTACAAGAACAGCGAAAACTACGGTATTGTGGTTTTTCCCAAGAAATACATTTCCCCGGAATTGAAACATCATATATCATCAATCTCATTTTCAGAAGTTGAGTCAGGCAAGGCAGTCATGCGCCGAGGCACTAAGAATGAAAATGAATCGCTGATGATGCCGTTGGAAGTGCAGAAAAATCATTCAATCGAAAAATTTATTGTTATACAGGTTTTGAATAAACATGAAATGCTTGTGGGCATTTATGACCCTCAATGGGGTTTGACCTTACCCTCTTCTTCATTTGGCTTGGAGGCCTTCAAGACTAATATTGATAAAACGTTGAATGTGTTTCGCGGAGATAATCCTCGACGTAAGATCAAGATGCGACTTAAGAATAACCCTGATAGTAAAGAAAAAAATTTTATATAAAAGGAACCATAAAACATATGCAACACCTTGGAGAAGTCAATGCCCGTATATGAGTACCAATGTGAAAAATGCAAGGATATTGTAGAGGTCCTTCTAAAAGTTAGTGACGATCCACTGGAGGTTTGTGAAAAATGTGGCGGTAAACTAAGCAAGCAGTTTAACCAGATGAACTTTCACTTATATGGACCAGGTTTTTACTCAACTGATAACAAACGTAAATATCTTAAATAATTCTCAATGATTTTTATTACTCGCCGTTTGGAGTTTTGCGCCAGCCATAGATTATACAATCCCTCTTTTTCAGATGAAAAAAATGCGGCCACTTTTGGTTTATGCAATAACCCAAATGGCCATGGCCATAATTATGTTTTGGAGGTCACAGTTAAGGGAGAAGTAGACCCTGAAACAGGAATGGTACTTGATCTAAAGTCCCTTAAAAAACTAATTAACGAAGAAATCGTTGATAAAGTGGATCACAAAAACCTCAATGTAGATGTCGCATTTTTAAAAGATGTAATTCCCACAGCTGAAAATATCGCCATTCATTTCTGGAATATTATCGCACCTAAAATTGAGAGTGGTTCTCTGCATGAGATCAAACTTTTTGAGTCCGAACGAAATTTTGTCATTTACCGAGGGGCCGAACTTGCAAGACCTCATTAAAGAAATATTACTGCAGATAGGTGAAGATCCTACCCGTGAGGGTCTTCAAATGACCCCGGAGCGAGTGGAAAAATCACTAAAGTTTCTTACCAGTGGATATGGTGTCAATATAGAAGAGCTTGTCAATGGCGCATTATTTAAGGAAGACTATGATGAAATGGTTATAGTCAGAGACATTGATCTTTTTAGTATGTGTGAGCACCATATGCTTCCTTTCATAGGAAAATGTCATGTCGCCTATCTACCAAAAGGAAAAATAATTGGTCTCAGTAAAGTGCCTCGGATTATTGATGTGTTCAGCCGACGCCTTCAAGTACAAGAACGTCTTACCAAACAAATAGCAGAATGCCTGAATAAAATTCTCCAACCCATTGGAGTGGGCGTAGTGATAGAAGCCCTGCATCTTTGCATGTGTATGAGGGGAGTGGAAAAACAGAACTCATATACCACCACAAGTTCCATGCTAGGTTCATTTAAATCAGATGCTAGAACTCGCAGTGAATTTTTAACCCTAATTCAGGGAGCACGGCGATGAATAAAACAATAGCACATTTAAAAAATAGAGAGATCCTTGCTTGAAACCAGACACTAGAAATATAATTCTAGAAAATACTACTCTTATTCCAGAATTATTTGGCAGTCAAGACCTCAACCTCAAACTAATCGAAAAAAAATTCAACGTCCGTATCACCACCCGGGAAAACCATATAAAGATTAAAGGTGATCCTGAAGACGTAGAAATAGTTGAAAGTCTTTTCATGCAAATGGAAAAACTGCATGAAGCCAACCTACCCGTCGAGAATGGGGATGTGAAATTTGCCATTCGACTTATATCTGAAGACTCTCAAGCTGATCTTAAGGCTATTTTTTCAGAGCGTATTGCTGTTTCACCTAAAAAGGGTTATATAACTCCGAAAGGACCCGCTCAGCATCAGTTCATTCAATCTATCAGGCAAGTCGATATCGTTCTTTCAATTGGCCCTGCTGGAACAGGAAAAACTTATCTAGCTGTAGCAATGGCGTTAGAGGGCTTACTTCAAAAAAAATTTAAAAAAATTGTGCTTGTGCGCCCTGCTGTAGAGGCTGGTGAAAAACTCGGATATCTGCCAGGAGATATCGCCGAAAAGATTAACCCCTATCTCATGCCTCTCTATGACGCCTTAAGCGACATGATGGAAGCCAGTGATGTAAGACACCTCATGGATGAAGGAACTATAGAAATTGTCCCATTAGCATATATGCGTGGAAGAACATTGAGTGATGCTTTTATAATTCTTGATGAAGCACAAAACGCTACCCGGGAGCAAATGAAAATGTTCCTAACCCGATTGGGGTTCCGATCAAAAATGGTAGTAACCGGAGATATTACTCAAATCGACCTTCCAAAACATAGTGACTCGGGGCTCATACATGTTCAAAAACTACTGCATAAGGTTCAAGACATAAAATTTATCTATTTTTCAATCAAGGATGTTGTACGGCATGAGCTTGTAAAAAAAATTATCACAGCTTACGACCAAGACAATTCCAGTCAGGAATAATTTCTCATCAATTTGCTGATACCCATAAATTTTTGATCCTATTTTTACTAATTTTATGAAAGTTTTAATCAGAAATGAATACCCAAAAATAAAGGTAGACACGGGGAAAATTAAACAGCAAATAGGCAGGGTCCTTAGCTCTCTGGATTGTAATGAATGCGAAATCAGCATATTATTTGTTGGAGATCAGGGAATTCGTGATCTAAATCAACGATTCAGAGGTGTAGATCATTCGACGGATGTGCTATCTTTTCCTCAGCTTTTCGAAGGAGTACCAGAAACCTCGGGAACACTTATATTGGGCGATGTTGCCATATCCCTTGAAACTTCTCTTCGTCAAACTAAAAAACACGGACTATCTCTGGAAGAAGAATTAACATTATTATTAATTCACGGTATCCTTCATCTTTTAGGCTATGACCATGAGGTATCAGATCATGAAGAAGAACGAATGCGCAAAAAAACCCGTGAATTATTCACAATAATTTATCCTGAGAAAAAGCTTGCGGATTCATGTAATTTTTGACGAGATAAAACCTTCTATTTAGGAAAAAATATGAAGCAACTCTGGGCGCCCTGGAGGATGGAATATATAAAAAAAGATAAACCTGACGAATGTATTTTCTGCTTACTTCCAAAGGAAAGTGATGACGCTAAAAACTATATTCTTTATCGTGGCCATTCGGTTTTCATCATAATGAATATCTTTCCCTATAATTCTTCCCATTTAATGGTATCACCCTTCAAGCATATAGGTTGTTTAACTAAGCAGAATGCTAGCGAAAATAAGGAAATGACTCAACTGATTCATAGTTCCATCAAGATATTGCGTTCAGTGATTAATCCCGAAGGTTTTAATATTGGATATAACATCGGTAAAGCTGGTGGAGCAGGATATGATGAACATATTCATTGTCACATTGTTCCGCGGTGGATCGGAGATACTAATTTCATGCCTGTTTTAGGAGAAACAAAAGTCCACCCAGAACATCTGCAGGCAACCTACAACAAATTGCTTCCTCAATTTAAAAAACTTTAACTCAATAACTCTATGGGCGTTTCGGCCAAAAGTATTAAGGTCTCTGAATTAGACACCCCCATGATGCAACAGTATCGTGCAATAAAAAAAGAATATTCCGATTCCATTTTATTTTTTAGGATGGGAGACTTTTACGAAATGTTCAATGAAGATGCAAAGACTGCATCTGGTATTTTACAGATTGCTCTCACTGCCAGAAATAAAAAAACCAATCCTGTACCCATGTGTGGGATCCCTCATCACTCGGCAAACCTTTATATTACTAAGCTACTTAAAGCTGGAAAAAAAGTTGCGATATGTGAACAAACAGAAGATCCGAAGTTTTCTAAGGGATTAGTTAAAAGGGAAGTCGTCAGGATCATCACCCCGGGAACCATTCTCGACAATAATATACTAGACCCCAAAAAAGACCAGTTTATCGCCTCCATCTATTCTTTAAAAAATCAAATCGGACTAGCTGCAGTTGATCTATCTACTGGAGTTTTCAGAGTTACTCAGTTTGATGGCGACAACGCACTCTCTCTTCTTTCAGACGAATTGCATAAATTAGACCCAAAAGAAATTATTATTCCCAACTCAGTAAAAGATCAAATACAACCTTGGCTTCCTAAAGGCGAGGTGTTTGTTCATACGGAAGAAGATTGGCCCTTTTCTTTTAGTGACGCCTATAGACAACTAATTAAACACTTTAAAACTCAGTCTTTAGAGGGGTTTGGCTGCGAAAATTTGAATACTGCAATTTCCTCAGCCGGTGCACTGATCCATTACCTGCAAGAAACTCAGAAGTCATCGATGGATCATATCACTAACCTCACCCTCTCCTCTACACATAACTACATGGCCGTAGACCAATGTACTTTAGCAAGTCTCGAACTAGTTCAATCCAGCGAAGGAAGCCGCAAAAATTCTCTACTTGATCTCCTCGACTTATCCGAGACTTCTATGGGCGCACGTCGAATTCGCGAATGGATCTTAAAGCCGTTAATAGACGCAGAAAGAATTCAGAAACGCCTAAGCATCGTTAAAGATTTTAAGAATAACCCCACTGAAAGAAAATACACACGAGACCTTCTGAGAAATATCTTCGACTTAGAAAGACTATTGGGGCGGATCAGCCTGTCTGCCTGCAATGCAAGAGATCTCATTGCGCTAAAAACATCTCTTGAAGTTTTTCCAGGTTTGCTTAAAACCCTTAAAGACTATGGTTCCATCGCTATACATGCTTATATTGAAAATTGGGACAATCTTAATAATATTTACAATTTGATTGATCAAAATATCACGGACAATCCACCCCTAAGCCTAAAGGAAGGGAACCTTATAAAACCGGATCGTAATGAGGAGTTGGATCGCCTTAAAAAAATAACCCGGCAGGGAAAAAGCTGGATCGCATCTCTTGAATTAGAAGAAAAAGAAAAAACTGGTATACCAGCCTTAAAAGTCGGCTTTAACAAAATTTATGGATATTATATAGAGGTCACCAAAAAACATTGTGATAACGTACCGGCTGAATATATTCGTAAGCAGTCACTTGTGAATGCAGAGCGCTATATTTCACCCAAACTTAAAGAGTATGAAGAGGAAATCACCGGCGCAGAAGAAAAAATATTTTCTATAGAACAAAAATTGTTTGAAGAAATTCGAAAAAAGGTTTCTCTTGCTGGTTCTCGAATTCAGGCTATGTCAAGAATCATAAGTGAAATTGACGCATTAGCTTCGTTCGCCGAAGTCGCACACAGATATAACTATTGCCAGCCAGAGTTTACAAAAGGTAGTAACCTTATAATTGAAAATGGTCGCCACCCTCTCATTGAGCAAATAGATCAGTCGGTTCGTTTTATTTCCAACGATACATTTTTGGACTCTGTGGAACAACAGATTATGATCATTACCGGCCCTAATATGGCAGGTAAATCAACCTATTTGAGACAGGTTGCTCTAATAACTCTCATGGCACAAATAGGAAGTTTTGTTCCTGCTGACAAAGTCAATATGGGAATTACCGATCGTATTTTTTCTCGAGTAGGAGCACAGGACCATTTATTGAAAGGACAATCTACCTTCATGGTGGAAATGAACGAAACTGCGAACATCCTTAATAACGCCACGCCAAATAGCCTGATCATTCTAGATGAAATAGGTCGGGGAACCAGTACTTTTGATGGAATTAGTATTGCCTGGGCTATCGTTGAGTTTCTTCACAAAACTGATCAAGTTAGTGGACCTAAAACCCTTTTTGCAACACATTACCATGAATTGACTGATCTATCTCATGTTCTTCCGGGAGTTAAAAATTTTAATGTCCAGATAAAAGAATGGAATGATGAAATAATCTTTCTTAGAAAAATTGTTCCAGGAGGAACCGATAAAAGCTATGGCATACAAGTCGCCAGATTAGCAGGATTACCTAAGATAGTACTAGACCGCGCAAATGAGGTTTTATACAACCTGGAGCAAAGGGAGTTTGATAAAATCGGTGTTCCTAAAATATTTCGGTCTGAAAACAATGAGCACCAAAATTCTTTCAACCAACTTGGCCTTTTTCAAGAGCCTGATATCCCTTTAATAAAAAAAATGAAACAAATTAACCCGAATGAACTTTCTCCTAGAGAAGCATTAGAAGTGCTGTTCGAGTTGGATCAAATATTTAAGGAAGGCCTTAAGTGAACATTCTAGTGACAGGCGGTGCCGGGTTTATCGGGTCTCATATTGTCAACACCTATATTAAAGCAGGACATCGCGTTACTGTAATCGATAACCTTTCATCTGGTAAGTTGCGGTTCCTTAATCCTGAAGTAAATTTTTATGAAATGGATATACTGGATACCGAGGTCTCAGAGATTATAAAGAGCGAAAAAATTGAGACAATAAACCACCATGCCGCTCAAATATCAGTATCAGAATCAGTCGCAGACCCTCTATTTGACGTTAACTCTAATATTATTGGTACTTTACAACTTCTCCAAAATGCGGTATCTTTTGGAGTTAATAAATTTATTTTTGCTTCAACCGGGGGCGGTATGTATGGAGAACAAATTTTTTTTCCGGCAAGCGAAGATCATCCGTGCCAGCCATTGAGTCCTTACGGAATTTCAAAGTTGTGCGCGGAAAATTATCTAACGTATTTTTTCACTGAGTATGGTTTGAGCACAACTATACTACGTTACAGCAATGTTTTTGGGCCACATCAAAATCCATATGGAGAAGCAGGAGTTGTTGCTATCTTCTGTGAAAGACTAGTCAATAATAAAAAACCAATTATTAGTGGAGATGGAAAACAGACGCGTGATTTCGTTTCGGTTAATGATATTGCACAAGCTAATTTATTAGCACTTGATCCTGCTTGTACAGGAATATTTAATTTAGGAACAGGCATAGAAACCAGCATAAATTATTTAACCAAGTGTCTTGTGGAAATATCAAATAAAAATATTACCACAGAATATGGTCCGGTTAGAAGTGGAGAACAACGCAGAAGTGTTATTGACCATAAAAAGTTTCATGAAAGTTTTGGATGGAAACCTGAGATTAATTTGGAGCAAGGATTAGTTGAAACTTACAATTTTTTTCAAAATGAAAAGTTTAAATAGGACTTGCTTAATCATCTCAGCCTTTTTTTTGCTGGCTACGGGATCGGTTTCGCCTGCTTTAGCAGAATCACCGGATGTAGTTAACATCGGTGTTGGAACAAAAGGAAAGTTTATCGTGGTAAACGCTCGTTTGATAGATGGGTTTACGGAAACAATTAAGGAAGCTATCGAAAATGGAGTGCCAATGGGACTTACTTTTGAAATTGAACTACGCCAAGATAATACAGCATGGGTAGACAGTCTTATTAGTTCCAACAAAATTCGACATCAAGTCCAGTATGACTCACTCAAGAAAATATACCGCTTTTCAGAATTAGGCAAGAATGTTAGACGAAAAAAAATAACTCGTAAAGGGTCGCGATATCAACAGCTGATGCTAACCTTACAAGATATTCCAATTGCTCCGATATATAAATTGGACCCAAAAGAAAAATATTATGTACGAGTTAAAGCAGATTTAGAAACTGACCGATTCTGGTTTCCATTTAACTATATTTTCTTCTTTGTCCCATTCAGTGAATTTGAAACCTCATGGGCACAAACTTCGCCACTAGCCATTGACCCTAACTTGGAACTATTAGAGCGGACGAAAAACACAAGAAAGAAAAGAAACAGTACTTCCAAAGAAGTAATTCGATCATTTAACAAATGACCCTCCTTTCAATCCTCTAATAAAAAAAACTAATAATCAGCATTAGAGGCATAGAGTACAAGAATAATTTCAATTATTTGTGTGTTAAAATATTACCTTTATACAACTTAATATTTCGGAAGCTACTATGTCATCCGATTCGCCCAATAACGACTCCTCAACTTATATACCACCCACAGAAGAACAATCGCGTAATAAGCGCAAGCGCACAACCCTAACAGCCTTGAAGGTATTTGCCTCACTCATATGCATGACTTTGCTGGAAAACTATTTTTTACAGGCACAATCAAGCTCAACAATCGGAAATAATATTACCGTCCTCGCAGTTTTCAATATTATTTTGATACTGCTTATTTTATTGATCGTTCTGATAACGAGAAATCTTATCAAGGTCTATAACGAACGCAAAAGTAAAATTATTGGATCCAAGTTTCAAACAAAACTAATCATTGCATTTTTAATTCTGACATTAGTACCATCCATACTCCTTTTTACAGTCGCAAGCAAACTTTTCACTTTTAGCATTGGTAACTGGTTTAATTTGCAGATCGAGCAGACCTTAGAATATTCTATGGATATTGCTAGAAGTTATTATTCTGACCTTGAAAAAAGAGCTCTATTAAAAACTAAGAATATAGAAAGATTTGTAAATAACGAGGAACTATACCTAAAGTCGAAACGAGAAAGATTACAAGCTTTAGTTCGAGAAAAGGTCACTGAATATGAACTAATGGGCATTATTTTATATGATAATGATTTAAAACTTATTGTCCGAGAATTAGATTCATCAAAAATACCTAAGCAAAGTTCCCTAAAGTTCACAGAATTAATAAATAAGAGTTTAGATGTTGAAAGTGTGACAGAAATTCAAATGATCCAGGGAGAAAGTGTAATGATCGTGGTAGCTCCTCTCATAGAGAAACGGAAAGGGAAGGTTACAATATGGGGTTATATCATAACACTAAATCCTATTTTAAAAAGTTCGCTTCAAAAAATTGAAAATATTCGTAGCACTTTTGAGGATTACCAACAACAAAGTTTTCTTAAAATCCCAGTCAGCGCTAACTACTACACGACCTTAATTCTTATAACTGCACTAATTCTTTTTTCTGCTATATGGCTGGGTTTTTATATGGCAAGAGGAATCACTGTACCAATCCAACAATTAGCAGAAGGTACAAGACGTATTACAGAAGGAGATCTTGACTTTAAAATTGGAGCAAGAGCCACTGATGAAATAGCAGTTCTGGTTGACTCCTTCAATACCATGACCCGTCAATTAAACGATAGTCAGCTTAATATTCAACTTGCCCATGAAGACCTGAAAAGAACAAATATAGAGTTGGACAGGAGAAGAAATTACATAGAAACTATTCTAGATAATATCGGCGCAGGTGTAATTTCAATCGATAAAATGGGTCATATCACAACTTTTAACCAGGCGGCTGAAAGAATTTTACACCTTAAAAGTGAAAATGTATTTGGCTCCACTTACCGTAACGCTTTAAATTATTCAATTCATCAGGCTATAAGAAAACTTATTCATCGTATGTATTCTCAAAATAGAGAATCAATGGAGGAACAACTTGATTTGCGCGTAGGAGAAAATAACGTAACTCTTTTAATTAATATTCAAGTTCTTATAGGAGCAACCCGAAAGTATCGGGGACTTGTTATTGTCTTTGAAGATCTTACTGATTTAATGAAAACCCAAAAAATTGCAGCATGGAAAGAAGTAGCACAGGGAATTGCTCATGAAATCAAAAATCCACTTACACCCATACAACTCAATACCCAAAGGCTAAAGAAGAAATACTACGAAAACAAAGAAGATTTTGCCCGGGTTTTCGATGAAAGTATCAACATCATTAGTCAAGAAGTTGAGGGGATGAAGGAACTACTCAATGAGTTCCTAAGGTTTTCAAGAATGCCTACACCTAATCCTAGACCTGCATCTCTCCATAAAATCATTAATGACATTCTGATATCTTATTCAGAACACGAAAAAAATCTAAACATTAAAAAAAGTTTTGACC
>Ga0315332_10001904_pt1 | contig 11420 bp, 9 predicted proteins | sample M110034915metaG_FD_203455 | JGI IMG/M metagenome (GOLD analysis project Ga0315332, IMG submission 203455) | Ammonia-oxidizing marine archaeal communities from Monterey Bay, California, United States - M1 100m 34915 | ecosystem: Environmental > Aquatic > Marine > Intertidal zone | place: USA... | reverse complement strand
GATGTAGAGGTCATCGACACAAATGTGTTGGGATTCAAATGAGATCCGTACATTCGCTCATAACGTGCACCCGGAAGCAAATGCCATAGATGCCCAATGACATTGTTCGTAAAAAACATTTCACCATAGTCGTCATAATCAAATCCCCACGGATTTGTTGTCCCATGGGATACAACTTCAAATATTTTACGCGTTGGGTGAAACCGCCAAATACTACAATTCAACGTGGTACGTTGTTGATCGCTGGTCCCCGGAGTCCCCACATGACTTGTCGCTTTAATTCCGTGCCGCCCATAGAGCCAACCATCGGGACCCCAGCGCAAACCATTGACAACGTTGTGACCAATCTCGCGCAGATTAAATCCGTCTAACAATATCTGGGGAGGACCATCCGGTTGATCATCACGATCACTGTCTGGAATAAAAATAAGATACGGAGCAGCTGTACACCAAACTCCACCAAAGCCGATTTCAATTCCAGTCAACTGATGACCGTCATCCAGAAACACTTTCTTCTTATCAAATTGTCCATCTTGATCGGTGTCTTCAAAAATGACAATTCTATCGTAAGCTTCTACATTCCATTCAGGATACGAGTAGTTTTCAACGACCCACAACCGCCCGCGATCATCAAACGTAAATGCTAGTGGCTGATGCACATCAGGTTCACCAGCAAATAAAGAAACATCAAACCCAGCAGGAACTTTCAATGCCGCTAATGCTTCCAACGGTGTGGGAGGCGTGTCATGAGGGTCCTGCGTATTGATCGCTTGCCGTGGAACCTCACTAGCGCCCATCGGGGTTTCGGCGTTTAACGTGTCAGCTGCCGTGCCACCAATAAACATGGTTACAACAAGTAACAGGCCAAAACCTCGTCTGCTGGTATTACTGTGTCTCAAAGTTCTTGCGCCAATATCTAACTTCCCAAACTATCAAATTTATTTTCGACATTAAGAACTGTGCGCCAAAGCGCCCATTGGATCCCAAGGGCGTAGTGGTGTTGGTTCAAGATCCCAAGCGGCCAGCAGTTCTGGGGATAGGTATTTCTTATGAATCGCTACTTCAAACATAAACTCATCGAACCACGAATCATTCATCGTATAAAATCCCTTTTTGCCATTTTCGTCGCCCCAACTATTTTCCACTCGCCACCGCCGCGCCTGCTGACCATTTTCACCTTCGATTACATCGACGCCGGTAAACAACATGGCGTGAGTCATCAAGGTTTCGTGGTATTGCAAACGTTCGGCTTTGGTTAACGTCAAGTCGGCATCGTACACATCTTCATACTTAAACAGATCTACATCCCAGACACCCTCTTTACGATCCATCATTTTTCCAACATCGCAACCCATCCACACCGGTTCACCGTCAAGCAAGGTTGCCATCGTTACTTGCTTCATCGTTGGTACATCAACATTTAAGTATTTAACAATATCTCCCCCTACGACGTTACCTAAAAACTCGACCGTATAGGTATTGTTGTAAGAACTCGTACTGCGGGGATCATTCACGAGACAAACATAATCCGCCGGATCCGTCTGAAAATATCGACTTGCAAATTCGAGCGGCGTCATCTTACCGTCGTTGTGAAATATTTTATCCTTATCATTCCATTGCCAATCAAAGTTTGTTGGCGGAGTTCCCAAGTGAATACACAACATTCGATAAATCTCATCAAGAATGTTTTTCTTGTTCACTTGCACTTGTTCACTGGCAATACTCAATTCAAGGCAACTGCGCAATTCCAAGGCACCTTTGCGCAAACGAGCCAGCAACTGTTCATTCATTTTACGTGTCGCACTTGAACTTTGCGTTTCCGGCATTGCGTACTTGGGCACGATACCGTGCTTACGGATAATATTGACGAACATATTCCATTGGCCACCGTCATCTAGCGGGGATTCCAGTAGAAACGCAACTGTACGCTCGTCAATTTCACGATCAGCAGTTTCAATTATGGCTTCCAAAAAATAGTTGGCGCGTTCAAACTTATCCCAAAACAAAGTGTAATTTTGGCTAAACTCAAATTCCTTTAGATTAAGTGCGTTCATTGCTGCTGGACGAAACAAATTTAATCCCGCAAACAGCCAACATCGCCCACTCTGTTTTTGGTTAGTAACCTTCCAGCTATCTAAAAGATTAGAAAACGAATGGTCGGTAGCGGCGACAATACTATGGTTACGTGATATGAGGTCGATGCTGTTCCTAGTCACAGCATTTTGCATAAGCTGAGCCGTAGGATGGCTGCCAAAATCTTCTCGGAGCTGAGCGATATATTCATCGGTAAGTCTGTTGTCGGTCGTTATTTCAGATGTGGGTGCGATTGCCATGCAAAGGGTACCTTTTGGAATGCCAGAAAATTTCTAGAAGCCGTGGATGGGCAACGAGGATAGCCTCATTCTAAACTATTTTAGCGAGTTTTGTAGCAATGGAGGAGTAGTACTCACAGGCCATTACCTTACGCAACTTAGTCCGTTTTGATAAATTAGAAACAGTGGTAATAAACTTATTCTTCACGAGCAAAAAAACGTGCGTTTTTCATCTTGCCTCCTGTTTGCCGTGTTGCCCTTGATTTCTGGAGGATGTTCCGAGCAAACCACCGACACTGGACAACCCACTACCGGTAGCGCACATCAACTGCGATTAGCCACCACAACCAGCACGCGAGATTCTGGTCTCCTCGATGAGCTCATTCCTAAATTCCAAACGAAGTATGATTGTCAAGTAACTGTCATCGCCGTGGGCACGGGAGCGGCTCTTCAACTAGGCCAACGTGGTGAAGTCGACGTTCTCATTGTACATGCTCCGGAAGCAGAACAAGCGTTCATGCGTGCGGGCCATGGTGTGATTCATCAGCCATTTATGGAAAACTATTTCGTTATACTGGGGCCACCAAATGACCCCGCTAACATCAAGAACAGGCTTCCAAGTGAGGCGTTGCAACGCATCGCCAACCGATATGGGTTTGCCTCTCGTGGCGACGATAGCGGGACGCACAAAAAAGAACTCGGTCTCTGGAAAGATCTAGGTTTGAAAGCCCCTACCATGAATTATTTTGAAACTGGACAAGGGATGGCCAACACGCTTTTAATCGCCGAGGAAAAACAAGCATACGTACTAACGGATCGAGCAACTTACTTACGTTTCAACAAACGTCTTACCTTGGTACCACTCACATCTCCCCATCCAGATTTAAAAAATCGATATAGTGTCATTACCGTGGCGCCCACAAAAAACGATATGATAAATCAGCGTCAAGCAACTCAACTAGCCGAATTTTTGGTCATGCCCGCGACGCAAATTATTATCTCGGAACATAAAATCCAAAACCAAATTTTATTCTCCCCACTTACACTTCCCACCAAACAATCTAACCCATAATCAAATTCCAACGCCTCTAACAGTTAGCCCACGTATTTCATGGAATTCATCTGGAACGGTATCATCGAAGCGCTCAAATTGATCCTGGCAGGCGACCCACAGGTTTTGGACGCGGCATGGCGCAGCATTTGGATTTCAACTACCGCCGTAGCTTTGGCCGCTGTAATTGGAATTACAATTGGTTGTTTGCTAGCACGACTGAAATTTCACGGACGAACTTTATTAATTATTCTATTTCGCGCCGGCATGGGGATCCCGACTGTGCTAATCGGACTCGTTGGTTATGCCCTGTTCTCTCGGCAGGGTCCCCTAGGCATGTTGGAACTGTTGTACACTCCCGTGGGAATCGTGTTAGGCGAATTTGCATTGGCGCTGCCGATCATCGTAAGTTTGACTCACGCCGCGATTGCCAATCTTGACTCCCGCGTTCATGAAACAGCCGTTATGCTAGGCGCTTCTACTTGGCAACGGTTAAAAACGTACTTAAGCGAAACGCAACTAGCGATCACATTGGCATTATTGACTGCTTTCGCTCGCTGCTTCACCGAACTCGGGATTGCAATGATGATTGGCGGAAACATCAAATCTATAACTCGTACGCTAGCAACCGCGACGACTCTTGAAACCGCCCGCGGTAACTTATCCCGCGCCGTAGCCATGAGCCTTGTGCTATTGTTGATGGCAATCGTCATGACGACTCTTATTTCTCTACTAAGCACTCCAAAGTCAGAGGAAAAACGCGCATGACTTCAATGATCCAAATCACCGGCTTGCAGATGATATGTGGCAATAAACCTATCTGCCAAGTGCCTGCGCTGGAAATCCAACCCAACCATAAATTTGGTGTCGTTGGCACTAACGGCAGCGGTAAAACAACCTTACTCAGAATTATTGCCGGCTTAGAGCATGAATTCAAAGGAACGGTACATTGCTCACTTCCCCAGAATCAAATCGGCTTTGTACACCAACATCCTTACTTGTTTAAAGGGACTGTCCGCGACAATGTACTCTACGGTATTCGCTCGATGGAAACTGGCGACCGAAATGCACTAGGCCAACAAATGCTTGAAAGTTTCAAAATCCAACATCTCACCAATCGCTCGTGTCACCAACTTTCCGGTGGCGAACAACGCCGAGTCGCGTTAGCAAGATCTCTCGTACGGGCACCTAAGTTACTATTACTCGACGAACCATTCGCCGACCTCGACGACGAAGGGATCGAAACAACCTGCAACATCCTCAGCAACCTCACAGAGACAACGATTCTAATTTCCTCACCTACAACCATACACGCTGCCTTGCCCATCGATGGGGAACTTGTCTTGAACTCAATTGCTTTTTAATAACAACATCTACTGTTATGCAATTGTTACCTTGATGCTTTGCTGACAACAGTGCGCGCGAGACTCTGCTCCCTCACACGTCCATACTACAAATCCATAACTGCATCGATATCTTTATCTAATCGGTTCGCCGGCGTCACGAGAGCTACCATAAAAAAGATAGTCAGCGTGATGAGCATCGAAAATGCACCTTGGTGAAAATTATAGGGCAAGCGGATATCCGTCAAATATAAACCGGCGTAGCAAACCAATCCAGAAATAACGGCAGTGTTGACTGCAATCCGATTCGCTCGCTTCCAGTTGAATCCAATTGCCACGATCGGCACGATGGCAATCGCGAAAATCGACCAACCCATCACACCTAACATCGCCACCATTTCACCAGCGTAATAAGCCAACAAGCCCGCACCCACGGCAATTACTACCGTAGCAATTCTAGCCCAACGCAGTTCATATTTAAGTGGTCTCATGCCAAATGCTTGTGGTAAATCATGGACAATTGCGGCAGAACCGATGTTCAAAAAACTATCGGCGGTCGACATAATCGCGGCAAAGAGACCCGCAAATACGACACCTGCTAACACCGGATGCGCATAATAGGTAAGAAATTCGGACGCCGCTTGATCGGCGTTCAGCAATGGCGTGCCATGTGTCGCATTTAAAACAACCGCACGCATACATAGCCCGATCGAAATCCATAATAGTGCTGCCAAACCATAACCTGCCACGGACATTGGTAACATGTGTCGAGTATCTGATATATTTTTAGTCATCATTAGTTTAGTAATCACGTGTGGCTGGCCGCACACACCAAGGGCCATGATAAAATAAAATGATAGACAGGAGATCATGCCAAAGGTTCCCCAAGGCTGCATCGCTTCTGGATCGTCTCGCGTAATAACTTCCGCCATTCCCTGCAACCCACCGTCGACTGTCGCCACTGCTGTGAATAACACTAAAACAGCAGCAACCACCATGATGACACCTTGGATCAGATCGGTATACACGGATGCAATAATCCCGCCCGTCACACAATAGAACACTAACACGGTACAGCTGATCACATAACACCACTCGAGCGGGGTCGACGCCCAAGGAATGTCCTGCAATATTTGAAACAGTACGACCGACATCGCTTTGATTTGTACGCCCAAGTACGTAACCACTCCCAGCAGGATAGCCACAGCGGTTAAACCGCCAGTGAATCGCGAGTTATATCTCGCGGCCACTGCGTCAGGTAATGAAACCGGTTCTCTTAACTCAGCAAATAACCGTAATCGCTTACCGAGCAGAAAAAACATAACACACATACCGATCGACATATTGATCACCATCCAAAATGAACTGGTTCCCGCGAGGTAAACCAAACCAGGTCCACCTACAAAACCAAATCCACTCATCGTGCTCGAAAACACGGCTACACTCGTTACCATCATCCCTAAATGGCGACCGGCCATGAAGAAATCTTTAGTGCTGCGAGTTCTGCGCATTGCCCACAGCCCCACAGCAATACAAATCAACATGTAGACAAAGATGAATCCAAAGATGATGCCTGAGCGATATTGTTCCATCAGCTAGCCTCCTGCTCAGCTGCAGCATTCGACTTTGCGTTTTGTACTATTTCATAAAATTCATCAAGTGCTGCCTGTGGCAAAATTCGATCTTCGAAAAAAAGTACGTATAACATGACGAACCCCAGCGGCACACCGTAAATACCTAGAAACATCAAACTCGTGGCAATTGGAAAAGGCCCCAGATAATCTGGTTCCGTGGGTTCAAGCCAAGACATTTGGTAAGTTGTGCACAACAAAATGAATGCGCCAACGTATACCAGCACGACCATTACCATCAAATTCCAAAAATAACCTCCGGAATCTGGGTCAGCGTGTTTGGTGCGGCAAACCCAAAACAACATCATGCAAAACATAGCGATCATACTGCATCCAAGTAACAAACCAGGCACGACTATATGCTCATGCCGGAGGATTCCATCACCTCCTTGCATCATCGCCACACCCGTAGAATCTTGCGGCGTCGCAAATGTAACTTCCGAATGCGGGCGACCCGTTGCCTCGTGTGGCTCAACACTGAAAAACACCCACAATACTGCCACCCACACTAGCGTGAGAACAATAATGGCTGGCAAATATTTCATGTAAATCACTAAATGCTTATTGCTTTACAAAATTCCCTAAACAACGCTGATCTATGCTTTAAACATTAAACAAGAAATGACAAATATCACCATCTTGGACAACATAGGATTTGCCTTCAACTCGCAGTTTCCCTGCGGCGCGAATTTCTTTTTCACTTTCATACTTTACCAAATCAGCCACTGAATATACTTCGACTCGAATGAAGCCTCGCTCGAAATCCGTATGAATAACACCAGCAGCTTGGGGTCCGGTCGCACCGACTGGAATTGTCCAAGCCCGAACTTCTTTTTCACCTGCAGTAAAGTAACTCTGTAATCCGAGAGTTTGATAGGCTTCGCGGGCCAAAACTGACAACGACGGTTCGGTAAGCCCAATGGACTCAAGCATCTCTGTTCGATCTTGTTCATCCAATTCCGCGACTTCTGCTTCGATACGAGCACAGACGTGCACCACCCCGGCATTCACGCTTTTGGCGTAATCTCGTACTTGTTGGACTAGTGCACCTGCGCCACTAAGATCATCTTCATCCACATTAGCAACATACAGAATAGGCTTGGCTGTTAACAGTCCATAACTTTGAATCAATACAAGTTCACCGTCGTGCAAATTCAAACTACGCAATGGCTCGTCTTTACCCAAATGTTCAAGACATTTATTGATAACCAAGACCGTTGCCTGTGCTTCTTTATCCCCACTACGAGCCGTCCGCTCAGCTTTATTTAACGCATTTTCAAGTGTCTGCATGTCCGCAATCATCAACTCGCTTTCGATGATTGCGATATCATCTAACGGATCAACTTTACCCGCAACGTGGATGACATCTTCGTCCTGGAAACAGCGGACCACTTGAATAATTGCGTCAACCTGGCGAATGTGACTCAGGAATTTATTACCAAGCCCCTCACCTTCGCTCGCACCTTTGACAATCCCAGCAATGTCAACCAATTTTAAAATTGCGGGAATTACTTTTTGTGGTGGGATATATTTGGTAATCGTATCAAGTCTGACATCCGGTACAGGTACAATACCTTCGTTTGGTTCAATTGTGCAAAAGGGATAATTGGCGCTATCGGCGCCTTGGGAACTCGTCAATGCATTGAATAACGTACTTTTCCCGACGTTTGGCAATCCAACAATTCCAGCTTCCATAATCAATCAAGGCTCATCACAAAAACAGTTAAACAGTAAGTACTCAATCCTACAACATGCGACGCCAATCGGTAATAGGAGAGAACTCCCCCCACCAATTTGGGTACCTTTATAGACTCGATTGTGTCACGGCTTTGAATGTGGAGATATCATTAATCATGCGTTGAACAAGCTTGGGGTTGCTATCACGTAATCGTTCGAGATGCTTTAACAGGTGGTGGTTACCGGCACCTTGACGATTTGACATTCTTTTATTGACTAACATCAATTCCATCTCGTCCATATCTTCCTGCTTGGCTACGACTTGCAAATTAATAATGTCATTAAGCTTTTTCAGATCGAGGAATACTTCTTCGTATGTTGTTTCATTTCTAACGTACACCAATACATCATTGATCTTATCAAGGGCATCACACTGACCGCCTAGATAGGTGCCCCAATCTGTGGATTGAACATCACGCATAATCGCTGTCGCTTCTGCATCCGTTAAGGGAACTCGGCTTGGTGGAATAGCCAGATAGCCTAGGTAGATCACGAAAATACCAATCACACCAACCGCAAATCCAAAGAATACTCTCCACAGCGATGAGCCTTCAAATTCACCTCCATCAAATTTTTCACCAGCTGATTCCGCACGGTTTTGTGCTTTTCGTTTACTACGAAACACTGATTTTGGGGACGAGGAACGACCCCCGACCGCTGCTACTCCACGACGTAAAACGGGCGCACTACTACCCGCAGATGCCGCAGGCACCAAGACTTCGGCACCACACTTAGAACATTCTGTTTGCTCACCACTTAGCGCATCGTCAACCGAGAGGTTTTCTCCACACATCAAACAGCGAAACATGATGGTCATAATTGTCGATCTTCAAATACGTTTAGCAAATACCTCGGTTCATTTCGAATAGCGTCAGTATAAATACCTGCCCCTTTCGTAGATACCCAGATCCTGTTTCACATGTGGGCTGTCACTAAAACAATTCTTTAATTGTATGGCCTTGAGCGACCACCATCGGCCGTCCAACGGGTGTCATTAATTCCTGTTCATAGTCTATCCCGAGTGCTTTAAAAACAGTTGCATGAATATCTTCGACGCCATGCACATCCACAACATCAGCGGTTTCTTCTTTCGCATCGCGTTTCGGCTCTGGATTCGTTTCCCCTATCACACGGCCGCCTTGGATTCCGCCACCGCCCAGGGCAATCGTAAATCCATGTGGCCAATGATCGCGGCCATTGGTGTTGTTAAGCCACGGCGTTCGACCAAATTCACCACCCCACACCACAACCGTACTTTCCAACAAACCTTTTTCAGAAAGTTCAGCAAGCATCGAAGACATCGCCGCATCCATTATTTTCGCACGACTCGCTTGTGCTGGAGTATTGTTGATATGGCTGTCCCAACCACCAAGCGTAATTTCTACACATCGGACGCCCACTTGAATCAACTGAGTAGCCGCCAGACAAGCGCGACCGAACGAAGTGTCTCCGAATTGATCTTTTTTTGTTTGCGATACATCCTTCAAAGAAAAGGCTTTGAGTTGTGATGAAGCCATCATACGAACCGCTCTTTTCATCGACAGTTGATGGAGTGTTTTTTGCTCATCCAAATTTCGTAAGCGACCGCGAGCAAACTCATTCTCAACTACGGAAAACAAGTCTGAGCGTCGTTTTTCATCACGTTCGCTGTTCACACGAGCGGTAATATCTGGCACGGGTTGCTGAGGGTCGCCAACTTGAAACGCATCAAAGGTATCACCGAGGTAACCTCCCCGCGCCGGATTATCTGTTGTGAGCATAGAAATATGCCGCGGAATCTCCAAGTCGTCCGTTAACTGATGACACATAACCGCGCCTATCGACGGGTGTACCAATGTTGGATCTGGGCGAAAACCCGTTTTCACATTGTAAACACCACGCGTGTGATCACCTTCGCGACTCACAACACTGCGCACTAAACTTATGTGATGCATCTGCTCGGCCATCATGGGCAACGTTTCGGCAATTCTCACATCTTGGACTGAGGTTTTAATAGACTTTACACCGCCACTATATAATTCGCTAGCTTGCGGCTTCGGATCAAACGTGTCGCGCTGACTCGGCCCGCCCTGCATCCACAGCAAGATGACGCTTTTCGCGGGTGCCCGCGGATCGGGTGCAAGTTCCTGAGCGCGTGCCAGTTTCGTGGCGAGCGGCGTCAGCCAAGACATACTAGTCGCAGTCGCTGCGGTGACACCTGCCTGCAAACCAGCGGCTAATAGTGTGCGACGGTTCCAATGTTGCTGCGATTGACAAGTCATTGAGGTACTTCTCACTCTCCAAGTTTAAAAACAAAAGTGCTTTGTTAGGTGCCCTGTTAATGATTCCAAGAAAACTCGGTGCTGTTGATTAATATCCAAAAAAGATCTTCCAATATGCGTTCGCGATTCTCGGGCGAGATTTCTTGCATTGCTAATAAAAAGTGATGTAGCTCTGTCTCTGAAGGTAGACGAGTGAGTACGCAAAGATATGTAATTTCAATGGCATCTTTATTATCTTCGGCAATCGCTGCAATCCGTGCGGCAGCATTAATGCCCTCGGAACTGCGCGTTCGGTCTTTCACCAAATTGCCATTCATCATAAGTAGTCGCTGCGTAATTGTACCACCACGATCCTCAAATTCATCTTCTCCGGTATCCCCGTATCGCTTCACAAAGGACAAAATATCCTGTTGCTGCTGTTGCCGAGCCGAATAGCTAACATCGGCATTAATCGTCCGGATTCTGGCCGTTTGTCCAATGCCACCGGCTACCTGCTCCGGCCGCAAACGCACCAAAGGGAAAACAGTCCAAGCTCGCTCGTGTTGTGGTGTTACATCAAATGCTGCACGACTCGAGATACGAAAAACATCGAGTCGCGTTATGATTTGGATCAGTCGTTTCAAATCATAACCATGATCACTAAAATCCGTCGCCAACAATTCGAGACCTGGTGGGAACGGTCCCATCAACGAAATGTCATCCACAGGATCCACCAACGGTTTACCAAAAACAATCGCCCACACTCGGTTTACGGCTGTTCGGGAGAATGCCCGATTTTGGCGGTCAGTAATCCAAGCCGCAAGTTGCTCACGACGTGAACCTGTGGGCAATGTCAAGTCCGATTGAAAAGGAACTTTGGGCATGATTATTTTATTTTTTTCGTCACCCAAGTAAGTATAGGAATAGTGGCGATAGTCATCCTGCACACCGCCTAAACTAATACCCGCTTGAGAATAGAAAGCGGCGAATTGATGGAAATCAGTTTGCAAAGCCTCCCGCGACATCCCATCGAAACTCAAGCCGATGGTGCCCAGTGCATCATCATGGCACTGCAGACAATCCAAACGCATCCCTAAGAATGCTCG
>Ga0315332_10001896_pt1 | contig 11437 bp, 7 predicted proteins | sample M110034915metaG_FD_203455 | JGI IMG/M metagenome (GOLD analysis project Ga0315332, IMG submission 203455) | Ammonia-oxidizing marine archaeal communities from Monterey Bay, California, United States - M1 100m 34915 | ecosystem: Environmental > Aquatic > Marine > Intertidal zone | place: USA... | reverse complement strand
CCAGTTTGACCGGCTGGACCGGAGCTGCGGTCACTGTGGCGCCAGGAGACAGCATCGCCGCACCAGCCGCAACGCCGGCTACGACAAGTACGATCAGCGGCGTCAGGCGAGTCCACGACCGCAACGACATATCTTCAGTTTCCGATGATTGATCCTGATCTGATTCGGCCACGGTAATCTGACACACATCTGGCGACACGAAAAGAGCCTCGCACGCAGCAGCTCTGAAGCGAAATACAGAAGCGATCCGCTGGTAGCATGACGTCCGGACACGGATACCTACGACTGATACAGGACCCGGCGACAGGAACCCGTCCTGTCATGATTCCGGCGCCGCATCTGTGTTCTGCTACACTGATTCTACGCGTGAAACAGGCCGGAGGAAATGCCGACTCTGTCCCAAATTCGGCAGAATCTACGCAGCCTGATTCTGCGAATCGTTATCGTCGGGGGAGTTGACAGTCTGATCTTCAGCAACGAGGCCGTTGTCCAGGCCGTTGTCGGTCTGTGCCAACTGATGTTTGACGACAGGTTCGTTAACGCGGAATGCCTGCGTCTCCATTGAGGCGATTTGATCCAGCAGGCGACGAATTGTGGCTTCCGCATCCTTCCGTTCACTGAGGAATTCGCGGTGGGTTAATGCGAGTTCCGCCTCCATGGCCGACAGCTTCTCAAGGTGCTCCTCTGCAGCCCCTACGCCGGTCGGGGCGCTGACCTGCGCCGCTCGATCCGCGAACCACTGTTCCAGGTCGCTGCGATCTCTGCGAAATTGCTCCTGTTTCGCTGCCAGAGTGGTTGCTTTTTCCGCCAGGCGCTCATGTTCGGACTTCAGTTGAACGTGAAGCTGTTCGAAAAACTGTTCGGTCGCCGCCATGGCCTCCTGGCGGGACTGAGAGTACTTCGGATCGCCTGGGTTCACGCTGGACTGGAGCTCCTCCAGAAGGAGCCGCTGTTCCAGCACCTCTCGCTGTTTCGAGTCGAGTTCCGTTCTTAGCTGGTTGACATGCTGCAGTCGCTGCTCAAGTCGCTGGCTGGTGTCGGCCGAGGACTGTTCGGCCTGATGAAGGCGACGGGTTCGCGATTCCAGATCCTGCAGCACCGCATCCTGATGTTCCTGAAGTCGAGTTTGCCGTCGCTTTACATCCAGTTCGGCGCCTACACGATTTCGGTCCAGCACCTTCTGCTCGCGTCTTAGGGACTCTTCACGTTCCAGCAGGGTTTCGCGGATCCGCTGCAACTGACCGAAACGCAGGCGATGCTGTTCGTCGAAGGATTTTCGTTCACTGCGGAACAACTGCAATTCCCGCCTCAGGTTCCGCAGCTCAACTTCAAAGTCGCTCCGAGAGCGAGCCAGATGCTCGAATTGGAACCGATAACGGCGCTGCAGGTTGTTCTGCTCGGTCAGCAGTGTCTGCCGTCGTTTTTCGATTTCGCCACGAAGCCGCTGTTGTTCAATTTCCAGCTGCTCACCAAACAATTCTCTTTGTTGCTGAAGATCTTCTGTTTCACGCTGAAGCTGAACCGATTGTGCGTCCTTTTCAGTTGCCCATTCCTGCTGCTCACGATGAAGATCATCCACTTCACCGGCGAGTTCGTTCCTTACAGATTCCCGCATGGCCTCCCGCTCCGCCTGCAGGGCATCTGCATTCAGCTGCGTCCGGTCGCGGTGTTCCTGTTCCAGTTGTTCGCCTCGGTCCGCCAGTCGCTGGCGTTCCTGATCAAGTGTATTCTGCTGCCGCTGCAACCCGTCGCGTTCACGGGCGATTTCATCATCGACAGCGTCGTGAAGACGTGCTCGTTCGTCTTCGAGATCTTCACGAGTCTGCTCAATGAGCTCCTGCTGACGTTTCTGTTGGGTCTGACGCTGATCGAATTCGTGTTGACGGTGTTCGAGTTCGGCCGCGACTTCGCGCTGAGTGCTGCGATCTCGTGCGACTTGTTCGGCAAATTCACGCGCTCGCTGTTCGAACGCCGTGCGGTCAGCACTCAGTTGGCCACGTTCGGCGACGATTTCAGCCTGACGACTCTGCAGTTCGCCGAAACGTTGTTGCAGAGATTCCGCGGCGGCACTGGCCTGCAGCAAGACCTGCAGAGCATCCTGATCAGGGTCCTGTGCCTGTGTTCGCGGCGACAACTCTGTTCCGGCTGTCGACTGATCCGCAGATGAAGACGGAATGTCGTTGTCAGGTGAGTCAGTCACGTTCAGGAATCCTTTCCCAATGTGGAACGAGTGTGGCAGCCCACAAATCGATGCGATTCATTGCTCGGAACTGGCCTGTCTGCTGCCGGGGCATATGCCGATCGTGTCAGATTCTGGGAAATCCACGAATCAAAGACAATACGACAAACCGCCAGCGGGCAGTGAAAACCCGCGGCGGTCTGAGCTATACCAGATACTTCGGTCGATTCAGCCGACCGCTGAATTCAACATGGTCACAAAGTGGTCCTTTGGAGGTGCTCCGACCACTTTGTCGATCATTTCGCCATCTTTGAACAACATCACCGTGGGAATGCTTGTGATTCCATACCCAGCGGCCGTTTGCTGATTCTCATCCGTGTTGACTTTGCCAATTTTCACTTTGCCGGAAAATTCGTCCGCCAGCTCTTCGATTGTCGGCATCAACATTCGACAGGGGCCGCACCAGGGTGCCCAAAAGTCCACAAGAACCGGCTCAGAAGACTTCAAAACGTCTTCATCGAAGTTCGCGTCGGTGAATTCATGCAGATTTTCAGCCATGGTTCGTTTTTCCTGATTGCCTAAAGGTCGTGGTGCCGCTGTCAAATTCTACGGGCTCAGAACTACCCGGTTCCGACAGCCAGAGACTGGATGAGTTTAACGACAAGAATCTTTCGTTCGCGGTTCATTGATCAGTCATTCGGCAACGCCAAAGCATTTCCGAAGCAACGATCACCACGACGAGCCGACACGCCGGTACCTTACACAGGTTGTGCAGTGCCACGGATAAATTCGGGTCGGGTATGCCGTCCGTTGGCCAGCAAGGACGCTGACAGACGGGAGTATCGGCTAACCGGCCAAAACTGTCAACGTGGAGCATCTGAGGCGAATCGCCATTGCCGACGGTGAGACAATGCCCCTGTCGGGGAGTTTTTCGCTGGCAAGTCTGCGTTGTCCGGAAACCCCACTGGAATCCAGTTGCCATGAACGCCTAAACTTTGCAGAAGGATTATTTTCCGAAGAGGGACCTTTGGCGATGCATGACACACCGAACAACAGTCTCCATAGGTGCCAGCGCCGGGCATGGGGTCTCGGTATCGACTTTGGCCCTGTCGCGTCGGCTGTCTGCCGGATTACGCCATCCCCAGCCAGATTCGTTGTCCGATCGCTGTGGGGGTTGACTGCGTTTTTCTGTCTGGCGGCTTCAATGGTCGTCGGCCAGGTGCCAGACGCGACCGAAGATTTTCCTCCGTTTGAATCTTTAATGCCGGATTTGCCGGGAAGAACAACTCCGGCCGCGGTGCCAGTTCGACCGTCGTCACTGATTCGCACCTTTGAAACGCCGGTCCCGCCTGCTGGCAGCGGAACACCGTTGTTGCCACTTGAAGGTGTTCGAGGAAGTGTTGGTTCCCTGACGGAACAACAAACGGTACCCGCGGCGCAGCGTCCGTCATTCGAGGCGGGTAGTACGTCTGTGGCGAGCCCTATCGGCGAATTGGCAGCAGCAGGAACACCAATGAATCCGACGTTTGACTGGACGCAGCACACCGCATCAATTGCCGATCTGCATTTTGCTTCTGCTTCTCAGTTTCAACACGGCGTCGAATACCTGTCAAGGAAAGAAGAGTCGGCCTATTTGGATTTGATTGACGCCATTGCCGACCAGCGACATCTGTTACTGCAGCAGACATCGGAAACTTCCGCTGAGGCGGGCCTGCGAGTATCGCGCAGGGGAGTTGCGGCATGGGAACGAGCGTTTTATGAGTATCCGGATGCTCGGCGACTTGCATGGGAAAACGGACATTTACGAGACCGCCAACTACCTTCGCAAATGCCTGGCGGACTGCCTGATCCGTTTCGCTCAAGAGACACTGACGCCGCTGACCTTACCTCTGGTTCCCATGCCCGCTTTCAGTTGCTGGACGATATTGCTCGATTTCCTGAAGATTACGTCGGACGTCCGATTGTTCTGTACGGCCGGTTCAAGCCCGAGTCTATTGTGCGAATCGCTCCGGGAAAGGACCTGAACGTTGTTGTCGAGAAAAGTTTTCCCAGCCCCACGGCCCGCTCGGAGGTGCGGTTGCTAAGAGGTTCACTGACATCGTTCGATGGACTGCAACCGAAGGCCCTGGTTGATACTGGTGGCTTATTGACTCCTTCTGAACGGCTCGCCTATGACGATTGGCCGTCAATCGACACGGCCGTGCCTGTCATGGTGAAAGGATGGGTCGTAAAGAAGATGGACGGTCGGCCTCTGGTCTATTGTGAGACAATGCGGCAGCTCAGCCCGATTCCTCACTTTGATCTGGTGCGACAGAATTCCGTTGACAAGCAGCGTTTGCGTGACGAAGAAACCTGGCTGTACTACGAGACACTCCGGCAACTGGAACTGACCAGCCCCGCGCTTCAACGGGAAATTGCAGATGGTGTTCGGGGGCAGCGCATCGGTGACCTGATGCAGGCAGTCAGCAACAAGGCAGGCCAGGATGCTCGCGACCTGGGTGAGCGTCTGCAGTCGGGGAGTATTGATGACGCCACATATCGTCGACAGAAAGTTGCATTGCGGCGACAGCTGAACTATCGGATAACGCGATACCGCCAGTATCGGGACGATCCTGAGGCGTTCCAGACCTACGTTGACATGTTTCAGTTCCCAGATGTCTGGCACGGACATCTGGTCACACTTGAGGGGCATGTGCGTCACATTGTGAGTTACCCCGGGGACGAAAAGTTGTTCAATGGTCGGCCGCTGCATGAGCTGTGGTTGTTTACCGATGACTCACAGCATAATCCGGCCGTGATTGTCACGCCGAACCTGCCTGATGGTTTTCCGCTGGAAGCAGAGGTTCTGGATCGTGTGAAAGTCACTGGTTGTTTCTTCAAGCGGTATGTTTACGGCTCGCAGGATTCAGCTCGGATTGCGCCGCTGATACTGGCCGGCACCGTCAGTTGGGAGCCGACCGTTGACCAGGTTCAGGCGCTGGTCGCTGCCGGGCATCTGTCTGAAGGTTCCCCACAGGCGTTGCGTGCAGCTGCCTATGCCGGCACTGGAATCGGTGATACGGCTATGATCTTCGTGTGTTTCCTCGTTGTGCTTACTCTGATGGTCCTGTGGGGACGTAATCAACGCGAGGAACGCGATCGAATTCGGCTGCGAAAACGAGTCAGTGCTGCTCCGGAGTTTGAAAATCCGTCAGTCGCCGGATACGCTCTGCCGCTGAGCGACTTTAACGTCCATTTGCCGGGCGAATCTGCCCCATAGTGCTTTGCTGATGAGCAGGTGAGCGGTTGTGGGTCACTGGCTTTGCCGGTGTTCTCGGGATTCTCACAGCACTGACGAAGCCAGTGTGATATATCATCGCATGTTCAACGCCGCACCAGAATCTTCTGACAGAAACCGAACGTTTGGAACCGCTGCCCGCCATTAAGGACCGTCCGGCACGACTGGGTGTGCTGATCAGCGGCGGCGGTACAACGCTGTTGAATTTTCTGGACTGCATACGTGAGGGGTCAATGAACGCGGAGGTGCCGCTGGTTATCTCCGGTCGCCGGGATTGCAAGGGGATTCAGCGAGCCATTGACGCCGGACTCGACTGCGTCTCGATCTGTCGGCGAGACTTCGCGGGAGTTTCTGAATTCAGCCACGCCGTGTTTGATGCGTTGCGTTCGAAGCAGGTCGATCTTGTCACGCTGGCGGGATATCTGTCGCTGCTCCACATTCCCGATGACTTTCGTCACCGTGTACTGAACATTCACCCTGCACTGATCCCCGCCTTCTGTGGCAAAGGAATGTATGGCCATCACGTACATGAAGCTGTCGTGGAGCGAGGGGTGAAGATCAGCGGATGCACCGTCCACTTTGCGGACAACCAATATGACCATGGTCCAGTTGTACTGCAAAGCAGTGTCGATATTCCCGATGGTGCAACCCCTCAGGACGTAGCCGATCTTGTGTTTGAACGGGAGAAAATCGCCTACCCCGAAGCCATCCGACGTGTGGTTTCCGGTCGTCTCAGCGTTGACGGAAGACGCACCTGTCTGACCGTCTCGGGGACCGCGACCGCGAATGCTCCGGCCCTTGATGACTGAAGTCAGAGTGCTGTACCGCCTGTTTTCGTCAGTTGAAGTCGTGGCTTTTCGAGCTGCTTCAGCAGCATTTCGATCTGCGCATTCCGGAACTCGATGATCGGCTGTTCGCGGTGGTTGCCCCGGACGGACCTGACTGCAACCGGGACGTGTCAGGTCCGGAGCAGGAAGGACATGTTGGATCCGGGTAACGCAGGTTGCTGTGCCACAGGAGGCTTCTGTTTCGCAGCGTTTCGGCATTATGATGAATGCAACGCCTGATCTATTGAGCGGAACAGCTGGGTGCCGGAGCAGCGTTTCGCTCGGTCGCGTCTGCCTCCCGCCCTCCTGGATGTATCTGATGACTTTGACGACTCGCATAATCCCTGCCGGAACATCGCTGGCGCGTTCCTTGATTCTGCTCATTTCACATGGGACAATCACGTGCGTTGATCGTTGGGCTTACCGTTCAGCACGGGCCACAGATCCGAGAGCTGCAGAAGGCCGGTTTGGGTGCCCAAACCGCAGTTGCGTTCACGTCGATGGATTGTGAATAACAATGTGTCGTCAAGAAGATATAGAACAGGAAAGCGTTCATGGAGTTGTGTCTTTTAGATCGGGCGGTTTTATCGCGTGTTGCCGCAGCGATGTTATTGCTTACAGCGCCCACTGCGTTCTGTCAGTCTCCGGACGAACTGCCGGACCCGGATGGAGCACCGGCTGACGTTACCCGGCCGGTGAAAGTCTTCATTCTGCTGGGGCAGTCGAATATGCTGGGATTCGGGCATGTCAACGCAAAGAAGGGCAAAGCGGAAGGCTCCCTTGAACACGCAGTGAAAGAAAAGAAGTTATACTCGTACCTTGTCGATGACGTGGGCGAATGGACGGTACGCAAGGATGTTCGCAATGTGCGAGTCATGGGAAGCGGCACGGGCGGCATGAGGAATTTCAACAACGAGTGGCTGACCATTACGGGAGGCAACATCGGTCCTGAGATCGGTATCGGTCATCACGTGGGGCACGTCACCGACGCGCCGGTGATGATGCTCAAAAGCTGTATTGGCAACCGTGCTCTGGGCTGGGACCTGCTGCCGCCGGGCAGCGAGGGCTTCGAATTTACCGATGATAAGGGGGTTACCTGGGTTCATCCCGGTTACAGGGGAACACCGGAACGCTGGGAAAAAGGCACTGAACCTAAGGAGATTCGCTGGTACGCCGGAATGCAGTACGATGGCGATATCGCCCGAGCAAAAATGGTTCTGGCTGAACTGGACAAGTACTATCCCGGCGCCAGGTCATACGAGGTCGCCGGCTTCTTCTGGTGGCAGGGTGACAGGGACAGCCGTAGTGCAGCGCTTTGCAGCCGTTACGAGAAGAATCTTGTACATCTGATCAAGCAGCTGCGCAGGGACTTCAAGGTGCCTGATGCGAAGTTCGTTTGTGCCACGCTCGGCCAGACCGAAAAGGGCTCGACCGACAACAGTGTGAAGATTCTTGACGCCATGCTTGCCGTGGACGGCGAATCCGGCAAGTACCCGGAGTTCAAGGGCAACGTTGCCTCTGTCTACACCCACCCGCTGTCCAAAGGTGGCAGTTCCGGAAGCCACTACGGCGGCAACGCAGAGACCTATATGAATGTCGGCGAGGCCATGGGGCGGGCTATGGCTGAGTTAATGTCAGCAGACAGATAGGCGGCGTCAGTTTTTCTGCGGGTGGGGCCGCCTGGAGAAACAGGCTTTCCGAACTGATGTCAGAGCAACGCACCTATTCTCGTGAACGAATCCGGCTCGTGAATGTCATACGTTCGCTGTCCAGGTTATCGATCTGCATATTCGGCAAGCTGTTTCTTGCACGATCGGACAACGCGAAGAGCCGGACGTGTGACTGAATTTGAACTGGCGAATTCTCTGGTCGCGAAAACACCGCGTCTTGCTGCCTGACGCAGCGGATGCTGCGCAATGACGCCTTCGAGCACCGGCAATCCTCCGTTTCGAATGCTGGCTTTGCAGCGTGCCGTGCTGCCGTAGGGTCAAAATACTCCGCCGAACTGAAAACACCGTAAAACACGGCGTTTTGACGACTCCAGAGTCTCTCATCTCCGTCGCTTGATTTCACCTTTCGGCACCGGAGACTGGTAATCTTCGGCGCCGAACATGCCGACGCAACGTCCTTCCCCTGAGAAAGCAGGACTTCCGCTTCCCGAAGCTTCTGAATGATCTCTTCTGTCTTGAATCGCTTACGTGGCATTTAATGCCTCCCTCTTCTGTGGCCAAACCCTGAGTCTACCACTCAAGATCCGGTCGCGGTTAGTGGGGGCAGGTCAGTCAGCCTTCGCAGCTGACAATGGCCTCTTGACACTTCGGGCTGTTTTACAATCCTCACGTAAGCGACACGGGGGGCTGCGATCCTGCCGTGATCGCAGGGCAGGATTCCCCCAGACGCTACATCCGGGGCATCGTTACTGTCTGCATTTCTTGTCAAGCCCGCATGGGAGGCAAGAAATGGCATTCATTGGGCGGCCATTACTTCACTAATCGGCGGGAGTTGCCGATTGGTGGGTTCAGGGCATCTATTTGAACACTGAAAGAGGTTGCAATGCGATCGACTACCGCGAGTTTCATTCTGTTCGTTTTGATCTGTTCATCACAACACGCTTTCGGGCAGCGATACGGTCATATTGCTCAGCCGAGCCCGATTGTGAGCAATTACAATGCGTTCGGCAGTACCGGGACCTCCTGTCCGTCGTGTAATGCCGGAACGCCGATGGCATTCCATTACCAGGGGATGCCGCATCAGCGTGTGATGTATCCGGGGATGTGTTATCAGGGTGCCTGTTGTCATCCCGCCCCGTGCTGCTCACAGGGCTGTAATCCCTGTCACAGCGGCTACGTAGTGCAGCGTTCTTGCATTGGCCAATTCGTCGATCGACTATATGAACTCGAAAGACGCAAGAATCAGTGGTTCTTCGGCGGTTGTCGCGGGTTCCATACTGACTGCTACAATAGATGTTATTGAGGCTGACGGACGGCCACAGATGATGATTGCACGGTCGCTCACAGAATTATTTGCCCACATGTGACGCTGCGGGGGTGGCACGCGAGTCAGAGGCGGTTTTTGACCGCAAGAAGTACTGCGAAACAGCGGTGGTGTTCAAGCGCCGTTGTCGTCAGTTGATCGGCGCCGAGCGTCGTGACGTTGGATTACCTGGTCGCTTCCTTGTCTCCGTCGTGGCTCAGGGAGCCGTCTGAGGGGGCGATGTTTTGTTCAGCAGTCGTTGCCGCAGTTCTTCCAAAGCTGAGCTCGACGATTCGGGTGAAGCGGAAATTGATGCTGCAGAACGTGTCGACGGCGGCCTACGTTGAACGGAGGCGTCCGCCAGAATGGTGTCAAGCATCCGGGACCATGCCGCTTCGGCAGCCACCTTGTCTCCGCTTTCCAAAGCGACGTCTCCACGTTCTTTCAGAATTGCCTGCAGCCAGTGGTGTTCGTCGTGTAACCGTGCCGCGGTTTCCGCAAGATCGGCCAGCTGTTTCCCTGCATCAACGTGTTCGGAAGACGTTAACGCAATCCGCGCGGGGATCCATAGCGCGATGTCGTTGACCGTCGGACGGCGCGCTGTTGCTGTGCTGGTCGCCGGCGTGTAATCGGCAAGCTTCAGGATGCTGGTTCTTAACAGCGTCTCATTGCCGGTGCTGGCTGCATATGCGGCGGCCATGATTGCTGCCGCGGGATCGTTGTCGGCGGAACTGTTTGTCATGAGTTCCAGAAGTTCGGCGACCTGAGTTTTCCGTTTCGGCCGGGCGGTCGGGATCTTGATCAGGCCGTCAACCAGTATCGATCGAACCGCCGCGTCCTGTATTTGCCCGGACGGCGGTACCAGCATCAGGTCCAGGGGCGGACGTTGTGCTGTCGGATTGGCAGCGGAGTAGTCCTGCAAGTGAATCAGAACGGCTTCTGGCGTCATGCGGGCACGTGCTCCTGTGATCCCCGTTTCAGCCTGCTTCAGCAGTCTTTCCACATTGGCTCTGTATCGCCCGCTGGCTGCTGCGAGTTCCGGCGTGACTTTCCGGAATATCTTCAGGGCATCAAACGGCAAATTGAAGTCCAGCAGACTTTCCCCTGCGGCAACATAGTCCTGAGCATTCCTGTACTGGTCCGCGCCCGCATTGCTGCCGGTGGCGACGGGATGCCTGACGGATGCTAATGCATCGAAGACGGCCTGCCGTGCGTCTGTGATCCGTCCTTCAGCCGCCAGCAGTTTCGCGACCCAGTATGACGGGGAAGTCGAATAACTGGATGGTGCATTCGATTTGTCATTCAGCAACGCCCGCTGCATCATCCTGATGACGTGAGGACGATATCGTGGGTCGACGGCATGCAGTTCACTCCCGATTACCCAGACGACGCCGGTCGGCACATATGAGACAGTGCTGTCCGCATGCAGGCGTTCAAGTAATGCAGTGGCATCGTCGAATTGACCGGACTTTGCCTTTAATACGGAAAGAATTATTTGACCGCCGTGCCATGTTTCGAATTTGCTCACCGCTGCCTCAACCTCGTTCGAAAATGTCTTCAGCTTTTCGCTGTCTTCGAGCGCCTTCGAAAGGCGAGTAAAAGAGGCTGTAACTGACCCGTTGGTGCTGTGTACCAATGCATCTGCGATTCCCTGCCACGGATTGGCGGCCGCCTGCTGTACGGTCCTGGGAATCATGCCCTCGCGGACATAGTCAAACATGACCGGCAACTCCCAGATGCTCTGATCCCGGATATTGCTCAGCATAAATGTTCGGTTGTTCGGAAAAGCTCTCCAGGCCGCTGCAAACAGCTCAAGGCCCTTTTCTCGTTCGGCTGTTCCACGTCCCCGAGTGCTTTCACGAAACAGATACTCGAGAGTTTCGTTGATGACGAAATAGTTGTTGTTCAGCTTGCGAATGTCAGATGCCAGCAGGACATCTGCGAGCTGAGGCAGCTTTCCTGCCTGCTGAAACGTTCGCAGGTACTGGTAATAATTCTGCGTGAAACGCTGCACGTCTCTGTGCAGGACTTCCATATATTTTTCACTCGCTTCAGCATATTTGCGACTGCGTTCCAGTTGCTGTGCCAGCTTCACAAGTGTGTCGATATTTTGTGGCGCTAAGCTCCTTAACTGTTCGTCTACGCTCGCAGCATCTGCGGTACGGCCCACTGCCTTGTAGT
>Ga0315332_10001894_pt1 | contig 11439 bp, 8 predicted proteins | sample M110034915metaG_FD_203455 | JGI IMG/M metagenome (GOLD analysis project Ga0315332, IMG submission 203455) | Ammonia-oxidizing marine archaeal communities from Monterey Bay, California, United States - M1 100m 34915 | ecosystem: Environmental > Aquatic > Marine > Intertidal zone | place: USA... | reverse complement strand
TTTATTTAATGGTTTGCGACTAAGTCTGCTTGCGAATCAAAGCATTCTGATTCTCTATATAATCTTTCAATTTACCTGATTCTACCATTTGTTTAACTTCTAAAATTGCTTTAGGGGTGAAATCTATCTTTTTGAATAGTTTTCCGGTTCTGTTTTGAGTAATAGGTTGAAGTTTTCCGTTTTGCCAGCTTTTAATAGTTTTTACCATTAGTTTGGTCCCAAGTTCCAGCGGCTTGAGAAGTAGTGTTTGCTCATTATCATTTTTATTTAGTGTAACTGTTTTTCTAAAAAGAATATCGCCTGTGTCAATACCCTGATCAATTTGATGAATGGTTGCTGACATGTGCTGAAGTTCGCCTTGATGAATAGGCCAAAAATTGCATGACGATCCTCTGTAAAATTCTGGATCACCAACATGTAAGTTAAACAAACAACCTGGAAAACTTTTTAGAAAAGATTTTTTTAAAATTCCGGTTCCAAATAAAGCGATAAAATCTGGGTTTGTATTTATAATGTTAGCGATTGTGCTTGAGGTGTTGAGAGCATCTTTCTCAAGGTAAGTTATTCTAGGGTTGTTCTTTTGCGTTAGATATCCCGATTCCAAGATCAGTTTTTTTTCATATTGGTCTCGACGTTTAAAAAACCAATCCCAAGCAATTGACTCTTCTTCTGAATTTGGTATGGGGTTCGGATAGTCACTTTCCTCTATATAGACTTCTGATATTGAGAAATGGTGATTTAAAAGTTGAATGAAAAATTTATGTCGAACACCGTTACCAGTTATTATTACAATATTTTGTTTTTTGTTTGCTTTTATTGACATGGATTGAATATAGAGGTGTGGGTAGTGTCTTTATTTATTCGGCGAATTTGCTTGTGGGTAATTACTATCGATAAAAGTTCCCAGTAAATTTATTTTTTTAAATATCATATATAAACACACTGTTTTATACTGCAGATATTCCTGAATTTTCAAGTTTTTGATCTGCTAATTAATTTCTCGCCATGCTTTTAGCAAAGGAAAATATAATGCTTTCTTAATGGGAAGTTTCTCGCCATATTTCTTTAACACAGATTCATATCTCTCCAGTTGTGGTCTATACCGCTTTTCCTCGTTATCTAAAAATATATCAAGATTTTTACCGCCTCCTTTATGGGTGCCGGTTTTATAATCAATTATCCATCTAACTCCACCATCAATGAAAGTGCGGTCAATAACACTACGGATATAACGGTTACCTTCAAAAAAAGTTAGAGGATATTCTGAGTGAGCATCTTCATGTGATGATAATATCCACAGTCCTCGGTCATCCTCAAAAACTTTAGAGATAGCTGTCAGTCCAATTTCTAATGCTTCTACTGCTTGATCAAGAGGAAGTCCTTCTCCTTGTAAAGCTGGTTTGAAACGAGGTTTTAAATTTTGAACCTTTTCTTTGGTCCATTTTTCTAACCCCTCTACAGCTATATCATGCATACAACGGTGTAATACATTACCTAGACAACGTGCTTTATTTCCTGCCCAGTAATATTCAGGCTCTAAATATTTTTCTATTTCAATATCAACCAAAGGTCCTTTCATAATTGACTGAGATGGTGTTGGAACAGAAAAACTATCTGTTAATCGTTGAATTGAATGAGTTTCTGATGTTTCTTTTTTATGGTGAGCTGGCTCAGTGACCTTTGTCTCAGCAAGTTTTTCTAGCCAGTCATCTTTTATATGCGGCCATAGCTTATTCAGTAGGGATTTAGAATGGGGTTTCCATTCTGTTTCCTTTGAATGTTCTAAATGGCCAAAAAGATGTAGCTGGGACTTAGCTCTTGTTGCTGCAACATAGAGAAGTCTTAATGTTTCATAGTCTTCTTTTTCTTTATTAAGGTCTGATAAAAACTCGTAAATAGGTGAAGCCACTCCCCCTTTTTTTTCAATCGGAGCAAGTAATAGATCTCCACCATGTGGCATCCAATATATCAAACGTTTTTCCTCACTTTTTATACGTTTACCTAGCCCAGGTAAAATAACAAAATCAAACTCAAGACCTTTTGCCTTGTGCATGGTCATGATCTGTACAGCATTTTCGGTTACTACTAATGGACTGGCATAAAGATCCTCAAGGATTTGGTCAAAATTTTCAAATTTATCTTCCTGGCCAGAAAAAATGATTTCTTCAACTTTATTAAAAAACACCTCAATATCATCTGGGTTAGCTCCTTGAAGACAGGCAGGGCCTCCAAGTCTTATCCAGCAGGCTTCCAAGACATCACGAAAATTATGGTCAATAAATCCGTGGAGGTAAGGTCGAATGTTTTGAATAAGATTTTGTACCCTTTTTTGACCGTTTTTACTAAGAAGATTAATTTGAGAAGTATTGTTGAGCAATAACCAGATAGGAGTTGATGTATCTAGCTCAACCAAAGAATGTATATCCCTTAAAGTTAACCCGCACCAAGGTGCTCTTAAAATAGAAAGCCAAGCGATTCTATCATTAGGAAAACGAAGAGCTCGAAGCAGAGAAAGAAGATCTAGAATAGCTGGCCTATCAGTAATAGAGTCAATAGAATCGGCTTTGAATATAATATTAGATTCATTAAAATGTCTAACAATTGAAGTGAGATGAGTTCGTCCCCTAACAAGAACTGCCAAACTCTTTTTTGGATACTGCGATTGCAGTGATTTCACTAAGGCCGAGACTTTGTTTGCTTCTTCCTGAGAAATAGCATAACTATCCTGATTGTATGAAATAGGGTGATACCTTACTCCAGGGTTTATACTTTCCTCTAATACTGCTGTTGATGGTTGGTATGAAATGGCACCAAGATTTGCATCTTCATGTTGTGGGAAAATTTTTTGAAAACAATTATTTGTCCAGTCAACTAAATATTTTTGTGATCGAAAATTAGACTGCAGTGATAGTGGTTTTAATTTTAAATTACCTATTCCATGATATTGAGTTTTTATAAATAAACCTACCTCCGCATCTCTAAATCGATAAATGGATTGCTTGGGATCACCAACAATAAAAAGGGTTCTGCCATCTTCATTATTCCACTCTGATGTGAGTTTATGTAATAGTTCTTCTTGCTTAAAAGATGTGTCCTGATATTCATCCACTAGAATATGGTGAATTTTGCAATCGAGATAAAAAAGTAAGTCGGTAGGATACTCCTCGCCGTTTTCATCCGTATTGACTAAAGCGTTTATAGCGGAAAGAGAAACTTCAGTAAAGTCGGTGATTTGATGCGAGGAGAAAATATCTTTAAGTGTTTTATTTATCTCTGCCAAAAGACGAATTGTGGATTTTAGTAAGTCCCATTCCTCGTTTGTAAAATGTCTTGATGGAAGTTTTTTTACTTTCGCAAGGATGGGAAGAATGGAATGATTTCTTTGCAGGGAGCTTACTAATTCTTCAAAGTCATCTTTCATTTCTTTTCCAAAGTTATCCTTGCCGGTGGGGAAACCTAAACGCGCATCAGGTCTTTTTCTGTAGGTATTATTTTTTGTAAGAAAGAGATGAGCCAACCCTTTCCATATTTCCAGGCTATCGATGGTAGTTTCGGGGAAAGATTTTAGGTTAGCAAGACAGCTACAAGGGTGTGAAGAGTTATTAACTGCCAAATTCTTTCCTGAATATAAAGCTATTTGTATGATGCTTTTTTGATCTTTTAGATTAAACAAGTTGTTCAACTCAACCAGTCGCGCTTGAATCAACTCATCCAAGGCAATTCCTAGGTCTTTTCGGGCACTTTCATTTAAAGGATGGGTTTCCAAGTTTTGATGGTGATCAAAAAATGAGATCATCCATTGATCCCTTTTTTCTAACAGCTGAACAATTTTTTTTATAAAGTCTTCCTTGGAGTTATCAATATATTGGAGAATTTTTCTTACCATTACTGCATACGGGCTTGTCTCATTTTCCGCCAAATCGAGGATGGTTTTGGCAGTTTCCCGATAAATACTTTTGGCATTTTCCTGAATATTTAAACCAACACCCATCCCAGATAACAAAGGCATTCTTTTCGTCAACGACGAGCAAAACGAGTCAATAGTTACAATTCTTAGTCGGGCTGGGTTGTTCATCAATTTCCATTCTAGTGATTGATCCTGCTCAAGAACTTTTTTTGCTAGTTTCCAAGTAAATTTGGCATGAGCCTTTTCGGGAGGATCTTGTGTTTGGGCTTCTGTGAGTGCAGAAAAAACTCGTTCTTTCATTTCTGCTGCAGCTTTTCGAGTAAAGGTCATAGCTAGAATTTCTTCTGGGGAGTTTGCAAGACCTAATAGTTTTAGGTAACGCTGGATAAGTAATTCGGTTTTTCCTGACCCGGCTGGAGCCTGTACGATAAAAGACTGTTCAGGTTCTAGAGCTAGTTTTCTTGTTTTTTCATCAGCCAGCATTAAATTATTCTTTCTGAAATCTTTTGTTTTACGGTTTGTGGCGAATTATCTATTGGTAAACCTCTTGCCTTAAACCATTAAGAAAATACTTTTAATTTTTGTATCTATTTTTTAAGATTCAATTGTTATAACTTTTGAAATCTGCAAAGTGTATTTAGTTTGCAATGCCTACAAGGCTCTCCTTTATTAATAGGCGAAACATGATTATTACCTTGCATAAACTCATTAGCTACAGCATTTAAATTAATTTTCCAATAACTCAATAATTCGTCCCAAGATGAATATTCACTTACCTTGGTAAAGTCTTGATTTTTAAAATTACCAAGAGAAAACTCTTTGTTGATAGTTCCTTTAAACTCAGGTTTGCCAATAACTAAATGGCCATAAGCCAATCCAGCGACAGGTTTGGCAATTGCATAAAGGGGTAATTGCGGGCCACGTATTTTTTCACCAAACCAATCTGTTGTTTTAGCATCAATTCCTGTCTTGTAATCAATTAATAGCAGACCCTTGCCGGGTATTTCATCAATGCGATCAATTCTTAACATTAACTTAATTCCTGATAAATTTATTTCAATGCTCTCTTCATTATGAAGTACTTCAAAGTCTGGTCTTTTTAGTTCTATAAATAATAGCCAGTCATGGATTACTCGCACGTTTCGCTCTCTTTCGAGTTTGTTGAATTGAGTTTGCCCTAATGTGCGTTTCGAACAAATTCTTATTGCTTCCTGTACGTTTTGATCAAGCTGCTTTTTTAATGAATTATCGGAAAGTTTTAAAAGATTTTTCAGATTAGCCGTTCTCATCCAGAATAATTCTAAGGCTTTATGGATTACGTTTCCACGATCCAGGTTGTCAAAGTCAATTTCAGGAAACTGATAGTGTTCACTGTTTAATCTGTGACGAGCAAAAGACATAAAAGGGCAATCAACCTGATTCTTCAAGAGGCTATAACCTGATTTAATACCTTGTGTTGCATATAGAGTTTTTTCCGAATCAGTTACTGGTAAGGATGTGGATTCTGTCAAATCTTCGAGATTGTTTAAGCTTAAAACTTGATCCTTGATTCGATTGGAAGGATAAGCAACTTCATTAATCTTAGTGAATCCTTGTAGTAAAGGACTAATTTTCATATCCATCTCTCCTTCGTGGAGAGCATAGCTAAAGTTAATTTCTGGTGCCGATATTAGAAGTCGGCTCAATGATTGTTCAGCAAATTTTAATTCCCGTTGCGGATTAGATCGTGGAATAGAAAATTTGTTACGGATTTCATAAGGAATAAAAGGATTGGGTTCGGGGTGTGTTGGTAGTGTTTCACTATTACAACCCATTACCCATAAATGGTCAAATTGCATCCCAGATGACTCTAGAAGGCCAATGACTTGGATTGAATGCTCTGGTGTTTTGGTTTGAAAAGGTGTGCATTTTATAATATTGATCAGGTGATATATAGCTTCTAGTCTATTAACCGGGCCGATAATTTGGTTGAGTGAACAAAGTTGATTCAGGCAACTTTTCCATGCTTCAAAAGCCTGGTATCGTTTGGACAAAACTAGCGATTCATCGGCAGAACCTTTTAGTTTTCCCGGCCATCCGGTGGTTTTCAACAAATCCGATAATTTCTCTGCCCACTCTCCTAGTAACACTCTTTTGTTGTTTCGTGTCCATATATTCAATTTTTCCACCAATTGATCTACTTGAGGAATATTTCCATAATTTGAGGAAAATTGGTTAAGAGATATTGAGAGAATTCTTTGTCTTCTTAGTTTACTCTCTAGATTTGATACTTCCTTTGTGGGAGGAAAATTGAACCCCAAAAAAGGACTTTGAATAAATGATAGTAGCGTGGTGACAGGTATGGTAGATGTTTTCAGGCTTAAAAAGTCTAGTGCTACTTTAATCATAGGCTCTTGAGATAAGGGCGGTGCTAGAGAGATATTAAATACTTGTTCATTTAAATTAAAAATGGACTCGGGAACTAATTCTGCCGTTAACTCGCGTTTTAACAATGTATGATATTTTTCCAGTTCTGGTACAACGATGCCTATTCGTTTTCCTGGTTTAAATATTGACCTTACCCAGCGTGAACATGCTTCGGCTTCTCCTTTTCGATTTTCGCATTCTCGGACATGAATACTTTCATAGTTTAGATTGTTTTCCAGAATTTCTGTGGTGGGAACCGGTGATAGAATGTCGACACGAGTTCCTTTTTCGAGAAGAAACCCGATAAAATCTTTAAACTGTGGGCTTTGTTCTTCAAACCCCATGATGCGGAGTTCCAATGGAATGGTTATAGTTCTATCCTGCATAGAACTTTTTACTGAATCCATAAGCATGCAGGGATCCAAAGCACCTAATGAAGAAATGTGTCTTTCATATTTTAGGGCCCAACTGAGAAAGGTTTTTGCCTCATCAGTCAGGTCATAAAGTTTAGGATTTCGAGGTAGCCGGTATTCATGAATTAGGGTAAAAGCTTGACTTGCTTTAGATGCGACCCCTTGAATATGAAGAAGGTCAAGATGGGCTGAGTCACTAGATATTATTTGTTCCCAGATTTTTTCGCATTGCAATTGGCTGAGAAGATATTTACTTGGCCATGATTCTGTCCAGACGTTACGTAACCAAGTCGATAGGGAGAGTATATTAGGACTTTGCCAGGCAATCTGACCCGTTTTTTTCTTCTGCTCATCGTGTTCAAGTGAAAGCCAGCGGGCTAGCCGATTGTTGACGGTAAGTGTAAGAGGTGACAATGGTGAGCGATTGCTCATTAAGTGTTAAGGGGTGTCCTGAACCCAAACTTCGCCTGTAGAGGTGGTTTCGCGTTTCCAGATAGGTGTGGTGCGTTTGAGTTCTGCAATGGCCCATTCACAGGCTTTAAATGTTTCTCCACGGTGTTCTCCGGCTGCGACGATTAAAACAATATTTTCACCGATATCGATGTGACCGATACGGTGGATTATGCTCATATCAATGATTCCGAAATCTTTAATAGACTTTTCGCGAATTTCTTCAAGCTTTTTTTCTGCCATCTTGGGGTAATGTTCAAAATTAAGCTCGCTGATGTTTTGACCTTTAGAAAGTTCCCTTCCTGTCCCAAGGAAGGTAGTGATACCACCTATATTTCGGGAAACTTTTTTCATAGCTTCGATTTCATCAGTTACAGAGAAGTTTTCCAACTGTATACGTATTTTTGCATCGGTGGTTGTACTCATTTTTTATCCTTATTATATCGATCCGCCTGAGAAAGGGGGGAGAAATGCCACCTCGTCTCCATCACGGATGATGGTATCTGCAGATGCCATTTCTTGATTGACCGAGATCATGACTTTTTTTTCTCGGATTACTGCTCCCATTTTTGGCGCTGTTTTAGAAATAATATCGCTTAACTGATCTATACTTATTGGTCTTTCAATATCTAGATTATCTTCTTCTTTTTCTGCAATGGATTTTAGACTGGCGAAATATTTAATGGTGATCATATTCTGCTCTCCGCCGGTTCTTTTTCGAAAGTACCTGATTTACCACCTGATTTGTGAAGTAAACCTATATTATTAAAGTACATTCCCTTGTCAACAGCTTTACACATGTCATATATAGTGAGTACTGATATAGAAACTGCAGTCAGTGCCTCCATTTCTACACCGGTCTGTCCGGTAACTTTAACCGTGGCGTTCACGGTGATGGAACATAGGCCTGCATCAGAGTCTGGGCTTTCGTTTACCTGAAAGCTAATATCGACACCTGTAAGTAGAAGAGGGTGGCACATAGGTATAAGTTCATGAGTGCGTTTAGCTCCCATTATTCCAGCTACCTGTGCTACTGCGAGTACATCACCTTTTTTAATTTGTCCCTCTTTTATTAATCGCAGGGTTTTTGGTAGCATATATACTTCTCCGGTAGCAACCGCTTTGCGGGAAGTTTGAGCTTTCTCAGAAACATCTACCATGCGTGCACGGCCTTCTTCATTAAAATGTGTAAGTGGATTATTCATATTAATCTTGATTGTACATCAACAAGGGCATACGCTCAATGGCATTTAAAATGTTGTGTTTCAAAATGGCTAATCAGGCGGTTCATATAGGCCAAGAATATTTCCATCGGGATCCCGAAAACGTGCTAGCTTGCCGTAAGAGTGGATTTCTATATTTCCATCCAGTACTGCATCCAACTCTTTCATTCTTAAAATAAAACCTTCAATTGGTTGAGCAAGAAAATAAACTATAGCCCCAATTCCGCTTGTGGAAGAGGATTTATTTAAAGCCAGTCTTTGCCCGCCAAGTTCAAACTCTGCCCAATCATCTCTGTGAAACAGAGGTTCTTTTCCTAGTACCTTCTGGTAGAATTCCACCGCTCTATCTAAGTTTGTAACTGGATAAGAAATGAATGCGATTGTTGTCTGCATACTGATATTCTAATTTATTAATAGATATTATTTGGAGATTAAAGGTTGTCACTTTTTAATATAGGACTGGTTCTATTATCCAGTATTTTCCATTCTTTCTGGAATATATTGACTCAGACTAGTAAAAATTCCCAGTACTTTTCTGGTATTAAAGGTATTTGGATTATGGTTATGGCCTTGATTGCCTATTTATACTTAGGAATTTCTCCATTGAGTTTTGAGGTTATATTCTGGGGCATTCTCTCAGGAATATTGCATGGCGTTTATATACTCTGTCTTTCACGTGCATATAAAGCTGCTGATATTTCCTATGTCTATCCAATTGCTAGGTCCGCCCCAGTATTTGTGCCGATTTTTTCTTGGTTGATGTTGGATGAGCACTTAAGCATTACCACGTTTGTCGCTATCGGGTTTATTCTGACAGCTATTTATATCTTACATTTTGAAGGTAAACTAATACGGGGATTCAAAAACCTAATGGAGGCCATGGGTCATCAGGATTTACGCTGGGCCTTTTACACACTGACAATGGTGATTAGTTATAGCCTTGTGGATAAAAAAGGAATGGATGCTTTTTTGAGTCACTTGCCTGATCAACCTTTTGTTAATGGAGTTACTTTTTTTTTCATTGAAGCAGTTATAGGTTTTACTCTCTGTAATGTTTATATTTTCACCAAATATCCTGCAAAGTATATTTTGCAAACCTGGAGAGAGGAATGGCATAAGGCCCTAATTGCAGGCATTGCGACTCTAGGTTCATACGGTTTAATCTGCGTTGTTCTTCAGTTTGAAGCGTTGAGCGCGATTGTTTCACTTCGACAAGTCAGTGTTTTGATGGTGGTCTATTGGGGCTGTTGGAAGCTAAAGGAGCCTTTTGGCCGGCAACGCTTGTTGGCCGGAGTAATGATTTTAATCGGTATATTTCTGCTTGGTAGCAATTCTTATTAGTTCTTAAGTAGGAAAGTTTATTAAAAAAAATTAACCCCATTTGCAGTTAAGACATCGATATAATAAATGGGTTATTGATCATTAAAATTAATAAATAATATTACGTCTGTGGAGATTCTCCACTAAGAAACTGGAGGTTGTCTGTGAATCGTATTTCAAAATTGATAAAAACCGGATTGTTTCTTTTTTTATTTGTTGTACTTTTAATCTCTTCTTCGGAAGCGGTTAAAGGCGATAAGCGTATAACTAAGACTTTTTCATTGAAGAACGGACTGGATGTTCTTCTTGTCTCTGATCCGGATGTGCATCGTAGTGCTGCTGCTCTATCAGTGGGTACAGGTTATTTGTATGACCCTAAGGATAAAGCAGGCTTGGCTCATTATCTTGAGCACATGTTATTTTTGGGAACAAAAAAATACCCTGCAGTTGGTTCCTATAAAAAGTTTTTAGATTCACACTCAGGAGGATCCAATGCATACACGAGTGGGAATATTACCAATTATTTTTTTCAGGTATCGCATGATGGTTTCAACGAAGCATTAGATCGATTCAGTGATTTTTTTAAGGCACCTCTATTTGATAAAACTTATGCGGAGAGAGAAGTAAAAGCCGTTAACAACGAGCATGAAAAAAATAAACTCAGTGATGGATGGCGCGGAAATTATATTTCTGGGCTTATGTCTGAACCGAATCATCCTCTTGCCAATTTTGGTACCGGTAATATGTCTACCCTTTCAGGTGACAACCAACCCGCACTACTTAAATTTTATGAAAGATATTATGCCGCTTCTAATATGAAGCTGGCTCTAATCTCCAGCATGCCTATGGAAGTTCTTTCTGGTGTGGCTGATAAATATTTTTCTGATATACCTGATAGGCAGGTTAATGTTCCAAGGCTATCTTCTGAGTTCAGAAAGCCGCTCAAAGATAAATATCGGTTGCTAAAAATTAAAACGATTAAAGATGTTCGCTCTTTAGAAATTGATTTCCCTACTATACGACTTAAGAACCATCAATCCAGCAAACCAGCCTCGATTGTGGGTTCTGTCTTGGGGTATGAGGGCAAAGGTTCGCTGCTTTCCAAATTAAAGGAAGAAGGGCTGGTCTTGAGTCTTAGTGCCGGTGGGGGCAGTAGTCACCCTGATATCAATTCGTTTGGAATCAATATATCTCTAACGGAAAAAGGATTGAAAGAGTATGAGCAGATTCTTGAATTAGTTTTTTCCTATATTCGTATGATTCGAGAGCACGGATTTGAAGAGCACACCTTTAAAGAAACTCAGGCTATGGCTCAAATTAACTTTGACTGGAAAAACCCGGATGAGGGTATGGGGTTTGTTTCAAGCAAAGCTTCGCTCATGCAGGACTATCAGTTAAAAGATGTTGAGACCTTGCCATTTCTCTTTAAAAAATATGATCCTTCTGCTTATAAGGCGGTGCTAGATACTTTGATTCCAGAAAATGCAATGGTGGTTTTGAGTCACAACTTAGCTGAAACTGATAGCAAAGCACCTTATTATGATGCCGAATATTCTCTCAAAAAAATTGGAGGAAAATCTTTTGTTAAATTATCGAACCCTGAAAAAGTTAGCGGTATTTTTTACCCCGAAAAAAATAATTTTATTCCTTACAATCTGAACTTGGTTGAGGAGTATCCTCATTTGATTCAGGATGATGACCGAGGAAAAGTCTGGTTTAA
>Ga0315332_10001885_pt1 | contig 11460 bp, 10 predicted proteins | sample M110034915metaG_FD_203455 | JGI IMG/M metagenome (GOLD analysis project Ga0315332, IMG submission 203455) | Ammonia-oxidizing marine archaeal communities from Monterey Bay, California, United States - M1 100m 34915 | ecosystem: Environmental > Aquatic > Marine > Intertidal zone | place: USA... | reverse complement strand
GAATGCTGATTCCGGAATTTTTGTGCGAGGGGTCGGCACCGCTCAATTGAATATCTGGTGCTGGCCAGTCGGGTCGGGCGAGGTGTACGGTTATCGCAATAACAAGAACACGTCTCCCGAGATTCGAGCCGGTGTCACACCGAGAATTAACGCGGACAACCCTGTGGGCGAATGGAATCAGTTCGTGATCATCATGGTTCAGGACCGGCTGACCGTTATTCTCAATAACCACATGGTGCTGGAAAATGCTCAACTGCCGGACGTGCCCGAACGCGGGCGAATTGCGCTGCAGCATCATGGTGGTGTGAACAGGGACGGCAGTTTCAAGCCGGCTTCAAGTCTGGTCCAGTTCCGCAACGTCTGGATCAGGGAACTTCCGGCGAAGTCAAAGTAACCCACGTGTATTGAACGTTTCATGCGAAGTGACAGCGGGTTCCCAAGTGTCAGCACACTACCTACCCCGCCATAAGTCCATCAACAACATATCGGAGTCTGCTCAATGCTTAGAAATATTCTGGCTGTTCTGTTTCTTGCGTGCCTGGTGTTCAGCAGCTCCCTGTCAGCTGCTGAAAAGTCACGTGTTCTGATGGTGACCCAAAGTGCCGGCTTCAAACACGGATCTGTGAATCGCAAAGAAAAGGACCTGGCGCCCGCGGAAGTGGCAATGATTCAACTGGGACAGAAGACAGGCCTGTTTTCCGTCGACTGCACTCAGGACTGTGCCGCAGATATGACCAAAGACAATTTACAGAAATACGACATCGTCATGTTCTATACCACTGGCATGCTGCCGGTTGCAGAAGCGGATATGGAATATTTTCTGAAGGACTGGCTGCAGCAAAAAGGGCACGGCTTTATCGGCTTTCATTCCGCGACAGATACCTACAAAGAATATCAGCCGTATTGGGACATGATTGGCGGCAGCTTCAACGGTCATCCATGGGGTTCCGGAACGACAGTCACGATCAACGTGCACGAATCGGGGCATCCAACCATGAAACCGTTTGGCAAAGAATTTCAGATTAAGGACGAGATTTATCGCTATAAGAACTGGCAGCCGGAGAAGGTACGAGTGCTGATGAGTCTGGATATGACGCGCTGCAAACCGTCTGAGCCATACCATGTACCTGTCGCCTGGGTGAAGTCGTATGGCGAAGGCCGCGTGTACGTCAATAACCTCGGTCACAACCCATCGACATGGGCGGATAAACGGTTTCTGGAGTCAGTAACTGCGGGCGTCAAATGGATTCGAGGCGATGTGGACGGACAGTCCGCCCCGAATCCGAAGTTGTCGGCTGCTCAGGAAGCGGCTGCGAAAGCTGCCGCCGAAGCGTCAAATTGAACAAGGCCAGGGGACCGACACGAAGTGTTCCCTGAGGCAGCATAAAAAAGAGCCCGGCATTCCTGTGAATGCCGGGCCTCCTGGCCTGTGTGCACTTAATGAAGGTTTATCCCAGCAGATCCTTAACCGTATCTCGCTCGACGCGAAGTTCAGCGACTGTGGCATCAATTTTTGCCTGAGCGAATTCATTGTGTTCCAACCCCTGGGCAATGGACCATTTTGAGCCATCGCTTGTGACCGGAAAGCTGCTGATCAGTCCTTCGTCTACTCCATAGCTTCCGTCACTGCAGACAGCGGCACTGAAGGTTGCTCCGGCGGCAGTGGGGTAGTGGACGGCTTTCACGTTGTCGATAATGGCGTTTGCCGCTGACGCAGCACTGGATGCTCCGCGAGCCTGAATAATGGCTGCTCCGCGTTTCTGGACTGTTTCGATGAAATCGTTCTGCAGCCATGCTTCGTCGCTGATGACTTCGGCCGCGGCTGTACCACCGATCTTCGCGTTGTAGAAATCCGGGTACTGAGTGGCTGAGTGGTTACCCCAGATGGTCATGTTGGAGACGGCCGACACGGGTTGCCCTGATTTCTGCGCGAGTTGTGAAATCGCTCGATTCTGATCCAGCATGGTCATGGCGTACCAGCGGTCATTCGGTACGTCAGGTGCGTTGTTCATCGCGATCAGACAATTCGTATTGCAGGGATTGCCGACCACCAGAACTCGCACATCGGAAGCAGCTGCATCTGAGATGGCTTTTCCGGTGCTGGTAAAAATTGGTCCGTTGATCTTAATCAGGTCACCGCGTTCCATGCCCTTGCCACGAGGAATGCTGCCAACGCAGAGTACCCAGTTGCAGTCCGCAAACCCGTCGTTCAGGTGATCACTGTCGGCTTTCACAACACCAGCCAGTGTTGGAAATGCACAGTCATCCAGTTCCATGTGGACGCCGTCCAGAGCGGACATGGCAGGCGGGATTTCGACAAGGTGCAGAATCACAGGCTGATCAGGCCCGAACACCTGGCCTGAAGCAATTCTGTACAGCAGCGAGTAGCCGATTTGGCCTGCAGCACCAGTTACGGCAACTCGAATAGGGGCGGGCATCAATTCTCTTTCCAATGCAAAGTTCAGAAGCAGGCCGGCCGTGATACAAATCTCACATTCGCCCTCAGGATCGACACCGATTGTAGCGAGGCTTCCGTTGCGATTTCAAAGCATCCCAACATGTTTGTCGGAAGACCTGACGGCGTTCTTTGAATACAGAAAATTCAGTTACACATCGCACAGCTTCATGGCTTCCGTCAGGCCGACCAGTGGGTCTCTGGTGGGAATGAATTCCTGTCCCACGTAACCTTCATAGCCCACTTCCAGCAGTTTGTGCATGATCGGTGCGAACTGAACTTCCTGTGTGTCGTCCAGTTCCGCTCGACCAGGGCACCCCGCCGTATGTACATGGCCGATGATGTCCTGCATCCGGTCAATTCGTCGCATCACATCGCCGTTCATTACCTGAACGTGGTAGATGTCAAACAGCAGTTTAACTCGTTCCGATCCCACGCGTCGCAGCATGGCGGCAACCTGATCCACATCGTCCCCCTGGTATCCCGGATGGCCCTTCATCGGATGTGAATCGTCTCGCGTGTTCAGGTGCTCGAGGCAGATCGTCACCCCTTTCTTTTCTGCGTATGGTGTCAGCTTTTTCAGGCCTGCAACACAATTGTTCATGCCCTCTTCCAGCGGGATCTCGCCGCTGTTGGGGTCTTCGGCGTCGCGCCATTTGTACCCGGTAAACGCGATCACACTCGGAAACCCGGCGTCAGCACATCCGTCGATGACTTTCTTCGTACGATCGATCACTTCGTCGTGATACTGCGGATTGTTGAGCCCTTTCATGAACGGCGCGCCCGGCATTCCGTTTGACGCGATGGCGCAGGTGAGGCCGTGTTTCTTCAGCGTGGCAAAATCTTCCGGGCCAACGATTTCTACCGACTTCCCGCCAAGCTGTCTGGTGATTTCGCAGGTCCTGTCGAGGCTCCACATGTCGCCGCCAGCATTGAAACACCAGAATACCACTGACTGCTTTATCCGCCCTTTGATCGCGGCCTTCTCGGGCACCGCTGCTGACAATCCGGGGCTCGCCATTCCGGCTGCGACCGCGGAGCCAATCGAACCACAGAGCAACTGTCGCCGATTGACCGACGTTTCAAGCGCCGAGTCGTTGATGTCTCTGCGCGAACGGGACCCCGATATCGCGGCTGAATGGTCGTCTGACATATCGTCTTCCTTTTACAGAATGCCGGCGAATGCATTACCAGCATCGCAGTTCATGTGATTTGCAGGAAATTTCTCAGCAGATCGTATCCTTTCCCGGTTAGAAAGCTTTCGGGGTGGAACTGCACGCCGTGTACGGGAAAGTCTTTATGCTGGAGTCCCATCACTTCGAAGGACTGTCCATCGTCATCCACCCAGGCTGTGACTTCAAGGCAGTCGGGCACGGACTCTCTGGGGACAATCAGACTGTGATAGCGCGTGGCAGTGAACGGGTTGCTCAGTCCCGCAAAAACACCTGTGCCGCCGTGATGAACCTCTGACGTCTTACCATGCATCAGCCGCTCTGCGCGAACAACCTGAGCTCCATAGACTTCCGCAAGACACTGATGGCCAAGGCAAACACCCAGGACCGGCACGTCAGGACCGAACTTCGCAATCACGTCGCGAGAAATTCCAGCTTCCGTCGGCGTACACGGACCAGGCGAAATGATTATTCGTTTCGGGGCCAGTGCCGCAATTTCATCGATTGAGATGCGATCGTTTCTTTCAACATGGATTTCCGCATCCGGATCGATTTCGCCAATCCGTTGCACCAGGTTGTAGGTAAATGAATCGTAGTTATCGAGCAGGAAGATCATGGAGTGATTTCGTGGATCGTTGCAGCACACCATTCTGCCCCTGCGTCCGGGGCAGCACGACTACAGGCAAGCGGTCGCAGCTGGTTAAGGGAAGGTCTGTGTATGATCCGTGATCGCAAGCAGCAGCGGAGTGTTGTCAGCGTGAAGAGTGGTCGTCAGGGTGGAACGGTAACAAGAACCTGTTGATGTTGAGGGAAAGGCCCCGAAACGGCCGAATCAGTTGCAAATCATAGGTCCATCGTGCCAAGTGTTGAGTCAATTCGGGTGTGGTATTCGGGATATTCCGTTAATTCCTGTTGAGTAATCTGGGCAGACTGGTGCTGTCAGGAACGGCTCGAAACCAGCGAAATCTGTCACATAGTGGTTTCGTGTTGAATGGCTGGTTCGACCTGGACGGTTTTTCCGATAACGAAGAAGACGCGTCATGTTAGTGGCAGGTTCAGTTTCCCTGCCACTCCGTCGATGCCGCGGCTTTCTCAATGATTCAGGGACGAATGCTATGACGACACCCCATCTATCGTTGCTGTTGACAGCTTTGACCGCTGTTTGCGGATGTGCGACCGGGGGATTCCCGGTTGTTGACCCCGGCAGCGGGGGACGACCGGGATCAGCCGAATGGTGGGCACAGAAGGCGGAACAGCCACCTGGCGTCCGACAGGTCTGCCACAAAGGGAAAATGTGGCCGGTACGGCCTCGCCCTACAGGCGAGCGTCAGCAGTTTACACACACCTATCATTCGGCGCATTACTGGCCGCTGCCTTATACGTGTCAGGACCGCGAGTACATGCGGAGCATCGTGGGACTTCAGACGGATCTTGGCTGGCAGCAGGAAACGACGCTCTACGGCCGACATTTTGAAGAAGATCACAAGATGAGTATTCCCGGCCGGCTGCATGTCACTGACATTCTTGAGGTCGCGCCCACGTCCCGCCGTACGGTATACGTTCAAGCAACACAGAATGCTGACATTGACAATGCTCGTATCGCCAGCGTGGAGCAGGTGGTTGCAGAATTGACGGGCGGTACAGAATTGGTGCCGGTAGTCCTGAGGAAAGGACGTGACTATTCCCGTCCGGCCAGCGAAGTGAAAATCATCAACGACCTGTACAACGGGTCCGTACCGTCACCGCGTCTTGGCGCTGGCGCCGGCGCTGGCGCTGGCAGTACCAGTGCCACTGCCGCTGTGGCTGGCCCGTAACCGTTGATCGAAGTCCCCTGTTTCCGGGAAGGCCTTCGAACAAAATATCAGCACATGGCACCACACGGACTCGCAGTGATTTGTGAGTTCGTGTTTGTGTTTCTGCCTTGCTGACACTAGCCTGCATTGCTCGCAGTACTGTGAATTCGGACTCGGTCGGTCTGTGCATTGGGCTGAGCGAGTCGACTGATCCGCAGATTGCCAATAGTATGTGCCAGTCAGATACGGCGCAGCATTGAGGCGACTGTGTGTGTGCTGTCAAACGAATCAGAACAGGAGAATCGTGTGAACAGATGTCAGCGTTCGTCGGCCGCCGTCTCTCGCCGAGGGTTCGGGGTCGTTTCCGCAGGGGGGCTGGCTGTTGGCCGTGGCATGGCAATCGCTGGTGACGAAGCCCCGGCCGCCACGGAAAGAATCGGTATTGGAGTCATTGGTCTTGGCTCGCGCGGTTTCAACCTGATCGACGATTTTCTGAAGCGCCCGGAATGCCGGATTGTGGCTGTCTGTGATGTTGATCGTCATCACTATCGCGACCAACCGTGGGGGAGGGGGAAAGCCTTCGGACGCGGTCCCGCAGAACGGCTCATCAATCAATCGTACGCAGCAAAGAAATCCGGTGTCATACACCGCGGATTGCAGGTGTACTCAGATTACCGTGAACTGATTGGCAGAAAAGATATCGACGCGATTGTTGTGGCCACTCCGGACCACTGGCACGCTGCCTGCACATTTGCTGCACTGCAGGCCGGTAAAGACGTTTACTGCGAGAAGCCGGTGACGCACCTGTTCGCCGAAGGCCAGGCCATTGTGGCGGCAGTTCGTCGTCGAAAAGCGGTGTTCCAGACTGGATCACAGCAGCGTTCGGATCGACTATTCCAGAAAGTGGTTGAGCTGGCTCGCAACGGCGTGCTGGGGGATGTGACTTCGGTTGAGGTTGGACTGCCGGCTGGCTACGACAAAGCCATGGGCAGCATGGATGTTGTTGCACCACGTGACGGCCTTGACTACGACTTCTGGTGCGGACCGTCGGAAATGCTGCCGCTGATGCAGGCTCGTCATCATCGCTGGTGGCGAGGTCATCGCGCATACGGTGGCGGAGTGCTCATGGACTGGATCGGACATCACAACGACATCGCTCACTGGGCCATCGGTGCGGAACGGTCAGGGCCGACTCGGGTGGAAGCTGTCGACTGGGTGTTCCCCGACACAGACGTCTACAACACGCCAAAACAGTACACAATTCGCTGTGAGTACGAAGGCGGTATCACATCAACCATTTCCAGTCACAACGCGCAGGGACTCAAAGTCATTGGCAGCGAAGGGTGGGTTTATGCTCGTCGAGGAAAAATTGAAGCCTCTGACGAACGCTGGCTGAACAGGGATTTTCAGCCGGGATCGTTTCGCATTTCAGCGACCGGCGGTCACGCTGCTGATTTTCTTAACAACGTTCGCAGTCGCGGCGAGTGTATTGCGCCAGCTGAGATCGGACACCGGTCGATCACACCGGGACACCTGGGTTACGTTTCTCACGCCCTTCAAAAACCCCTGCAGTGGGATCCGGTCAGTGAAGTGGTACGGGGCGATAGGCAGGCGGACGATCTGCTGAAACAAGTCAAATACCGCACACCGTGGCAGGTGCTCACCAGTACAAATTCCGCGTAAATATGTCTGAAGATTCCTCCTTTCCGACAGCCGCTATGCGGTCTGTGGTCATTGCCATCGTAGCCTGCAGCGTGCTTGTGCTGTTGCTGCCGTTGCCTGCCGGAATGAAGCCGGAAGGGCAGCGACTGATCGCCGCCATCATTCTGATGGCCGGATTGTGGGTAACGCAGGCCATTCCACTGGCGGCAACAAGCCTGCTGCCACTGGCCCTGTTTCCCCTGCTGGGAATTCAGCCCGCGAAACAGGTCAGTCAGGCGTATATCAACGACAAGGTCTTCCTGTATCTGGGCGGATTCGTCGTCGCACTCGGAATTGAACGCTGGAATCTGCATCGCCGCATCGCGCTGAATATCGTGAACGTTGTGGGAGTCAGTCCCAATCGGCTGGTGCTGGGTTTTCTGATCGCCACCGGCGGACTGTCCATGTGGATCAGCAACACGGCGTCAACACTGCTGATGCTGCCGATCGCGATCGCTTTACTGAAGACGCTGGACGATGAGCAGTCGTCCGGCCGCTCGTCCGAGAGTTCCTCGGGTTTGATTTCGGAGAAGCTGGCTGTGCCGTTGTTGCTGGCGATCGCCTATTCTGCCAGCATCGGCGGACTGACGACGATTGTCGGCACGCCCACCAATAATCAGGCCGTTGGGATTTACAGCGACCTGTTTCCCGATGCTCCCCGGATTTCGTTTGCACAGTGGATGATCGCCAGCCTGCCAATCGGGGCCGTGTACATGTGCATCGCCTGGCTGGTGCTGACCTGGCGTTTACCGAAGGCCACTGAACACGACGGTGCACTGCGTGCTGAACTGAGGACAAGGCTGCAACGTCTGGGGGCCGCGTCCACCGCGGAACGCAGAATGCTTGTTGTCTTTGCCGGCACAGCATTGCTGTGGGTTTTTCGTCAGAAACTGGAAATCGGGGCAACTGTGATTCCGGGATGGTCTTTGGTTGTCGAATCCTGGTTCGGGTTTCTGGGCACGTCCATGACAGCAGGTCAACTGACGGACGCCGCGGGTAGTTTTATCAACGATTCCACCGTTGCTATGCTGATGGCCGTTCTGCTGTTCTGTATTCCTTCGGGTACGAAGACTGAGAGCGGAAAAAGTATTCCATTGATGAACTGGAGCACCGCGTCGAAACTGCCGTGGGACATCATGTTGCTGTTTGGCGGCGGCTTCGCACTGGCCGGCGCCTTCAGGACAACAGAACTATCTGAATGGCTGGGTCAGGTGCTGCAGGGACCGTTGCAGCAGATGCCGATGTGGCTGGTCATTGCGACCGTCTGTCTGCTGGTCACGTTTCTGACAGAATTCAGCAGCAATATTGCGACGGTCAGCGCACTGATGCCGACGTTATGCGCGATTTGCGTGGCTTTGAAAGTAGACCCGCGACTACTGCTGGTGCCGGCCACACTGGCCGCCAGCTGTGCGTTTATGCTGCCCATCGCCACACCACCGAACGCCATCGTCTTTGGCTCCGGCCGACTGAAAGTGCGCGACATGGTCTGCTACGGGATTTTTCTGAACCTGGTCGGCGTACCCATTCTGACGGCCGGCACGTATCTGTTCATCAAGCCACTGATGGGAATTCCCTGAGGCATCTTCGATGCTTTACAGCGTTTCACGCTGACTTGTGGCCGCGAATGACGCGTTTTGATTGCAGATTCGTTACTCCCACGAGCCAGTGCCGTGCACGACAAAAAGTAAGTTGTTTTAGTCGAGCTGACGCTCGGAAGATGTTGGGCCGCTCCCGATGGTCGCTGCCTGAACGAAGACAGAACGGAATTAGGATACTCACATCTGTGAACGTTCCTGAACGGGCTGATTCAGGCGACGCCGATGGAACGCAGAAACTGTGTTCCTGAGATCATCGTTGCGGCACATTGAATTGCTTCGTAGATCGCTTCGTCACTGATGTCCAGTTGACGCGCCTTTGCCACGTGAGCTGACGTGCAGGGTTTGCAGGCATTAATGTCACTCAGGGCCAGGTTAATCAGTTCGACTGTCTGTTCGTTCAGTGACGTTCCCTGAAACGTATGAGCTCGCAGCCCCACCGGCATGCCCTCAAAGATGTCACTGCCGCTGATGTCGCGAAACTTGAACAGCACGTTGTACATCGAATTCGTTGAGCCAACAGCCAACGCGTCAGTCAGTTCCTGCTGAGTTGTCGACTTGCCTTCCGCGAACTCTTTCAGAAAACTGATCCATGTCTGGCATCCGGCCTGACCGGCAACGGCCACAGCGATGAGCAGCTTGCTTTTTTCGTCCAGTTTCCCTTCTGACAGCACGAACTTTCTGAAGTTCATAAAGAAGTCATGCACAAACGTTGGTACGTTCGCCATGTACCTGAAGACTTCCGGTACTTCTGAAACGCCCAGAACTTCTTTGATTCTGGAATATGCCTGCACAGCCTTATCGACTGCGTCCGTTTCCGCCACCGGGCTGACAAATGCCATTTTCCGTATCCCTTGCTTTTGCTGATACATGCTGTCCTGTGCTGATCGACGATCAGGGACCGCAGGTAACTGATGAATTCAGAACGACTTCTACATCACGGCGCTCAGCAGATAAAGACTGACGTTGGTGACGTGAAGAATTATTATGGGACGATGGCCAAACGTCATCACCGGTTGCAAAGACCGCGGCATACAGCCTGCAAACGCGGAAAATGTCGAATCGGTACGTATCCCTGGGCAATAATGCTCGAAAACTGCCGCCCGATGTTCATATCAATTCCATCGCACGGGACACAACAATGAATAATTATAGATGGCGCGCCGTTCAAAGTTGGTATTGGATCATGCTGCCGTTTGCGGTTCTTTGTGCCGCCGGGCCGTCCTTCGGCGCTGAGCTCAAGTACAGCATCGCACCGAAGCAGGTTGTTCCTTAGACGGTCAACATCGTTGCGACCACGCCATCGTCCAAAGATACGATGACGGGAACCATCGCCTTTACCGGAAAACAATCGGGAGACGCACAGTTCACAGTCAGCTACGTCGGCAGTCTGTCACGCAGGACAACACAGTCCCGTTCGTCGGGTCGGCCGGGCCGAGGAGGATTTGGCCCCTTTCGAGGCCCTGCTGGCCCCGCCATGCGTGGTCCCTTTGGCCGCGGTGTCTCGTTCGGAGGACTGACCCGGATGACCAACGACGTGGTGGTCGGTCGCCGCGGTGAAATCCGTAAACTGACAGGGCAGTCGCAGCTGCCGTATCTGATCGGCAATCTTTCGATTCTGCCATTCGAAGCACTGCCGAAGGGCGAACGGCAGGAATGGGAAGTCGGCACCGGTATTTCCATCACTGAGGAAGATGACTCACCGTTTTTTGGCGGACCGTTCCGGGGCAATACAACCGTGAAAACGGGCGGATCTGAATCGGCTACGTACAGGATTGTGAAGGATGACGGAAAGCTGGTGACAATCGCAACCACATATAAGTTGGTTTCTCCAGCGGCAAAGAAGAACGCTCAGGCTATCGAAATCAATGGCACTGGCACCTTCGTTTTCGATCGTGAACTCGGCATCACTGAATCACATAAAATGAAGCGGACGGTTGCGGTGACTGAAGACGGCTCCACCGTCACGATTCCCATGACGGTAAGCTATACTCGTATGCCTCTTGAAGACTATCAGTCGCAGGAAAAGGAACGTCAGGAAAGGATTGCGAAGGCTCAGAAGGACCACGCCGAACGTTCGGCGAAGGCAGCTGCGGCTGCCAAGGCGGCGGAAGGCAAGAAGCTGGACCCGGAAAAGAAGAAGCAGATTCTGGCCGACCTGAATTCCTCACAATGGCCGAACATCGCCCGACGGCTCAGGGGTATGGGCCGATTTGTCCCTCACCCGGACGACTTTGATATCGCTATGCGAGTAAAGGAACTGCAGACGCACAAAGTGCTGAGCGTCTATAAGCCGGCCAGGGATCTGTGGATAAAACTCGATCCGATCGTTGAGGCAGGTAAGAAGAACATGGCTGTGGCAACAACATCGGGCGACACGCCGGCGGGCGACAATCCGTTCGCTACCGACGAAGAAAAGGCAACAGATGCCGCACGCGGCCTGCGCGAATGGACGAGCGGTGAATCCAAAGTCGAAGCTCAGTTCGTCAGGTTCGATGGCACGAAAATCGTGCTCAAGAGAAAAGACGGCAAAGAGCTGTCCGTCCCGATCAATCTGCTTAGCGCAGCTGATCAGAAGGTCGCAGAAACACTCAGGGAGCCAGTGAAGGCTAAGAATCCGTTCGAGTAGAGCGAGGACGAATCGGCCGCACCCCCTTTACCACGGCAGTGGCAGTCGGTGACCGCCGATTTTTACAGGCACTCTATGCGGTAGATACTCCGTTAACCGCGGGGTTACCGCCGGA
>Ga0315332_10001875_pt1 | contig 11481 bp, 8 predicted proteins | sample M110034915metaG_FD_203455 | JGI IMG/M metagenome (GOLD analysis project Ga0315332, IMG submission 203455) | Ammonia-oxidizing marine archaeal communities from Monterey Bay, California, United States - M1 100m 34915 | ecosystem: Environmental > Aquatic > Marine > Intertidal zone | place: USA... | reverse complement strand
CACGCAAAGACGTGAGACCCTTCCGAGGTTTCAGTAGTGATACTAATAAGCTCAGGTACAGCTGCTGAACACTCGTCCGTTTTCCATTGGCAGCGAGGCACAAATGCGCAGCCCGCTGGCAGATTCATCATATCTGGTGGCTGCCCCTCGATCGACTGTAAACGTGTTTGCTGAGCCTGATCCCATCGTGGAGCTGAGTGTAACAGTCCCAAAGTGTATGGATGACGCGCGGATGCGAATAGCGTCTTAGTGTCAGCCTGTTCTACTTTGCGACCACCATACATCACCATAACACGGTCGCAAATACTCGCAACGACTCCTAAATCATGTGTAATAAAAATAATCGCCATCCCGCGTTCGTCCTGCATCGCTTTTAACAAATCCAAAATTTGCGCTTGAATTGTCACGTCCAATGCCGTAGTTGGTTCATCGGCAATAAGAATATCTGGCTCACACGACAATGCCATCGCTATCATCACCCGTTGTCGCATACCACCACTGAACTGGTGCGGGTATTCAGTAATTCTGCTCGCCGCCGCTGGAATTCCAACTAACTCCAATAACTCTATAGCGTGTTTGATCGCTTGGTAGCGTGTATGTCCGAGGTGTAGCATGCTGACCTCAGTCAACTGATCCTGGATCGTTAAGAATGGATTAAGCGCCGTCATCGGATCCTGGAAAATCATCGCGATGCGTTTACCACGAACCGTCTGAAATTGACGGTGCGACAATTTCAATAAATCCTGTTCAGCAAACAAAGCTTCTCCACTTACCACTCGACCCGGTGGCTGTGGAATTAACCCCAACACCGTCAAATTGGTTACCGATTTACCCGAACCCGATTCTCCTACAATCCCTAAGGTTTCCCCTGGGTACAGATCAAAACTAATGTCGTTAACTGCGCGGACTATTCCGTCGTCCGTCACAAATTCGACTGCTAGGTTTTTCACTTGTAGTATGGGTTGTCCCATCGAATGCTTTCTTAAAATCTTAAATCTATCACTACTGATATATAACTGATTTGCTTTGAAACTCTCGCCGGCACTAACGGTTCTTTAACTTGGGATCCAATGCATCACGCACTCCATCACCGAGGAAATTCAGCGAAAACAACGTTAATGCTAAGGCGAATCCGGAGAATATAATCATCCACCAATAGATTCGAATCGGAGTAATCACTTGAATCCCTTCGTTGACTAACATCCCCCATGAGATATCAGGCGCTTGGACCCCCATCCCCAAGAAAGACAGAAACGCTTCAAAACGAATTACAGCCGGAATCGTCAGTGTCAAATAAACAATCACAATCCCCATCACGTTGGGAACCAAATGCTTAAAAATAATCCCCCATTGGCTAGTGCCAATTGTCTTGGCAGCATCTATAAACTGCTCGTTTTTTAAAGACAACACTTGCCCACGAACAACCCGTGCCATCGTCAACCAATAGATCGCACCGATCATCAAAAAAAAGACTGTAATTTGGTTAATTTTATATGCACGTAAAGTGTCGCTAACTGCAGGCGCTGATAAAAATGACATGATAAATATGACAATGAAGATAAAAGGAATCGAATAGGCAACGTCAATAATTCGCATCATGATATTGTCAATACGGCCACCAAAATAGCCCGCGATTGCTCCATAACTGACACCAATCAATAGTGAGACCAACGTAGCGACTAAGCCACAGGCAAGCGATACTCGCGAACCCCAACAAACCCGTGACAAAACATCTCGTCCAAGTTTGTCTGTGCCACAAATAGAAGGAATGCAATAATCACCAAAAACGAAAATCCTAAATTCAATCATTGCCTGAGAGATAAAGTTAGGATCATTCCAATAGACATTAATCGGATGGCGCGCCTCTAATCCTTCAATTTCCGCTTCCAATGCTGCCCGGTCGTCCGGCGTACTCATTTGTTTTAGTTCTTGCCGCTTGGACGCGAGAGTTTCGTCATATTCGGCAATGCCCAATTTGAATGTCTTGAATTCAGGCGGTAATAGTTCGCGTTGTTTGACATTCTGAAAAATTGGCGACTGCAATGGTAGAGCCGGCGTGACGATTGCCAATACGACAATAACCACTAAGGTCCACAACGAAATCATCGACACTCGGTTATGCTTAAGACGCTTCCACCCATCGGACCACAGCGACACACCTTGTTGTGTTCGTGCCTCTGACATGACTTCCGCTAACCGCTGCAACTCTGTTCGCTTAGACAATTTGTCTGGTTGCGCGTCAGTGGTAGTGGCTGGTGTTTGGTTCATATAATATTTATTCAAGTAGTCGTGTTCTTTTCTGTACTTGGTTTCTCTTTCAGTTTTATCTCGACTTATCAATCCATTAAGCCAATTACTCCAACACAACGCGTGGATCAATGATGCAATAGGATAGGTCAACAAGTGTGTTCATAACGTAGAGCAATACGGTGTACGTTAACAAAGCCCCCATCCCTAGGGTAAAATCCCGCTGCAGCGCGGCTTCGATGAAATGGCTTCCCATACCGGGGATTGCAAAGATTTTTTCTAGCACTAAAGAACCCGTCAAGATACCCGCACAAGCCGGTCCTAAGTAGGAGACCACTGGTAAAATTGAACCTCGCAATGCGTGCCGTAAGATAACCGTCTGTGTGCTAAGTCCTTTGGCATAGGCGGTTCGTATAAAATCGTTGCTCAATATTTCCAGCATCCCAGTTCTTGTGAGACGAGCGATATAGCCAGCGAATGGAGCCCCTAAGCACATGGCCGGTAGTACAATCTGCTTCAACTCGCCCCACCCAGCGGCGGGGAAAATTTGGAAGTAAAACACAAATAGGACAATCGCCATAGACGCTAACACAAAACTAGGGATGGCGATTCCTAGAGTGGCTAATAGCATAAACGAAAAATCGTAAATACTCGTTCTGCGCACAGCCGAAACGACGCCAGCGGTCATCCCCAACAGAATGGCGAAAGTCATTCCCAAAATACCCAATGCAGCGGAAACGGGGAATCCTTGAGCCAACACTTCATTAACCGTAAAGTCTTGCAGCTTATAGCTAGGGCCAAAGTCAAAGCAAATTGTATTCCATAAATGTGTTGTGTATTGCACGAATAATGGGTCATCCAAATTGTAACGCTGCTCTAATTGAGCACGCACTGACTCTGACAAAACGCGTTCACCGTTTAAGGGGCCACCTGGAATGGCTCGCATCAAGAAAAACGATAATGTAAACACGACCCAAACGGTGATCAACATCCAGCCCAAACGTCTTAATAAAAACACCAATAACTGCATTAGTTCGTGTCCTCGCTTATCGAGTTATCCACGGCAGATCCTTCGCGGCGAATTTTAATCAAATGCAATGGATGGACATCTTGCAAATTAGCATGAAATCCTTGAATACGAGGGCGTACCATATTTTTGGAAACATAAAAATAAATCGGCAGAATAGCCTGTTCTTCCATTAAAATCGTCTCCGCTTCAACAAACAACTGCATTCTTGTCGCTGGATCTGCTTCACTCTTGGCCATTTCAATGTTGTTGTCATATTTCACATTTCCCCAATTGGTCTGGTTGTTAGGACCGCCGGTAACAAACATATCCAGAAATGTATTGGGATCAGGATAGTCTCCAATCCAACCCGACCGCGCCACCATATAGTCGCCCATTCGCAGTGAATCTAGAAACGAACCCCACTCTAAGTTTCGCAAGACGACGTTAATTCCTAAATTCTTTTTCCAATCCTGCTGAATCACTTCGGCAATATCTCGATGACTGTCAGCGGTATTGTACAGAATCTCTATCTGCGGCAATCCTTTACCGTTGGGATAGCCAGCCTCTGCAAGTAATTGACGGGCTAGTTTCACATCGTACCCACTTCCCTGATAACCTTCATATCCAATCATTCCCGGAGGCACAAAGCTATTAGCTGGCGTTTGCCCCCCTTTGACGACATTGTCAACAATTGAGAGTTTGTCAATTGCCAGGTTGAGAGCGCGACGAACTAATGGATTATTCAGCGGAGGTTTTGCAGTGTTGACGCGATAAAAGTATGACGCCAAAAACGGTGTCGAGACAAAGTCATTCCGTTTTTTTAATACAGGAATCATCGTATTAGGTGGAGTTGTGTCCCAGTCGAGTTGACCTGTTAAATACATGTTAAGACTGGTTGTTTCAGATTGAATCGACATCACATCGATGCTTTCTAGTTCAACTTCCGCGGCGTTCCAGTAATGCTCGTTTTTTATCAAACGAACGCGATCACGAATGCGTCTCTCTTTGAGACGAAAGGGACCGTTGGTCACAATATTCTCGGCTTTAGTAAACCTCCTCGCACCGTACTGTTCAACGCAACGACGGTGTACGGGGTGCAGCGGATAGAACGCCACTAATTCGGGAAAGAATGCTGTCGCGCTGTTCAGCGTGACCTCTAAGTCCTGAGACGATATCACTCGAATACCCACTTCATTGAAATCGTAAAGAACGTGTTTGCAAGGTTGGATATTGGATAATGAATAATCACCCGTGTAAGATTGCTTGAGCTCATCGATCCCCGCCAGTGAGCCGTCTGCAGAAACCGCATAGGCAATGGTCTCCGTGGCTGGCGTATTGCTCGACTCGTTTTGAAACTCAACCACAAAAATTGCTTTACCCGAAATTGCCTCGACAGCATCTGCCGAGCCAGTTTCTTTATGGCCAGTGTCTTCGCTGCCTTCCTTAGGTGGTAATATCAACTCCCGTAAAATGCCTCGACGAATCGTACCTCGAGGAAATAACTCCGGCGTCTTGCGATCCGCCAACTCGACCTCAACCTTATCGCCCACCGCTAACTGCACCGTGTTAAACTTCTCAGCTCCACGGACATAGAACAACTGATAGTTGTACTCCGAAGCCGTCTCTGGGTGAAGAAAACGCATCCAAGACCAAGCGAAATCTGTGGCGGTAACCGGGTCTCCGTTGGTCCACCGCGCGTCTTCGCGAATGTGAAAACGATAAACAGTGCCCTCAGCGTTTACTGTAAAACGGTCCGCCATGCCTCGAGCAACCGGTTTCATTGGAATTCGTCCCAGCGAATCGGGCTCACCGGCTGGCATCGACCGCAATAAACCCTCAAACAATGCATTGATGACGCGGCCCTCAGGACTTCCTGTGGCTACCGCTGGATCCATCGTTTTGATTTCTGCGCCATTGTTAAACACGAAATCGGCGCGCGGCAAAGTTCCCATGCTGACTGCCCAAACGACAGCCCCTAACAATACGAATAAAATTAATAGTGGAAAAAACTTACGTGTCAACTTTGAAACCAACTTTCTAAAGTGTTTGCTCGCACGCTTATCAATAAAACGCGCTGAATAACAACAATGTTACAGCACCTCAGCAACAATGCAATCGATGCAAACGTGCTTCTGGCGTTTGTCTGAAATTCAAGGTGATTTCGCTTGATTTGAAACGGTGATGATCACGCCTAATACCATATACAACATAAGCACGACGGTAGGGCTAACCCACAGACCGTCCCCTCTACCAACCTTGTCATACAAATTTATGTCATCTTTTATCTAATATATCGCGAATAATATGTCCGCTCGAACGTATAGATATATAACAACACCCCAAAAGGAAATAAATGGCGGTTACTCCGCCAGCACCTATGAATGAATCTCCCCAAGACGTTGAAAGTAAAGATCCTTCAAGAGAAACCGTTTTTTTAGATCCGTCAGAGCAACCGGTACCGATCACTTCCAACTTACGCGACGAATTATCGCAACAACTTTTACCGACATTAAAGATTTTGTCAGATATTACTCGGTTGCGTCTGTTCCTAGTATTATCCGCATGCAAAGAAATGAATGTGCGCGATCTCTGTAAAACACTTGGAAAAAACCAACCCACGGTCAGTCATCATTTATCTTTAATGCGTAAAATCAATTTCGTAACGGCCCGTATCGATGGGAAAACTCATTACTACCGTATTGTGCCCGAGCACATTGAAAAAGTAGTCGCTCTCATTTTCAAAACCAACGTCGGCAATGCTAGCTATCTACAATTCCCAAAATTCCAAGTCGAGTATCATCCACGCGACAAGGGAATCCTACCGACTAAAACCTTAGATATACCAACCAATCTAAACACAAGCCTCCACGACACAATCTAGCCGTCATGCTCAGCGACGCCATTAAGCTTTGGTCCCAATGAATCTGCCACCGGCGAATGTGCATATCGATTCACGGTTCAAAACGACCCCATATCAAATACCACTACTCAACTCTGCTTGCAACTAGTTTGGAAATTGACGGCAATATTCATAAAGTGCCATGCTCGCTGCGGTTGCCGCGTTATATGAGAATGGTTCTCCCCACACGGGGATCTCGATCGTCTGATCTAATATCTCGAGTACTTCTTCGATAATACCTTTGCGTTCATGGCCAATAATCAAAACACACTTAGCGGGAAATTTAAATTGATGGATGTTTTGTGAATTAGTTGTTTGCTCAAGGCCTATCAGCGGGTAGCCCGCACGTTGCAATTTCTGTAAAACCGGTAGCAGACTGCGGCGCACCTCAAAAGACATTTGTTGCTCCCCGCCGCGCGATATCTTAGGGTCGATCGTTACGTTCCCGCAAGCAATAAATCGAGTGACGCCACAACAGGCAGCAGCCCGCACCATCCGTGATACATTGATGTGGCTCTGCATTTCCGGACACGCGATAATCAACTCTCGGGGTGCACGTAATGACGTTATCGGTTTGTGACGCTGGTGAACAAATTCCGACATCACATCCCTCCCACCCATACAGATTTGCGAACCTTCAAAGAAAAACCGCCACAGTACAAACATACTATGGCGGTTAGTAACTACCCCGCTAGGATTTGAACCTAGAATATGGGAACCAAAAACCCAGGTGTTACCATTACACTACGGGGTATCTTATTCATTAATCAATTAAATTTTTCACTAATGAATAGCCCGTATTATATACCCAAAAAAACGATTCACAACCAGCAGAGTATCGCGTGCAATTAATAGAAATAGGACTTTTTTCCGATAAACGTGTTTCATCAACAATTCGGGAATTGACTAATTAACGATTCACAACCGTAAAAGCCAGTTGTTCTAACTCCATAGCAAGATCCACGCCAATCACTCGTACATTGTCTGGAACGTTAATAGTAACTGGTGCGAAATTCAAAATCCCTTCGACTCCGATTTCCACAACTTCGTCGGCAATGGATTGAGCTACTTGAGACGGCACAGCAATCGCAGCTAAACGAATCTTGTGCTCTCGCGCTACTTCACTTAATTGATCCAAGCTATACACTGGCACACCTTCGATCCGAGTACCAATGGATTTTGGATCGACATCAAAGGCCGCAACAAATCGAAACCCTTGTTGGTTAAAGCCCTTGTAACGCAATAAAGCACGACCAAGATTACCAATACCAACAAGAGCGACATTCCAAGTCGAATCGGTTCCCATAATGCGTTTGATCGCAAAAACCAATTCTTGACACTTGTAGCCAATACCTGGATGCCCAAATTGCCCAAAATGGGCGAGGTCCTTTCGAACTTGAGCACCGTTGAGACCCAATAGTTTTCCTAATTCCGTACTATTGGTTGTTTCATTACCATCACGCAATAAATGCTGAGCTTCACGGAGGTATAAACTCAAACGCCCCATGACGGCGCGCGGAACGGTAGGGTCTCCAGCGGCATTAAAAAGCTGATTTTTTTTGTCAGACATTAAAATTAAATCTACCGCAAAATTCTCTTTTACTAAACAGCCAAAAATAACAGCCTCAGAAAAAACGTCTGACCACATCATACTGTTTTTTGCCTACCAAGGTGACTTAGCAACGACTGATTACGTGCAACAGCGCTAGGTAGAGTCTTAATAGATAGGTTAATCCCGCTAATTGCCTCGATTACTAATACCATGGTAAATACCCCACAAGAGGTAAACCACACCATACAGTACTGACAACTGATACCACCGGACATAATGTCGGTCTGTTTTTGTCATTCGACCCTTTTTACTTAAACCACCTATCTTTTATCGGTAACTCTTGTTGTAGCCAGTAGTAGATAGACCAATCTACCCTCAAGGCGGCTATTTTTATTATCCGATAATAAAGATAAGCGTCGACTCTAGTGCCAGGACACACAATGACTGGGGCCAGTAGGAATTGGGCCTCCAAACTTCAGCTCAATCAAGTATTGAACGGGTTTGGGTCACTTGATGGAACAAGGTCGATCGCAGAGTTATGTTGAAATCTATTTTGTGAAATTCGAATTTTCGAAAAGAGTACCTTTTACTATGAATATCCGATGGAGTGTGTCCACCGTTGCAGTCATGCTTTGTATGCTGCTTTCCAATACAGCCGAAGCTGGATATTTAGGTCTAGCTAGTTATCGCAATTGCGGGATTGCGGAACCGGCCACGTTTGTTGAGGCTCAACCCCTTACACAGACAATCATGCGCACTCGGCGACGAGTCGTTATGGATCAGCAACAGGTAACGTGCTACAAAACCGTCTACAACAAAATCGTGGAAAACAAAGAGGTAGAATGCGTTAAGTACATTACTGAGTCGAAGCTAAAAGATGTCAACTACACCGTCCGTCGACCAGTGTACGAAACAAAATATCGAACGGTAAACTACACAACTTCTAAGCCCGTGTGGGAAACCAAAACGCGAACCATCAATAATACGGTTCGCAAGCCCGTGTGGGAGACTCGCACTAAGAGCATTACCTACGATGTGTTTAAGCCTGTCTGGGAAACCAAATCTCGTGTCATTAACTACACAGTTTCCAAACCAGTATACGAATCTAAAGTTCGTACTATTAGTTACAAAGCAACGCGACCGGTATGGGAAACCAAATCTCGTACGATCAACTACACAGTCCACAAACCGGTGTGGGAAACGAAAACCCGTGTCATTAACTACACCGTGCGAAAGCCTGTTTATGAAACCAAGACACGTACGGTTTCCAACGTGATTCGCAAACCTGTGCACTACACAAAAACAATTCAAATCAAATCGGGTCATTGGAAAACTGAAATCACAGAATGCCCTGGACCTATCCGCCGCCGCGTTGTACGTACCCCTGGCTGTTGGACTTGGGATCCCTGCGCTTGTCGCCGAATTTACATTCCCGGTGAATGTCATGTGGTCGAAGTCCAATGTCCGCCACGACAAATTTGCAAACGCATTTGGGTCCCCGAAGTCACAACACAAGAAGTTCCTTGTGTCAAATACGTTCGCGAAACGGTGACTAAACAGATCCCTTATACAGTTTGCCGTTGGGTAAATGAGGCAAAACAACGTACTTGCACTTACCGAGTTTGTAAAATGGTACCGGAAACCAAATCCAAAACCTGTGAATATCAAGTGTGCCGTATGGTGACGGAAACCAAAACGAAACAAATACCTTATACAGTATGCCGAATTGTGAAAGAAGCGAAGCAACGTACTGAGACGTACAACGTTTGCCGCATGGTTCGCGAACAGAAAGTACGACATTGCAACTACAAAGTGCTGCGGATTGTATCGGAAACCGTCACTCGACAACAAAGTTATCGCGTTTGTCGTATGGTTGAAGAAACTAAAACCAAACAAGTACCCTATCAGACTTGTCGCTACGTCACGGAAACTAAAACCAAACAGGTTCCCTACACTGTTCGTAAGCCAATCACTTACACTAAAGTTGTGCAAACCTGTAAAACTGTACCAACTCAAGTACCTTATACGGTCACACGCTGTGTCCCACGCATTGTCTGTGAACAAGTGCCGGTCACGATTTGTGTACCCAATCCGTGCAGCCTACTGAGACGCCGCTTTATCCTAGATTGCTGTAACTAAGTATCATTGCTGGACAACCAATGAACTTGGTCTATTCCTCTGACAGTGGTACACACAGCGATGACTGATACTCTTTATCTTGCCGCATGATGTATAGCAACGCAATATAGTCATACAGCCCATGAGCAACCACAGCGGGCAATAGCGATTCGGTTAGTAGGACTAAGTAGCCGAAATAGATCCCCATAACAAAAGTCAATAAAAAGTACATCGGGGTTAACGCATGCAACCCGCCAAATATTAACGCAACAATCAGAATCGCTGTCCACTGGACCATCAACGGAGACCACACATCAGGTAATAACCAACCAACCCCTTGAATCCCAAATCCACGGAACAGCCACTCTTCACCAAGGCCAGCACCTAACGCTATTAAAAACAAAGCCCAACTTGGCATACCTCTAAAAAATGGCGCTAGTTTTGCTTGCACTAATTCACGCAATTCTACCAACGGACGCCATGGCACTAGCGCTGTAAGCACGATTGACAGCAACATGGGAATCGTAGCAAACAACCCAAATGCTACACCCCAACTCCATGGATTCTCACCCAATAATTGCCCAGTGACCGAATCTGCATTAGGTAAATCACATACCCACATCATGACCAACGCAATGGGTACCATCAGGTACTCCGCCATTACAAATTTAGTAAATATACGTTTCCAGCTTTCAGACTCCTCTGGAGCAACCTCGGATTTTACATCAATTAGGTCATCTACTTCGTTCACAATGAATTAACCATTCTTCGTTAAAGTTCTGTCTGTCATTTACATTAAGCGACAGGCTATTGGTCGATTGACAAAATACATATTTCACTGGTAAATTGGACAACTTATAGCTACCCCTGCCTAACCAACGTTAAGCATCCCTTTATTAAAGCACAACAGCATATAAGAGACTTTATTCCCCTTGTTGGAATCTAAGTCTTGATTAGGGTAGACAATTAATTACACCCTTTATTTGGCAAACTATATTGGTCAAGTAACAAACCCGTAAACAAAAATCTAGTCAAAATTAGACACTTCTTCCTTTCGATCATCGCAGCGGCCTCATTACTAATATTGTTTGCTGTCGTAGGCAACTGGTTTAGACCACCCTTTGGGTCAATAAGTTTCTGATAGATCGAATTCACCACAAATTCCTCCCTCCATTAAAATAGGGCATTAAGTCAACATGGCAACTAAGAAACGCAAAACAACTAATCGTACTAAGAAAATGGTTTACTATTTTGGTAAAACCAAAACCGAAGGCCGGAATGTCACAAAAGAAATTCTCGGTGGGAAAGGTAAAAACCTTGCGGGCATGACCAACATTGGCCTGCCAGTCCCTCCAGGTTTTACGATCACTACAGAAGTTTGCGCCAGCTACTATGACCATGGTCAAAATCTTCCAAGTGGATTGATGGATAGCGTCAAGAAAAACATCCGTACGCTTGAGCGAGAATTGAAGAAGACGTTTGGCGACTCCAAAAATCCACTGCTAGTATCAGTCCGTTCTGGAGCGGCTGTATCGATGCCAGGCATGATGAACACCATCTTGAACCTGGGTTTGACCGACGTTGCCGTTGAAGGGCTCGCTGCGGCCACTGGCAATCGCCGTTTTGCCTATGATGCCTATCGCCGACTGATCAATA
>Ga0315332_10001873_pt1 | contig 11482 bp, 10 predicted proteins | sample M110034915metaG_FD_203455 | JGI IMG/M metagenome (GOLD analysis project Ga0315332, IMG submission 203455) | Ammonia-oxidizing marine archaeal communities from Monterey Bay, California, United States - M1 100m 34915 | ecosystem: Environmental > Aquatic > Marine > Intertidal zone | place: USA... | reverse complement strand
AGTCTTTGGTCCCCCAATACCGACTAAGTCGAGACCGCGTTGCTGCGCTAAGCTAGCAATTTTGTTGGCCGTATCCATCGAGTCATTTCCACCGATGTAAATAAAGTAGCCAACATCATGAGCCTTAAGCACTTCAATAACACGATCAAAGTCTTCATCCTGTCCCTGCTTTAATTTGTATCGACATGTGCCAATAGATCCGGCGGCGGGTGTAAACTCCAGCAATTCAATTTCCTCACTCGACTGCGCAGAAAGATCCCACAGTTCCTCTTTAAGGACACCTTCAATTCCATGACGCGCACCATAAACCGTGCCGATTTCGTCTAGGTCACGAGCCGTTTCAATGATTCCTCGCAAGGTGTTATTAATGACCGGACTAGGACCACCACTTTGGGCAATGACTAGATTCTTTGCTGGGGCCATAATCTACTGTACTCCGTTTTGCGCAACTGAAAGACCACATTTTAACCGTCGATACTATTTCTGACAATCCGCCCGCGCAATGCACACGGACGCCCAGCCAAAAGACGATACAGCCAATTACGACGCTTGATAAACAATGCGTCCTTGTTTGACGGTCGTGTGCACTTTAAAAACGCCGTCATTGATCTGAAAGAATACCAAATCTACCGGAGCGTTGACCGCAAGCGGTGCCAACTCATGTTGGATTATCGCCGCCGGTCGGACACTCGCCATATCAACTGCCGTACGTAAGTCTAACCCGACTTTTTCTAACAACGTGACGATTCCTGTACCAAGCGGAAGAGCTGCACCCGCTAGTAATTGGCTTTGCCCTGGTACGACCAATCGACCATTTTCAAGGATTTCAACATCACCTAATCCTGTCGATGTATATTTCCCGGGCGGCATTCCCCCCATTCCAGTAATGTCACTGACCAAAATACAACGTTCGGGTGATTTTGCGCGAATGATTGACTTGATCACCGAAGTTGGTAAATGGTGACCATCAGCAATCAGACTGCAAGTCAATTCGTCGGCGGCGATTTGGTCCCAGATATAATTCGGATGTCGACGAATGGTCCCATGTGCACCGTTGCCGAGGTGCGTAGACATGGAGGCTCCCGCATCGACTGCAGCAGCGATTTGGTCCGACGAAGCGGCCGTGTGCCCGATCGCAACAACGACACCACTGTCCACAACCTGCTGGATAAATTGCGCTACACCTGGAAACTCTGGGGACAAAGTCAAAATGCCTATTTTGCCTATCGCGGCACTCTGCAGTTTTTGAAACTCATCCCAACATGGCGGTCTAACGTGTGCTAGTGGATGCGCTCCGCGGGGCCCATCTTCTCGCGAGATATACGGACCCTCTAAATGCAACATGCGGCAGCGATTGGCAATGTCCGCATGCTCCTCTATGGCCTCAGCGACCGTTGCCATGCTGTGGCGTAACAACTCGAAGGATTGAGTTGTGAACGTTGGGCAAAACTGAGTGACGCCATCACGGTCCATGGCCAGGCAAATCTGCAATACCTTTTCGGTAGATAATTCAGGGTCGTTGAACTCTTGGCCACCATAACCGTTGACTTGTAAATCAACTAGGCCAGGAGCCACAAACAGCGAGTCCTCCGAGCTAGAAACAATCGGTGTGATGTCGCAAATAATTCCGTCGTCGAAAGAGACAACGATTTCCTCGGTAGAGGTGTAGTGCCGAGCTTGGATTGAACTTAAAGTCATCGGAAAGGATTCTATAAGCAGGGTCTAAGCGGGGTGAGAGGTCAACTAAGAATAAATCGGAACACGAATTTGTCATTAAAAGGCGCCGCCGGGATTCGAACCCGGGATGGAGGATTTGCAATCCACTGCCTTAGCCACTTGGCCACGGCGCCGCGTATCGGGGTTTTCTTTTCCCTCAAGACTACCATCCTAATTACCGTAACCTACTTTGAAAAGGCGAGGAACGCAAAAACGAACTTTAGCAACTACCACAAGGAATAATCGATACAGTTTGCCTACCTAGAACATAACGCACGTTGCCGGCAATAGTGATGCTTACAGGGCCGATATAACGACTTATATAGAAGTGGTACGATGCTCCAATTTCCCAACCATCGGTCACTACGAACGCTACCAATAGTCCCCCGTGGAAGGATTCCCCAACATGTCTATCAAATCAATATTCCAAGCAATTACTGGCCAAGCAAAGCTTAATCGGCTCGCTGAAAATCTAGCGCATGCATGTTCCAGTATCGTTTGGCAAAAAGTTGAGTCTCGGATTGACACAATGACACATTCACAGGCTCGCGGATATGTACGAGTTAAGGCCAGTCGGACTGTACGTATAGTCCTAAGCGACACATTGCGTCGAAATCTCATTCCAACTCGCCATCAAACAAAACTCCTTGAACTAACCATGGACGCAATTGTTGAACAGGCACTGCTGAAACACCGAGGACAGCAAATGCAAACGCTAGGTTTACAACGCGCCGCGTAGCCCAAGCATGGCCTTCAAATCAAGGGGAGACTTCGGTCTCCCTTTTTTGATGCGCACTACTATCACAATATCAGATTTATTTAATTTCAAGGCTCGTTCGTCCACTCTGCTGAATCGAACCTTTGCCTACGGAAAAAATAATCACGGATACCGCAACCACAACTATAATGGTTAGAATTAACACTTCGGCAAACCCCATTCCCTTCTTCTCACACCCGACAGAAACATTAACAATGTCCAAACTTACCGACATATCCATCAAGCAGATCACGACCAATTTCACCGAAATAGAATATCGTACACCAATCAAGTTCGGTGGTCGCGTGGTTGCCAATGCGACGTTATTTAATGTCGACGTAGATGTGGAAACAAACGACGGGCGACGCGCGACAGGCCACGGTTCCATGCCAATGGGCAATGCTTGGGGTTGGCCATCCGAAGTTGAATCAGGCGAACGAACACTAGATACCATGAAACATCTGGGAAACCAAGCAGCACTCCTGACTGAACAACACAACCAAGCTGGCCACCCTATTGAGATCATGCATGATTTGCAACCCGCATTCGCTGACGCAGCAACTACACTAACACAGACTCTGGAACTTCTTGAACCGATACCCAAACTTGCTCAACTCGTATCCACGAGCCCTATTGATGCAGCAGTCAGTGACGCCTACGGAAAGGCGCTTGCGATGAACTCATACAATCTTTTAGGAGCGGAATTTATGAATCGCGATCTAGGACAGTTTCTCAACGGAGACATGTCTGGACTATTTTTGGATCAATTTACATTGCGGCAGCCAAAAGAGAAAATGCCACTGTACCACCTCGTCGGAGCATTGGACCCGCTTACTGCCGAAGATATCGCGACACCGATTAATGATGGCGTACCCGAGACACTAGGCGACTGGATAATCTCGGACGGACTTACTCATTTAAAAATCAAATTGGCTGGAGATGACCTGCATTGGGATGTGCAACGAGTTATTGACATCGATCACGTATCTACAATCGCACAACAATCTCGCGGTTGCCAACAATGGTGGTACTCAACGGACTTCAACGAAAAATGCAAAGACGTACAATACGTTCTCGATTTTTTGTCGGAGCTACAAGCACGCGCACCTCAGGCATTTGAGCGAATTCAATATATTGAACAACCAACCCATCGTGACTTAAAAAAGCACCCCAGTAACGGCATGCACCAAGCGGCACAAATCAAACCAGTTGTTATCGACGAATCACTCATTGATTTTGAATCTCTATTACTTGCACGTGATCAGGGTTACTCCGGCGTAGCGTTAAAAGCATGCAAAGGCCACGGCGAAGCTCTCATTATGGGAGCGGCCGCCCAACACTATAACTTATTTCTGTGCGTTCAAGATCTAACGTGTGTTGGTGCGTCTTTTCTCCACTCGGCAAGCTTAGCTGCTCGCATCCCCACCATCATGGCTATCGAAGGTAACGGCCGGCAGTACTGCCCATTTGGGAATGAGCCTTGGGATACTAAATTCCCCTCCATGTTCGATATCCGCGAAGGATCCGTAGGTACCCATTGTTTGACTGGGCATGGATTAGGATACTAAAATCCGTAGCGAATAGTCCCCAGCATCCAATTGACTCATTCGTGTTAGATAACATTGCTAGGTGCCTTTATACGATTCCCTGCCGAACTGCCCACACCGCCGCTTGAGTTCGATCACTAACCCCTATTTTTCTCAAGATGTGCTGGACATGCTCTTTAACAGTTTCATAACTAATCCCTAATGCCAACGCAATTTCCTTATTAGTCAATCCCTCAGCTAGTTGCACTAACACTTCACTTTCACGATGCGTCAAGGGCACATCAACGTCAGCAGCAATGCGTGGAGTTGCGAGTGCGCCGGCTACACGTCGCAACGCCTTGCGAGTCCAAGAGTTACCGCCGCGATGGGCACCCATAATTGCCTCGATGATCTCCTCCCGATCCAGACTCTTTGATAAATAGCCGGACGCACCTAAGGCAACTGCTCTAGCAACGTAGGTGGGATTATCAAATGTGGAGAGCATCAAGACAGGAATTTCTGGGTATTCTACCTTTGCCCGCCCAAGAGCCGTCAAACCATCTCCCCTTTCCATACGCACGTCAAGCAAGATCACATCTGGGTGGTATTGCGCAATACCTTCTAAAATATTTTCGCCTGAATTCGACTCAGCAATTAACTGTATCTCCGTGCCGCTAATCATTCGCACCATTCCGCTACGAACGATCTCATGATCGTCAATCACCATTAATCGTATCATCAATACCCCCCTGTAGTCGGGTTACCAAATAGCTCTCCAGTACCACCTCTATTATTAACCAAGGCACAGCCGATTACTAGTGGCAAACAAAAAAGCCCATGACCACGATGGGTCATGGGCTCTTATGAGACACGTCCAATCCCCCAACCAGACGAACTCAAATTCCAATTTTTCGACTTAGCGACTTGTTGCGTCACTGATACGCACGGATACGGGAACGACTGAATGCTGCGGCACGAAGCTATCAGGATTGACTAGCGTTTTGTATGGTAACCTTCGGCTTGCCGACTTGTCCTGCTGATCAACAGGGCTTGGTGCGTCTGGGATTTTTTTGGGAGCGAGAGTCGGTATTTGTTTCACGCCCGGAACTGATGGCCGTTGCGTATTAAGATTTGGCAACTCCGAACTGATTGTCTCGTCAGGTTCTAAGTCACTTTGATCCGCCGCCGAACTTTTTGCTTTCGCAACTTCGGGTTCGTTACCTAGGTTAGATTCCTTGATTCCCGTTCCCACTGCTAATGGATTGTTAAATGAAGGAATTGCTAGGTCGTCAAGCCCTAACAATGCGATGATCCCACGTCGTTCATTGCTGGGCGTAGCACTTTGCTTTTCTCCAGTGACATCTTGCGATTTCTCTGGTGCGATAATTGGAGCCGATCCGCCTTCGTCATCCGCTTTTTCAGTTTTCGTTCCTAACAACGAATTTATATCGGCTGTCATGCGTTCTGAAAACTGTATTCCATTCAATGGACCAATCGTCGGCATATAAACTGGGGCTACGGTCGCTCGCTTCGTATAACGTGGTATAAAGTTTCCTGGGTTTTGCATTTTGTATCGATATTTAGAAGTATCGTTCGAGTCAGGCGATGTAGTCACCGGTGACGTATCATTTCCAATGCCTGTAAATACGGATTCAATATCATCGAAAAAGGTTACTTTGGGCAGCTCGATGTTTGGCAACAATGTTTCTATTGAAAGAATCTCTGTTAAACTCGAGCTAGCATGGTCTTCAGAAGCACGGTTATTATTAGTGAGCCCTCGTTTGAATTGGCGTTTATTATCAGAGTGGTGGGTTGAGGAACTCTCTGTTGCACTCGATAATTCTTCTTCGATCGACTTGAAAACTGTGTCAATATCCCCTAAAAGGTCAAATTTTGGCAAGGTTAAGGTCGTTAAAACGGAATCCAATCCGCTCTTTGGCGATTGCGTCTCCGGCTTTTCTTCAACCTTTCCAACGATTTCTGCCTGCGGCGCGGGTTCTAGTTCAGCAGCGACAGGTTTCTCAGATTCCCCTTCTGTTGGGCGCAATTCATTATTATATAATTTATCGAGGCTCCGTTGATCTGCGAGCTTGCGACGAACGCTCAGTGTATCATCAGTCGTATCGTCACTCAATAATATTCGTACGGGTGTTGAAACCTTAGATTCCGTTGGTTCAGCCATCGCTAAGCCAAAAATGCCAGCGCTCAATAGAATTCCCATAAGAGCGAAACCACAACTAAGCCGTTTTCCCGTGGATAGCGGTGCGATTTTTGTAACCATATTAGAATCCCCCCCATAATTTACATTGAGACTGCAGACTCAATATTTCGATATTATTGATTCCCGCCGAGGTTAGCGCGGATTTCGAAACATTTTCCTCTACGATAAGAATTCGGTATTATTGATTATCATTCTGAAACGGGTTTTAACGGTTTTAACGAAAAAACCGATTAACTTATAATCAATTTGGAAGGTTGTTGTAGCTCAACATGAGAGAAATAGAGTGTATTAACGAGTTAAATATCGTCAAGGCGTGATGTGTTTGTCAGCTAACGTAAACGCTGCTCTAGCTTGCATAATACTCCTTGAACCATTCACAAAACCTCGCGATTCCGTCCTCAATAGATACTTCAGGCGTCCAAGCTACGGATTGCTGTAGCGAATTCACATCCGCCTCGGTTGCCGGCACATCGCCCGGTTGCATTGGCAACAGCTCTTTCGTAGCGGTTCGCCCGAGGCAATTCTCTAGAATTTGTACGAATCGTTTCAACTCAATAGCTTTCGTTGCACCTACATTAAAAATCCGAAATGGGGCTGTGCTACTCGCTGGATCTGGGTTTTCGCCATCCCAGTTAGAATTCCCCTCCGCCGGCGCCGCAATCAACCGCACCATCGATTCCACCACATCATCAACATAGGTAAACGACCTAAGCATATTACCTTGGTTGAACAACTTAATCGTCTCGCCATTACAAATGGCGTTTGCAAAGAGACTAAGCGCCATGTCAGGTCGACCCCACGGGCCATATACTGTGAAGAAACGCAAACCAGTTGTCGGCAATCCGTACAAATGACTGTAAGAGTGTGCCATCAATTCATTCGACTTTTTGGTTGCACCATACAAACTCAACGGATGCTCAGTAGACTCCGTAGTAGCAAAGGGCAAGGCAGTATTTGCGCCATAGACGCTACTACTCGATGCATAAATCAAATTTGCAATCGTTTGTTGGCGACAGCCTTCCAGAATGTTAGCAAATCCAACGACATTTGAATCAATATAGGCCGCAGGATTTTCCATCGAATAACGAACGCCAGCTTGAGCTGCCAGATTGATTACGACATCAAACTGAGTTTGCGCAAATAGTTCCGCCATCGCGCCGCGGTCCCCTATATTCAGAGGGCGAAAGTCAAAACCCTCGCGATGCCGCAAGCGTTCCAAGCGGGCTTGTTTCAACGTGACATCGTAGTAATCATTTAAGTTATCAACACCCACTAGAATGTGTGCATCATTTAACAAACGCTGACAGACATGATAGCCAATAAATCCCGCTGCTCCAGTCACCAATATTCTCATCGCTAGTTGCTTTCTGCCCATTGCACTTAAAATTAAATTATGTAAATTTCGTTTGCCTGGGGTTGTGTATCCTCAGTTTAAAAGAGCGTGTAAATAAACGGTGCCGCGCCGCTACCCGTCGTAATTACAATTAGTGCTATCAACAACAATGAGAGAATAATGGGCGTCAACCACCATTTTTTGTTGTGTTTTAAGAAGTCCCAAAACTCCCTAACAATACCCACTTGCTTACCGCTGGCTATTTGCTGAAAATCCGATCGATCAGTGTTGGTATCACTGTCTGACGTATCACCTTGGAAATCCTCTGCGTTCTCATTTGCCATAGTTTAGCACCCGTTAGAATTGTTTAAAATATTGATAGCTTCCAACCACTTCTCGCCGCTCAGTCCAATAGCTCTCGGTATCCAAATCCCATCGTTGTTGCAACAAATCTTTGCCGAACATTCTCAACATCAACCCGATTGGACATAAACATCCATAATAGATCGTTCGCAACAACAACCAACCAACAACGATACCAACAGGGTAGGTAACAACCATCATGGCTACAAATGGGAATTTAAGCTTTTTCGGACAGCACCAAGCTACCAAAACTATCACCACTGCAATAATTAGAATTGCCACTGCCGCTACAAAATATTGATTCCACAAAACATTGAGTCCGATAATAATCGCAAACAACGGTGTCCATAATCGACCAAACGACTTCAATTGAGCCAACGGCGGATTCGTATTGAGTTTAATGAGTGACATATAAATAGACCTCTACTGCATTTTACTTTGCCGACGATTAATCGAGCGGAAACTGCCCAAAATATTCTTCTACTTGATGACTCGTAACATCCGGCTGTTCTGATTTTTTCACTATAAAGTGATCCATTACTAACACGTCCATCTTAGTCGCCATAAAACACCGATATGCATCCTGTGGCGTTCGCACGATCGGTTCACCTCGAATATTAAAACTTGTATTTACCACCAGAGGCGAGTTCGAAAGCTGATAATATTGCTGTACTAACTCATGAAAAAGTGGATTAACATCTTTGTCAATCGTTTGCACACGCGCGGAGTTGTCCACGTGGGTTATTGCCGGAACACTTGAGCGCGCAATCAGTCGTCGATCGACTCCTTGTACCGCCAATTGCTCCGGCGTCAAATCCAAACGTTGTTTTTCTGCAACAGGAGCTACTAACAACATGTAAGGGCTACACAAACCCCGCAAATCAAAATAATCATCTGCGTGATCCTTCAACACAGCGGGAGCAAACGGTCGAAACGATTCACGAAACTTGATTTTGAGATTGATATTTGCCTGCATTTGAGCACTGCGTGCATCCCCCAAAATGCTACGGTTCCCCAAGGATCGTGGTCCGAACTCCATGCGTCCCTGCATCCACCCAATAACTTGTTGCTCATCTAACATTACGGCAACAGCGTCACATAGTTCAGTTTGTTGTTCTAAATAGTGGTAGGTAACTCCTTCAGATTCCAAAAACTCTCGTACTTCATGTTCATCGTAATGCGGCCCGAGCAGACTACCTTGTTGAGAATCCCTAGTATCAGTCGTGCGTCGATTCTCCAATAACTGATACCAAATGAACTGCGCAACTCCTAACGCGCCCCCGGCATCACCGGCAGCCGGTTGAATCCACACATTATCAAACGGCCCCTCTCGCAAAATCTTGCCATTGCCGACACAGTTCAACGCGACGCCTCCAGCTAAACATAAATTCTTTTTTCCAGTCACTCGATGCGCATGGCCGACCATACGCAGCATTATCATTTCGGTTACTTTCTGAATTGACGCGGCAATATCCATGTACTGCTGATCCATCTCCGCCTCCGGGGCACGCACCGGTCTACCAAAGAGTCGCTGAAATCGTTCACTGGTCATCGTAAGGCCTTGGCAATAATTAAAGTAGGACATGTCGAGACGAAAAGAACCGTCCTCTTTCAAGTCCAGCAGATGCTCCAATATCACTTCCACGTATTTTGGTTCACCATAAGGCGCTAACCCCATCAATTTATATTCGCCGGAGTTCACTCGAAAACCACAATAATAAGTAAACGCCGAATAGAGCAAACCTAGAGAATGTGGAAACCGCATTTCCTGCATCATTTGCACGCGATTTCCATCCCCCACTGCGATTGAAGCCGTCGCCCACTCGCCCACTCCATCGATCGTCACAATCGCGGCCTCGTCAAAAGGAGACGGAAAAAAGGCGCTGGCCGCATGCGATTCATGGTGTTCGGTAAAGACAATCCGTTTACGATATGCTCCACCTAGCCCTGCTCGAATCTCTCGCGGCAGATGTAATTTCTGCTGTACCCACAGCGGCATCGCTTTGGCAAAGGACTTCACACCAGCGGGTGCGTAGGCCAAATACGTTTCCAGCAAACGTTCAAATTTCAACAGAGGTTTTTCATAAAATCCAACGTAATCTATTTCAGCGGCTGTGATGCCCGCAGCAGCCAAACAATATTCTACTGCTTTTTGCGGAAATCGCTCATCGTGTTTTCGACGCGTGAACCGTTCCTCTTGCGCAGCGGCGACAATACAGCCGTCTACGATCAGGGCCGCAGCGGAATCATGATAAAAAGCGGAAATGCCAAGAATTGCTGTCATAAGATACCAACTACCTTAAATATCGGCTAAATCAAAGCAGGCAGGCTATAATAAGTCGCTTTGTGCTGGTAACACATCGCAAATGACTTACCGGTCGTACCGATTAGACAAAAGAGGGTTCGTCCGAAGTCATCGAGAAACCAGAGGGACACAAAAAGAGGACATTTTGGGGCTTTCCGCTAGCCCGCGCAACTCTATACCGAAACAGGTTTTCTAAATATTCGATCAATCTTCTTCATCGATTCGTCGGAAATAGCAACAAACAGATGCTTACCATCGCTCCAACTCCCTGCCGAAAAATCTCCCGATAGCTGCAATTTTTTGAATTGCGTTGCTCGTTCACGCTGTCCCGTCGCGAGAATTATAACCCACAATTTGCCATTACGCGGTGACGACAAGTTCATCGCAATACACTCATCGCTACCGCCGATCGTTCGCCAAGAAATTACCTTACCTTGGATTTGAGTTTCTACAATAGATGCCGCATACGGTGCGTCCGCTAAGCTAGCATCCCAACCTTGCGTCAGTTCCAATTCGGCCAACCAACCTGGCACCATTTCCTCTAGCCCCTCGTAAGTCAAACGCTGCTTGCTCGGAGATGCGTTCCAAAACGGAGACAACGCGACCGCAATCACTAAACAAGCGGTGGTGCCCAACATTGACCACAACAATCGCCGACGTCGTGACGGCAACAAAGAAGGTGTGTCGACTACGTCCGTCGCAATGGCCATACGAGGAACCACTAAATTCGTTTCCGCTTCGTCCATTAACTCACGATCCTCTGAAAAACGAGTTCCACTAACTGCTTCGATCGGTTCCACATTCTGGATCGCGGCGACTAACCGACTCTCTAATTCGACAGGAACGTCAACTTCGTCAAACACGTCAAGCAGTTGCCGATCGAGTTCTGATTGCCAAGCCATCTCGTCTAACAACTCTGGTTGATCGCGCACCAAATCCCGCAACTGCTCTAGTTCCGCAGGCAACGCCTGACCTTCGGCAAACGACTGTTGCCATTGGTCATGTGTCAACAACTGAATTAAGTCTCTGGTCTTGATAGGTTCCATTTTCATTTATTCCTCAGAATCAAATTGTTTTTGCGCAACAAGCAGTTTTGATTTAAGCATTCGCTTCCCGCGTGACAACCGACTCATAACTGTTCCAAGTGGTATTTCTAATTGTTCCGCAATTTCTCGATAGGACATTTGCTGTTGATAATGCATGACGACCGCGATCCTAAATGCTTCTGGCAACGTATCTAAGGCAACTTGCAACCGCTGCG
>Ga0315332_10001869_pt1 | contig 11496 bp, 10 predicted proteins | sample M110034915metaG_FD_203455 | JGI IMG/M metagenome (GOLD analysis project Ga0315332, IMG submission 203455) | Ammonia-oxidizing marine archaeal communities from Monterey Bay, California, United States - M1 100m 34915 | ecosystem: Environmental > Aquatic > Marine > Intertidal zone | place: USA... | reverse complement strand
TTGGCGGTCAGGTCCAAGCTGGTTACAGCTGGGCGGATGATGGCGACAACACCGACACCAGCGCGTTCTCTTCGAACGCACGAATCCGCGTCGGCGGCTCGGTCATGGACGGCAAGGCGTCGTACTTCGTCCAGATGAACCCGTCGGGCGGTGGCCAGGGCAACAACAACCTCGTTGACGCTTGGGTTGGCTGGGGCCTCACGGACAGCATTAACCTGCGCCTCGGCCAGCAAAAGATGCGTTCGGGCCTGTCGGCCGACACCAGCGCGAACGATACGGACTTCGAGACGGTGAACCGCTCGAACGCCACGAACGAGTTCGCCAACGGTCGCGCGACCGGTGCCCTGCTTGAGGGCCACGGCATGGAAGGCCGCTTTAACTGGCACTTCGGCATGGCCAACAATGGCACGTCGCAGGGCAGCGGTCAGGGCAACGACGACACCGACATGATGGTCACCGCGGGTGCCAGCTTCGGCAGCCACGGCGGCAACAGCGAGAGCTGGTCGGAAGGTGACCTCGCCCGCACGGGTGCGATGCAGTGGATCGCTGGCGCGACCATCACGGCCAACAACGGCACGGTGGCTAACGACAACGACACGACCCTCAACGTCTTCGGTGGCATGAAGCTTGGCAACGGCCTCGCTGCGCAGCTCGACATCTGGTCGCGCGACGCCGACGCCGCCGACACGACCGACGACGGCTACTCGCTCCAGGCGTCGTACACGATGGCCAAGTCGGGCAGCATGCAGCCTGGCTTCGTCCTGCGTCACTCGAGCGTTACCATCGATGATGGTGACGATGCGACGGAGACGGCTCTCGGTGTGAACGCCTACTACGCCGCGCACAACCTGAAGACCCAACTTCAGGTGACGAGCAGCAACGCTGGCGGCGTCGCCGACGACGATCAGCTGAGCCTCGACCTGATGTTCACGCTGGTCTTCTGATCAGCTGGATCAGCGATCGTAGTTTGACTCCTTGTGGGTCGGCGATCGCTGATAGTCGCCTTTTGCAGCAACGCGGCGGTCACCCGTCGTAGTTGCTCGGCGATCGCGTCGCCTACTCGCTCAAGTCAATTGGGCGAGCTGGCGCGATGCACGCGGCTCTAGAGCCGCTGGCGCGAATGGAGCAGATGCTCTTGTAGTCGCCAACTCTTGCTTATCGCGACCTGATGACGTCGTCCGCATAGTCGGCGGCCGATACTGGCAGTCTTGCGAGCCCTCATACAGGCCTGTAGTGCTTGATCGATCTGTCGGTGGCTCTCGGGTGCGGGGTCTGCCATCGTTGCCCAGAGCGTAGCGAGGAGGCCGCGGCGGATTACGTTGGACCGAGTCTGGGAATCCCGCGATCGCCGCGTTTGCTCCACCCGCGACTGCTATCCGCGAGCCGCAGCTTCTCGGTAGGCCGCCAGGACTCCCTCAGCCGTTTTCGTCCAGGTCCGTTTGCGAGCGCTGGCCATCGCGTCGTTGCGCATGGATGGCCAGTGCGGCACGTAGTTGTCGATGGCGTCGGCGATCGCTGTGGCCATCGAGTCGAGGTCGTGGGGATCGAAGTAGCGGGCGTGGTCGCCGCCGGCTTCTGGCATCGCCGACGTGCTGCTAGTGATGATTGGCGTGCCCAGCGCGAGCGACTCGGTCACTGGGATCCCCCAGCCTTCGACCAGGCTCGGGTAGATGCAGAGGTCCGCGCCAGCGTAGACGGCGATCAGCTCCTGCTGGTCGAGGTAGGGCAGGAAGCGAACGTGCTCAAGTACGGAGGCTTGCTGAGCGCGTTCCTTGAAGCGGTCGACCTGGTTGCCGAGGCCGGAGACCAGCAGAAGGTGGGGTAGATCTGGTTGGCGTTCGCGCGCGAGTGCGAACGCTTCGATCATGCGCCCGGTGTTCTTGCGTTCGAGGCCGGCGCCAATCGCGAACATGTAAGGGCGGCCCTCGGCGAACTGTTCGCGCGCGCGGTCGCCAGCGCCTTCGGGCGCACCTTTGAGCACTTCGGGGTGCAGGCCGTTGAGGGAGACCCGCACCTTGCCTGGATCGCAGTCAAAGCGTTCGCAGATGTCGCGTTTGCTCCATTCACTGACCGTCAAGATCACGGCGGCGTCACGCACGACGCGTTGCGTGACTTTGCGCGCATATTGGATGTAGGGGTCATCGAGATTGTCGGGATACCACGTCACGATTACATCGTGCAGGGTCACGACCATCGGCGGGCCTTTCCATACTGGCCAGCGTGGCGGCAGGGTGTTGTAGGTGCCGTGGTAGACGTCGAGTTTGTCGCGGCGCAGACGCCACGGCATTTGCAGTCGTTCCCAAGTGTGGTAGCGGCCACCCGGAATGTCTGTGTGCACAGACTTTTGGTTCGCAGCCAGTTCGAACGGATTGTCGGCGGCGCTGTCGAGCGTCAGTTGGTGGTAGAGCAGGAACTCTTCATCGGCCGCGAGTGTCGTGAACTCACGAGCTAAGTGTCGGACGTAGAGTCCGATGCCGCGGGGTTGAGGGCGGAAGCCCTCGCGTGCGTCGATGCCGATGCGCATGGCTAGTTTGTCGCTACCCGGGGAATCGAGTCATGACCTCTGGGCCATCCTCACCAATGAAGATTGTGTGTTCGAACTGTGCGATGCGCACTCCCGAGTTCTCGCAGAGTGGTGGGTAGTCATCAATCAACTTCTTCTTGTTGAGCAATGTGATGGCTTCCTCGCAGCGTTTGTCGCTACCGAGCCATCGTACCATGTCGCGACGTGCAAAGGGCAGGCGCTCGCTTTGCTCCATCGCCTCAAGGATGTCCTTCGGCAGGCTGTCCTTGGGGCGAACGTTGCGGCGCAACATGAATACTTCACCCTTTCCGTCTTCGGCAATCATGCCTTTGCCGTCACTGGCGAACGGCTCGCACGCGATCGTTTGGTTTGCGCGCAGGCGCGCGGCCTTCGGGTCATCGTAGTTCGGGACCGATGGCGCGCAGTGAATGGTATGGCGTGCGACGCCGTGCCCGCACAGGTTGCGCACAGGCTGGAAGCCTAGCTGGGTGATGGTCGATTCGACGGTGCGGCCAATCTCGGTCAGCGACACACCTGGGCCCATCAGCGCGATTGCGTTTTCGAGGGCCATCTTGCTCGACATCAACAGCAGCGAGTCTTCGCCGTCGCGCAGGTCAACAGTTGTGGCGTTGTCGGTGACCCAGCCATCGACATGCGTGCCGCAGTCGAGCTTGATGATGTCGCCTGCTTGGACCTCCGTCGCGTCCCCTGGAGGCGAGCAGTAGTGGGCCGCGATGTGATTTCGGGACGTTTGCGCGGGGAATGCCGGCTCACCGCCCATTTCGCGGATCTTGCTTTCGACCGCCAGTTGGATGTCTTCCAGCTTGGTCCCTGGCTCGATCATCTTGCGACCGTGGGCCAAGGCAGTCGCACTGATCCGGCCTGACTTCCGTAGTTTTTCTAGATCGGGCTTCACTTGATGACACCCAGGTCCTTGCCGACCTTCTTGAATGCGGCGACGGCGGTTTCTAGCTGTTCGATCTCGTGCGCGGCACTGATTTGCACGCGAATGCGCGCCTTGCCCTTTGGTACCACCGGGTAGCAGAAGCCGATGACGTAAACGCCTTCATCCATCATTCGTGAAGCCATCGTTACTGCAAGCTTGGCATCGCCGAGCATGATCGGGCAGATCGGGTGATCGCCAGGCACGATGTCAAAGCCAGCAGCGGTCATCGCTTCGCGGAAGAACTTGGTGTTGCTCTCGAGTTTGTCGCGCAGTGCGGTCGTGGATGACAGTTTGTCGATGCACGCGATGGTTGCGCCGACGATTGGCGGCGCCAACGTGTTGGAGAACAGGTAAGGGCGTGCGCGGTTGCGCAGTAAGTCGACAACTTCCTTTGGCCCAGCGGTGAAACCCCCAGAGGCGCCACCAAGTGCTTTGCCAAAGGTCGAGTTGACGATGTCGACGCGATCTTGAACCCCGTGGTATTCGGGCGTGCCGCGGCCAGTCGGGCCGAAGAACCCGGATGCATGGCTGTCATCGACGACGACCATTGCCTTGTATTTGTCCGCGAGTTCGCAGATGGCGGGCAAGTCCGCGATGAAGCCATCCATCGAGAACACGCCGTCGGTCACGATCATGCGGTTGCGGCAGTCCTGGGAGTCTTTCAGGTGCTGCTCCAACTCCGACATGTTGTTGTTGGCGTAACGCATACGCCGTGACTTGGTCAGCCGGATGCCGTCAATGATGGATGCGTGATTGAGAGAGTCGCTGATGATTGCGTCATCCGGCCCCATCAGGATCTCGAACAGCCCGCCATTTGCGTCCCAGCATGATGAGTAGAGGATCGTGTCCTCAAGGCTGAGGAACGAGCTGATCTTCTGCTCGAGCACCTTGTGCGGCTCTTGGGTTCCACAGATGAAGCGGACACTCGCAAGGCCGAGGCCGTTGGCGTCGATTGCCGTCTTGGCGGCGTTGCGCAAATCGGTGTCGGCTGCCAGGCCAAGGTAATTGTTGGCGCACAGGCATAGCACGTCTTTGCCGTTGGCGGAGATCGTGGCTCCCTGCGGGCTTTGCAGCACGCGCTCTTCTTTCCACAGGCCCGCTTCTCGGATGTCGCTGAGTTCCTGTTGGAGACGTTCCTTGACGTTGTCGAACATAGGCCGGAAGTAGGTACCCGTTTGGTCCCTTGAGTGCCAGCAACTCATTCGCACAGAGGCAATTGCCTTGGGGCGTAGCGGAGATCCGGTGCAATTTTGACCGGATTCTCTGGTCATCAAGGCCCGTTCGAGTTGCTGCATGTATTGAGGTCGCTGCCCTTCCTCTAGGACAACATCCACCGCCCAGGCGTAATTTTTGGCTCGTTGGCGCCCATGGGCCGTTCTTGATGTGAGATCAGGATGTGCCGGTTCGTTGGCGAATACCGCGTGACCGGAACCGGGGCCGCGGCGAGGAGTCGAGGAATCATCTGATTGCCCCTTTTCGTGAGCGTCCTGACTATCTAACTTTCCGCGCGATGTACTCGAGCAGTGAGCTAAAGAAAGGTGTCATCATCGACTTCGAAGGCGGCCCGCATATCGTCGAGACGACGCATGCAGCATCCGGCGGAGCACGTGCTGGCAACATGATCTATCGCGTTCGCATCCGGAATCTGAAGACGGGGCAACGTATCGACAAGAACTTTCGTGCCAACGAGATGTTCCCACCGGCGGATGTGGAGAAGCGTCCCGTGCAGTTCCTCTATGACGAGGCAGAGGTGACGCACTTCATGGATAGTGAGTCATATGACCAGTTCGCGCTCAGCCGTGCTGACATTGCGTGGGAGCACAACTTTCTGGTCGAGGGCCTCGAAGATCTACGTGCCGTTTTCTACAACGATTCGCCGATTGCATTGGAATTGCCAGCGACCGTGGCGATGACGATCACGGAGACTGCGCCAGGCGTAAAAGGCAACTCGGCGACGTCGCGCAGCAAGCCGGCGAAACTTGAGACTGGCTACGAAGTTCAAGTCGCAGAACACATCGAGCAAGGCACGCGCATTAGTGTGGATACTCGCACCGGTGAGTGTCTCGGTCGCGCCAAGTCCTAAGTGGGGTTGGTGGCATTGCGCGGGCTGATCTTGCTAGGGTTCGTGGCGGTAGGTGTTTCGTAGAACGCACGCCTTCGCTGGCTTTCTAAGTTTCTCGCTGTCTCGAGTCAGGCACTGTCTCCGTTCAGGAAGCTCCCATGCCCTCAATCAAGTCGAACTACAGGGTGCTCATCGTTGGCGCTGGTAGCGCTGGTATTTCGGTCGCGGCACGACTTGCCAAGAAACTGCCGGCCGACAGTGTTGCGATTGTGGAGCCGGCGTCGAAGCACTACTACCAGCCGCTGTGGACGTTAGTTGGCGGCGGTGTTGGAACTCGCGAAGAGACCGCGCGTGAGCAGCGCGACCTAATACCGACGGGTGTCGCTTGGATTCATGATGCGGCGGCGACACTGGATCCCGATGCAAACCGAGTGGTCTTGGCCAGCGGTGGGGCGGTTGCCTACGACTTCTTGGTGGTCTGTCCGGGCATTCAGCTTGATTGGCACAAAGTCGCAGGCCTAGCCGGAAACGTCGGTAAACACGGTATCTGTAGCAACTATAGCTACGAGTCGGTGGCCCATACTTGGCCGACGATTCAAGCGACTAAGAGCGGTGCAGCGCTGTTCACGCACCCGAGCACGCCGATTAAGTGCGGTGGTGCGCCGCAGAAGATCATGTATCTCGCGGAGTCTACGTTTCAGAAGCGTGGTTTGCGTCGAGACGTTGATGTGGAGTTCATCTGCGGCATGGGGTCGAGTTTCGCTGTGCCGCGCTATCAGCAAGCGCTAGATGGAGTGATGGAGCGACGCAACATTGCGTCAACCTACTTACATGATCTGGTTGAGATCCGGCCTGAACAGCAGGTCGCTGTGTTCGCTCACGTCCACGATCTGAGCCAGCGGTTTGAGAGGCGATACTCGATGATCCATGTGACGCCGCCGATGAGCGCTCCGGACTTTGTGAAGAGCAGCCCGCTTGCGAATGAGGGAGGTTGGTGCGATGTCGACAAGGGCACCATGCAGAGCCCTAAATATCCCAATGTGTTTGCGCTTGGTGATGCGAGCAGCCTCCCGACTTCTAAGACCGGCGCAGCAATTCGCTGGCAAGCTCCAGCGTGTGCTGAAAATGTGTTGGCGGTCATGAACGGTAATCAACCGACGGCGATCTACGACGGCTACACGTCGTGCCCGCTGGTTACCGACTACGGCAAACTGATCCTTGCCGAGTTTGATTACGACAAGAACCTCAAGGAGACGTTCCCGTTCGATCAGTCGAAGGAACGGTGGTCGATGTACATGCTAAAGAAGCACGTGCTGCCGAAGTTCTACTGGCATGGCATGTTGAAGGGGCGGGCGTGATCCGCCGAGAGACTCTTGCCAGGTGGCTTCCCGCGATCGGCGGCGTCTAGCCTGCCGACCGAATCTGGCGTCGGTCGTGCCAGCACGGCGCTGGCTGCACGTTGTCTCACGTGGGGCTGGCGGTGCAGCCCAAGGGCGTGATTCCGATCCGCGCTGAATCGGATTTGGGTCGGCGAGTGCGCTTATGGCAATTTGTGAGGGTAGAGCACAACCTTTTGCTCCAATCCGCCGCCGAAGCGATCCATGCCTTTGCCGAAGTCGTCGATCGACATTTCTGCCGTGACCAAGTGGCCGATGTCGAGGCCGCTCTTTAGTAGGTCCAGCATGCGGTCCCAGGTGCGGAACATCTCGCGGCCGATTACCGCGTGCATTGTTAAGCCCTTGAAGATGAAGTTCTTACTGAATCCTTCAATCGACACCGAGTCGCCCTTCGGCAAGCCGAGGTTGACGACGTGGCCGGCAGGCCGCGTCATGGCGATTGCGTTGTTGATGCCAATCGGGTGACCGGAGATTTCTAGCGAGACGTCGACGCCACCCTTGGTCGCATCGATGATCGTCTCGACCGGTTTCTCGCGCCCGTCGATAACGGTGACTTTGTCGGTCAGGCCGCGACGAATGACCCACGCGCGTGCGCGTGCGAGTGCCTTGTCGGCAACGTCGACGACGAACACGTGGTTTGCCTTAATGAAGGTTGCGACTTCGCCACACATCGCACCGATCGGTCCAAATCCGATGATTGCGACGGTCTTGTTTTCGACCGGCACCTTCATCGTGGTGTGTACGGCATTGCCAAGTGGGTCGAGGATCGCGGCCACTTGTAATGGTAGGTCTGCGGGCAGCTTGATGACGTTGCCCGCTGTTACGACTACGTATTCGGCAAATGCACCGTCGAGGTTGATGCCCCGAATGCGTGCTGTTGCACATGCGTGGAATGCTTCGGAACGGCACGCGGGGCAATCGCCGCAGACCTCGTGCATCTCGGCGCTCGCATAGGTCCCGAGCGGATACTCTTTTTCGTCGACGCCATCACCGAGCTTGTCGATGTGACCGCAGAACTCGTGACCAAGTGTCACGGGCGGAGCGATAAGGCCGTTCATGGAGGGGTCACCGCTGCAAATGTGCACATCGGTGCCGCAAATGCCGGCGGCTGCGACCTTAAGTCGCACCTCACCCGGGCCAGGTTCCGGAAACTTGAGATCCGTCCGCAGCCGATACTGGCCAGGGGAGGTGAGCTGTACACCTTTCATCGAAGTCATGTTGAATAGTCCCGCGAGTAGCGGGCGGAGTATTCTGCGGATACAACGCGTCCAGCGCCACACAGGAGATTCTTGATCGTGTTATTGTCCCGCAGCTTATTTGTCTTGGTAGGTCTTCTGCCAGCCGTCGCCTTGCTGACTTCGTGCGAGGCCACTACGACCACCGTTTCTGGCGACTACTCTGCAAGGGAAGTGGTCGAGCTCGCGCGCTGGCAGGTCCAATCCGAGGGCGAGGTCCTGGGATTCGTCGTGAAATACGAGATTCGTGACGCCAAACGGCCGCAGCAGTTTTTTCGAGTAATCGACCACGCCGGTCGCTGGGTTGGAAAAGCGACCGCAAATGGGCGATTTTCGCGCCGGACCCCGTTTGAGGGCGATTTGGATCTCGGGGTTCTGTCCATGCGCAGTGGCGTCGCACAGTTATTTGAGGCCATGGAGCCGGTGCACCTGAAGCCGATCCCCGTGGATGCGGTTTGGCAGAACCAACCCAAGAGACAGCCGAAGCGCTGAGCCGGGCGGGTTTGCGACTGCGAAACGCGTGTGGATTGGCGTTCGCTCTTGGTCATGCGTCGCTGTGGCCTACACTTTTGGGTAATGAGTGAACTCGCGAGTCGAACTGTCGCCGAAAGCCGCGTCGAGATGACGGAAATCGTCATGCCCAACGACGCCAACCCGCTAGGCAATGCCATGGGTGGCCGTGTCATGCATTGGCTTGACGTTTGTGCGGCGGTTTGTGCCGGCCGGCATGCGCGCACGCCCGTGGTCACCGCGAGTGTCGACAATGTCGACTTTCACAACCCGGTGTCGGTTGGCAGCGTGATCGTGTTGTTGGCATCGGTCAACTACACCGGTCGCACGTCGATGGAAGTCGGCGTCAAGTGTTGGCAAGAAGATCGATCGACCGGTGCCCGCAAGCATGTCGTTTCTGCCTACCTGACGTTCGTGTCGCTTGATCCTGACACGCGCAAACCCTGCGGAGTGCCTTCGATTGAGCCGTCTACTAGTGATGAGAAGCGTCGCTTCGCGGAGGCGGAGGCGCGACGTAAAGCACGTTTAGCGCTGCGCAAGTAGGGCGCAGTAACGGCTGGGCGCGATCCCGATCGTGGCAGGTCTAGAGCAGTGAGGTCACTGCCATAGACTCCTAGGCAACTTTGCCGAAAGCCGAGGCTCGGCTTAGAACCATTCCGGAACCATCTCCGGATCGAGTCCCATTGATTGCAGGATCAGTTGCTGCACATACTCGGGATCGATTGAGAACTCTTTTAGAGTTTCGTAGCAAGAGCCCGCCTTGATGGAGAGCACGGCCAACGCCATGTGCTCAGGTAAGACTTTCTTGCTGCCAAGTTGATGGGCGGCGTCTTTGGCGCGGGTGAAGACCGTCTTGCAGTGACGATTCCACGGGCCATCGGGCTCATCTGGTTCGCGTGGCAGACTCTGCACGTAACCCGAGAACATGTCTGGGTCGACGTTTAGGTCTAAGAAGATGTGGTGCAGGCAGGTGCTCTGATCCACGGTCAACCCGTAGATCAGATGGCCGGTCGCAACCGACTCATCATTGAGTTCCTTGGCCAGTTCTCCGGCCTTCACGGTGGCCAACAGGGTCTTGTCGTTGAAGTCCTCGAACATTGTGGGCGGCAGAGAGTAGCGATCCCTCCGGGCTTCCGCCACGGGCTTTGCCAGGAGAACGCGTATCATGTGAACTGTGGCCCCGACTCACCGCACGATTCTGCATGCCGATATGGACGCGTTCTACGCGGCGGTGGAGCAGCGCGACCGGCCTGAATTGCGCGGGAAGCCAGTGATCATCGGGGGATACGGCGCCCGGCAAGTAGTCAGCACGGCGAGTTATGAGGCTCGAAGTTTCGGCGTCCATTCGGCAATGCCGGGCCAGCGGGCCCGTCAGTTGTGCCCTGAGGGGGTGTTCGTGAGCCCCAGAATGGACGTTTATGCGGCGATTTCGGGTCAGATCCACGAAATCTTTCAGCAGTTTACCGACCAGGTCGAGCCACTTTCGCTCGACGAGGCCTTCTTGGACGTGACGGGCAGCCGGGAACTTTTTGGCGATGGCAGAGCCATTGCCGAGCGGATTCGGCGAGAGGTTCGTGAGCAGACGGACCTTTGTGTCTCGGTCGGGGTCGCCACGTCCAAATATGTGGCCAAGGTCGCGAGTGACTTCGACAAGCCGGACGGCTTGGTGGTGGTGGAGCCCGGGGCCGAGCGCGATTTTCTTGCCGACTTGCCGTTGTCGAGATTGTGGGGCGTTGGCCCGTCGACGTGCGCGACGTTGGAGCGCGCGGGGTTGCTAGCGATCAAAGATGTGCAGTCTCGTTCGCGTGAGCAGTTGATCGATGCCTTTGGTGGCAATTTCGGCGAGCACTTATTTGTGTTGGCTAACGGGCTCGATGAACGGCCGGTGATCAGTGAACGCGCGGCCAAGTCGATTGGGCATGAGATGACATTCGCCGAAGACCTGTGCGAGCTTGATGACGTCAAGGGGGTGTTGTTGCAGCTTGCGGAGATGGTTGGGCGAAGGTTGCGACGTCTTGGGCAATGCGCGTCCGTAATTCGCCTGAAGCTGCGGCACCCTCCGTTCGAAACCAAGACGCGACAAAAAAAGGTTGCTGCGACCGCGGATGACCTCGAACTGTATCGCGTTGCTACGGCTTTGCTGGAGAGTGCGTGGGACGGTCGGCAGCCGGTGAGATTACTTGGCGTGACTGGAGCCGACCTTCTTGATGCTGGAGAGTCGGGAGCAGCTGTGAGTCCGAAGCAACAGTCGTTGTTCGATGCGGGCGATGCCGCTGCGGAGGATGCATCCAACAAACAGCAACGTGACAAATTGCTGCAAGCGATGGATGCGATCCGCGATCGTCATGGTGAAGATGCGGTGCGTCATGCCGGTAAACGGCGCGCGACGAATCCGTGGGGGCCAGAGGATCGATAGCTACTGATATGCCTCGCAGCAAAGTTGCGAGCGTGGTCGTGAGGCTGGTTGTCAGGCGTTTAGATGCCGGCGGAGGAACGCAGCAGTTCGCCCCCAAAGGTCGTTCCAGTCTTCGCCTCGCATGCAGTGTTCGGACTCTGGGTACTCGTGTAGTTCGGCGCCGTAGTCGCAAGCGAACTGGCGGCTGGGTCCTGGTGGAACGGCAGTGTCGCGGCCAGCGAGGCCGATCAGAACAGGTGGCTCACCTGGCGTGATGGTGGTGGGGTCGACAAAAGCTGGCGCGGCTAACACGGCGGCGATGGCCGTGAATGGGCACCGTGGAGTAAGTGCTCCGAGAGCCGCAAAACCTCCCATTGAGACCCCGACGAGGCCGATACGCGAACTTCCATGGCGTTGGCACTTTGCG
>Ga0315332_10001865_pt1 | contig 11503 bp, 13 predicted proteins | sample M110034915metaG_FD_203455 | JGI IMG/M metagenome (GOLD analysis project Ga0315332, IMG submission 203455) | Ammonia-oxidizing marine archaeal communities from Monterey Bay, California, United States - M1 100m 34915 | ecosystem: Environmental > Aquatic > Marine > Intertidal zone | place: USA... | reverse complement strand
AACAAGAAGTAATTAAATCTTTGAAAGGTCGAGTTTATATATGAAAAGAGTCGTATTTATATTTGTTATATTATTATTTGCTATTCCTGTTGCATACTACTACATGATGGAATCAAGCAAAAAAAAACTTCCGATTATTAATCCATGCGATTTGTTACACGACGTTGTTGCTCCAGAATTAAGAAATCAATGTAGAGGGCACAAGGTCGAAGATTTTGAATTTTTCAATCAGAATGGAGACTACATCAAATCAAGTGAAATTAAAGGTGGAATTTGGGTAGTTGAGTATTTTTTCGCGACCTGTAAGGGAATCTGTCCTACAATGAATTCTCAATTGAAACGGGTTCAAAAAGCATATATAAATGACAATTCAGTTAAAATAATGAGCTTCACGGTTGATCCAGAAAAAGACAGTATTGAGGCACTAAAAAAATATGCTTTGGAACATGATGCCATTGATGGGAAGTGGCATTTTTTCACAGGGAAAAGGGATGATTTATATCAATTGGCTCGACGTTCATTCTTTTTACTGAAACCTGCTGAAGCTGAGAATTTAGACTATGCAGGAGGAGATTTTATGCATACAAACAATTTTGTTTTGATTGATTCTCAAAGAAGAATTCGAGGGTATTATGATGGGACAAATCCAGATGAGGTAGATGAGCTTATTGTAGACATTGGTATTCTTAAAGCGGAATAGTCGTGGCTTTAAGGTGTTGCACTTTTGAATTTGCGTATCTTTGTGTATTACATTAAGAAGATGATATTATGGCTTCAGAAAGAAAAAATTCAAAACCAGATAAAAAGGTATCCAAAAGAGATAAAAGAAAATATATTGAATTCCGTCAAAAGGTAAAAAAGGGAGACCCATTGCCTTCTTTTAGTGATGAAATCCGATTGAATAAATTTTTATCCAATGCTGGCATTTGCTCGAGAAGAGAGGCGGATGTTCTCATAGCAGCGGGTGTTGTAATGATCAACGACAAAGTTGTAACTGAGCTTGGATATAAGGTGAAGCCAAGTGATGAGGTAAAGTATGACGGAGAAACCATAAAGTCTGCTCACAAAAGATACGTTCTTCTCAATAAGCCGAAAGGATTTGGAACGGTAATCGATGACCCAAAGGGCAGAAAAACCGTTCTTTCTCTAGTTCAAAAAGCGTGTAAAGAACAGCTTGTTCCTGTAGATAAGTTAGACCGAGAGGCGACAGGTTTGTTATTAATGACGAACGATAGTGATGTCATAAAAAAACTGAATCATCCTAAATACCAATCCAAAAAAATATACCACGTCGAGGTGAATAAACCCGTTTCATCTATTCATTTGAATAAACTTATGGGTGGCTTGGACCTTGATGATGGAAAGACCAAGGTTTCTAACGCCGAGCATGTTCAAGGTGGGACCTCAAGAGAGGTAGGAATTGAACTAGTCTCAGGGAAAACCAGGGTAATTAAAAGACTTTTTGAGGCAATGGGTTTTGCTGTGATTAAATTAGACCGCGTAAGATTCGCCGGATTGACTAAGAAAGATTTACCTAGAGGGATGTACAGACATCTTAATGAAAATGAAATTTCATTTTTAAAAATGACCAAATGACACGGATTGTTGTAGGATTAATTGCTTTTTTATTTCTCATTTCTTGTTCCGAAAAAAAGGACAAGAAGGTTCAAGTTAATTCAACTGTAGTTTCGAATCAATCCTTTTTTTACCCCTACGATACAGTACCTAAAATATATCAATATCGAGAGATTAAGAATGGAATGTATGAACAGTTCCATAGGGTGTACGGAATTACTCGCACAAATGGCAGACATATCCTTTTAGAAACCTTTACTCAGGACGGACGCCTTACAGAGACATATGATTTTTTATTGGACTCAATGGTGGTCTATGACCATCTCGTTGTAGGTGCAACTGGTGATATTAAACCTGCGGTCGTAAATAAAAATAAATTATTTCCTCTTGATGGTAAAGAGACACATTTTAATTCTCAATTTTCGGGTGTTACAGATGCTTTTGTTATTGCTTATGACTCACGAAGAAGGGTTAATGCATTTACGAAAAGAGATATTCTTTCAAAAAAAGTGGATTGCATGAAACTTATTGAAACGCTAACGGTTACTAATCGTGATGATAAATTAGCATTGAAAAACGAAACAAGCATCGATATTGTTCGGTATTATGGAAAGTCCATAGGATTAGTTGAATGGCATGATGTAAGTGATAACCAGCACTATATTTTAGAAGATATCATTACCCAAAATGAATGGTTAAAAATAATTTCAGGATGACAAGAAGCATTTATATTACTCTTTTTTTATTGGCCCCTTTTGTATTAAATGCCCAAAGGGTTAACCGGCCCAAGCCAAAAAAATCATATGCCAAGGGAGCGATATTTGCCCATTGGGGTTACAATCGAAGTTACTACAGTAAAAGTGACATAAATTTCATTGGATCAGGTTATAATTTTACGGTTGGGGGATGCGAAGGAGAAGATCGACCTGAGCCTTTTTCTTTTGATAATTATTTTAATATAAAAAAGCTAACCGTTCCGCAGTTTAATTTAAGGATAGGTTATTTATTCAAGCATCATTGGGCAGTATCATTGGGATACGACCATCTAAAGTATGTTTTACGTGACAACACGCCGTACACTTTGACAGGTCAGATAAATCCAGGAGTAGATAACGAGACCAATTGGTCCGGCTATTATTTAAATGAACCCATAGTGACAGAGGAAGCAACATTCCATTACGAGAACACGAATGGTTTAAACTATATTCGAGCGGAAATAACGAGAATCGATCAATGGTACAGAGAGCGTAACAGCGCATGGTTTGGTCTTTCGTCGTTGTTTGGTTTTGGAGCAGGAACGATCTTGTCGTTTAATGATTTCACTTTTGGAGGTCAAAAAACAGTACAAACGACCTCATTATCTGGTTTAGCAACATCTGGTCATATTGATCTCAGATTAGAATTTTTCAAACATTTTTATATTCAACCTGGTGCAAGCGCAGGTTTTATGCTTCAAAATAATGTGAAAACAAGACCAGGAGATTATAATGCCATCGCAAGCCACAAATTCGGTTATCTTGAATACCATGTGGTCGCGGGCTGGATATTTTATTTGAGACCGGTAAACACATGTGATGCCTGTCCTCACTGGTAAATTAAAAGAATGAAATATTTAATTGTCGGATTAGGAAACCCTGGAGCTCAATATGACAATACACGTCATAATATTGGGTTTGACGTATTGAATAAGTTGGCAAAAGATTCAGAAGTATCATTTAAAGTTGATCGATTGTGTGAAAAGGCAGAAGTCAAATATAAGGGTCGTACAATCATTTTAATTAAACCCACCACCTTTATGAACTTGTCGGGTAAAGCGGTTCATTATTGGCTTCAAAAAGAAAAAATACCTGTAGAAAGATTGCTTGTTATTAGCGACGATTTAGCCTTGCCTTTCGGTAAACTACGTTTAAAACCTAAAGGAAGTGATGGTGGACATAATGGTCTAAAAGACATTCAAAGCGTATTACAAACACCACTATATAGCCGCCTTAGGTTTGGAGTGGGGAGTGAATTTGCTCGAGGTCGCCAATCTGACTTTGTATTGGGAAGGTGGTCGGATGATGAATTTCGGCAACTTGAACAAAGGGTGGAGCTTTGCGTTGAGTTTATAAAGTCTTTTACTACAATCGGCGTAAGTATGACTATGTCAGCTTTGAATGGAAAATAATTAAATGAGCAAGGAAAGCAATTGGAATCTATTTTAATGGTTGTTTTCTCAAGTAAAAAAATAGTTTATGAGTGGTATTAAAATCAGCAAACAAGGAAAATACAATTGGAACATGGTTGTTATATTGACCTTGATTCCGATTATTGGTGTTTTTGGAACAGGAATTTATATTTATTATAACGGGATTGTATGGCAGGAGCCGGTTATGATGTTCATTTATTGGTTTTTGTCTGGAATGGGTATCACTATGGGATATCATAGATTATTTTCTCACAAAGCATATAAAACGAATCCATTTGTTGAGTGGATACTGATGATTTTTGGATCGACAGCTCTTGAAAATACGATAGTAAAATGGTCATCTGACCATAGATTGCATCACACCAAAGCAGAAACCGAAGATGATCCTTACTCAATTACACAGGGTTTTTGGCATGCACATATCGGCTGGATTGTGAAAAACGCTCCTGAAGAAAAGACAAGAGTGAGAGGGGTAAAAGATTTACAAAAAAAATCTGCGGTTAAGTTTCAGAATAAATATTATTATCACATTGGAATAATCGTAGGGTTTATAATTCCTTTGACCATTGGCTTTATTTATGGGCGACCTTTTGGAGCACTATTATGGGCAGGTTTTTTGAGGTTGACGATAGTACATCACGCCACATTTTTTATCAATTCATTATGCCATTACGTTGGACGAAGAACCTATGACTTCAAGTCAACAGCAAGAGATTCTTGGATTGTTTCTTGGTTTACTTTTGGTGAAGGGTATCATAACTATCATCATAAATTTCAATGGGATTACAGAAATGGTGTAAAGTGGTTTGCTTATGATCCTAGTAAGTGGATTATTAATGGCTTGTCTTATTTTGGGATCACGTATGATTTAAAAAAGGTTAAAGAGCATGTGATTATGCAAAATCATTTTAACAGCATTCGAACCCAATTAACAGAAAAGTTTAATAAGTCAACCAAGAGCTGTAAAGTCTTTTACAAATCGAAGGTCGATCAATTGCACCTTAAAGCTGATTCACTGTTTAGTTCATGGGACGCTATGGAGATGCGCTACAACCAACTTGTAGTGAAGGGAAAGGCTAAAAATAAAGCATTAATTAAGGAATTGAAAAACGAAAGAAGACAGTATAAAACACAATTGAATAAAATAAAACGCAGTTTGAATTCGATTATGCTTGATGTTCAAAAGAATCGTTTAAGATCGGAGCTTTCAGTTTAAATTCTTATTCAAGATAAGAGGGCATTAATGCTCTGAATGTATTTCTTTGGAATGGCTTATTTCTCCTCCGCTTTCTCCTGTCGAAAGGGCAAATATGCAAACCAACAAACCAATTCCGATGACCACCGGAAATAAATATTGTTCAAATTCAATTTTCTTCCAATTCATCCAAAGGGCTCCAGCAGCGAGTAAGGCCAATAGATAATTTACATACGCAAATGTTTCTGCCGATTCTTCATGTTCATGGATTAAATCATGACTTTTCCCAAGGTGTTCAACAATTTCCTCGGCTCCTTCACCAGAAAGGAAGGTGGGGATTGTAAATAATCCACCAAGCAATAAGATAAAATAACCTGTTCTTCTTACAATATCAGATTTCACAAAAAAGGATATGAACAAAACAATAAGCCCAATAAAAGGTATAGTTAACGGCAAATGATTTGATAAAAGATGGATTTGAGCAGCATTCATGGTTTTAGTTTTTACAAAGATGCAATTATTGACTTTAAAATCAAATAACTTAATTAGGGTATAATTACCCCAGAGCTTATGTTTTTACGAATCGAGTGGAAAAGGCATGACCATTAAACTTACTAATATGAAGAAAATAAATACCTGGTCTAAGTTTCGAAACGTCAATTGTTTTGTTGTTGTCAATCGTAAATTTCAACTTTTTACCATTGCAATCGAAAACCTGCATGTGTTGTATTCCGTCGGGAAGGCCATAAATGTTTAATTGGTCCAATACCGGATTGGGAAAAAAGGAAATATTCTTTAATGATTCGCTTGTGAAAAAATCAGTTGTACTGATTCCAATTAGGTCATTGAAGTCAGTCATCGAGCCATTGAAAATGTTTAAATCCACATCACCTATTATTCCCGGAACTTCTCCCCACCATGAATATTGCTTAAACTTCCAATCATTCCATACTCCAATATTTACAGGAGGATTTAATGATTGATCTGGTTGTGCAAACCAAAGTCCATAAGCATTGACATCGCTATTTAAATAATTTGCATAATTACCGTTTACGTATATCAGAGGAGTAATCCCAGTTTGTGCTTCGACGATATTCATCCATTCTAAAGCCCAGTTCGATAATTCACTGGACGAAAAAAGATCGGAAAGAACGATGGCCTGCCCACCGGAATACGGGTTTTCAAGATCTAACACAGGGGGAAGAAATCCCACACCGATGCAGGACTCTGCAGTGGCTAAAAAATTGGCAGCATCCTCTGATGCAAGATTGTTGTCGGGTCGAGCAAAGTGGTAGGCCCCCATTACAACGCCAGCGTCCAAACCATTAGAGAGGTTATTAAAAAACTGAGGGTCTTGGTAAGTCATACCTTCTGAAGCTTTTACCCATGCATAAACTTGCCCATCAGTTGCTACATTTTCCCAGTTTATTGTTCCTTGCCAATTAGAAACATCAATACCATGAACAGTTTGCCCTAAAGAGAGCTGATAAATAAATAGATTTAGTAGTAATACGAATTTGGTTTTCAAAATGTTTTTTTTTGGTTGCTTGACATATAAAAATATCAATACTCAATTTTAAAATCTTTAAAATAGTGCAAGAGATTTCTCTGTAACACAAGTAAAAATACATTAATTTTGCTCCATGAAAAGAATTGAAATTACTGAGCTTCTAAATAACGGAAGCAATTATCTTGGAAAAACCGTAAACGTAAAGGGATGGGTTCGCGCTTTTAGAAGCAATCGTTTCATTCAGATGAATGATGGTTCATGTATGGGTAATATCCAGGCAGTAATTGATTTTGAGAACATCGAGGAATCTATTTTAAAGCGGGTGACAACGGGTGCTTCAATCTCTGTTAATGGTGAGTTAGTTAAATCTCAGGGTTCAGGGCAAGCATTTGAGGTACAGGCCATGGAGCTTTCTGTAATTGGAGATGCACACCCTGATGATGTGCAAAAAACAGTTTTACAGCCCAAAAGGCACAGTCTTGACTTTTTAAGAGAGCAGTCACATTTACGCTTTAGAACAAATACCTTCGGTGCGATATTTCGTATTCGTCACGCCGCATCCTTTGCGGTTCATAAGTTTTTTAATGATAGAGGATTTAATTATATACATACTCCCATTTTAACCGGTACTGATGCCGAAGGGGCAGGGGAGATGTTTCGGGTAAGTACTTTAGACCACAAACAGCCGCCATTGGATGAAAAAGGCGAGGTAGATTACAGTAAAGATTTTTTTGGGAAACAGGTCAACCTTACGGTTTCAGGACAGCTGGAGGCAGAACTTGCGGCCTTGGGCTTGGGAAAGGTTTATACTTTTGGCCCCACATTTAGAGCGGAAAACTCAAATACATCTAGACACCTTGCAGAATTTTGGATGATAGAACCTGAGGTAGCGTTCAATGATTTAAATGACAATATGGACCTCACAGAAGACTTCCTAAAATATTGTTGCAGATCTATTTTGGAAAACTGTGAAGAGGAATTGAAGTTTTTAGATGAGCGTTCAGCTAAAGAACAAGCTCAAAAACCTCAAAACGAAAGAAATAAATTGGGACTCATTGAGAGTATTAAATTTGTTGTAGATAATCCCTTTAAAAGGTTGAGCTATACGGAGGCAATTACGACCCTTTTAAATTCAAAACATTACAAGAAAAAGAAATTTCAATTTCCAGTGGAGTGGGGTGTGGATTTACAAAGCGAACATGAAAGGTATTTGGTGGAAAAGGAATTTAATTGTCCTGTAATACTGAGTGATTACCCAGCTAAAATCAAAGCATTTTATATGAGGGTAAATGATGACAATAAAACAGTGGCCGCTATGGATGTATTATTTCCAGGAGTTGGAGAAATTGTAGGCGGTTCTCAAAGAGAAGAGAGGTTGGACGTTCTTCATTCAAAATGTGAAGAGTTTAATATAGACAAAGACGAGCTTTGGTGGTACCTAGAAACGAGAAAGCTAGGAACCGTTCCTCACGCTGGTTTTGGAATGGGCTTTGAGCGTTTGGTTATGTTTTTGACAGGAATGACAAACATTAGAGATGTCATTCCTTTCCCAAGAACGCCGGATAACGCCGAATTTTAAAGACATAAAAAAAGCCGGATTTTATCCGGCTTTCGTTTTTATTTTAATTTTTTTCGATGAGATTTCTTTGATGTGGTTTTCCCAATTCACCTTTCTTGCCTGGTTGAGAATTTTTCATTCGTTCTATTAATCTTTTCTTGAATTCTTTTTCCGCCATTTTGAGGTCAAATATTCGTTTATAGCCAATAATTTCCGCCATTTTATCTGCGTATTCGTTTTTGATTTCAAGGCTTTTTACTTCATGTTCACGCGAATCTTGAATAATTGTCCTGTATGCCGCATCATCCAAATTAGTTTTTCCTTCCTTAATAGGCGCATATAGCTTTTTCATGGAAGATCTGTTTTCTTTTATTTTTTTATGCATCTCATTGTAAATAGGCCAAAATTCTTGAGCTTCTTCAGTCGTTAATTCAAGATTTTGCGTAATAAATGCAATTTTTCTTTGCTCTATTTTTTGTTTTTCCATTTTAAGGTTTTTCTTCACCTCTTGTGAAAACGCCGTTAGGCTACTTAATAAAATAATACTTACTAATACATGTTTCATAATAATTGATTTAAAAAATTAATAATTCGTCTTCAAATTCATCTAGGTCAATATTTTCATTTTCTATATAATTCATAATCTCATCCTGACTTATGTCAGAAAAAATATCTAATACACTTTCAATATCATTATAAACGAGTTCTTCGGAACTAAAGTTTTCCTCTATTTCTTCTATTGAAAAGTCATCAAGGTGTTCATCCACATAGGCATATATTTCTTCATCATTGATATCGGCAAAAAGTGCTTTTTCAACTTTTGTTTTTGCTACTGGTTGAGAAAAGTCTTTAAATAAAACTACAGCTATAATTAGCACGGCAGCGGCAGCAAAAGACATTCCAATAACCCTTGGTAACATGCGGTTTCTATTCCGGATTTTGGGATGTTCAACAGCGATTTTCGATGCGAGAGCTTCAAAAAAGTCGTTATCCGGTGTATTTGTTTTTTCCGGTCTTAGATGGTCTAATATATCTTTTCCCTTTTTCATTTTATTCTTTGACTATTGAACGTTCTAATGGTTTAATTTGGTTTTTAAAAAAGCAGTAATTTTTTCTTTAGCGATATGATAGCTTGCCTTTAAAGCTCCCTCTGATGTGCCTGTAAGTTTGGCAATTTCACTGTATTTGTGATTTTCAAAATATTTTAATTCAAATACAATAGCTTGTTTTTCAGGTAGCGTTTCAATGGCATCAAGAAGAAACTGATATATCTGATCTCCTTCAAAAGTATCTAGGGAGTCATGACCTGGAATCACTCGAATGATCGAGCTGTCAATTGATAAATGCTTTCTTCTGTTTTCCGTGGCTAATGTGGTTAATGATTCATTTCGTGCAATTCTATACATCCAAGTGTATAAATTGGATTCTTGCTTAAAACTTGAAAGATTTCTCCAGATCTTAATAAATACATTTTGAAGAACATCTTTGGAAATGGCTTCATTTTGAATAATCCTAAAAATTTGAGAATATAATTTAGGGCCATATCGAAGAGAAATTGCTTTAAAAGCATTTTCTGCATCAGGACCCCCCAACACAACTTGTTTAACCCATAACTCTTCTTCGGACTTCATGTAGTGATTCTTGTCAATTATTCTTGCTTTCCTTTTTTTGACCTCTTTAAAGGCAAAAGGTTTATTTCTCGCTTAAAAACTCTTTGAACCAGAAGCCAGAATCTTTCATAATGCGTTTCTGAGTATTGAAATCTACATGAATCAGACCAAACCTTGGCTCATAGCCCTCACTCCACTCAAAATTATCTGTAAGACTCCAAACAAAATAACCGGTAACAGGTGCCCCCTCTTTTTTTGCTTTGAGTACATTTTTTAAATAAGAATTGAAAAATGAAATTCTCTCGTTATCATGAACACGTCCATCTTGAACAACATCTTTAAAGCATGCGCCATTTTCTGTAATGATGATATTATCAATATCGTATTTTGAGAATTGTTTAATCACTTTATACATTCCTTCTGGGTAAACCTCAAATTTCATTTCATTCATGGGGACTCCTCTTTTTTCAGCTGAAATTTGTTTTGCCCAAAGAAATGGGGGAATGACGGCCTTCTTGGCAACGACTCTAAAGTAATTTTGAAGTCCGATAAAATCAAATTTAAATTTTAAACGCTCTTCATCGCCAGGCTTAAAGTACCGTTTAATTCTTTTCAATGCAGGAAGCCCATCAATTGGGTATCCCAATCCTAAAGATGGTTCAATGTAGAGCCTGTTTAGTAAAGCATCCATTCTTCGAACTGCTCCAGCATCTTTATATGAAGATTCTGAATCGTCTCTGTACGGGTCAATATGTGAACAACTAAACGTACTGCCAACATGAGCGTTTTTTACATTTTCTCGAATGATTCTGCCTCCATCGGCCATGGCAAGACAGGCATGGTGGGTTGCTTTTAGAAATTTATAAGGGCCTTTTTTTCCAGGGGCGTGATATCCGAGCATATACCCTAAACCGACAAATGCAGCAGGTTCATTCATTACCATCCAGTTTTTCACCTTGGGGCCATATTCTTTTGTGCAAAACGAGACATATTCTTGAAACCAATCCAATATTTTTCTATTGGTCCATCCTCCCTGATCTTCAAGAGCTTGCGGGAGGTCCCAATGGTATAACGTAATCCATGGCTCAATGCCATTATTGATACATTCATCAATGACTTTATGATAAAACGCAACTCCTTTTTTGTTGACCTCTCCTGTGCCATGAGCAAAGAGTCTAGACCAAGAAAGAGAGAACCTAAATACCCCAAAATTCATTTTTTTCAAAAGAGCAATGTCTTCTTTGTATCTGTGATAAAAATCACTGGCTTTGTCCCCATGCTCATTGTTATGGACCATGCCTTTTTTATGGGTAAAGGTGTCCCAAACCGAAGGGCCTTTTCCGTCGATATTCCATGCGCCTTCAACTTGATAGGATGCGCATGCTGCACCCCACAAGAAATCCGTTCCAAAATCGGTGCTCGAAAAGCGGGGGGTATTCAATTGATGATTGGCCAGGAAGGAAAACGCTTTATTGGCAGGTAAAAAAAATGAGGTCAATCCCAATCCGTTAATTTTTATCCAATCCCGTCGTCTCATTTGGCTCAATAATTGTAATTTCAATGAAAAAATAATAAATAAAAAGATTAACTAAGATGAAAAAAATTAAGATTTTAAGTTTTATGGTTGGAATGTTTCTAACTGCAAATATGTATGGACAACATATTTTGGTCAATGATGTGGACATCAACAATGAGGACATTGAGTTTTGTGAATTAAGAGTTACTGCAAAATTATTAAGCCCGACAAAAGTTAAGGTTTATGTCGATTACGGTCAAAAATGGTCAATGAAGAGACAGAACATTATGACAGAAGATAAAAAAGTCGTTGCCTTTAACTCAAGTGTGGAGGCTTTAAACTTTATGAATA
>Ga0315332_10001864_pt1 | contig 11504 bp, 12 predicted proteins | sample M110034915metaG_FD_203455 | JGI IMG/M metagenome (GOLD analysis project Ga0315332, IMG submission 203455) | Ammonia-oxidizing marine archaeal communities from Monterey Bay, California, United States - M1 100m 34915 | ecosystem: Environmental > Aquatic > Marine > Intertidal zone | place: USA... | reverse complement strand
AGCACGAGCAAGAAATATTGGTTGGCGTTTAGATTACTTTTTGGTAAGCCAATCAATTATAGAAAATGTAAAAAAATCATTTATCCTTCCAGCTTACGAAGGCTCAGATCATTGTCCTGTTGGGATTGAGTTAGATTTGTAGATGAAATACGGTTATCTTGAAAACGTTGATGGAATAGATTTCTCTCTTCCAAAAGATGAGACGAAGACAAGCAAGTTGCTTTCCAAACTAAAGCCAAGCGTTACACCTAATATTTACATTGGTGGGTCAGTTTTCGGAGATAAGTCATTTGTAGGTACAATTTACCCACCTAAAACGAAGCAAAAGGAATTTCTTAATGCTTATAGTCAACAATTTAATTGTATCGAGGTAAATTCAACGCGTTTCGGTGTTCCTTCCATAAAATCGCAAGAATCTTGGATAAGTAAAGTAGAAGATGGATTTAAGTTTTCTTTTAAGATGCCGCAGGTAATTACGCATCGTAAAGATATGAATGATATGGGTGGCATAGCTCAAACTGATAAATTTTTGCAATGTTTAGAGCGATTTGGTGATAAAGTAGGAGTAACCTATATGCTTTTACCCAATTATTTTAAAATGGAAAGGTGGCCCATGATTAAGAAGTATTTATCTTCCTATCCAACAGATTTACCATTGGCAATAGAAGCAAGAAATGCTGAATTTCACAAAAATAATGCGGTATTTGAATATTTGAAGCAGCGAAATATCTCACTTTGTATTACAGATGTGCCTGGAAGAAGAGATGTGATGCATTCTCGTTTAATTACAGATTCCATCATTATTCGATTTGGTGGAGCAAATCTGCACCCATCAGATTATACTAGAATAGACGAATGGATTGATAAGTTAACATACTGGATTAATGAAGGGGTCAAGAATATTTATTTCTATATACATCAACCGGCACCTAATAGACACAAAACGGCTTTACTAGCCGCATACCTTATCGAAGGATTAAATAATAGATTTTCAAACATCGCCCTAAAGCCGCCAGTTGATTATTCTAAAGTTTGTTGATTTTTTACTTATGAAGCACCTAGAGGCGGTATCGAATATTTAATTTATACTAGCTTAGTTACGAGTTTCAGGTCTAATAAATGTATTATTATTACAAATCCGCCAACTGGTGTAGCAAATCCTTTCTTTCTTTTTTAAGTTGTTTTATGGAGTCGCTATACTCTTTGTTGATTACTTCAGCTTCTTTTTTTTCTGCAGATAATGTGGCGTTTTCGGTATTGAGCGAACTTACCTTCGTCACCGACTCCTTTAGATCCTTTGTGAGTTGGGTATTTTGGTTGGTAAGATCTCCAATGGTGCTTTCATGTGATTTTATGGTTGCTTTAAGAGAAATAACTTCTTGCAGAATACTGGTAACCTTTTTGATGAGTTCTTTAATGTGATCTATTTTCGTTTCCATTCCATTCATTTTAGTCATGTCTTATAATTAGCGTGTCGCCTACTTTGATGAAATGCGGATCATCCAATTCATTATGCCCGGCCATGTCTTCGTGCTTAAAACCATGTCCGTGATATGTTTTTGAAATACCCCACATAGATTCACCTTTCTGCACAATGTGAACGGTAAAATTTCCTTTATAATCACTTTCTTCGGTATCATCTTTGGCGCTGTTTAGCGTTGCAGTGAGTTCATCAAGTTCTGCTGTTAGCTCCGTAATTTGAGCATCTTTCATAGCAAGCCTCTGCTCCATTAAATCTTTTTCATCAACAGTAATTGACTCCTGTTTTGGGGGCGGCACTTCAGTACTCATATAGGTAAACCCCAATCCCACTAGAGCCAAAACTAACATACTACCTAATGTGAGGTTGGTTAATTTTCTTGTGTTACGATTTTTCTCAATCACTTTAAGATGCTTAAATACAGAAAAATCAGAGCCACATGATGAACAGGAAGAAGCATCTTCAGATACATCATTAGCTTTACATAGGGGACAACTCAAACTCATACACGGATTATTTTGTAAAGTAAAGATATAAAAATAATCGACAAAAGCAAGTTTTGATTCGATTAATAGCTCTGTCATTTAGTGAATTGAATCTATAATAATTTACCAAGAGGAGTTTATAAGCTAACCGCTATATTTGCAAATAACGAAAATCAGACAATACGTATTCTACTTTAATAAATGACAAAACTTCAACCTTTTCATTTAGCGATTCCAGTTCATAACCTTATTGAAGCGAGAGCATTCTATAGCGGCTTGATGGAGTTTGAAGAGGGCAGAAGCTCTTCATCATGGGTTGACTATAACATGTATGGTCATCAGTTTGTTATTCACGAAAACAAATCAATGAAGATAACGCCAGCATTCAATTCAGTAGATGGTCATAATGTGCCAATTCCTCATTTTGGTATAGTTTTAATTTGGTCGCAATGGGAAAATTTAGCAAATAGATTAAAAGGGAAAGTTCAATTTGTGATTGAGCCCTATGTTAGATTTAAGGGCGAAATAGGAGAGCAGGCAACCATGTTTTTCCTTGATCCAAGCGGAAATGCACTTGAATTTAAAGCATTTAAAGATCAAACACAACTTTTTGTAAAATGACAGAACTTTTATATTTAAACGATACATATTTATTTCAAGCGCAAGCCAATATAGTTGAAATATCTAACGATGAATTTGGAGATTACGTGGTTCTCGATCAAACTATTTTTTATCCACAAGGAGGTGGCCAACCGGCAGACAATGGAAGTATTAATGCAGATAATTTTTCTTTTAAAGTCAGTCATGTAGTATTAACCCCAGAGAGTGAAGTAAGACACTATGGAGAATCTTCAGGTGATCTAGTTGAAGGAGAAGTGAATCTTAACGTTGATGAATCAAGAAGAGTTCATAATGCCAAACTTCATTCTGCCGGGCACCTCTTAGATTGTGCAGTGGCAGAATTAGGTTTAAAAATTAAACCAACCAAGGGGTTTCATTTTCCGGTGGGAACATATGTTGAGTATGAAGGAGTGCTTGAGAATGGCAACCAATACAAGGGACCATTAGAGGTCATAATCAATCGGATGGTTGAAGATGATATTCCTATTGTTGTTAAAGATCTTGACAGCAAAGAAGCGGAGAAAGAAGGTATTAAAGCTCCTGAAGGTAAATCAGCTCGTTTTGTGGAGTTTGCAGGTCATGTTGGGTGTGGATGTGGTGGAACGCATATCGATTCATCTAAAGGTCTTGGAAGGATTGTTATCAGAAAATTAAAATCAAAAAAAGGTAACACAAAGATATCTTATGCATTAGAAGACTATCCAATCTAAGGATCCAATCTTTTTTTGAGATTAAGAATGAGTTATTCGGGTGTTTTTTAATACGCTATTAAAGGCTCAATTTGGCATAAATACAGTTGCCTGAATAATTATTTTGTTACTTGTTCTCCAATCTTAACTAGAAGAAATATAAAACACAGCAATAGAGCTGATACTCCTGCAAGTTTGTTAATGTAAATGATAATTTATCCCTTTTATTGAATAGATCCGTTAATAATAATTGTTTCGATATGATTAGCACCAAATGAGTATGGTATATACGAATATCCGGAAATTGGTTTAGTGATAAATAGATTTGCTTTTTTACCAATAGCAATAGACCCATGAGTAGAGCTAAGTTCCATTGCTGCAGCACCATTTATTGTTGCAGCATTGATTGCTTGTTCTGGAGTCATTTTCATTTTTACACAAGCAAGAGAAACAACGAAGTTCATGTTTCCAGATGGAGTTGACCCCGGGTTGTAATCTGAAGCTAATGCGACAGGTAAATTTGCTGCCATAAGATCTTTAGCCGGTCCAAATGGTATGCTCAAGAAGAAAGAACAAGAGGGTAGTAGTGTTGGAATTGTAGTTGAGTTTTTTAATGTTTCTATATCTTCTTCTCTAACTACTTCTAGGTGGTCTACGGATATAGCATTGTGTTTCACTCCGATTTGTATACCCCCAATTGCAGTAAATTGATTGACATGAATTTTTGGTTTTAAGCCATGCTTAAAACCTGCTGTTAAAATACGATCTGTTTCTTCTGGTGTAAAGTAGTTCGTTTCGCAAAAAGTGTCAATGTATTCCGCCAAGCCTTCTTTTTCTATTACAGGAAGCATGTCATTTATGATCTGGTCAATGTAACCGGCCCTATTTTCTTTAAACAACTTAGGTATTGCATGGGCTCCAAGAAAATTAGCTTTTATTGTTAGTGGAGAAAGCTGTTTTAGCCGTTTAATAACTCTAAGTATTTTCAGTTCTGCTTCAACACTTAGACCGTACCCGCTTTTTATTTCAACAGCACCGGTACCCAGGTGCATAATTTCGTTTAATCGGTTCATAGCTGAATCAACCAAATCATCCTCTGATGTATTTGCAAGTTTCTCGGCTGAATTAAGAATCCCGCCACCACGAGAAGCTATTTCTTCATAGCTCAATCCATTAATACGATCAACGAACTCTGTTTCTCTCGTTCCAGCAAATACAATATGGGTATGAGAATCACACCAGCTAGGAAAAACCAATTTTCCTTCTGCGTCTATTACTTCAAGATCGTTCCAATCAGTAATGCCAGGCATTTCGTCCATCGAACCAAAATCAATAATCGTATCATCCTCAACCGCCAGCCAAGCGTTCTTTAGCGTTGGTAGGTTTTTCATATCATGACCCAAAACTCTAGACTTAGGGGAGTATTCAACCTGAACAAGTTCTTTGATATTTTTGATAAGGAGTTTTTTCATGCTAAATATGTATTCTACAAAGAAATGAATAGTTAAGTAAGTAACAATTTTAGTGACGAATTATTGAGAGCTATACTCGGGATTGCTTAAAAATGTAATATCACTAAATGTTTTCAAATAAGCAACTAAGCTGGCTCGTTCAGAAGCAGAGAGTTGTATGCCGCCTTGTTGTGCTTTTTTCATTAATGGGTCTATGTTGGGGGATGTAGCTTGTACACCAAAACTGTAAAATTCAACTACTTCTTCTAATGTTGAGTATCTTCCATCGTGCATATATGGTGCAGTAAATTCTATATTGCGAAGTGTATTGGATTTAAATTTTCCGTTATCAGTAGAATTCCCAGTTATGGCTCCTAAACCAATATCTGTAAAAGTTTCATCCATTCCATTGTTATGCCAATCGTCATCTGTAATTAAATCAGTTCCATGGCAATGAAAGCAATCTCCAGTTTCGGTATTGAATATTATATACCCCTCGAACTCTGCAGGAGTAAAAAACTGAATAGCTTCTAATTCACTCGCTTTAAATTCGTCATAACGTGAGTTATTCGATATAAATATTTGAATGAATTGTGACAGTGCTTTAGCAGTAGTGTTTAACGAAATTGAATCAGCACTACCAAATGCTTTAGAATAAAGTTCTTGATATGTAACATCGTTGGCTATATTTAGTTTGATAATAGAATCTGTTGTTGCCATCGATAAAGGATTCGTAATCGTGCTTATTATTTTTTCTTCTAGCGATTGTGATCTTCCATCCCATGCAAAAGAATTCTTCCAAGCAAGGTTTACAAGCGGCATAATGTCGCGTGGTAAAATGGTTCCGTTAATTGTTGTTTGGCAGCTGGCTCCTAGGCTAAACGATAATTCTTGTTTGTGACATGTATTACATGAAGTGCTACCGCCGTTAGACCAAGTTTCATCATAAAACAACTTTCTTCCTAAAGCCACGCCCTCTAGGGTAAGTGGATTGTTGGCAGCAAAAACAGGGGTAGGGAAGCTAGGTGGAGATTGAAAATCGTAAGGAGTTGTTTGAAAATCGGCTGCGGTATCTTCATCTGGAATGCAGGTTAGGCAAATATCCTTTCTGCAACCCTCGTTCGCAATTAACAAGGTGATAATTCCAAATATTGTGATAAGCAGTTTGCGCATATTAAAAACAAAGATACCTATTGCTTTATGATTCTTGTTTTGAATTGATTGATTTTAATCAGGTAAATTCCAGAAGGAAAATCAGTTAATGAAACCATTTGCGTAAGAGAATTAAGCTGTTGAGTAAAAAGCAACTTTCCTGTGTTATCATAAATATAGATGGTTTCGTTAAGTAAATTCCTTGTGCCATGTACTGCAAATTCACCGTTGCTAGGGTTTGGATAAACTATGAAATTCATCTTTTTTAAATCCTCTTGAGTTATTCCGCTGGGTTCATTGTTTTCTATCAATAGCGGCTCGGTATACATATTCGATTCCCATATTCCTCTGCCGTAGGTCGCTGCTCTTACTTTTCCTGAAGTATTATTCACTTCAATTTCGTTGACTATTACATTAGGTAAACTTTCATAATATGGTAGCCAATCCGCTATGGTGTCATTGGTGTAGAATATTCCCACATCCATACCAAGATAGACTCCGTTATAGCTTCCTTTTTCAGCGGCAATACAGTTAGCTGGGATATTAGGTAAAGAACCAGAAATGTTAGTCCAAGTAATGCCTCCGTCATCAGAACGAGATACTTTATTACTGTCAGCGTAGTTAGCGAATGTAACCCAGATTCTAAGTTGACTCTCTGGATCAACAGCAATATCTGTTATGTCATAGCCGGGTAAGCTATTCGAGATTGTAGTCCAGGTGTTTCCTCCATCGTGAGTTCTTCTTAATATTGAATTAACACTTACATAGATGAAATTAGGATCGTTTGGAGCGATTGCAATTTGATCTATCGCATTTGTAGTGAAATTAGAAATAGTAAACCAGTTATCTCCACCATCAGTTGATTTCCAAAGGTTTTCGTATCCAGCATAGAGTGTATTGTGGTCAACCGGATCGATATCGTAAGGCGTTACCCAATTGGCATTCTCCGCATCCGTCATTGTGTTTGAAATTCCACTAAATGAAGCGCCACCATTATCCGATTTTTGTAGGCTTCCATTTTGAATAGAGCCGTACATTATTTGAGGATCATACCAATCGATTAATGCCTCCATGCCATCTGCACCAATAACGTGCGTCCATGAATCATTTTCCCATAAATTTGTTCCATTGTCTTGAGCTCCTGCAATAATCAAGTCAGGATGAGCTTCAGAACTACCCATTCCATAGAATTGTGTTATTTGGAGACCAAAGGTTATGTCAACCCAGTTGATTGCACCATTGTTGGATTTAAAAACACCTCCATCGCTACCGCAATAAATTTTATCTCCAAAAGTCTCTAGTACATGAATGTCGGCATGAGTATATCCGATTCCGCTTGGATGTACCCAGTGTGATGTTATATCAAATGTTTCGCCTCCGTCATTAGATTTCCATACATTAATGCCCCCAATATATATTTCTTCAGCATTATTTGGTGAAGCCGCAAGCGCCATGTCATACCAGCTTTGTCCACCATCTCCGCTACCGTCTTCAGCGTAAGAAAAAATGTTTGGAGAATCAGCTTGCAAGTCCCACGTAGCTCCTTCGTCTGTTGAACGATACAGCCCGTAAAAACTATTGTCACTTTGGTCTCCACATAAAAAGTAAATGTAATCAGGGTTGTCAGCTGTTACTGCTATTAACGATGTATTAGTTAATGAGCTCGACGGCAATCCTGTTCCTGATGGGTTAAAGCTAATTCCACCATTTGTGGACTTCCATACAGAGCCATTGCAAATATAAATCGTAGCAGGCTCGTCAGCTTTGAACTCGATATCATAAACCGTTCCCGGCAAAGATAGTGTCCAATTATCACCACCATCTAACGTGTAATAAACCCCACCATTAGTACCTGCTAATATATGGTTAGCATTACCAGGGTCCATTTCTAGATCGTAAATAATATAGCTCATGTTACTAAAATTTAGGCCTGTTGTATCCCAAGTTTGACCACCGTCAGTTGATTTTAAAACACCGATACTATATGTATCACCACCGTCATCATCTCCTGTCCCTATATAGATAATCTTTGGATCTACGTGACTTATAGCAATAGCAGAAACGCCAAGTACGGGTTGGTTGTCTGTAAGTGGCACCCAGTTGTTTCCTCCATCAATCGATTTCCAGCAGCCTCCAGCAGGAGTTCCTATATATACAATGTTTTCGTCACTTGGATCAACCTCAATACAGTTTACTCTACCTATTCCAGGGTTCCAACCAGTGCTTGTCCATGCGCTAGGTCCCAGTGGAACCCAATGAGAAATAGGTTCTGCTCTTAAATCAGACGGATGCTGCATTTTATACTTCTCCATTTCACTCCAAAGAACACCAGCAGAAGGTCTAGTTCCATCCTGAGAAACTCGTTGTTCCATAAAGTACTCCCACCTTTTGTATTGTTTGTATCCTTTTCCTTTCTCATATTCTTTCCCATCCCATTCATTGTTGAACTCTTGTTGCACGTCATAAAAATTGACAGAACGGTCATTCATCATTTCAACCCATGACTGAGCAATTAGACAAGGAGTAATTGTTATAATTAACAGTATAATAATTGTTCTTTTCATAGAATAGCAAAAGTAGTTTATAATACTGTGGAGGAAAATTAACATTACTTAGTATTATTACATTCTTAAAAATGAAAGATCTAAGACCTACACTATATAAAACAGCTGATGGTTCAAACACGCTTTACGTCAAGGATCTTGATCAATGCTATCATTCTAAGCATGGCGCAATGCAAGAAAGTCAGCATATTTTTATAAGGCATGGATTGGAATTTGTTTTGAAAAAAAAACAATACCCATCAATACTAGAGATTGGTCTTGGCACTGGTTTAAACTGTTTATTGACTTTTTCGAAGAGCTTAGGTATTAGTTATACATCAATAGAAAAGTACCCTATTTCTCTATATTTGGCCCTTGAGATGGGGTATTGCGAAAGTGATAAAGAGCAATTAATTTATAGACAAATTCATGAAGCTCCTTGGGGTGAGGAGCTGAACATAGACGGCAATCGATTGTTTAAAGTGCAAGAAGATATTATTCATTGCGATGTTGGGATTAATCAATACGATATTGTTTACTTTGATGCGTTTAGTCCTGAAGCGCAATCTGAGCTATGGACTGAAGCTATTTTTTTAAAGATGTATAATGCAATGAAAGTAGGAGGTGTATTGGTTACCTATTGCGCAAAAGGAGTCGTAAAACGCACACTTAAATCAGTAGGTTTTAAGCTGGAACATCCTCCTGGCCCTATAGGAAAGCGAGAGATAACAAGAGGTGTTAAATAATGGCGACTCCAAGTAATTTTAACATTCGTGTTTACGGGTTACTCTTTAATGAGCAAGGCGATGTTTTAGTTTCAGACGAAGAACGATTCGGAAACAGATTTACTAAATTTCCAGGTGGTGGTTTAGAGTTTGGAGAAGGTTTAACTGACTGTTTAAAAAGAGAATACATAGAGGAACTTAATCAAAATATAGAAGTAATAAATCATTTTTATACAACAGATTTTTATCAAAAATCGGCCTTCGATAATCAGGACCAATTAATTAGTATTTATTATGTTGTTAAACCAATTGGTGTAGTGAACTTTAAAATTTCAAAAAACCCATTTGATTTCAACAGGAAATCAGCTGTTTTTCAGTCTTTCAGGTTTATACCTGTAAAAACTCTTTCAGAAAATAATTTTACCTTTCCTATAGATAAACATATTGCACGTTTAATAAAAGATACCTTTACGAAATGAATCGAATAATTTTAATAACGGCATGCGTTATTGCCATTAGTTCATGTGCGCCATCTCGATATGTTAGGCCTCTAGATGAGGGCCAGAAGGCTATTACGGGTAATTTAGGAGGTCCATTAATCAAATTTTCAGGAATGACTATTCCATTGCCATTAACTGCAATTTCTTTGGGTTACGGATTAAAAGACGATTTAACTATTTATGGAAGTATGCATACAACAGCATTGTCTTTTGGTGTAATTCAGGGTGATTTCGGAGTTGTAAAGGAATTTATTAAACCCGATTCATTACTTAAATTTAAACCTGGCTTTAGTATGTCTTATACTACTAATTTATTGGTCGATACTTGGGAAAAGAATTTCAAATTTTGGCCACAAATAGATGCTAATTTATTTTGGAATTTCAATTTAAAAAGAAAGGATTACTTTTATTTAGGAGTATCTAATTGGTTTGAACTTGCCGCAAGACGAGCTCATGGTGAGCCCCAACTTAATCGTTGGGTATTTAATCCGCAAGCTGGTATAACATTCGATCAACCGAATTGGAGCTATAACGTTGAAGCAAAATATTTGGCACCAAATTTCAGTAATCAAAATATAGTTGTAGATTATGCAAAGCCCTGGGGCGAAAATGGAGGGTTGGGAATTTATTTCAGTATTTCAAAAAAATTCTAATGAGGTTTTTATTTATTACAATAGTGTTGTTTAGCTTAAGTTCTTGTTTTAGGTTAGATTCTTTTATGTATAATAATGATTCTACTATTACAGAATATAAATTAGATGATTTTGATGATGAGCAGGATTTTATTTTAGATGACAGTTATAATATTCCTGATGATAAAATTCAGTTATTTACCTTATCTGTGGGTGCTGAAAACCATGAAATTTATTGTTTGTATATCGGTAATCAGAATACTATAAATACGGATACCGTTATTTTCTACAATCATGGCAACAAAGATCACATGGATTTTTACTGGCAAAGAGCAAAGTTGTTGGCTCATACTGGGGGTAAAATGCGATATGGTGTAATGATGATAGACTATAAGGGCTATGGTTTAAGTGGCGGTCAATCATCTGAAGCAGGCTTGGTAGAAGACACAAAAGAAGCTTTAAGTTGGTTATACGACCAAGGATTAAGAAGCGATCGTCTAATTATGTATGGTTTTAGCTTAGGTACTTGCCCGGCTATAACTATTGCTGGTGATGCTTCTTCTGTTCTTGTTCCAGCGAGATTGATTGCGGAGGCGCCATTTGCTTCAACTGATGTTATGGCGGCTGACGGTGGCTTACTTGACATGCCTGGGGCTTATTATACTTCTGACAGGTTTGAGAATGCTGAATACATTAAAGATGTTGAGCAACCGTTTCTTTGGATACATGGTACAGCAGATGATTTCTTAAGTATTAAAACTCATGGAGAAGTGGTTTATAAGAATTACAACGGTATATATGGTCAAGCGGAGAGAGTAATTGGTGCAGGCCATAGCACAGTGCCCCAAACTATTGGTTTTGTCGAGTATAATATGCTTTTGGAGAATTTTATCACTGAGAAAATATGAAACAAGTTCTTTTTGTTGTAGTAATTTTATTTTCCACCATACTAAGTATAGCTCAAACACTATCTGAGAACGATAAAATAGCGATTCATAATGTTATGGCACAACAAGAAAAGTGTTGGAATGCCGGTGATATTGATTGTTTTATGAATGGGTATTGGAGGTCAGATTCCTTAAAGTTTATTGGGAGAAAAGGGTTGACTTACGGTTGGCAGCAAACGCTTGATAATTATAAAGAGAATTACCCAGATAAGGCCGCAATGGGTCAATTAAAATTTGACATTCTTTCGACTGAATTAATCTCAGAAGGTGCAGTTTTGT
>Ga0315332_10001861_pt1 | contig 11510 bp, 4 predicted proteins | sample M110034915metaG_FD_203455 | JGI IMG/M metagenome (GOLD analysis project Ga0315332, IMG submission 203455) | Ammonia-oxidizing marine archaeal communities from Monterey Bay, California, United States - M1 100m 34915 | ecosystem: Environmental > Aquatic > Marine > Intertidal zone | place: USA... | reverse complement strand
CACCAACGATATCTAAAGTATTTGTTAGTTCAGGATAGCAATCTGCATATGTTATTAAGTAAGGTGTCCCAAATGCTTCACAATTAGTTTCTACTGTTGGAAATCCACTTGGTATAGGTGGAATATCAAATACTGCATTAATTGAAGAACCAGCAAGAGCAGTAAGAGAAAATCCTGGTATTGTATATACTTCATCTTGGGATATCAAATTACAACTATCAGCATAATTATAAACCAAAAAATCTGGAACATCAAAGTCAATATCAACTGTTCCCGTATTAGTAATACTTACCTCCCATTGACCATTAGGATTGCCACTGAAAATAGTTGTTAAATCTAAACAAAGATTACCTCCCACTATATCAAGTAATGGCTGACTTAATGGCAAACCAAAAGCTAGTTCATCGTTTACATTCATCTGCGATCCATCAGGAAATGTAAAAATCATTGGGTTAATTAACCAAGTACTATCTTGGCCTATTAGGGATGGACATATCTGACCATTAGGCGAACAACCCTGGAGAGTATCCCAAGTAAAAAGTGTGACATTAGGGTCTTGGGCAGTAAAAGGTGTAATATAATAGTTGCCTAAAAAAATACTATCCTCATATGTAGGACAATTTCGAGTAAATTTTACCGAATCGCCCAAATTTAATAGTAATTGATTATTAGTTTGCGCTATTGTTGCCTCTGCCTGATTTGTAACTGGCCCTGAAGCTTCAGGTGTTAGAGCCCAAACAATATCTGATGTAGAGTTTAGAGTAAATCCCTCTGCAAGCAAGTTAATTGTGTCGCCACAACATATTGTATCATTCGGTAATAATAAAACATTTCCTGGTAAACATACGGTATATGGGAAAGATGTCATAGAACATCCCAAAGCGTTACTTAGCTCCACAGTGAAAGGCCCCGAAACAGATAAATCATTATAAGAAACACCATTGGCCCCTAGTATAGCAACACCATCTAGATACCATTGAACCGCATAGGTTGAACTATTAGTAACTTCCAACAAAGAATTAACAGCATCAAAAGCTATATTAGGTAATGGCGGATAATCTAATACAGTAATACCATAAGCACTCGAGAAACTTGAACACGTTGTTATCGAATCGGAAACCATAACGTTATAAGATGAAATATCATTCACATAAATTGAATCAGCAGTTTGTGTTACAAGAGCTGTTCCATCAGCGGACCATAAATAAGATAAACCTGTGCCACCGGATGCTGCAAATAAAACAGAATCACCTGTACATATAGAATCTATAGCATAAGTAATAGTTGGTGTAGCTGGGCTTTCGTAGATTACAATGGTATCGACATTGGTAATTATACTTTGTGGTTGTAAAACAATAGTATAGGATATTTGAGCATGCGAACTGCTTGCTGAAAATGTTCCAGGTGCACTTACATTAAAAGAAATCGAACCTAAATCGTCATTACCTGAAATAAGATCTTCATCCTCAAATGCTAAAGAAAAAGGATTATTATTTGGATCAAGAATTTCATTGATATTACTCCACGTTGCTGTTGTATTGTCATCTACCGCAGAACCATTATATAATGCAGGACCAGAACTAGCTGTTAAAACAAAAACCATATCGGGATTTCCTGTGCAAGCGCCAAAAACAGTAAGCTCTTCGATATCATTGCACCAATATGTATCAGTGGCAACAGCCGTAACATCAGTAAGAACATAATCCCAGATAGTGGTTTCTAACGTAGTAATATTATAACCGATATTATTAAAAGTTTGCACCGGAGGATTTGCGTCAGTGCTTGTATTACCATTAGCGAAAGTCCAATTATAAGTAGTGGGATTTGGAGAACCATCAATCAAAGCTTGAAATGTTACATCAACAGAATCGCACCCTTGAGTAGGAGAAAAACTATATCCACTATTGCCACCGGAGCTAGAGAAAACTTCGACTTGGGTATCAAAAGATGTAGGCTGAGATTGCCCTAAAGCTGTGCCAATAACAGTTACCGTTATTGGATAAATTCCCGGAGTAGCAAATGTAGTACCACAAAAAGTTATGCATCCATATTGATTTTGCTGAGGAAAATACGTGCAATTAGCTACGTTACAACTCCACGATATTCCGGATGGCAAACCAGCAATATTAGACACGATTACTTGATCAACATTAACAACACCGATAGGTGCGCCAGCATCATATGTCGCAGGCATAACATAAGTTATAGATGTATCATAAGGGACACCTTGTGTAATTGCAGGGGCTGGATCCGGTGCTAATGCACCATCAGGATAGTTACTTGCAGGCGAAAGCAGTGCTTGATTTGGTGTACAGGAACTACATTGTGATTTTGCTACATGTATTGTCCCTGTCAAGAAAATAAAAATTACTACAATAATTCGTAAGATTCTATTCATGATTTTTCCTTTAATTATTAGTTTTATTTGTTAAAAGTAATAAAAAAAAATTGTGTTAATATTAAAAGAAAAACGATTGTTTTCGATTTCATGGAATCAGAAGTTCGAAATAAAAAGTTGAATTAAATTCTACTTTTGTGACCAACCTTGTTTTAAATTAAAGTTATCGGCCATTAATATAATTGCAAGATATGGCCAACTGAAAAACAAAAAAATCTAATTGAATGAAAACGTTTCAATTCTTATTATCAATTTCATTTGGATTAATAATTTGTTCTTGCTCAAAAAACCCTTCGCTTGTAACTGTCGAAAATGTTCCACTAATTTCATTAACTAGTCCTGTAACCAAATACAAAACGAAAAACGTGGTAATCGTGGTAATCGATGGCCCGAGATATTCTGAAACATGGGGTGATTCTACACATCAATATATTCCGCATCTATCTAATGAATTATCTAGTACAGGCGTTATCTCAACCAAATTTTATACAAACGGTCAAACCTATACTAATCCTGGTCATGTTGCAATTACTACGGGTGTTTATCAAATCATAAATAATAACGGGCAAGAAATTCCTGAAAATCCTTCCATTTTTCAATACTGGCTAGAAGCATCCAACAAACCAAAAACTGCTGCATGGGTTATTGCAAGCAAAGCCAAGTTAGAAATCCTTGGTGACTGTATTAATCCTATTTGGTCTGGAATTAATACTCCATCTACTTCTTGCGGAATGAACGGCCTTTTTTCTGGTCATAGAACAGACAGTGCAACGCTTATCGAAACGTTTAATGTAATGGCAGAATATAAACCAAACCTTATTTTAATCAACTTCAGGGAACCAGATTATTCTGGTCATCTTAATAATTGGAATAATTATCTGCAGGGTATAATAGATACTGATGAGTATGTTTATCAAATCAATAATTTCATAAAGAACGATTCTAACTATTCTGGCAGCACGACACTATTTCTAACCAACGACCACGGCAGACATATCGATGGACTTTCTGGTGGGTTTGTAAACCATGGAGATAATTGCAATGGCTGCCGGCACCTAAATTTTTATGCTTCTGGGCCAGATTTTAAATCAGATACGATTTTTTCTGTTTCACGAAATTTAGTTGATATCCCTGCGACAATTGCCGAGCTGCTTGAGTTTAAAATGCCCTCGGGATCAGGAGAAGTCATGACCGAGTTATTTAAGTAACTACATTTCTAATCCGTTAACAAATTTATCGGCATCAATAATTGTACTCAAGGTATTAGGTGTAATGAATGTGCAAGGCTCTTTCTGTTAATAATATACTGATAAGTAAAGCTCTCTATAGTCCATAGTAATCCCTTGCACCCTCTATATTTATAAGTTAATAAGAGACTAAAATAGACCCTTATAATAACTTATAAGATCTTAGCAAAACTCCAAAGCAAATATAGTATGACATATGCAGAAGTATGCTGTAAATAAGGCCATATCGATACCTGATTAATAGATAAGCAAATATTCCTCCTGCAACAAAAGCAGGAAGGATAAAGACGAGTGCATTTAATTGAAATACAATAAATAAAGGTAGGTGCAATACGAAAAAAATCACTGAAAATATTCCCACTGACTTTAAAGCTGTGTATTTATTTTTTAAATAATTGACTAAACAAAATATTAAAACTTGTTGAAATAAAATATCAAATAGTTTTGTCAGTTGAGTGTCAAATTGAAAGAGAGGAAAAAGAATTTTCGATTTTATAATATCTTCTAAAAAGATGCTTAGAAGTGGGTAATACTTAAAATAAATAATTGGAACTACAGCAAATACAATACATAAGCAGAAAATTAAACATACTTGTCTCTGTGGCCTGTGAATTTTGCGGTAATAATCATTGAATGAAAATATTCTTACTGCAACAATTGATGAAATTAAATAAAAAGCACATAGAACAACTGCATTTTCATCGTAAGTAAAGCCAATAGGCTTTAATATAAAACTCACAAATCCCATAATTCCTAGCCAATAAGCTAACCAAGATGTTAAATAAGGTGCTAGATTTAATGATTTCATTAGTATTTTTTATAGAAGCTTAGGCGGAGTACTTCAAATTCAAATTGAATATTTTATTAACTCATTATTATGACAAGGATAAAAAATATGAGCATAATAAACGTTATTTTTCCGGCATTTATCGATTGTAATAAATGCAAAGTAAGAACCATAAATATGTTGGACTTAAAAGATTAAAAAATTGCTATTAGACCTTAATGAAAATATATTTATATATCATATAAATTACTGTAAAACAAAGTTTTAAAATTTATTATATATATTAAATGTTTAATAATTTATTCGCGCCTAATTATTATTCGATTGAAATCAATTATACTTGCATCAATAAATACGATTAGATCTCGTTTGTGTTAATAACGTTTTAGCATGCGCTAAAAACTAACAAAACGTTTTTCATCATTACTTCTTAACTTTGCCACATATAAAAACGACTATGTTAAACGCAGTATTATTTGATATGGATGGGGTGATTGTAGATACAGAACCTCTTCATCATAAAGCATATTATCAGCTATTCGATTCCGTTGGTATTGATGTTTCTGACGAACTCTATCAGTCCTGCACAGGTCAGTCGACTATAAACGTTTGTAAAAAAATAAAAGAACATTTCGGTATAAAACTGCCTGCAAAAGAATTAGCGGAAACGAAGCAAGCGAACTTCAAACAACTATTTGCAAATGATAACTCTCTCCAATTATTAGATGGCGTGTTAGAAATAATTCAAGATTATCATAAAAATGGACTAACTCTAATTCTCGCATCTTCAGCATCGCACAATACAATCAATAACGTTTTTTCAAGGTTTGATTTAGACCAATATTTTAAAGCTAAAATTAGCGGTTCTGATTTTGAAAAATCTAAGCCTCACCCGGCTATTTTTTTAAAAGGAGCTGAATTAGCAAATCAACCTGTCGAAAACTGCATGGTTATTGAAGATTCAACAAATGGAATCCAAGCTGCTAAAGCTGCTAATATATATTGCGTTGGTTTTAAAAGCCCCCACTCCAAAAATCAAGATTACAGTGAGGCTAATAAAGTAATTAGCACTTTCTCTCAAATTAATTACAACAAAATAAAATATCGAACAAATAAGAATTTTTATTTCCAATAAATCAACTCTTCCAATAAACTTGGAATTAAAAACGAATAATGTTTATTGGCAATAATTGAATCACCGATAACGCTAATAACTCGCTATAACAACTACAATTGGCTTTCTTGCTAATGCTTTTTGCAAAAAATATACTCCTTTTGGCAAGCTCGAAAGATTCAATTCTTGTTCATTAGTATTAACTTCCCATTCATCTATTTGCTTTCCGGTAATATCGTAAAGTAAAAGATTACCGATTTCCTCACCTTGCGAAGAAACTAACAATCTACCAGTTGTTGGGTTTGGCATCACCATAATTTCGTTGTTTTCTTTTTCGGAATCATTAATCGATAACGATAAAATTTCGATTGTATCAACCACAAAATCAACACCACAAAAATCAGTAACTGATAACGAAACGATATAGGTTCCCACAGCAGAATATTCATGAAGAGGATACTGCTCATCAGAATAATTTCCATCTCCAAAATTCCACAGATAAGAATCTCCTCCATTGGACTCATCATAAAAATACACTTCACTTTCATCAACAATAAAAGTAAAATCAGCAATAATTTCAATATCAGTATCGTAATACAACTCAACTCTCGAATATCCAAAAGCATTTGACTCTGTATACAAGTCATCATTTGCATCAGATGTATTCAAATCACCATCATATACCAAACGTTTAAAATCAACTGATACCCCATTAATCAAAGTAGAATGGGGCCCGATATGCATGGAATGAATCATTTGTTCAGAAGAACCGCCACCTAATACTCCTAGATAGTCACCAGTCGAAATTACTAAATTAACAGGTACAATATTAGTGTCAGATATATCCGAAATATATTCCAATATTTCAAATCCATCAGTCATAACAGGACCAGTGGTTGGGACAGTATCGAAAATAACAATTTGAAATACTTTATCTACTGAGTCAACCTCTAATGGTACGCGAGCACCCGTAAGTCTAAAACAACTTGTTGCTTCGAACCAATAACCATATGTATAAATATCTGAAGTGTCCATTTGAGAATGAGAACCGACATCAACAGGGATATATTGTTGTGCAATTAAATCAATACTGCCTAATAAAAATATGCTTGAGATAATTAGGTGAAACAGCTTATTAATGTTCATTTTTCAAAAATAGTAGAAATATTTATATCTCATATGTTTAAAACTAATGAGGTCTGAAATAACAACACTCTAACTTGTGAATTTGCTGTTTATAACATATGTTTGTTAATTCAATTAAGACTCACCTCTTGAGTGAATATGAATTCAAAAGCATCCTGCATATATCTGGTTAAAAAACAGGTAGTATTATTATTACTTGCTGTTACCCCATTAATCAACTTTGCCACACATATTGTAGGTGGATTCCTAACCTATGAACATATAGGCGGTAATGATTACACAATTACATTGACTGTTTATCGAGATTGTAGTGGAACCACTTTAAGTAATGATGAAGACGTGTTAATTTATTACGACTCGAATGGAGATTATATAGTCGATGAAAACGACACTCCAATTGTGTTAGATGTCAACCGAATTTCTGATGACGTAGTTCCATCTGTTCTAGACACATGTGTGGAAGTAACTACAAGTGTATGTGTTGAAGAGCACATATACGTTGAGAATGTTACTTTACCTACATCCAATACTGGATACCATCTATTTTATGAAAGATATGCAAGAAACGATGGAATTGTAAACTTAGATTTCGATTATGGTGACACCGGTGAGGGATGGTATAACTTTATTCCATCTCCAACAACATATATTTACGGAGACGTTTCTACAACTGCAATTTGGTTCGAAGATTTTGAAGACCGAAGTCAAGGTGATATAACTGACAATGGTGCTACCGCTTGGGATGCCCCGGCCATCGCCGGAGCTGATCATTTTGAAGTAAGAAATAGCGGTGACTTGAATGGGTCAAGGTTATTTGAAGGCGAAGATACTGATTCGCCATCAACTTGGGAAAGCGAGTATGTTGATATCTCAACTGCGCCAGGAGGCGTTAATTTAAGTGTATTAGTCAAGGAAAGGCAAAATAATGGCAATGATGATTATATTGATGTTTATTACCTAAAAAACGATGAACCTGCTGTATTATTTAATGTTAATGGACATAATGAGGGAAACTTTTCAAACGCAACAGCAAGTCATTTTAATTTAATTGCCGACAGTGTTGCAATTAGAATTGTAATTGAGAATGACAGAAACGGTCGGAAGCACCAATTTGATGATGTGACTATCTCATCTGTTGCAATACCGATTGACACTATTTTATATGGTGATAATAGTTCCCCAGTATTTGATTCACTGCCGCCACCATATTTGTGTGCCTATAAAGCATTTACTTTTGACCACAAAGCAACAGATCCTGATGGCGATTCTTTGGTATACTCGTTATGTACTCCCTATGATGATTGGGAAAATAGCGATGTAGTGCCACCACCTTTTAAAGTTGCCAATACTCCTCAAATACCAAGAGTTCAATGGGGGTTAGGTTATTCATCTCAAAGTCCCATGGATTCTTTACCTGTTATTTGGCACGAATCTTTCCCTAATGCCAATGCAACTTCAGATGTTGGCCCTCCAAGCGCATGGACTAGAGATGTTTCAGCAGCATCACCTGATCACGCGGAAACTAGAAGTAATGGAATTCATGGTGGAAACTACTTTGAAACCAAGGAAACTGATGGTGAAGTTAAATGGGAATCTGAAGTAATCGACATAAGCGGTGTTGCTTCAGCAGGAATAAATGTAGACTTATTTGATGATTTTACAGATGCTTTAGACGCAAATGATTCAATTCTTGTCTATTATAATGTCGATGGAGCAGGTGAAGTGTTATTTCCAATTAATGGTCAAATTAACGGTTCATTTTATTGGAGCACTGCAGAAGTTCATAGCATAGTTGGTAATTCTTTAGTGATTACGGTTAAAATGTATAATGATGAAAATGATGAAAAATATGCCATTGATGATATTTGCGTATACGATGCAACCTCACCTACAATATCAATTGACTCAGAAACAGGACTATTGTCCGGTACTCCTGGCAATAATACAATTGATGGTGATGAAGGACGTTTTGTGGTTGGTGTTTGCGTTGAAGAGTACAGAAATGGAATATACTATGGTCGAACTGTTAGAGACTTCCAATTTAATACCGTTTATTGTCCAGATGCAGCAAGGGCAATTGTTGATAGTACACTAGTAAATGACACCTTGCCGGTTTGTAGCGGACTAACTGCTGTTTTTCCTAACCATAGTGATGATTCAAATAATTGGCACTGGGATTTTGGTGACATAACAGAAGATCCAGATGATACATCTACATTTGAATTTCCAACTTGGACATATCCTGCTTTGGGCTCGTATATTGTCGAATTGATAATAAATGACAATACTGCATGTGCGGATACAGATACGGTTGTAGTTACGATTTCTACTTTTTCTGTTGGATTCTCAAGTGCGCTAGTTGGTTGTGAAGATATTGGTATTGCATTTACAGACACTTCTAGTGGAAATAATGGCACCCCTAATTCTTGGTCTTGGGACTTTGGTGATGGCGGAACTTCAACAAGTCAAAACCCAACTTACACATACCCAGATCCTGGAACGTTTACAGTAAAACTCATTGTTGGAACTGACGCCGGTTGTCTCGATTCGGTGTCCAAGGTCATTGTAATTGATGACCAACCGACAGCAGAGGCAGGGCCGGGACAGACTAAATGTGGCAACAATGCGATTACCACAATGGCAGGGGCCTCAATATCAGTAGCATCAACCGCTATATGGACGTCTGGCGGAACAGGCACCTTTAATGATGCTACAGACTTAAATGCGGTGTACACGCCAGGATTACCGGCTGATACACTAGCGGGCTCGGTAGTGCTAACTTTATCAACCACAGATAACGGCAACTGTCCTGCAGGGACCGATTTTATGACCATTACCTTAACAGATGCGCCAACGGTAGTTGCCGGTGGAAATCAATCTGTATGTGGTGATATTGCGAACGTTACAATGACCGGAGCAAGTTTTACTGGCGCTTCCACCGCTGTATGGACAAGTTCTGGAACTGGAACATTTGATGATGACAACAGTTTAACTGCTGTTTATACAGGAACCAGTGCCGATACTTCTGCAGGAGTCGTTACACTTACTTTAACGACTTTACCATATGGAAGTTGTGCCTCAACAGCTAGCCTAAAATCTGTATTTTTCACAGATGGCCCATCAATCTCTGCTGGCACAAATCAAACTGTTTGTGGCCTAAGTAACGTAACAGTTACGGGAACATCTAACTCAGTTGTAACAGCTGGAACATGGACTAGCTCTAGCGCAGGAACTTTTGACACCCCTAATGCATATAGTGCAATATACACCCCAACAGCTATAGATACGGGGAATGGTTCAGTTCTATTAACCTTTACTTCGACTGCTCAAAGTGGTTGCAACCCAACAGATAGTTCAATAACGGTTACTATATCTGATGCACCGCACTTAATTGCAGGAAACGATACAACAATTTGTGCTAACAATGCTAATGTTGCTTTGTCTGCTGGCGATAACGGAGTAGCAACTGCTTGGCAGTGGTCATCGTCTTCAGGAGATGGAACTTTTGGAAACGAATTTGCGCTGTCTACTACTTACCAAGCTTCAGACACAGATACAACAAATGGGGCTGTTACAATTACAATTGCTTCTACTGCACAGGGAACTTGTAGCTCTGTCTCAGATTTTCTGGTTGCAACAATAACTGATGCACCAACAATTGAAGCTGGTCCTAACATAACAGTATGCGGAAATAACGCCAATGTAACCCTCACAGGGTCTTCAACAATTGCGACAACTGTTGTTTGGACTAATGGAGGTGGAGACGGAACATTTGATGATGCCGCAAAACTTGATGCTGTTTATACTCCTGGCACTGGAGATATTGGATTAGGTACGGTTATTTTAACATTGTCATCTACTTCACAAGGGAAATGTACAGCTGTTTCTGATTTCTTAACACTTACCATCTCTCCTTCACCAACTGTTGATGCTGGTATAGGACAAACCGTTTGTGGTAATAATGGGGATGTCTCTTTAACTGGCATTTCTAATGCTGTGGCAACAGCTTGGTTATGGACTTCATCATCTGGAGACGGTACTTTTGATTCTAACACTTCTCTTATTACCACTTATCATCCATCAGTAACAGATACTGGTAATGGAAGTGTAACGCTCACATTAACATCTACAGCTCAGGGAACGTGCCTACCTACTAGTGATGTAATGATTGTGACGATAACTGATGCACCAAATGTAAGTGCTGGACCTGGACAAACGGTATGTGCTAATAATGTGGAGACAACACTTCAAGGCACATCTAATTCGATTGCTACTGGTTGGATTTGGACAACATCGGCCACTGGAGGAGCATTTGACAATGCTACTTTACTTACTACTGACTATAATCCAAGTGATGATGATACACTTGCAAATGTCATTTCTTTAACATTAACATCAACTGTTCATGGTTCTTGTATAGCAGGCAGTGATGTAATGAATATTACTATTACTGACGCTCCATTTATTTCGCCAATTGCCGGGCAAACTGTATGTGCAAATAATGGTAACGTAACTATAACAGCCGTTGACAATAGTATTGCAACAGGATACCAGTGGTCAACTTCTGGCGATGGCACTTTTAACTCTCCAACTTCACAGACAACAGTTTATACACCTGGATTTGTTACCGATACTGTTAATGGAACGGTTAGGCTTACCTTATCAACTACTGCTCAAGGTACATGTAATTCTGTTGATGAACAGACAATCATTACTATTACTGATGCTCCTTCAGTAGATGCTGGCCTAGGACAATCTGTATGTTCAAGTAATGCAAATGTTACTATTACTGGTTCAGTTAATTCTATACCAACAACT